>Ga0302117_10000508_pt1 | contig 16966 bp, 14 predicted proteins | sample AG5_322_MG_FD_203112 | JGI IMG/M metagenome (GOLD analysis project Ga0302117, IMG submission 203112) | Marine microbial communities from Western Arctic Ocean, Canada - AG5_32.2 | ecosystem: Environmental > Aquatic > Marine > Oceanic | place: Canada: Western Arctic Ocean | collected 2017-10-01 | reverse complement strand
CGTCGGATCAAGGATGGGCCGAATCACCGTGCCTCCGTTTGATCCGACCCCATTGACCACAATCACGGAGTCCAGGTAGCTGGCGGCGGCGGCGCCGGCGGTTGTGGCTGCCGCCGGCGAGCGACTTGCGTCCTGGATCGCCGCTCGCACGGCTTCAGCGACGACCTGCTCGATCAGACGAAGATTATTCAGATCGGCGGTGTCGGCGTTGTTGTTAACCGTTGCCACGATTCGTTGAATGACTTTCTTGAGTTCTGTTGCGTTGACGTTGCCATTGTCGGCGCTCGGATTCTCCTTTAGCGCTTCCTTGATAAGTCGACGAAACTTTTCCGGGAGGTCGTGGGGGGCGCCTTCGACCTGTTCGCCGACGATTCGCCGCAGGGCGTTGATCTCGAGTTGGGCGCCCGTTTGTGCGTCCAGCGGGATGGCAATGACTCGCGGCGGTTGATTGGGCGCGGGCCGAGCTCCCAAATTCAGCTGCTGGCCTTCCCCGATGGTGATCTCGCTTTGGACGGCGGCGACGAGGATGACCATGGTGACCTGCCCGCGAAAACACCGCACGATGCCGACAGCGAGAACTTCAAAAACCGTTCCGCGAATGCCAGCCACGCCTTTGGCTGTCTGCACTTCGAAATTGGACGCGGCGGAAAGCTTCTTCACATTGCCCAGCAGGCTGCCCTTCGTGAGCTTCATCTTTGTGTTGATGACGGATTCGCCGGCGACTTCGCGAACACTGAGCGTTTCAATGGTCAACACGGAGTTGGAGCGCACTCGAAGCACGTTTTGGCGGTCGGCGATTCGCAGGACAACGAAGCCCGTGGGGCCAGTGGTGATCGTGGCTCCCTGGGAAAGCGCCATGCCGCGCTTGAGACGGCTCTCGGTCCCTGCGACGTCGGTGTGCGTCGCGGATCCGCGGACGGATATGACGAGTGCGGTGTTGGCATTCGCGGCCGGTTTGGCTGCGGCGCGCGCTTGACTGGCGGACAAAAAGGAAATGGCGGACAGCGCCAGAGCAAGGATGAGTCGTGAGAGGAGTGGAGTGGGGCGAAATGAAGTTTTCATGTGACAGGTTGTTGCGACGTGTGCTTTTCCCGGCTTCAGAATTTGAACTTAGCGCTTTCCTTCATTTGGATCAATCGGGAGATTCGTGCGAATACCGGAAATTCCGAACATGAAAAAAGCCTGGAAGCGGTTCGCTTCCAGGCTTGGGAAAATTTCGTTATGAGCGATAAACTTCAGGTGGGATCGACTCGGGGCTTGCCAACCGTTCCCGTGATCGTCGCTTCGATCGGGGTGCGGGGAATGAGGATCACCCCGCGCACGTTGGGGTTTGCCAAGAGAGGGTTTACAGCGTTATTCACGACCTGTGCTTGCGCCGGCGTCAGGTTCAGCACCACGGCTACGGCGGCTTGTGCGTCGAGTTGGGTCGCGGGCTGTAGCGTGATGACTTGCGGCGCGCCGTCTGGGCCGGTGACCAGCAGTTGAACCGTAAACATGCCTTCGCCGCATTTGAAGATGCCGATCGCGTGAATTTCGTAGGTCGTGCCCCGAATGCCGGCGACGCCCTTGGCGGTCTTGACCTTGTAATTGGAGGCAGCCGTGGTTTTCTTTACGTTGCCCAGCAAAATGCCCTTCTTGAGGTCGAACTTGGTGTTGCCCTGAGTCTCGCCGCCCACGATTTTGTGGCTCAGTTCCTCAATGGTCAGGGTGCTGCGAGATTGAACGATTGCGAGTCCGTGACCGCCGAGGTTCAGCGTAACAGTGCCGAGGCCGGTGGAAATTGTGGCGCCCACGCCGATTTCCATGTCTTTCTTGATCTTGGAGGACTTGCCGTCCTGAAAGACTGTCGCTCTTCCGGTGACGTCGGTGACGGTGGCAGTCGTGCGGACTGCCTTGGGATCGGCGGCGGCCTGGGCACTGGCGCCGGTGAATAGGAAAGTGAGTGCAAGCGCGCAAGCGAGAGCCGCGCTGCCGATGCGGTTTTGTAACGTCTTCATATCTAGTGTCTTTAGTTTAAGGACAGTCTTCGAACGAATTTAATTTCAAATTCTTAAGCGTTGGCAGAGTCGAAGTCAAATGGATTATTTAGCGAGAAGAGCCCTCTTTCTGGCGTTCCTTAATGATCTGCAAATAGGACCAGGAATCAGAATTATTGGCCGTGCTGCGGCTGTAACTAAGCTCAAACCAACGCTTTGCCTCCTCAAAATCGCGTAATTGCAGGTAATGCCAGCCGATCAATGAAGCTGTGTGGTAACCCCTGGGATCCAGTTCGAGGGCGCGCTCGTAATGAGGCCAGGCTTCGTCGTGGCGTCCCAGCCAGTCCAGGCACATGCCCAGGCGCGCTCGGCGGAGGGGGTCATGCGGATCGAGTTCAATGGCCTTTTTGAACCAACTGATCGCAGATTCCGCCTGGGATTCGTAGTCGGTGTCCGCTTTCCAACTCTGCAAACGGTGCATTTCAGCGATTTGAAACGGCGTGTCCGGATTGCTGGGTTCGATTCGATGCGCCTCGCCCATGCGGGTGAGCTGTTCCTCAAAAGTCTTTGAACCCCGTTCTGCAAGATGGATTTGTCGGTATTCGCGAAATCGAAGCACGCCTTGCCAGGTGAGAAAGACACCGACGGCGAACGCGATAATCGTCGCGATGGATTTCCCCCGAGTTTGAAGTGAGACTCGATGTTGCGGCGTCGAGTGTCGCGTTTGGGCCAGCAATAACGCCAACAACGCGGCGGCGAGCATTGCGAGGCCGGGGATATGCATGGGAAAATCGAATACCGCATGACACAGCAGCGCCACCATGGCGGTCGATACGCCCAGGGTTAGAGCCAGTCGATCACTGCGGATTGACGAGCTGTCGCCCAGGCTCTCCCGGAGTTGGCGCCATGATTTTCGGATGCCCAGAAAGCATGCGCCCAGCGTGAGAAGGACGACCGCGAGCCCAATCACGCCCAGATCGGCCAGTGTGTTCAAATAATCGTTATGGGCGCGGATCGGGCGAGCTTGCATCAATTCCGAGCGATATTCGCGATAGCGCACGTCGAAATGGCCAGGTCCGACGCCGACTACGGGATGGTCGCTCCACATGTCCCAGGCCGTTTCCCAGATGTGGATGCGGATGTTGCCCTGGGGCCCGGATTGGATCGCGTTCTTCAGGCGTTTCTTGCCCATTTCACTTTGGGAAATGAAGAATCCTCCGAGGCAGAGGATCGTAACCATCGCGATGATGGCGTGAGTCCGGAAGGCGCGCATGCGTAGCAGCGCGATGAAAAACAGAAACATGGACGCCGCGGTCGCGATCCACCCGCCGCGTGATAGCGTCAGTCCGATGCCGACGACCAGGACCAGGCAGGCGTAGCCGAGAAATATTTTTGGAAGGTGTTTGAGCCGGCTGACCATGGCGAAGGCCAGGGCAACGGGGAGGATCATCGCCAGGAGAATCGCCAGGTTATTGGGATTAATGAAGAAACCCGATCCGCGGCGGCCATAGCCGTACGCGGCGGGTCTTTCGAAGTGCCAGACGTGGGCGGGATCAATCGCGGTTTGATAGCTGGCATAGATGGAATTGGCCAGCGCCAGGGCCAGGAGCGCAAAAACGAAAATACGAATGGATTCTCGCGAGCGAAAACAGTGCATGGCCGTGAGGAAAACAATTCCGTAGACGAGTGTTCGCAGCAGCTCGGTTCGCGCGACGTAGGGGACGTCGGCTCGAAAAGCCCAGATCAGCGCCATCGTGGTAAACGCGACGATACCCCATGCGGCGGGCGGCCAGTAGATTTCAAGCGAGCGATTCGTCCAGAGCCGGGCGATCCAAAGTAGCAGCAGCAGGACGGTCAGTCCCTGGGCGATCAGGAAATCCTCCCCCCGAACCATGCCGGTGAAGGCGACGCCGCAAATGAGCTGAATCAACAGCAGGCCGGCGGTCGTGCGCAGCAGCCAGCGGTCCGCATTTTCTCGGTTCATTGGCCGGTTGGCTTTGGGAGACTCACGATGCGGCCGGTTCTTCGACCGCGGGACTTAGTTCACGTACGTTCGCGGGTCGGTGATCTTGCCTTCGAGGGCGCTGGCCGCGACGGTTGCGGGCGAGGCAAGAAAGATTTGGGATTCTTTGTGGCCCATGCGGCCGGGGAAATTCCGGTTGGTCGCGCTGATGCACTTCATCGGGGTGTTCATGCGGCCGAAGGTGTCGACGGGACCGCCGAGGCAGGCGGCGCAACCGGCGTTCTCGGTCATCTGCACACCGGCGTCGACGAGGATGTCCCAGACGGACTTTCCGTCCCAATCGGAGCTTTGAAGATCGTTCACGATCTCGGGCGTCGCGGGAACGCCGAAGGTGTCGATGGCAACTTTCTTGCCGTTGAGCACGCGGGCGAACGCGAGAAAGTCGCTGGTCTTGCCGCCCGTGCAGGAGCCGATGTAGGCGCGGTCGAGTTTGAGATCCATCTCCTTGGCCAGTTTGCGTTGGCCCGGATCGGGATGGCAGGCGACGGTCGGCTCCAGTTTGTCGAGGTCGACGGTCATTTCGAACACGAATTTCTCCTCGGCGTCGCGTTCGACGGGTTCGTAATCCGATTTGGTGCCGTTGAGTTTCGTGCGTTCGTCCACGAGCGCGGCGGTCTTTTCGTCGAATTCAAAGATGCCGTTCTTGCCGCCGGCTTCGATGGCCATGTTGGCGACGGTCATGCGGTCGTCCATGGTGAGGCTTTGCGCGCCGGGGCCGTCAAATTGCAGGGCGCGGTAGGTGGCGCCGTCAAAACCGATTTCCCCGATGCAGTGTAGAATGATGTCCTTGGCCATGACGCCGGGCTGTAATTCTCCCTCGAGGCGGAAGTGCATGGTCTCGGGGACTTTGATGAGCAATTTGCCCGTGCCCATGACGAATCCGGCGTCGGTGTTGCCGATGCCAGTGGCGAATTGGTTGAAAGCGCCGGCCATGCAGGTGTGGGAGTCCGTGCCGAAAAGCACTTCCCCGGGGCGAATGTGGCCTTTTTGAGGAAGCGCGGTGTGGCAGACCCCGGCGTAGTTTGAGCCGTACTGTTTCTTTAGATTTCCTTTTTCTTTATCGAACACCCATTTGCCGTCTGGATCGTCGATGACATCGTAGAAATAGGGGAGATCCTGCTCCTTTGCGAAATCGCGCAGAATGTCGACGTTGCGGTTCGATCGGGAATCGGCGGTGAAAATGTAGTGGTCGGGGATGATGACGATTCGCTTGCGGTCCCAGACTTTTGCGTCAGCGCCGAATTCGCGCTTGAACACGCCGATTGTTCCGGGGCCGCAGACATCATGGGTCATCAAAACATCCGCGTTCACCCAGGCATTCTCGCCGGCCTGGAGTGAGCTTTTCCCCGCAGCGCGGGCCAGTAATTTCTCAGTAAGCGTCATAAAGGACGCCAAGGCTAGACGAGCGGGCAAGCTCCTGCAACTGGAGAAAAACAAGGATGTTTAAGAATTGGTGAACGGCGAACGGGCCTGTTACGAAGCGCCAGCCGGCCAATTGCATTTTGACGGATGGATGCTTCGCGGCTATGGAGTAGGAACTTCCATGAGAATTCGACGAGATATTTTGCTTCGAACCGCGCTGGTGGGCGTTTTGACCGCGTCTGCCGGAGCGGGCTCCGTGTTGGCTGGGGAAAAGATCATTTTCTCCGGGCGCGACGGTCGTCAGGCCCAGTATCATCGGAGTCTGAATGCGCGCCCGTTGTTCGTCGCGCCGCAAATTGGCAAAGCGATTGGCAATGGCGAGTCGCCGCTCGACGCGTTCAATGCGCCGCCGGCCATGATGTTTGAGTCGCGCCGGAAGCAAGCGAGCGACGACAAGGATTGGATTTTTGAATCGCCGGAGGAACTGGGCGCAGAGGGCGCTGAAAAGGAGTTTCTGGGCGAGGGTAAGGAGTTTGAGAAAGACGGTTTCAATCGAACGCCAGCGGAACGATATCTCGATCGCAAGCGAGAAAAGAGGGAAAAGAGTCTGAAGGGCGACGATGCGAAAGACGCGGTGGAAAAGTTGAACGAAGCGGTGAAGGAGCTGGATAAAGACCCCTTGCTGGCGGACTTGAAGGCCACGCAATTGTCCCGCTCAAAGCTTGGCGGGTCCAAATCCGCGGTCGATCTCGCGACGGAAAGCCGATCCGCTTCTCAGACTTTCTCCGGACTGGGCGGCACGCTTGGCGGATCGCGCGGGGGCGCGGATATCGCGGGCAAGGCCTTCATCGAGTACCAGCGGGCGCACATCGATAAATTTAAGCAGACGCTTGGCGTTTCGGCCGTGCTTGGAAATCGCCCCGGTTCGGGAGCGGGTTTCTCTCAGGGGCCGGCCGGCGACTTGAAGGCGCCCATGGCTGGCGCGGCGTCGCCGTTCGGGCAACCGACGCCCGGCGCACCTGGAGCGTATCCCGGCTCGCGGGGACTGGGGCTGAAAGCATTGACGACGCCGACGGCGACGCCCGGATTTGCCCCATTGCCGGGACCGGCAAGAAATCCCGCGCCGACTGCGAGAGAGCGTTACAAGCCAAGCCGACTGAAGCAGCCGAAGCGGAGTAATTTTTGAAGCCCGCCGGTATCGCGTCCCTGACGCGCGATTCTCGATTCGTCAATCCCACCTGAACACGCGGACTTTTTCTCCGGCTGGAATCGTCGTTTCAGGCGGCGTGTCGACCAGGCCGTTTGCGTCGAGCAAGGCCCCGAGAGCGTGGGACGCCTGTAGGCCCGCCTGACGGACGCCGCCATTTCCGTCAATTTTCACTCGAACGAAATGGCGTCTGTTGCCGTGATTGACCAGCGGCTCGGTAAGTGTTCCGCTGATGAAACTGTCTTCGTTTTCGGAGCCCCCCTGGAACTGAACGATCGCCGGCCGCGCCAACATGAGAAAGGTGACGATCGCGGAAACGGGATTGCCGGGCAGGCCGAAGAGGAGCTTCTCCCCCAGGCTGCCGAACACGAACGGTTTGCCGGGCTTGATGCGAACTCGCCAAAATTCCTGAGTTCCTCCCAGAGCGGCAAACGCCTCTTTAACGAAGTCCATTTCCCCGACCGATGCCCCGCCGGAAGTAATGACAATGTCGCATTGGTCAAAGGCGCTTCGCAAGGCGTCGACGGTCGCGTCGAGACGATCGGGCACGAGAGGCAGGGAGATTGGAACGCCCCCGGAGCGAGCGATGAACTGAGCCAGAGTCAGTCGATTGGATTCAAATATTTCGCCCGGTTTTAAATCGTCGCCCGGTTGCTTTAGTTCATCGCCCGTGGCGACGAGGCCGACGATGGGGCGGCGGCCCACGACGACCTCGGGAATGCCGACGGCGGACAGGACGCTGATCCGTCCCAGAGTCAAACGATCGCGGTCGTGAAGCAGATTCGCGCCGGCTTTCACGTCCTCGCCGGAAAGGCGGATGTGCTCCCAGGGTTTAACGGAGTCGAGACATTCGATCGTGTCCTCGGCGTTCGCGGCCGGTCGGGTGTCCTCCTGCATGATCACCGCGTCGGCTCCGGCGGGCAGTGGCGAGCCGGTGAAGATTCGGAGGCATTGTCCGCTGGCGAGGGGCGGACCGTCGTGGACTTGGCCGGCGGGCACGCGGCCGATTTGTCGCAGGGCGACCGGGTTTTCCAAAGAGGCCGAGCGCAGATCGGTCGCGAGCACGGCGTAACCGTCCATGGCGGAATTGTCGAAGGGCGGCAGGCTCATCGGCGCGGCGATGGCGCCGATGACGTAGCGGCCGGCCGCCTCACTCAGGGTCGCGGTTTCGGGTTGCGGCGCGGGCAGAGCCTGCTGGATTCTTTTTTGAGCCTCTTCGAGTTCGATCATGGCGGATGATAAAGGGATTATTCCGCGCCTCTGATGGAGATGGCTGACTTACAGCGCGGGCCGGGTGACATTAAGACGGGTCGGCGCGGTCGCAGCGATGCTGGCCCCGGCGTTTGGTTTGTCAGGATCAGTGTGAGGTAAGCGCGAGAGCCTGCTCGAGGGTGGAAATGCCATCGCGCACTTTGTCGAGAGCGACCATGCGCAGCGTTTTCATGCCGTCGCTCAAGGCTTGCTCCATGAGTTCCATGCCGCTCGCGCGTTTGAGGACCATTTTGCGAATTTCATCGCTGACGGTCATTGCTTCGATAATGGCGCAGCGTCCGGAGTAGCCCTTGTTGCAGCGTTCGCAGCCGCGGCCGCGATACAGCTGCACGTCTTGAAAATAGTCTTCGGGGATATGGAGATCCGTGTACATCTGCTTCGGGTAATCGACCTCTTCTTTGCAGGACGGGCAGATACGGCGAAGCAGGCGCTGGGCGCAGGCCATAATCACCGCAGAGGAAATCAGGAAGGGCGCGACGCCCATGTCATCCAGGCGGGTGATGGCGCCGGGCGCGTCGTTACAGTGCATGGTGCTCAAGACCTGGTGACCCGTTAGCGCCGCTTCGACCGCGATTTCCGCAGTCTCGGTGTCTCGAATCTCTCCGATCATGCAGATATCCGGATCCTGACGCAGAATGGATCGCAAGGCGGCAGCGAAGGTCAGGCCGATTTGCTTCTTCACCGGGACCTGATTAATGCCGGGTATCTGAAATTCGATCGGGTCTTCCACCGTGACGATATTGACGTCGGGTTTGTTGACCTCCGCGAGGGCGGAATAAAGCGTGGTGGTCTTGCCTGATCCCGTGGGGCCAGTCACAAGGACCAGCCCGAAGGGAGCGCGGATGGCCTCTTTGAATCGGCCCACGGTGTCCTCGTCCATGCCGAGCTTGTCGATGCTGGCTGAAAGGTTGGATTTGTCCAGCACACGGAGCACGCATTTCTCGCCGTGCGCGACGGGGAGAAAGGAGACGCGCAGATCGATCGCCCGGCCGCCGACTTTCATGCGCATGCGACCGTCCTGGGGCAGGCGGCGCTCGGCGATGTCGAGGTTGGCCATGATCTTGATGCGGGAGGTGAGCGCCATCTGCATGTTCTTCGGCGGCGGCGTTCTCTCAATGAGCGCGCCGTCAACGCGATACCGGAGGCGAATCACTTTCTCGAAAGGCTCGAGATGAATATCGCTGGCTTTCTCCTTGATCGCCTGAACGAGAATGAGGTTGCCCATTTTGATGACTGGGGCCTCTTCGCCGACGCCGGTGTCCATGCTTTCCAGATCGTCGAGCGATTCGTCGACGAACTCGGCGCCTTCGGCATCGGCTTCGAGTTCGGCCTTGTGCGCGGCGTCGGTGATCAGGTCTTCCATGCTCATCTTGGTCCCGCCGTCGAGGTTGTCGAGCTTGTCGATGATCGTCTTCTCGGTGGCGATCATCGGCTGGATTTCCATGTTGGCGATCCGCTTGATGTCGTCGAGCGCGAGCACGTTCAAGGGATCGGCCATAGCGAGAAAGAGCAGGTCGTCCAGTCGTGAAACGGGGATGACCTTATGGTTCTTGCATATGTCCCTGGGCACGAGTTCGGCGATCTCGGGGGGGATGCCGATGCGCGAGAGGTTGATGGGGGGCGTCTTAAGCACGCGGCCCATGCTGACGGCCATGTCCTGTTCGCTGACGTAGGACTTGTCAATGAGCAGCTTGAGCAGGCGGGTGCCCTCGGTCTTCTGGATTTCCAGCAATTCCTCGAGCTGCTCATTGGTGAGCAGTCCGTCCTGGACCATTGCTTCGGCGATTCGATCTTGAAAAGAGGCCATAGCTTCAGCGGGTTAGTGGAAAACGCCTCCGATGACTTTCACCAGTTCCTCGGGCGGGGCGAGGTAATAGAGCAGGCGTGTTTTTTTGCCGTGTTCCAGTTCCGCGGCGGCCTGTTGATTGAAGGGGTTGGCGGTGGCGACGAGAATTGATTTGCTCATCTTGTCGATGGGCAGCACGCACCAGCGCTTGCAGGTGTCTCGGTCGAAGGTCTTGGAGAGTTCGACGTCGACGTCGTATTTGAGCAGGGGCGTGTAGCCGAGTTTGGTTTTCTCGGCGATAAGTTTGAGGGCGGCTTCCACCTCCAGAAGTCCGCGATCGGCGAGCAACTGCACGAGAGGCGGCACGACCTGGCCGGGCGGATAAGAATCGGGATCGGGCCAGCAATCGTTGAAATCGCCTTCCTGAATAATGCCGCCGTCGACGAAGATTCGCTTCAGGGAGTCCTTCCCTTCGTCGAGTCCGGTGGGTTTTTCGGTCGAACCGGCGTCGGATGTGGGCGCCGAATACACGATGGAGGTGGCGATCTCCTCCTGTCCGTCGTCATCGGCGGGCAGCATTCCCTTTTCGATCTCCTCGAGCGCCTTGGCGGCGTCGGGATCGTCGGGATACTTGGTGGCGATGCTTTCCCATTCGAGAATGGCCGACGAAAATTGGCCCATGAGCTGGTGGGCGCTGGCGATCTTTTTGGCCGTCTCCATGACGGCGTCGTCGCGCTCAAGCTTGGAGTAGGCCTCTTTGAGAATTTCGAGCGACTGATAATCAGTCGGCTGCGACTGAGTGATCACCTCGAACATCTCAATCGTCTGAGCTAATTGCGCTTTTTCGCTGTCCGTCAATTGTTCGGGCATGGCAATTCTTTTGGATGGCTGTCGTTCTGGCGTGGCTGAGAACCCGTTGCGCCGTTCGCCGAGCGGCCTTGTCTGCAAATCGAGGGGGAGGACAATAATGGGTCGAGGTGGGCAAGGCAACTCCGGTTTGAATGGAATCGCGTCCGGTTTTTCGGCGAACCTGCTATTTCCCGAGGCAGAATTGGGAGAAGATGGAATCGAGCAGATCGTCGGTGGTCGTCTTGCCGACGACTTCGCCCACGGCGGCGACCGCGATGCGCAGATCGAGGGCGATGAGTTCCAGGCTGAGATCCTGGCCGAGGCCTTCGCTGGCTTGGGTCGCGCCCTCGCGCGCGCGGCGCAGGGCGTCCTGATGCCGGGTGTTGATGGCGACCTGAAGCATGTCCGCGCGGATCTCGCCGGACCAGACGAGTTCCTCGATGCGGTCCTTTAACGCCTCGGCTCCGTCGCCGGTGACGCAGCAGGTCGGGGTAATGGGCTCGTTGATGGAGTCGGGCAATTTGAGGACGGCATTCAAGTCCGACTTGTTGGCGACGAGCGCTCGTTTCTTGGATGAGAATTCCTCCAGATAAGTTTGATCCTCTTCGGTCAGCGGTTCGGAGACATCGAGGACGTGGAGGATGAGGTCGGCTTTTTCCAGGGATTCCCGACTGCGACGGATGCCCTCGCGTTCGACGTCGTCGGAGGTCGCGCGCAGGCCGGCGGTGTCGATGAACACGACGGGGATGCCGCGAATGTTGGCGGTTTCCTCGATGGTGTCGCGGGTCGTGCCGGGGGTGTGGGAGACGATGGCGCGGTCGTGGCCGAGCAGCTGGTTGAGGAGGCTGGACTTTCCGACGTTGGGCCGGCCCACGATCGCGGCGCGAATCCCGCGGCGGAGGATCTGGCCTTCGCCCGCCGTGCGGAGTAATTCGTCGATGAAGGCGACGCCGTCCTGGAGTTTTTGGAGGAGCGAGTCGCGAGTGTCGGGCGCGATGTCCTCGTCCGGAAAATCGATGTGGGCTTCGACATGCGCGAGGACGCGCATGAGATCGTCGCGGAGTTGGTTGATGCGCTGGGAAAGCTTGCCGGCGAGTTGTTCGTTGGCGGCGGCGAGGGCGAGTTCGGTCCGGGAATGGATCAGGTCGGCGACGGCTTCGGCTTGGGTGAGATCGATGCGGCCATTGAGAAAAGCTCGCCGGGTGAACTCGCCCGGATCCGCGAGGCGCGCGCCGGCGGCGACCACGGTTTCCAGAACGCTCTTAACGACGAGTAGCCCGCCGTGGCAGGAGATCTCGACGGTGTCCTCGCGGGTGAACGTCCGGGGCGCGCGCAGGACGGAAACCATCACCTCATCGATGACTTTGTCGGCTCGGACGATGTGTCCGTAGAGGATGGTGTGGGAATCGGCGGCGCTGGGTTTGGGGATCTTGGCGCCCCCGGGTTTGAAGCAGCCGTCGGCGACCTTCAGCGCCTTCGGGCCGGAAATTCGGATGACCGCGAGGCCGGCTTCGCCCAGCGGCGTGGCGATGGCCGCGATGGTGTCGTCAAACATGCCCGCAATTGCCCGCCTGGTTTTCCGCCTCGCGGCCTTGGAGAAAGAGCCGGGCCTTCTGGTAGCTCTTTTTGTGGAGGTAGTGAAGCAGGTCCGAATTGGCGTCCTTGGGGAGTTCGCGCGTGAGATTGTCGAGCTGGTCGAACAAGGGCAGCAGGTTAGGCTTGGGGTCGGCGGTCGCCATGCTGGCGATTTTTTCTTCCAGCTCTAGCAGGCCGTCGAGGATGGTTTGTTCGGTGTCGGTCATGGCGGGGAGTTTAGGCGCTGGGCCGGGGGATGTATAGGTCCTATGGGTCGCAGATGACGTATAAAACTTATTTGACGGACAGGCGGGGCGACATTTGGCATCTTTCGCGGTGTGCGAGTTTTGATTATTGGCTGCGGCTATGTCGGCGTTCCGTTGGGCGCGGAGCTGGTCCGGCAGGGGCATGAGGTTTTCGGACTGCGGCGAACCGCCGAGGCGAGCGCGGAGCTGGTCGAGGCGGGCATCGCGCCGTTGGCGGGCGATCTAACCGACCCGGATGTGCTGTCTCGTCTGCCGGGCCCATTCGATTGGGTCGTCAATCTGGCGTCTTCGAATCGTGGCGGCGCCGAGGTGTATCGGGAGGTTTATCTCGAAGGCGCGCGCAAGATCGTCGATTGGCTTTCCGCCTCGCCGCCGATGAAATACGTCTATACGAGCAGCACGAGCGTTTATGGCCAGATCGATGGATCCGTGGTCGAGGAAAGCCACGTCGCGGAGCCCGTGACCGAGACGGGCAAGATTCTTGTCGAAACGGAGAATGTTTTGATTGCCGCGGCCAGGGAGCGGTCGTTTCCAGCGGTGACACTCCGCGTCGCCGGCATTTACGGGCCAGGCCGGGGGCATCTTTTTCTGAAATTTCTAAAGGGCGAAGCGCGGATGGCGGCTGATCCCGAACGGCTGATCAACATGATTCATCTGACCGACCTGGTGAACGCGATTATTGGCGCGTTGAGAGAGGGGCGTCCCGGTGAGATCTACAATGCGGCGGATGACGAACCGGTTGGGCAGGGGAATTTCTTTGGCTGGCTCGCGGAAACCCTGGGCCGGGAACTGCCGCCGGTCGCATCCGAGGAGGAGCTGAAGCGACGCAAGCGGGGCGTCACGAATAAGCGAGTGTCGAATAAGAAGCTGAAAAGCGAGCTCGGTGTGGCGCTCAAGTTTCCTGATTTTCGGGCGGGCTACACGGCCGAGATCGAGCGGTTGCGGCGGGAGGGCGCTCTGGAATCGGACAGGCGGGATGAGTCGGCGTGATTCCCGCGGGGTTCGAAAGAAATTGTGTTTCCGGGTTTTCCCCCTTAAATCGGGCTCCGAATGACACGCTGGAATCGCCATAACTGTCCCGTCACGAACTCGTTGGAATGAAAGGAATGTCAGGCAATCAGCGCATGGCTCTAATCGCGGCCGTGATACTTGCTCTGGATCAAGCCACGAAATGGCTCGTGCTTTGTTATATGGGGCACGCGGAGGAGCGGACGGTGATCCCCGGATTCTTCAAGCTCGTGCACTGGACCAACACGGGCGCCGCGTGGAGCATGTTTCGCGACAGCAGCGCCATGCTGGCGATTGTGTCGCTGGTCGCGCTGGGCGCCCTGTTCATCTTTCGTCACCACTTCGACGCGCATACGAGGCTGGGGCAAATCGCGCTGGGCCTGATGTTTGGCGGCATCGCGGGGAATCTCGTTGATCGACTTCTGCCCAGTCGCGGGCATGTGATCGATTTTCTCTATTTCCACGTCATCAAGCGCGACGGAAATGAGGCGGGATTTCCGGCCTTTAATATCGCCGACAGCGCCATATGTATTGGGGTGGCTCTGCTGTTTATTTTGTCTTGGCGACAGGAGGATGAGGGCGACGATGGCAAGAAGGCCGGCGAAGAGGCGAAGAAAGATGGCGCGTCTCCCAACCCGAAGCCAGCCGCCGCAGACTAACTGCCCGCAAAGGTCGTGCGATCGAAGCAGGGCTCGAGGCTGGCAATCTGTCGCATCAATTCGTCGGCGACTTCCTGATAAATTTCCTTCGACCGGTCCTTCGAACAGGTCTTCGCTTCGGCCCGCTCCTTCTCGAAATACATTGGCTCGCCATACTTAACCGCGACTTTGCGGATGAAGAATCGGGGAATCTTCATGTGGCGATTGAAGGCTTCGTAGCTGCCGAAGATGCGGGCCGGAACGACGGGCGCATTCGACTTGATCACGGTCAGGCCGATGCCCGAGCGCGCGGGGAGCAGTTCGCCGGTCGGGGTCCGCGTGCCTTCGGGAAACAGGATGATGGCGCCGCCCTTTTTGAGCCGATTCAGGATGGCCTTGAGTCCGCGTCCGCCGCCGCCGTCGCGATCGACCGGCACGGAATTCCATTGGCGGATCAGCCAGCCGACACCCGGGATGTTGAAGAGCGATTCGCGGGCGAGGTAGTTAATTTCGCGATTGATCGGCGTGCCCACGAGCGGGGGGTCCAGAAAGCTGGCGTGGTTGGAGGCGAGGATGACCGGACCTTCCAATGGGACGCGCTCATGGTGGTAAATGGTCCAACGGAAAAAGAACCAGTAGAAGAACCGGAACGAGAGCCAGCCGAGACGGTAGACCAGTTTCATCTGGGGCTCCGGATGGCGGCTCGGATTCGCTCCACCTCGTCGATGATCGACTGGCTGGTTTCGTCCGGGGTCTGGCCGGAATTATTGATGATGTGCGCGCCCAGGGGGATCATCAGGGGCGCCGCCGCGCGTTGGCTGTCGCGTTGATCGCGCGCCGCGAGATCTTCCTCCACGCCGTCGGCCTCGCGGCGTCGGCTGCGTTCGGCGAGTGAGGCGTCGAGATAGAATTTATAATCCGTTTCCGGGAAGACATTGCTGCCGATGTCCCGGCCCTCCATCACGAGATCGCCAAACTGAATGCAGTCGCGCTGCTTGTTCTTCATCCACTTGCGAACTTGCGGCACTGCGGCCACGTGCGGCACGGCGGCGCTGGTTTTGGCGGTGCGAATTTCCTTTTCCGGGTAGTAGCCGTCGACCGTGAGGCGCACATGGTTGCCGATGTTTTGCAGGTTGGTCTTCCAACGGCGGATAACGGAAGCGACCGATTTGGGGTTGTGGATATCGATTTTTTTCTGGAGGCAATGCCAGGCCAGCGTCCGATACATGGCGCCGGTGTCGACGTAGGTATAGCCCAGCTTTTTGGCGATGAGTTTGGCGTTGGTGCTCTTGCCGCTGGCGCTAGTGCCGTCGATGGCGATGACGATGGGGGGCATACGAATGGATTAAGTGCGGAATGCGGAGTTCGGAGTGGAGAATGTTGGCGCGTGCTCAATCAGCGAACAGTTGTTTGGCGGGCAGAGGACGGGCTGCGGAGGTCGTTGCGTCGTGGATTGCGACGCCCAGGCCGTCGGGCGGCGGCGCCGCCAGTTTTTGAAAGAAATTGGGAAAGGTCTTTTTCACGCACGCGGGATTCTTGATTTTGATTCCCGGAACTTTCAACCCCAGAGTCGCGAAACACATCGCGATGCGGTGATCGTTGTAGGTCTCGATCTCGGCGCCGTGCAGGCGTTGAGCGGATGGACAGATCGTGAGCGTGTCGCCGTCCTCCAGAACCTCGACCCCGCATTTGCTCAGCTCGGTCCGCATGGCGGCGACGCGCTCGCATTCCTGGACGCGGAGCCGGCCCAGATCGGTGAAACGCACCGGATGACTGGCGAAGGGCGCGAGAATCATCGCGGTCAGGATGCTGTCGCCCAGATCGGTTTGACGTGAAATCTCACGAATATCGCTGGCCAGGCCGTAGAGGCGGAATTTTTGAAATTGGGCGTCGATCTGCCAGGAGGATGTCGGCCAGCGGGCGATGGAAACCTTGGCCCTCGTATGCGCGGTCATGATCTGACGCGCCTTGTCGCCAGGCTGATTGGCGGCGCTGGCCTGGGTGTCTGGTTTGACGAGTTGGGCCAGGCCGGCGCCGGGGAGGCAGTTATTGATCCACGTCGCCGCCTGGAAATAGCTTCCGCTCGACGCGTCGGGCTCGATCTGAAACGTCCCGCCCTTTTTCGGGAAAGCTCCGATCAGCTCTTGGGTCATCGCGACGTAAGGCGAGTTTTCAGCTGGCGAAGCATCATTGCCGCCGCGGTCGACTTGGTCATTAATCTTCACACGCCAGTCGCCACGTTGGGCGCAAAGCAGGAGCGCCGAGGCAAATTGCGAGCTCTCGTTGATGCTGACATTGCACTCGTTCGGCAAGGGGCCGCTGCCGTGAATCGTGACTGGCAGCTTGTCCGTGTCGGACTCGATTCGGTAGCCGAGTTCCCGCAGGGCGACGAAGAGCGCGGCCTGCGGGCGTTCGTGCATGCGATCAATTCCGCTCAGTCGATAAACGCCTTTGCCGAGGCAAACGAAGGCGCTCAGGAAGCGGGCGGCGGTGCCGGCGTTTTCAACGAAGAGCTCCAATGGAGACGCTTCTGTTCCGGCCATCGGAATCTTGCCGCCCAGGCCTTTGACCGCGAGAAGTCGATTGGATGCCTCCAGCGGATCGGGATACACAGAGACATCGAAGCCCAACCGCCTGAGGCATTCGACCATGGCCTGGGTGTCCTCGCTCCACAGCGCGCCTTCGAGGCGGACCTCGCCGTCGGCGAGAGCGGCGAGGATCAACGCGCGATTGGTGATGCTCTTTGATCCGGGAATCGAAATGCTCGCGGCGACCGGTTTCTCGAGCGGCAAGATTTCGATGAGATCGGGCAGAGGCATGCGGGAAAGGGTTCGGCGGTGGATGTCGCTGGGCTACGAATTGGCCTGTGGGGGCGAGTCTTGAGATTCGCGTGAATTGATCCAATCGTCGCGACGTTCCTTGGCGGTCCTGAAAAACGTCTCCACTGCCTGGGCGTCGTTCGCGCTGAGGCTCGCTTTGACGGATTCCAATTGGCGAATCAATT
>Ga0302117_10000506_pt1 | contig 16999 bp, 12 predicted proteins | sample AG5_322_MG_FD_203112 | JGI IMG/M metagenome (GOLD analysis project Ga0302117, IMG submission 203112) | Marine microbial communities from Western Arctic Ocean, Canada - AG5_32.2 | ecosystem: Environmental > Aquatic > Marine > Oceanic | place: Canada: Western Arctic Ocean | collected 2017-10-01 | reverse complement strand
CGCGGACCGCACCAGACCGGCGCTTCCGATGAAACCAATCTCCCTGACGAAATCGATCTGAAGACCGGCAAGAACGTTCTTTGGAAGTACGATATTACCGGGTCCGGCGCTCCCACGATCGCCAATGGAAAGGTCTACACATTTGCTGTTCGCGGCGAGGGGCAGGACCTGCGGGAATACCTCCTTTGCCTGGACGCCGCAACGGGTGAACGAATCTGGGAGGCCGCCTTCAACGACTATCTGAGCGATATTGTTTACGAACGCTATGCGATCGGCAGTCCGACGGTCGACGCTGAGACCGGCAATGTTTATCTCCAGACCACCTGCGGACGATTCGTCTGCTACTCTGGAGACGGCAAACCCCTCTGGGAGCACTCACTGATGGAGCGGTTCGGCCGATTGACCTTTCCGAACGGCCGCACTGGCTCGGCGATCATCGACGACGATCTCGTCATCACGCGCGGCATCACCTCCTACTGGGGCGCTGACGGTCCGGCTCGCGATCGCTTCTACGCCTTCAACAAGAAGAACGGCGAACTCGTCTGGTCTTCGACCCCCGGCACGGGTCCGAAGGACAGCTCTTTTGCTACTCCGGTTCTGGCCTGGAAGAACGGGAAACGCGTGTTCTACACCGGCACGGGTTGCGGCAACCTGGTTTGCGTCAACGCTCGCACCGGCGAGCCGATTTTCCGCTATCACTTCTCTTTTGGAGGGGTGAATTCCTCGGTCCTGCTTCACGACAACGACAAGCTGATCGCCGTTCACGGCAAGGAAAACGTCGACACCTCCGAAGTGGGCCGCATGGTCGCCATCAGCCTGAAGGCCGAGCCGAAAGCGGGCGAAAAAGGTCCGGTCGTGCTGACCCGCAACGATGAACTCTGGCGCCAGCCTCTGGTGATGTTCACCAGCTCGCCGACCTTGGTGGGCGATCGGATTTATCAAGTGACGCACACCGGCGAACTCGAATGCGTCGACGCCAACACCGGCAAAATTCTATGGCATCAAAAACTCGCTTCCGGGCAGTTGCACGCCTCGCCGCTCTACGCCGACGGCAAGCTCTACGTTCCAATGGGCAACGGCGATTTCTACATCCTCAAACTCAAGGACGACGGCGCCGAGATCCTCGACAAGGAGACCATGGGCGCCACGCTGCTCGGCGCGCCCACCGTCTGGAACGGCCGCATTTACCTCCACACCAAGAAATCGCTCTATTGCTTCGCCAAACCGGGCGCCGGCGCTTCGACGCCGAAAGTGGCCAACCTGAAGAGAGATCCGCGCCGCAACGGCAAGGGTGAAATTACCAGCCTTCAGATTGTCCCCAGCGACCTCGTGCTCAATCCGGGCGACACCAAGCGGGTGAAGGTCGTCGGGCTCGATTCGCGGGGCTTCGTGCTGAAAAAGAACGTCGAGGCGACTATCGACAATTTCATCCCGCCAACCGCGAAAGTGAAGGCCGAGATGGACGCCAAATTCAACAAGAACGCATTGGTCGCGAAGCAGGACGCCAAGGTTTCGGCCGGCGCGTTCAAGGCGCAGGCAGCTGGCGCGTCCGGCGTCATGCGTGGCCGCGTGCTTCCTGGTTTCCCCTTCAAGGAAGATTTTGAAGGCGCCAAACTCACGGTTGATCACGTCGGCGACGGCGTGAAGTTTGCCTATCCGCCCCTGGCTTGGATTGGCGCCCGCTTCAAGTGGGAGATCCGCGACATCGATGGAACCAAGGCGCTGGCCAAGACACTGGATCGGGTCCTCTTTCAACGGGCGATCACCTTCTTCGGCGACCCGAACAGCTCCAGCTATACCATGCAGGCCGATATCATGACCGACGGCAATCGTCGCATGAAGAGCAACGGCGGCATCATCAATCAGCGCTACTTCGCCATCCTCGATGGCAACTGGCAGCGGCTGGAGATCATTTCCAATCAGGATCGCATCAAGGAGGGTGTGCCGTTCAAGTGGAGCCCCAAAAAGTGGTATACCCTGAAGTCGCGCGTGGATGTGGCCGCCGATGGATCGGGTGTCATTCGCGCCAAGGCGTGGCTGCGGGACGAAGCGGAGCCGGAGGCCTGGAACATTGAGGTGAAGCACAAGAACGCGCACGTGAGTGGCTCGCCCGGCATTTATGGCTTTTCCCCGCAGGCCCAGTACCACGTGTATGTGGACAACATCAAGATGGAGAAAAACTGATTGAACGAAGCGCAGGAATTTAAGTTCAAAGGAAATACATTATGAAAAACAGGATGACATTACTCGCCGCCGCGTTGGTCTGCGCGATCAATTCAGGTTGCTCTGGATCCCCAACACAGGATTCGGTCGCCGTAAACTCCTCGGCTACGGTTTCGGCGTCGGCAGTTGCCACCACCACCGCAAAAGCGACCGCTGTCGCATCGGCTCCCGAATCGACCGCGACGACAGCCTCTGAATCGAGCGCCGCGACGAGCGTCGCAACTGCCGCCACGCCAGCCGCTGTTGCCGTTGGCGGCGCCGCTACGTCGGCTTCCGCATCGGTCGCCGGTTGGCCGCAGTGGGGGCGCAACGGTCACAAGAACCTCTACTCTCCGGCCAAAGGGCTGCCCACCAGCTTCGCGCCCGGCGACTTCAAGCCGAATTCCGAAGAGATCGACATGAGCACGACCAAGAACGTCGCCCAGGTCCTGAAGTTGGGATCCTCCGCCTACGGCAATGTGGCGGTGGCTGGCGGCAAGATCTTCATCGGCACCAACAACGAAACGCCGCGTGACTCCCGACATCTGGGCGATCGCGGCAATCTCTACTGCTTCGATGAAAAGACCGGTGACTACCTCTGGCAGCTGGCCTGCCCGAAACTCGGCGCCGGCAAGGTCAGCGACTGGGAATTCCTCGGCATCTGCTCCTCGCCCGCCATTGAGGGCAATCGCATCTACGTCGTCGGCAACCGCTGTGAGATCATCTGCCTCGACACCGAGGGCATGAAAGACGGCAACCAGGGCGACCAGGATGAAGGCAAATTCATGGCCGGCCCGGGCAAGCCGCCGATGGAAGTGTTTGAGAAAGACGCCGACATTATCTGGCGCTACGACATGCGCGGCGAGTTGGGCGTGTTTCCTCACAACGTCGCGAGCAGCTCAATCGTGATCGTGGGTGATGCCCTGTTCTGCACGACTTCCAACGGTCAGGACTGGTCGCATTTGAACATTCCGTCTCCGACGGCTCCCTGCCTGATCGCGCTGGACAAGAAGACCGGCGAGCTCATCGGTGAGGAAGCCGAGGGCATCAGCAAGAACATCATGCATTGCAACTGGTCCTCGCCCTCCTTCGCGGAGGTCAACGGCAAGGGGATGGTGTTTTTCGCAGGCGGCGACGGCGTCCTTTACGCCTTCGATCCGAAACCCAAGAAGGATGATGAGGGCTACGGCATCCTGCAGAAAATCTGGAGCTACGACTGCGTGCCCGACAAGTACAAGAAGGACAAGGACGGCAAGGTCATCAAGTATCCGGACGCTGACGGCCCGAGCGAATTGATCGCGACGCCGGTGTTCTACAAGAACCGTGTCTACGTCGCCATCGGACAGGATCCGGAACACGGCGAAGGCGTGGGCAATCTCGTCTGCGTCGACGCGACCAACGGCAAGCGGGTCTGGAACTATGACAAGATTAACCGGACCATCTCGACCGCGTCGATCGATCCGACCACGGGCCTGTTGTTCATCGCCGACTACTCCGGCTTCGTCTATTGCATCGACGCCGACACCGGCAAAGAGAATTGGATCTACGACACCAAGGCTCACATGTGGAGCTCCACTCTGGTGGGCGACGGAAAACTCTACATTGGCGATGAGGACGGCGACGTGACGATCCTGCCGGCCCGGGCTGACTTCGATCCGAAAAAGGACAAGCCGATTCTCGACGTGAATCTTCAGGCGCCGATCTACTCCTCGCCGATTTTTGCGAACGGCCGGCTTTACATTGCCTCTCAGTCGCACCTCTACGTCATCGGGAAGTAAACGGACGACGGTCTTGGAACGCATTTAATCAGCCGGGTGGTCGCGAGAGCGGCCACCCTGTTTTTAATCACGGAACACAGCGAATACGATCGGCATGATGGAAACGCGCCAAAGAGTAGAACGGGATTTATCCCGATTCCGTGCGCCGGTTGTCATTCTGGCACAAGAAAACGGGATAAATCCCGTTCTACTATGAGCGCGCCCAAGTCCAACACCGCCAGAAAGCTGGTCTGGGCGGCCGTGATTGCGTTGATCGTGCTGCATCAGGATTTCTGGTTTTGGGACACATACAGGCCGTTGGTGTTCGGCTTCATGCCCATCGGACTGGCCTACCATGTGGCTCTTTCCCTCGTGGCGTCCGTCGTCTGGTTTCTTGCGACAAAGCACTGCTTTCCGGTCGTTGAGAAGAACGACGATTCGTCGACCGCGGAATCCGATTCAGGCCAGGCCGGCTGAGCTTCACGATGACCGCCATTTATATCATCGCCGGATACCTCGTCCTTCTGCTTTTGCTGGGCGTCTACAGCAATCGTTCCTTCAAGGGCACCTCTCAGGACTACTTCCTTGCCTCGCGCGGCATTGGCCCGTTCTTGCTGTTGATGTCGCTTTTTGGGACCACCATGACCGCCTTTGCGTTGGTCGGTTCGACCGGCGCTTCCTTCAAGGGGGGCATTGGAATTTATGGCAAGCTCGCCTCGTCATCCGGCATCATTCATTCGCTGTGCTTCTTTGTCGTCGGGATCAAGCTGTGGTCGCTCGGCGCAAAGCACGGCTACATGACGCAAATCCAGTTTTTCCGCGACCGCTTCAATTCGGACAAGCTGGGGCTGCTGCTGTTCCCGATCATTGTCGGGCTGGTCGTGCCCTATCTGCTCGTCGGCATTCTCGGCGCGGGATCGACGCTGACGACCGTATCCGAAGGCAAGGTATCCTTTGCTGCGGGCTCTGGGGCGATCTGCGTGGTCGTGCTGATCTACGTCTTCTCCGGCGGTGTGCGCGGCACCGCGTGGGCCAACTGCTTTCAAACGCTGGTGTTCATCGCCCTGGGTATCGTCACGTTCTTCGTCATCTCCACGAAGCTCGGTGGATTTGCCGCCGCGACCCAGGCCGTCATCGACAACGAAGAAAATGCGCACAAACTTGCCAGGATAAAGATTCCCCAGTTGGTGTTCTTTTCCTACATGCTGATCCCATTGAGCGTTGGAATGTTTCCGCACATTTTTCAGCATTGGTTGACCGCCAAAAGCGCCAACTCCTTCAAGCTCGCAGTTGTCGCGCATCCTTTGCTCATCATGCTCGTCTGGGTGCCCTGCGTGTTGATCGGGACCTGGGCCACCTCGGCGGTCATCAACGGCGAGCCGCTCATCCCGACGGATCTCAAGAACGCGAACGATGTGCTGGGCATCATGGTCCTTAAGCTGAGCAATCCCGTGTTGGGCGGCTTTTTGACGGCGGGCATTATGGCCGCGATCATGTCCAGCCTCGACTCCCAGTTCCTGTGCATTGGCAGCATGTTCACCAACGACATCTACCTGCATTACTTCGGCAAAAAGGAAATTTCGGAAAAACAGAAAGTGCTGACCGGCCGCATCTTTGTGGTGGCGGTGGTTCTGGTCACCTACCTGATCGCGCTCTATTTGAAGGACACTAAAGGCATCTTCACTCTGGGCGTCTGGTGTTTCTCCGGCTTTTCAGCTCTATTTCCGCTGATTGTCGCGGCGCTCTATTGGAAGCGAGTCACCACGGCCGGCGCCTTTGCTTCGATCCTCGCGGCCGCCGTCTCCTGGATCTGGCTGTTCGCCAACTCCAACTACGGCAGTGATCGTAGTTATATTTTTCTGGGCATGATGCCCGTGGCGACGATGATTATCGCGTCGACGCTGGCGCTGGTTGTCGTCTCCCTTGTGACGCGCCCTCCAGATGAATCGACCTTGAAAAAATTCTTTTAGAAACCGGGGTGGAGAATCCAACATCCTGAATTGATCCAACAGCAACCTGAATCCAAAGACCTATGTCAGTAAACCTCGCCTCTGAAGAAGCCGTCAAGTCGGCCCAGGACGCATTGAACTCGCACCTGCGTGAAATTATCAATTGGCACTTTTCGCCGGAAACCGGATGTCCCTTTTGGCTCGACTGGGCCGCCAAGCAGGACTGGAACCCGCTGACGGAAATTCAAACCAGCGACGATCTCGTGCGTTTCCCGCACTTCGACGGCGACGAGTGGCTGCGCTATCTGCCCCATGATGTCTGGATTCCGAAACAGTACGAAGGCAAGCCCTTCAACATTTTTGAAACGGGCGGCACCACCGGCATGCCCAAGCAGCGCATTGGCTGGGAAGATTACAAGATCGACTACAGCAATTTCAGCGAATCGCTCGCCGACGAGGATTTCCCGCGCAATGAATACTGGCTGATGATCGGACCGACCGGCCCGCGTCGTCTTCGCCTTTCCATTGAGCACCTCGCCAACGTGCGCGGTTGCGCCTGCTACTTTGTCGACCTCGACCCGCGCTGGGTGAAGAAGCTGATCACGCGCGGTCACGGCGACCAGGCCAAGGCCTACATGGAGCACGTCATCGATCAGGCCATGACGGTGATCAACAACCGTAAGGTCTCCGCGCTATTCACGACGCCGAAGCTGCTGGAGGCGCTCGGCGAGAGACTCCTGAAGGAGGACAAGTCCATTCCGGACGTCGGCATCAAGGGCGCCTTCGTCGGCGGCACGCAGATGGATCCGCAATACACGCGCTTCCTGATCGAGGAAGTTCTCGAGGATCGCGTCAAGTTTGTGCCGACCTACGGCAACACCCTGATGGGACTTGCCCAAAGCCTGCCCGTCACGAAGGAGAATAAATTTTCAATCACCTACCACGCCCCGCAACCGCGCGCGATGCTGCGGGTCGTGGATCCGAACGACACCGACAAGCAGGTGGAATATGACGCCTGGGGCAGGGTGGAGCTCACGACGCTCACCAAGGAGCTGTTCATGCCGCGCTTCCTGGAGCGCGATGAAGCCATGCGCACGAAGCCGGTGGAGAATTTCCCCTGGGACGGCGTCGGCCAAGTGCGGCCCTTCGGCGCTTTGGAGAAAAAGATTGTCGAAGGCGTTTACTAATTCCGACTCCGCGGAAAGCCATCGACCGTTGAACAAGAATCGAAACGGCGCCGTCAGAAAGAACCGCATCCGCGAGCCAGCATGAGTGAAGTCGTAGACAACCCAGGCCCGACGCCCTCGGCCGGTGCGGTGTCGGAGGCTGACACCGCCTCCCAGCTGCCAGATCACCTTCATCTGGTATCCTTCGACCATCAGCCGCGCACGCGACTGATCTTCGGCGCGGACACCGTGGATCGCGTCGGCGAACTGGCCAGTGAACTGGGCGCGGGCAAGGTGCTGCTCGTGACCGACCAGGGTATCGTCGCCGCCGGGCACGCGGATCGCGTACACAAGTCTCTGGAGCTGGCCGGGCTCACCGTCGCGCGATTTGATGACTCGAAGGAGAATCCCACGACGCGCTGCGTGGACAATTGCCTGGCGGTGGCGCGCGAATCTCAGGTCGATTTGATCGTAGGTTTGGGCGGGGGCAGCAGCATGGACACCGCCAAGGGTTGCAATTTTATTCTCACCAATGGCGGCCGCATGCAGGACTATTGGGGCACGGGCAAAGCGAGCAAGCCGATGTTGCCGATGATTGCCATACCGACCACGGCCGGCACGGGCAGCGAATGCCAGTCCTACGCGCTGATCGCAGATGAGGAAACTCACGCCAAGATGGCCTGCGGTGATCCCAAGGCCGCTCCCAGAATTTCCATACTTGATCCGGCTTTGACGCTTTCCCAGCCCCGGGCTGTCACGGCCTGCACGGGCATCGACGCTATCGCGCACGCGGTTGAAACGGCCGTCACCCGCAAGCGCAATCCGCTTTCCTCCATGTATTCCCTGGAGGCTTTCAAGCTATGCGTGGACGGCTTGCCGCGCGTGCTGGCCGACCCGAGCGACATCGAGGCGCGCGGCCATATGCTGCTGGGCGCGGCCTATGCCGGCACAGCGATAGAGAACAGCATGCTGGGCGCGGCGCACTCCGCGGCGAATCCGCTGACGGCCCACTTCGGCATCGTGCATGGCGTCGCGGTTGGGGTCATGCTGCCGCATGTCGTCCGGTACAACACTCAGGAGCCGGCGGCGCGGAAGGGTTACGCCGAGCTGGCGTCGGCGCCGGAGATCGCCTCCGTTCGCGACGGCGAAGAAGAGGCCGTCAAAGCGCTGATCGCCCGGTTGGAATCGCTGTTGAATCTCGCGGGCATGCCTCGCTCTCTGGAGGAGGCTGGAGCGGATCGTTCGCTGATCGCCCGGCTCGCGGAAGAAGCCGCCGGCCAATGGACCGCCAATTTCAATCCCCGCGCCGTTGCGGCAGGAGATTTCGCTCAGCTTTACGAACAAGCCTTCGCCCGTCGAGGCGATGGCGACGCGGCTTCCTGATCGGAGCAACCGGCGATTCCCATGGAGGGACGAGCCCGCGAGTCCGAACTTCAGACTCCTGAAGACCTTCGCGAGCGGACTCGCAGGCTCGTCCCTCCATGGGAGGCGCTCTCCACGCCAGTATTGCGCGTTACCGCTCATGAACGAACGCGAGCAAATGGTCGAAACGCAATTGCGCGCGCGAGGCGTCACGAACCCGACAGTGTTGGCCGCCATGTCGCGCGTCCCTCGCGAGGATTACGTGCGCGAGTGTGATCGCGCTTCGGCCTACGCTGACGGCCCCCTCGCGATAGATTGTCATCAGACTATCAGCCAGCCCTACATCGTCGCCTACATGACCGAGTTGCTGGCAGTCGAACCGGAACACAAGATCCTGGAGATTGGGACGGGCAGCGGCTACCCGACCGCCGTGCTGCTGGAATTGACGAATCGACTGTTCACGGTCGAAACGATTCCCCAGCTGCACGAGTCCGTGAGAAAGAAACTGGCTTCGTCCCGCCTGTCTGAAAATCGTTTTCGGTTGGGCGACGGCCATGCGGGTTGGCCGGAGGAAGCGCCTTTCGATCGAATCATGGTGACCGCTGCCGCTGTGGAGATTCCGCCGGCTCTGGTCGAACAGCTCAACCCGGGCGGGCGTCTGGTGATCCCGATAGGGCTGCCGGCGCAAACCCAGTTTCTCCACGTCATCACACGCGACGAGGACGGAAGCGTGAAAGATCAACGAGACATCGGCGTTCGATTCGTGCCGCTGGTTGCGGCGTAGAAGCTCGCGCTAGCTCGGGTTTTGGATTCCCGCGATGACGGTTTTCAGAAATTCTCTTGCGCGTCTTGCGAGTTCATCGATTCCCTCCGGCGTTTCCGGGCGAGGGACGACCGGGGCGAAAATATTTTCGCAACAGAGCGGCATCTTGCGGCCGGTGTGCGCGACGGGTTCGAGCAGCCTGTAGTGGTCGATCTCGCCGAAGCCGGGGCCGCAGTCCTGGTCCTTCGGCCAGTTGCGGTGGTCCTTGATGCAGAAGCTGCGCACTTCGTTGGCGCATTTACGAATGTCCCGCAGGGGATCGAGATTCAGGTAGTCCATCACGTTGCCCGCGTCGTAGTTGACCTTGATTCCCTCCTCGTCCACTTCGCGTACGATCTCTGCGCAGGCTTCGCCGGTTCCCGTGCTGCCGCCGTGTTGCTTGACGACGATCGTGACTCCGTGGTCGCGCGCGATCGGGCCGAGCTTCTTGAAGCGTTCGATCCAGAGTTCGCGATTGCCGCCTTTGGTGTGACCGAAGGTAAGGACCTGGCCAATGCCGGCGGCGGCGGCCTGCTTGATGCGTTGCGTCAGGACGGTCAGCGCTCGCTCGTGTTCCGGGTAGATCGTGGAGAACATCATTACCGGCTCAAGGCCCAGATCGCGGCAGCGTTGGCCGAGCTCCTTGGCTTTGGCTGGCGGCGCGTCTTCCGCCATGACGGGAACTTTACTGCCGTCGCTCTCCACATGCCGTGTGCCCCAGGCGACGTAATCGTAACCGGCGCTTTTGATGCCGGTCAACGCGCGCTGCAGCGGGAAGCGGGAGTAGGGGAGCGTCATGCAGGCGACCTGAAACTCGGTGGGAGATTTCAACACCGCCGCCCGAAGAACCCCGAACGCCAGCGCGGGCGTCGCTGTGGAGGCGATCATGATAAAGCTGCGACGATTCATAATTGAGCCCCTGATTTGATCAGGCGGCCGCGTTGTTGCAATCCAAATCCAACCGGCCCCGTAGCAGCCGACGTAAGGAGGCTCATACTTTTGAGACTGTGGATTATCCGCCGTTGATCACGAATAGTCAGAGCCTCGTTACCTCGTCTGCTACGAGGCTTTGGAACGGCGAGTGTGATCTGACGCTGGGATTAATGAGTTGGTGCGGATAGATTCTCGGCCGCAATGGCGGATTTTGGAAAAGGTGAAGCGGATCGATTTGCGGGAAAGGGGACTGAAAGGCGGTTTCATCTCTCGCGCCTGCCGCGAGAGTATTATCAGGGAGATGCAGTCGTTCACTGGACGCTGCCGGTGGCGCGACGAGGCAAGGGCTGGCTGAACGAATCGTTTCACGAGACATTTCGAGAACTGATGTTGCACGCCGTTGCGCGCGAGGGAATGTTCTGCCCCGCCTATTGCCTGATGCCGGATCATATTCACCTCGTCTGGATGGGGCTTCGGCGAAACAGCGATCAACGCAACGGCATGGCTTTTCTGCGCACGTATCTTGAGTCGAAGCTTGCTCCGATGAAGTTTCAGCATCAGGCGCACGATCACGTGTTGAAGGACGAGGATCGGCGGCGCAACGCTTTCGCTCGTGTTTGTCATTATGTTTTGGCGAATCCAGTTCGCGCTGAGCTGGTGAAGCATCCTGCCGAGTGGAAGTTTAGTGGCGCAGTCGTTCCTGGCTATCCGACGCTGCATTCATTGCGGGACGATTTTTGCAAAAAGTTCTGGAAGCTCTACAATGACGCGAAGCATCCGGACGCGGGAGATATTCTACGACCGCCCATCCAATAGCTCGTCTGCTACATCGTTTTGGATCGTCGTGCACGCTCACACAAACTTTGTCACGCCGGGGATGGCGGGGGGCGGGGGGACGTGCTTGGCGTCCCAGGCGTAGTTGTTGGGCGACAGGTCTTCCTTGGAGTTCCAGGCCTGATCCCACTCGATGCGTTTGCCGGTGTAGGTGGCCATGCGGCCCATGATCGCGAGCAGGGTGCTCTTGGCCATATACTCGCCGTTGTTGATCGGATTGCCGCTGCGAATGCTGGCAAAGAGTTCGTCGTGCTCGGTCTGGTAGTGGTCGTTCTTCTCGCCTTCGTAGCGCCACTTCTCGTCCGCCCGGATTTCCATTCCTTTCGTCCTCAGAGATGCGGTTCCTTTTCCTCCGAGCACGTCTATGGAAATGCTGCTGTGACAGCCTTTCTGCTGGCGGCAATAGGCGAACAGTTTTTGGCCGCCCGCGTATTCGTAGATCACCGAATGATGGTCGTAGATATTGCCGAACTCCGGACCGGTGCGGACTTGCCGTCCGCCGATGCCGTAGGCGGCCTCGGGATATTCGCCCTTCATGATCCACGAGCAGGCGTCGAGCAGGTGCACGTGCTGCTCCACGTTGAAGTCGCCGGAAAGCCAGGAAAAGTAGTACCAGTTGCGCATTTGGTATTCCATGTCGGTCTGACCGGGCTCGCGGGGCTTGACCCAGATCGGTCCCCGGAAGTCGTTGGCCTGCAGGCCGCGAATCTCCCCGGCGGCGCCGTCGTGGAGTCGCTTGATCGTTTCCTGCCAGCCGTGGTTGTAACGCAGGCAAAGCCCGGACACGACGGCCAGTTTCTTGCGTCGCGCTTCCTTGCAAGATTCGATCACCGACCGAATGCCCGGTGCGTCGACGGCGACGGGTTTTTCGGCGAAGACATGCTTGCCCGCGTCGATGGCCGCCTTGAGATGGATCGGTCGAAATCCCGGCGGCGTGGCAAGCAGAACGACATCGACGTTCTCAATGACTTTCTCATAAGCGTCGAAGCCAATGAATCGGCGCTCGGGCGGCACGTCGATCTTTGCGGCGTCCTTCACGCTCGCGGTTACGGTTGCGAGGCTTTTCTCCAGTCGATCGGGAAAGGCGTCGCCCATCGCGATCAGACGCACGTTGGAGTCTGCGGCAAGGGCCTGCGCCGCAGCTCCGGTTCCGCGCCCGCCGCAACCGACCAGGCCAATGCGCAGCAGGTCGTTATCGGCGGCATTCGCGCGCGGGATGAAGCTGGACTGTGAGACGGCGCCGGCGGCGACGGCGACGCCCGAGGCTTTCAGAAAACGCCGTCGATTCACGGGATGGGCTGAGGGGAGATTCGAGTCGGGTTTCATTTGGATTCCTGTTTCAACGGATGCAGTTCAAATTTTCGGAACAAGATCTCATAGCCCTCGACTTCGAGCAGAATCTTTCCCGCGAATGGCCAGACATCGTAGCATTCATTCACGGTGACGCCATTCACAATCACCGTGATGCGCCCGCCCGCGCAGACGCACTCGACGCGCGTCCATTCATTGAGCGGGCTCTCAACATCCCAACGTCCATGGGTGTCGATGCGCTCCTTGAATTCCGGGTCATGCTTCGACCACCAAAACTGTCGGCCGGAATAGTTCGTTGGCGTCCCTCCTGTCTTCCAGCGAGTGCGACCGTCCTCGCCGATCGTGGTGTCGCTGGTGATGTCGACCGGGATGGAGGGCGTCTTTGTTTGCTTGTCGGGAATGACAATGAAGTCGCCGACGCAGCCCTGGGCGAGTTGGCATTCGATGGACGCCATCCAGGGCGGCCGATTGCCGTCCGGACCAGTGGCATGCATGAGAATGCCGGAATTGCGCACGGTCCGGGGATTGCCGAAGATCTTTTCGCCCCATTTGAATTCCGCGATCAAATGGTAATCGCGATACGCTTTCTTCGTCGCGATGCAGCCAAATTCCTCGCCGGAAATACGCAGGGCGCCATCGCGCACGGTGAAGACTTTTTTCGGATCCTGAAATTTTGAATCGACCAGCCAGCTGTAGAGTCCGTCCAGGTTACGGCCGTTGAAGAGCTTGATCGGTTGGGTTGGTCGATGGGCCAGTTGGCGAGTGGTCCTGGCCGAGGGATCTGCGGCGGGAGGTTTGTATATTTTCGGGAGCGTTGTGAGGTTTTATTGGCGTCTTTCGAGTTATTTGGATTTAACGGGGGGAGCTAATACCGTGTCTAGAATCAAGAGGTCGGGCTTGCGGCTGGCTCACGCGGCCGCTACAAAAATGACATGTCACGAAACGCCCTTTTCGTTCTTCTTTCCCTAGCTGTCTTCGCCGCGACCGCACATGCCGCCGATAGGCCCATTCGACAAGCTCAGGGCAGGCCCAACATTCTTTTTTGCATCTCGGACGATCAGTCCTTTCCCCACGCCGGCGCCTACGGAACGGCATGGGTGAAGACGCCGGGCTTCGATCGGGTTGCGCGTGAGGGGCTGCTCTTCACTCGCGCCTACACGCCCAACGCCAAGTGCGCGCCCTCGCGGGCCTGTATTCTCACCGGCCGCAATTCGTGGCAGCTCGAAGCGGCCGGCAATCACATGCCGATCTTCCCGCACAAGTTCGCCAGCTATTGCGAAGTCCTTTCCAAGAACGGTTACTTTGTCGGCGAAACCGGTAAGACCTGGTCGCCCGGCATCGCGGAAACGGTTTATCGCAAGCCGCGCCAACTTGCCGGCAAGCCTTACGAAAGCCGGAAGGCCAAACCGCCAGCGCGATCCATCTCGAACAACGATTACGCCTCTAACTTCATCGAATTCATGGAAGACAAGCCCGCCGGTAAACCCTGGGCCTTCTGGTATGGCGCGACCGAGCCGCACCGCGCCTACGAATACGGCGCCGGCGTGAAGAAGGGCGGAAAGAAGCTCTCCGATATCGACAAGGTTCCCGCCTTCTGGCCCGACAACGAAGTCACCCGCAACGATATGCTCGACTACGCCTTTGAGATCGAACACTTCGATAATCACCTCGTTCGAATATTGAACACGCTGGAAAAGAGCGGCGAATTGGACAACACCCTCATCGTCGTCACCGCCGACAACGGCATGCCCTTTCCGCGCATCAAGGGACAGGAATACGAGCTGTCGAATCACCTCCCGCTCGCGATCATGTGGAAGAACGGCATCAGAAAACCCGGCCGCACGATCGACGATTACGTGAGTTTCATCGACTTTGCGCCGACCTTTATCGAAGTCGCCGAATTGAACTGGGGCAAGACTGGCATGCATCCCTCGCCGGGCCGCAGCCTGACGGACATCTTCAAATCCGACGCTTCCGGCATCGTGAATCCGAAGCGCGATCACGTGCTCATCGGCAAGGAGCGACACGACATTGGCCGCCCGAACGACTGGGGCTATCCCATCCGCGGAATCATCAAGAACGACGTGCTCTATCTGCAGAACTTCGAGCCAACGCGCTGGCCGGCCGGCAATCCCGAGACGGGCTACCTCAACACCGACGGCAGCCCGACCAAGACCGAGATATTGAACAAGCGCCGCGACGGCTCGAACAGGACCTACTGGGCGCAAAATTTCGGCAAGCGTCCAAAGGAGGAGATGTTCCGAGTAAAGAGCGACCCGGATTGCGTTGAGAATCTGGCGAAGGATGAATCCTACGCCGAGCTCAAGGCGGGCCTGCGTAAGCAAATGCTGCGCGAGCTAAAGCAGCAGAACGACCCGCGCATCCTCGGCGACAAGGACTACTTCGACAACGTGCCCTACGCCTTCGACCACGGCCGCCACTTCTACGAACGCTACATGTCCGGGGAGAACGTCAAAGCCGGCTGGGTGAACAAGACCGACTTTGAAAAGGAGAAGCTGGATTGAATGGAACTCAGATCGGTTCACCCCATGCAATAGCGCGTCCGCGAACCGGCTTTTGGAGCCATTCGGTTTTCGGGCTCTCGCTTAGTTTTGCGCCTTCTCGTCATCTCTCAAAAAATCCGTGTTCATCTGGGGCCATCCGTGGTTTAAAAAGGTCCGCGATTTTCAAATTAAACCGTCCCTGATGACTATGAAGAATTCCGTCTCGTCTCTCCTCCGTTCGGTCCTCGCCTTTGCGCTGCTCGCCGGCCTTGCCTGCTCTTCCGCGAACGCCGCGCCCAAGGGCTTTCAGATCAAGAAAACCAAGAGCGGACTGACCGTGAATTACGACGGCGAGCTGTTCACCAAGTACGTCATCGATCAGAGTAACAAGCCGTATCTCTATCCCGTCATTGGTCCGACCGGCAAGCCGATGACCCGCGCCTATCCGATGGAGACGATCGAGGGCGAGCAGCATGACCATCCCCACCATCGCTCGCTCTGGTTCGGTCATCAGGGCGTCGGCGGATTCGACTCCTGGCACGAGGCGCTCACGATCGAAGAGCGCTTTCGGAAGAAGAAACCCGAGGACAAGGAGAAGGCCATGGCCGTTCTCGCGTCGACGAAGCACGTCAGCTTTCGCGTGATTTCGTTTGGGCCAAAGCGAGCGGTGATCGAGTCGGTCAACGACTACGTTGGCTCCGACGGCAAGAAGCTCATGTCCGATGAGCGCAAGATCACGCTGACCGCCACGAAGGACACGCGAGTCATCGATTTCGACATCACGTTGATCGCCAGTCACGGCGATGTGAAGCTCGACGACAAAAAGGACGCAGGCTTCAGCGTGCGCGTGCCGACCTCGATGTCGATCACCGGCAAGCAGGGCGGTCGTATCTACAACAGCGAAGGGCACAAAGACGGCGACGCCTGGGGCAAGCGCGCGGAATGGGTCACGTTTTGGGGGCCGGTCGAGGACGAGACGCTCGGCGTCACGATTTTGAATCACCCAAAGAGCTTTCGCCATCCGACGCCCTGGCATGCTCGCACTTACGGCCTGTTCACCGCGAATCCGTTCGGAACCAAAAGCCTCGACAAGACTGCCGAAGACGGCGGTTTCGTGTTGAAGAAGGGCGAGAAGATCGAGCTTCGCCATCGCGTCATCCTGCACAAGGGCGGTCCCGATGCGGCCAACATCGGCAAGGCCTGGAAGGTCTACTCGAAGTAGCGGGCAGGTGGGTGCGACGCTCGCGAGAGTTCCCCTCCTCGGAGGAGCCTGCCCTGAGCTTGCCGAAGGGGCCAGGGGTGGGTTCGTCCAAGCTTTCGTTTGACTCAGATTCACGGGCTCGTCCCTGCAATCCTGTAGCAGACGAGGTAACGAGGCTCAATCAACCGGCATTCCCGGCGTTGAAACGCCGGGCTATTTTCACTGGTCCCTCCGGGACAAAATCCGATCCATTCCGGTGGCATCCAAACTTGCCAACCGCGTTAAAACCCGATTCCCTTGTGCCACTCTATGAAAAGCAGATTTCCCCTTCTCCTGTCCGCGCTGACTGCGATCACCTTTGCAAACGTCGCGGCAGCGGCCGACGACTACAACGCCCTGACCGACGACGAGAAACAGCTCGGATTCAAGGTCCTCTTCAACGGCAAGGATTTCAAAGGCTGGAAGAACAACGGCAATTGGACCGTTGACGACGGCGCCATGTTTCGATCAGGCAAGGGCGGCGGGTTGGTCTACGAAAAGAAGAAGATTCCCGACAACTTCGAGCTGCGCTTCCAGTGGCGCGTCGGTCCGGGCAGCAACAGTGGAATCTACTATCGGCCGGGCCAGTACGAGTATCAGATCCTCGACAACAAACGGCACCCTGACGGCCGCAATCCCCGCACCAGCGCCGCCTCGATCTACTTCTGCATGCAGCCTTCTCACGACGCGACGAATCCCGTGGGCGAATGGAACGACGGTCGCATCGTCTGCAAGGGGACGGTCGTCCAGCACTGGCTTAACGGCCTGAAGGTCGTGGACCTCGACTACTCGGACAAGCAGTGGAAGTTTAATATCGATCTGCTCAAGGCGCGCGGTGGCGACCTGAAGGCCCGCGGCGCCAACCTCAGTCTTCAGGATCATGGCGATCCTGTCTGGTATCGCGGCTTCAAGCTGCGCGAAATTGCCAAGAGCGAGAAG
>Ga0302117_10000501_pt1 | contig 17051 bp, 12 predicted proteins | sample AG5_322_MG_FD_203112 | JGI IMG/M metagenome (GOLD analysis project Ga0302117, IMG submission 203112) | Marine microbial communities from Western Arctic Ocean, Canada - AG5_32.2 | ecosystem: Environmental > Aquatic > Marine > Oceanic | place: Canada: Western Arctic Ocean | collected 2017-10-01 | reverse complement strand
CAATTCTGGTCTAAGGATGATACTTTTGGGGGCCGCTGGGTCATACCTGAGAAGGACATTAATGGTGATGCAAATGTGGAATTAGTTGGAGTGAAATACACATGGCAATCCTACCCACTTCTCTCGACATTGCTTGGATTTATATTAGCTGGAGTCGGCTTGTTCCAATGGACTAGGGCACGACGCCCAAGACAGGTAGCAAGTGGAGATGATTTTGATGATGACGATTACGAAGAAGATTTTGACGACGATGACTTCGACTTCGATGACGATGACTTGTGAGTGGGGTGGTGTTCCTTGGGCTGTAACCTGAGGGACTTAGCCACGCCACACCCCGTTGAATTATCTGACTTCAATGGGCAACGAGTGGCTGTTGATGCTTTTCTTCTCGCTTACCAATTTATCACCAGTCTTCGTAAACGTGGAGAAGGTGCAGATGGTGGACCACTCACTGATTCCAATGGACACCCAGTATCACACCTAATGGGGTTTCTTGATAGAGCAACGGTGATGATAGAATCTGGAATTGACCCCATCTTTGTGTTTGATGGTAGACCACATGAATTGAAAATGGAAACATTAGCAAGTCGGAAATCACGCAAAAATGATGCAAGGGAAAAATGGGACCGGGCGGTTGCTGATGAAGATTGGACTACAGCACAAAAACTTGGCTCACAAATTGTTTCTTACACTCGTGAGATGGTGGCTGAAACTCGTGCGATGTTGGACCTGCTTGGAATTACTAATATCGAAGCACCGATGGAAGCAGAAGGCGCTGCTGCAGTCAGATGTGCACGGGGAGATGTGGATGCTGTATCAAGCCAAGATTGGGATACACTACTCTATGGAGCGCCAGTAATGGTCAGAAACCTCTCATCACACGGCACGAGAAGATTCGGAAGGATGGTTCGCGCTGAGCGTATCGTCTTGGCAGAACTTTTGGATGAGAACGGGCTAACTTACGAACAACTGGTTGACCTTGGTATCATGGTGGGTACTGATTTCCACCCTGGAATCAGGGGAATTGGTCCCAAAACTGGTCTCAAACTGATTCGTGAATTTGGCACAATTGAAGAAGTATGTGCGGCGAAAGACAAGGAAATACCAGAAAGGCTTGAGGAGATAAGGGAGATTTTCCTAAACCACCCAGCCTCAGATGAACCAATACCAAATCCTGGAATGTGTGACGAAGCTGGGTTGCGAGAAATGCTAGTTGATGGACACGACTTCTCTGAGCGCCGAATTGGTAGAGCACTCAACCGAATGGAGGCTTCTGGAAGATTACGTTCAGGTGGGCAAACCTCACTTTTTGATTTCTGATTGAGCCGAAGGCTCAATTGCAGTCCAACCTCAGCATAGAATTGTGGAAGCAACAGATGTTGCCGATTCTAACGATGAATCAGAGAAGGCTTGGTGGTCATTTGTTGATAGCAAACAGTTCTGGAAATGGCTGCTAATTGGTGGAATTATTCTCAATGTGTTTACTGCCTTTTCCAGTGAACTTGGAGTAGATACTCATACACATCTTGCTGAAGATGATGATGGAAGTCTTGTTTGGGGCCACACACGACCAATTGACCATTCGGCAAGTGACCCAGCATACGCTCCAGATGGTGGAGAATGGGATCTATCCCTAGCCCCATCGTCTCTTGGAGAAATGGGTGCCAGAGGGTTGGCTATCGCCCTCACCTTGTTGCTAATTGGCCTTGGAGGGGCTGCATACGGAATGTTCTCTGAGGGAAATGGTAGACGGGCAGCAGCCTTGATTGCAATTTATCCCACATTCATTTTTTCAACTGGACGAGCCTATGCTGAACCAACAATTGCAATGTTTGTTGTTGTGATAGTTTTAATCAATGCAAAACTAGTTGCTGAGAAAGGCGTTGAATACCGACTCGCTGGTTCTTTTGCGTCCGCTATTTGCATGATGGGAATCATGATGTTAAAGGGAATTAACCCGATGTATGGAATCTTCTTTGGATTGGCAGTTTTAGGATATCATCTGATTGACATCTACCTGCCGTCACTTCATTCTCTAACTCGCAATCCGCTACGCGGCGGATTGCTAACTTCTGCAGTTGTTGGAATTTCTATGCTGGCAATTGGCGCAACTGGAAGTGGCGCAACGCTCTCTGTCATCTCAATGAATGCGCCCCGATTTTTCTTCGCCCTAATCGTTTCAATTTTTGATATTGTCCTGATATACTCATTATTTGGCATGATGATTTGGCCTTTCATTTGCTCTGCTTGGAAGAAAATTTCTGATACTGAAGACATGCCGACTACGTTCTTAGCGATTACAATCGCCGGTTTCACTACCGCCATCACAATTTATGTCGCAGCATTGTGGACTTACGAGTCAATCATTTGGGACGCTGATTGGCCTTGGGTAATGTGGACAATGGGCAATAATGGGCGCTATATCTCACTTATCATGATCCCAATTCTGATGCTATTAGCCCATCTTAATCACCTATATCCTGACCTGCCATCTCTTGAAATGCCTGGGAAGAAGAGTGCTTCTTTGGCGCTTGGAATCTTGTTTATCGTTCCTTTATCACTACTAGCAGGAATACATGGACAGACCTACTGGACTGACGATGCGGCTGAAGTATTGAGTGATGACATGGAAGCAGGGGAGGATTTCCTTTTCATTCATGATGGGACTTTGGGTATGCACTACCTCTACACTTTCCATACAGGAATAGATGATGTGGATCAAAGAAACATTACCGGACACTGGCGTACTCCAGATTCTGGTTGGCAAGACGAACTGGTAAATGGTGTGGAAATAGAAAACCGTGGTAATCTCTCCAATGTACAATGGATTGTTTTCGCGCCGGGCACCTATTGGGTTGATGATTATCCAGAAGGATGGAACATGACTGTTCTAGGACACGCTGATTTCATGAATGGGGGGGATGATTGGGAAATCTGGTCAACACATGTTCCTGAACAGGAAAATGTGCCCTTTTGATTTGGTTCAATCAAGTTTATCGATAATTCTCTGTCTATCTTTGCGAAACAGTTTGAGTCTCTTCTTCTTCTGTTTCTGAATCTCTTCCTCAGGATTATCTCTCAAAGATTGGAAAGGAATCCACTTGTCTGGAACAAGTCTCCACGGAATTACAAATGCCACCACGCTGAGTAAAATTTCAGAGCCGGGAATTAGAAACACTCTAAGAGGGACAACAACAAGACCAACCATTCCAAGTTGTGCTGCTGCTTGCTTCCTTTCTGATTTGTTGGTTTTTCTTCCTACAGCGATTTTACCAAGGGTTGTGAAGGCATCTTTGGCCTCAATCGCCTCGACTTTAGCAACATCCCATCCTTTGGCGATTGCTTCGCCCCAAGCATCAGGGTCTTTTGCGGCTGCAATGATTTCCTGACGCTTTTCTTTTGGCAGTTTCTTTGCGACTTTGTATGCGCCTCTTATTGCCCAAGGGATGAAGGCTAGGATTTTACGCAATCTACTTCGCTTTTTGAGCGGAGCAGATGGCAACTTGCCTGACTTGCTTGAGTTCTCCGCCACAACCTTGCGAATTGTTGGTAGTGCATCAATCCATCCATTCAATAATGAATTCTATGAGACACTGATAATTAGCCAACATCGTAGATAATTACAAAAAAAATGGCCCGCTTGGAAGGGGGAAATCCCCCCCCCAAAACGGACCGTGTTCGCATGTACTGGAAAGAATACCAATTGACGTTGAAGGAACTTCAGCGTTCGTCTTGGATCTGGCCACGAAGAGTCTTACAGCTCTTTGCGGTTGCTGATAGCACACCGCGTAGGCGGCGTGAGGCGGCATCTGTGCCGCGCTCGTGCTTTTCAGCGTCTTTCATTGCACCCATCAGGGTGTCGATCATTGCTTGCAGGTTATCTGATACAGATGCCATACTTTCACCGGCAAAACGACCGTTTTATATTGTTTCGGCTGATTTCAAGGTTTGTTGTCATAATAATGGACAAATGTTGAATCCGGAAACCCTTGAATTAAACAAATATTAAGAGGATTTGGCCTAGGTGAATCAATTTATTGACCACCATAATGGGCAATTAGTGCTTCTAAATCATGATGGTCTACAGTTGACAATGAACGCAACCCACCAGTAATCGCTTGCAACCCTGGCGCCTTGACACTCCAATTTTTGCGGAAGCCTGATTTTCGGGATTTTATGCACCCACTTTTTTCTAATGCAATTAGATGATGACTGATTAATTGCTGACTACATTCTAATTCGCCTGCAAGTTTTCCTTGAGTGAGTGGGCCAGTATTTTTGCTAGGTGTCGGGTTTCTTGCTAAACGATCGATGATGCGAAATTGCATTGAATCGAGCGCGAAAATTTGTGGGGGGTTAGGTAAATCCTCAGGTGGAGTATGTGGAGGAATTGTGCTAGTGAAGTATCTCAAAAACTGGCCTTCTCTTCTCCCCCATAGTGCGGACTGAGCTTCTAAGGTTTTGAGATGAATCGTTGCTTGATGATTGCCTAATTCAAGAGCACGGATTATCGCAGAAAGATGAGCGCCTTGGTTTTGTTCAAGAAATATGATAATTCTTGCACGACTGGCGTCTCCATCTGGGCGGGGACCGTTTGCCATCAACAATGGTATATGTAGTCGGCAATTGAAACATCCGCTAGGATGCTAAAGCGTATACTAACCATTAGAGTTAGCCTTGACGGGTTAAACCCCTGCAAAGTCGGTAATGCGTGATTAACGAGTACGGACGAATGAATTGTCTGCCTGCATTGTCCAGTCAGTATCATCCGGTGATAGATAGACAGTCTGGCCTGCATCGTTGGTCACATAGTTTCCACCAGGTGGTAGTAGAGTGTAGTCTGGAACCATTGCTAGGGCTGCTGTAGGTGTAGGAGGCATCATCCCTCCCACTGGAGGAGTTGTGCCGTAGCCCATTCCTAGTCCATCTTCTTCCTTGCCACCACGGAGGAGCATCATTCCAAGGGTGACGGCGATTAGAAGAGCAACGATGAATGCACCAATGATGCCGTATACGACTATACCTGCACTTCCTGATGTGTCAAGTGTGTCACCATCAGTTGTGGTATCGTCAGTTGAATCATCAACGACTTCTGGGCGTTCTTCAGTAACATCATAAGACATTGTAGATTGTGTCTTTCTATCGAATCCATCGGAATCAACTGCCGCCACAGTAATCTTAATTTGATCACGGAATAATACGCCACCATCTTTTGTGACGTTGAAATTGAACTGTTCAAGTGATGTTGGGTTCTCAAAGCCAAAATCAGAACAAATACCAGATTCAATATTACAAATTGACCACTCTATTGTTATATCAGTCAATCCCAAATCAGTGTTCTGAGTAATTAGATAGGTTGGTAACTCACCAACAAATATGTTCTCAGCATGAATCATTAAGTCACCGGAGTCTGCATTTTCAGACCACACAAGTGGTAAACTGTCAACAACATCAATTGTGACATCATAGGCAGTCATTGCATCGTGAGAATCACGTACTACTATGGAAATAGTGTGAGTACCGTCTGAATCAAACCAAGCCTTGATTTCCCCTGTTAGAGCATTGTATCGAGAACCTGTCTTCCATGTGTCAGAAGAAACAATCACGTTGATTGGGTCTACTGGATCATCAACATCATACATGTTGTCTGCTACATTGAAGTTAAATTCTTCATCAACCTTGAACCTCAACTCATCAAAGGATGAGACATCAAGTGTTGGTGCATCATTCACATTAGCGATGATAACTGTCAATTCAGTATCTGTAAATTGACCGTCTGCATCAGTAGCACGAATTGTGATTAGAGCTGTACCAAACACATCATCATCAACAGCATCAATATTGAGTGTGTGACCATTCAAACCTGCTGTAATGAGGGAATTGTTGGAAATATATTCGACATTCAAAGTCAAATCCATTGGGCTTACAGATTGGCCACTACCATCAGTGTCAGATAAGAATTGAGTCAACATGGCTGAACTGCCTGAACCTTCTTCGAACGACTGTGTTGGAAGGGATGACCAACGTGGGGCTCCGTTCTCAATCACCATTATATTGAGTGTGCCGCTATTTTGATCTTCTCCGTCGTTGAGGATGACCTGTAATGGTTGAGTGATTACCTCACCCTGAGGATTTGTATTGACTACATCAAACCTTACTTCAATTTCGCCAGTTACTGGATCCCATCCACGGAATGCTGGGTTAGTGCTGGAAATAACAAGTTGGTCAAGAGGTGTTTCGGCATCGCAAATCAATCCTGATACATCAATATGCTCGATAGTTTCAACCTTAACTGTTGGCTGACCAGGATAGGTCGGACAATTAGATGGTACTTCATCAAGATTGTCAGAGTTAACAACCATTGGAAGACCGTTTAGAAGGCTGAATGCATTACTGTTTACAGTAGACCAATCACCTATTTGACCTCTAGCATCAGTTAGTCTAGCGCGAACATCATACTCGCCACTACCTGCAGAGTTGGGTGGGGATACAGTGAACAAAAATCGCTCGTTTCCGCCACCAGCACCCATCAGATTTCCGCCGCTTACCCAAGCATCAGACCACTGGTTTGCACCAGCTGAACTGGTCTCTAGTTCTGCAGTCATTGTGCTCATAGTATCAACATTATCATTTGACTGCCCTGTTACTTCAAAGTCAAGAGTATCTCCTCGTGGAATTGATGTTGTGCCAGTTGAAATTGGCTTTGTAGTGTCTGGTCTCAGATCGTGGGCTGCTGTTGCGTCACGCATATTGTTAGGGCCCGTATTCTTCTCACCAGTTGTGCCTGTTAATTTAACACGGAACACTGTATTAGGATCATTTTCGTCCATTGTAATGGAAGAAGTATCAAACTCAGCCGAGATTGATTGTGTTGCTCCAACTATCAAGCTGTTCAACGATACTGCTTGACCAATTGGGGATTCAGAACCTGAACTGGTTACTTGGAAGAATTGAATAAACCCACCAGCTGAGTAATCTTCTTGGCCTGTGTTTCCAACTGTTCCATCCAATTTTAGCCTGTCTCCAGTCTGGAAGCCAGGCGATGATGCATCAAGATTAGTGATGGTCATATCAGTTACTGAAAGATCCAACGGATTCATGTCACTATCAGCTGCAGAATATACATCATAGCGTGTAGAACCAGTTGACCAACCACTCTGAAGAGCTGCAACAGTCAACATGTTACTAACATCGCCTCCAGAAACAGTATTCTTCGGAACGGACCACGAGACAGATGCAGGGGTTGAAGAAAGAGTGAGTTCAGCGAAACCATTGTTGCTTGGATTAGTTAACCACTTCTTGAAACAATTGTGTGGCTTTGAGCCATCATTGTAAGCGTAGGAATTGCAGGTGTGTTCAGTTACTGCAGCGAAGACTGAGACTGTCTTTGTACCACCACCGATGTAAGTTGCTTCAACAGTGATATCAACATTGTTCCCATTTGGTGTTTGGGACACAGACATAGAGTAATCATTTACAGTTGAATGCATATTGTTACTCTTTCCACTTGCGCCACTGAAGAAATTATCGTAGTTATTATTTCCTCCAGAACCAGACATATAGCAAGCGCTATTTGCAGAACTATGTGCACATCCACCGAAGTAAGCGCGAGGAGCACTGTTTGACCCTGAGTCATCAAGATGGGACATACGGTTAATTGGACTAACTTCCCCTGCTTGAGCAGTGCGAAGGACTCCATAACTAGCCGCTATATACGAAATAAACACGAATTCATCGGAATTACTTGACTTTAATTGGTCCAATGACGGACTTGCACTCCCATAACATGGTGGGCAATTCTGCCCCCCTACATACTCAGCAAATACAACATGCCCAGGTGAAGGGGCTCGCAGTATAACATCTACAGTTTCTAATGCTGCCGTGTTCTCAACGTTCTCGTTCATTTCTACTGCATCGAGAAGAGCACCCCAGCTCATCATCAACATCAGTGTTGCCAAAATTATCGGGGTTAAACTACGTAGTCCCATATCATCGGCTGAAGAATGCACCTATATTAAGCAAAGTGGGAGGCGATGTTGGTAGACATACTAGTTTCAATTGTAAATTTAGCGAAACTTTGCCCATTTTATTGCAGTAAAGGTTGCTTCACTTGGCTTTCTGCCTTTTACTTAACACCGCTCACATCATACGCGAGACAATACGTTCGGTCTGCTCACTATTGAGACTGGGTTCACGATAGGCAAGTGGTCCACCTTCATCAAGCACCGGTTCTTGCTCCTCAAGTGTCAATCGCGTGTTGGTCTTGAAGAAAACACCTGTGTGGATAACATCCCCCCAAACCATTGCCTTCTCCATACCTTGCTTCCAATCGCTCGAGTCATGCTCAATGTCTTCGAGAGGCTGAACTCGCGGTTTGAAAAATTGATAGGTGTTGACTTTGTTAAATGTCACACAAGGACTGAACACATCGAGCAATGCGAAGCCTTTGTGTTCAATGCCCTCTTTGATCAACCTAACCAATTGTTTGATGTTACCAGTGTAACCTCTTGCTACCCATGTCGCTCCAGAGGTGATTGCATTTGCAATCGGGTTAATTGGCAACTCAACACTCCCATGTGGTGTACTCTTGGTCTTCATACCAACCTCACTGGTTGGAGAAATTTGACCGGTTGTAAGACCGTAAATCTGGTTGTCCATCACTAGATACAGAATATCGAGGTTACGCCTGCTAGTATGGGTAAAGTGGTTACCGCCGATGCCGTAACCATCTCCATCACCTCCCGTAGCAATAACTGTCATCTCGTGGTTAGCAAGTTTAGCCCCAGATGCGTGGGGTAAAGACCGACCATGTAGGGTGTGCATACCGTAGGATTTGAAAAAGCCCGGCAAGTTAGACGAGCACCCGATACCACTGATTGTAAGAATTTGATGTGGTTGTAGGCCTAGTTCTGAAACCGCTCGTTGTAGTCCACTGAGTACACCGAAGTCACCGCATCCAGGACACCAATCAGGGTCTACCTTACCCTTGAAATCCTTCGCTGTCAAAGTTAGTTGTGTATTTGTTTCACTCATCAATTCACCTCCTTAAACGATAATCTCCTCATATGGCACAGAAAGCGTCTCGTCTCCTCCGAGTTGCTTCTGAACTGCCGCCACGATGTGATGGGGCTTGAATGGCTCGCCGTCATACTTACGGATGTGGCCATCCACAGTAAATCCGGTCTCGCCTCGCATATAACGGTGGAACAGACCAGAGTAGTTGTTCTCAATGAGAATAGTACGCTTGCATGATGACAATAGTTCAACCGCCTCATCTGCATGGAATGGAACTATCCACTTGAAGTGCAGGTGATTTGCCACCACACCATCCGTTGCAAGTTGTTCAATCGCTTCCTGAATTACACCAGCAGTTGAACCCCAACCAACCAAAGTAACCTCGGCGTTGGAATCTCCAACAATTACCGGAGGCGGTAAATCATCTAGGAGGCCGCCCATCTTTCGCTGTCGCTTCTCCATCATTGCCCTACGCTTGTGCGGGTGAGTGTATTCGTCGCTGATTAGTACGCCATTTGGCATCTGCTCATCACTAGCGACAACGTGTTCGTATCCAGGAATTCCGGGAAGAGCGCGCGGGGAAATGCCACTGTCTGTGAATTTATAGCGCTCGTAATTATCGGCTTCTTCTCCTGCTTCAGTGATTAGTTCACCACGATCAATGACTGGATGCATATCAAGCAAATCAGGGTTGATAGTTGAAGTCTCATCGGATATCAGCAGGTCGGAGAGGATTATGGCCGGCAACTGATACTTGTCAGCCAAGTTAAACACCTCGGGAATCGTTTGGAATGCATCTAGGGGACTGCTCGGAGCGAGGATTAATTTCGGGAAGTCACCCTGACTTGCACCGAGCACTTGCCACAGGTCTCCCTGCTCTGTTTTTGTGGGGACCCCTGTTGAAGGCCCAGCACGCTGGACATTGACAATAACGATGGGGACTTCCATCATACCGGCTTCACCTACTCCTTCAGTCATCAGCGCAAATCCACCACCGGAGGTGGCACACATCGAACGGCAACCAGCGTGAGACGCGCCTACTGTCATGCAGATGACGCTAATCTCGTCCTCTACCTGACGTACCATGATTCCGAGTTCGCGAGCGTTTTCCGCCATCCAGTGTAGGATGCCGGTTGAAGGGCTCATTGGATAGGCGCAGTAGAACTTGACGCCAGCGCTAGCAGCCGCCATAGCGAATGCCTGATTACCAGCCCAAACCGCAAGCGGTTTACTGGGCTGTGGTGCCTGCTGTGAAGCAGGTTGGAAATTAGCAGCCGAGTAATCATATGCTGCATTTCCGACTTCTATATTCGCTGCCACGAGTTCCTCACTCTTACCTGAAAACTGGAAATCGAGGACGTCTGCTAGTGCGGAGAACTCTATTCCAATTAGTTGGCAAGCGACTGCAATGGCCACCGTATTCTGCATCAGTTTATTTGCACCTTTACCGGCCAACTCACCCACAGCCATCGGACAGAGTTGAACTCCTTCAGCCGCTTCTCCAGGTTCAATGGTGTCGCTGTTGAAGATGACTGAGGTGCCGGGACCAAGGTGCTCGAGATGTCGGTCCATCGTGTCTTGATTAAGGCAGATCATCAAATCTATGCTATCACCGTGGGTACGAACCTCACGATCACTACAACGGACGGTGAGGAAAGAGTGTCCACCACGAATGATAGATTGGTAGGCATTGTAGGCGTACATGTGAATACCACGACGAGCAAATAGACGAGCGAGGATATTTCCAGGAGTTGCGATACCTTGCCCGGCCGCTCCTCCTATACTGATGACATAATCAAATCCACTCATTTATTTTCACCAACCAGACGCTCACATGCATCATTCCGGACCCAGTTTCAATGGGGTCCATTCAGAAGCCCGATGGTCAAGCCATTATATCGGTTCCTATCTGATAGACTTGATGACTAGTGACAACCCATGTGATAGATGAATTCCGCTAACTCAAGGCGTGCTTTCCAGCGTGGGGTGTAACGGAGGAGACCAACGCCCATCAGAAATGCTGTGGTCAAGCAAATGCCAATACAATGAATCTACCATGTAACTAGGTGTCAAAAGTGCATTCTCCTTCACGCATTTAGCATCTTTAGTGACTTTCATCCACTGCTGTTTAGCTAAACTTTTCAATAGTGGAATACGAAGTGCGGGACCTGTTACAGGAATACCAAAGCGAGAATGCCAGTATCGCTCAACCAAACCCTTCCTCCAGGCAGTGCCCCTAACATTTTCAAACCCAGATTTCAAACCAACTTTTCTATCGCTAACCTTAGTCACACTTCCCGATGAATCAAGTGTTATCCCATATTCACTTAACACCTCAATCATCCAAGGAGCGATGTAACCCCCAGGGGCGCGGAACCAAGGACGGAATTTTTCTCCTGCGAAAGCTGAGAGTTTTTCCATTGAAAATGAAAGTTCGTTGCCAAATCCAGTTCTATCTTCTGGCCATGCAGACCAGCATCTATGCTTATTGCCATGGCATCCAATAGTAATGGTTTCATCATTTGCTAAAAGTTGTTTCAAATTAGTAGCAAAATCGACATCATCTAACTGTTCACTAATGACAAACAGGGTTACTGGCAAACCTTTTCCTCGGCCTTCCCTCCAACGAAAGAATCCCTCCCACGATTTGTCCAATCTTTCACTCATTTTGTACGCTTGAGGGGAATTTCTCTGTGACCTTTTTGGATGGCCATACACCTTAGGATGATGGCATAAATCATCGGTGTCTAATGAAAGCCAAACCTTCCCTTCTTGAGAATTATCTACTACAGTTAAGGGTAATCGAGGTAGTATGAAGGTGATATGATGACGCATTTCACCAGCGATTTCAACCTCACCATCAACCCGTTCTACTCTTTCTCCCCGCCATTTTTTAACCATGGAATTACAGGTGGCTAATCCAGCCTCGTTCTTTGGGTCAACAGTAATTTCTACAGAAGTAGGGCCGCCTTGTGTGGTTGAAATCCAATCTAATGATTTGTTAGCCGCGCGTTTAGCGATTCCTCTTCTAGTTGCAGATCTGCGTACCCAATAGCCAAGATTCCAATGCGCTTCGCGTAACCTAGTGTATCGGTCAAATGCCACCAGCCCGAGTAAACTCTCATTTGACTTGTCAATAATTACCCAATGATGGGCTCGGCCAATTTTACCACCTTTGCCAACATCATACAGATATTGTTCAAGTTGAACATACATCTCATCTTCAACATCATACCAAGGCAACCCACCAATGACTTCCGGCATTGATTCCTCAAATGCGATGGCTAGTTGGTCAAGGTATTCAATGCCAGCGGGCCGCAGTAATAACTCATCATCAATGATGAGGGTCGGTGTCGCGTGCATCATGATGCTCGAATGGTTATGTGGTGTTATGATTTTGCCAAACAACAATGCCTGAAAAAAATCAAATAAGTGGATGATTATACAGCAAAACCTCGCCACGGTCAAGGACAAGTAAACGATCTTGCTCTAATTTAACCCAATGTTCTCCTGTGAGTTTCTGTGTAGACACTAAAGCCGCGTCACCATACGATTTAGAGCGGCGGGTGAGATAAATTGGCTTTCCAGGATAGTGGTGGAAAACGTACATCATACTACCATCAGAAATTAGTAAATTTAAATTAATATCATCTCCATAACGCTCAAACACCGTCGCAATTGCGTGTTTTAGAGCGGGAATAGTACCGCGTATTTCCCCGCGAGACTGATAGCACTCAATCTCATCCATGATGTGATTAAATATTTGCTCTGAATCAGTATCACCTTCAGCCATATGGTGATTATCTGCACCGCTGACCCAACCATTGTGAGCAAAAATCCAATCTCGGCCACGGTATTGTCGAACAAACGGATGACAATTGCAAGTAATTTGGCTACCATGGGTGGCGTAACGTACGTGCGCAATGAGGTTTGTACTACGGGCTTCTTCAATTGATTCTAGGAATTGCTCAGAATAATCCGCTCGACCGGGAGCGCGCTCTATACGGGCTAGGCCCCCCTCATACCAACCAACACCCCATCCGTGAGGATTTCGTGAGGAAAAAACAGCGAAACGTGGTAAACTACGTGTAGCTCTATCTTCTTGATTACAACTCATACCAAATAAATCACACATAGAGTATGAGATGTTTCCATCCCTTATGAACCCATCAAATTATGATTACATTCCTAGACTGGTGAGTGCTGTTGCTACATGTTGGTCTTCGGGATGAAGCCTACGTGCGGTCTCAAGCATTCGGCGAAGTGCCTCTTCCCGGCCCAATTTCTTGAGTACAACACCTACATGGAAAAGAATCTCTTTTCGATCTCCAAGGTGGGGTCCTAATTTGTCAAGGTCTCTAGCCGCACCATCCAAATCACCACCCTTCACCGATTCCATCACTTGGCGCAATGTCCTCCTTACAATTAGGTCATCATAAGATTCTCCTTGCGGCCATGGCCACATCTGGTCGTCAAGTGGAGGAGGGGTTGCTGAAGGTGATGCTGCATCAACATCCAAGTCTACATCCTGTTTGAATGCGTTAGCATCTGGTCTTGATACTGGCACGGTTGGAAGTGCTGGGGTGGTTGGTACTGATGGAAGTGCAGGCGCTGTAGTTGAAACAACGCCGTTTGAATCCGCGGAATTTAAACTCGGAAGTTTTGGAATCGCTGGCTTTGCTACAGAAGCAGGATTTGGAGTTGATATTACATTAGCCTGAGGTGTTGCTGGTAGAGTCGGGGGGGCCGTTACTGGAACCACTGGGACCGCTGGTGTTGCAGTTGGAACTGGAGTCGAAACTGGAGTCGGCGTAGGCGTTGGAACCGAAACAGGCTCGGCTGCAACTGGCTCGGCTGCAACTGGCTCGGCTGCAACTGGCTCGGCTGCAGTTGTAGGAATTGCTTGTGAATTTTCTTCAGTTGAGGGGGTTCGCTTCTCCTCTGGCACCTCTGATGGGTCAGATAGTGGCTCCTCTTCTTGAGTACTTTCTGACGCACCTTTTGGCAATAATGGCACAACTAGGTCAACCTGATGAGTAGGCTCTTCAATTATCTCAACCTCCTTTGAAATAGGAACTACAAACTTCTCTACATTCTCGGGTGCATCTGATGTGCTGAGTTCATATTGACCTTCTTCTAGTTCTTCAGCAACTTTAGGAACTTGACTTGGTGCATCAGCTTCAATGGCTGCAAAGTTAGGTGCTGCGGATAATGCTACAGCGTCTGAATCCTCTTCATATTGACTGACATCAATCGTTACATCATCAATTTCAAAGGTGTGTTTTGACCAATCAACAACTTCACTATCATCACCTTCTTCATCTTCGGCTAGTAATTCGTCAAAAATAGAAGTGCTAACTTCTTCAGACACACTCTCATCTTGGTCGATAATACTCTTTCCAAGTTGATGGTAACACTTCGGGCATTCTTCGGTACCTTCAGGAGATACTTCACTGCATAAAGGGCAGGTTAAACCTGCCTCTTCCTTTGTCTTGCGCCAGCGCCCGAACATTTGTCTCGTTCTATATCCGCGCACGATTAAGGTATAATACTCACCTTCCGCTGTATAGTTGATTCATCTTCCTATGGCGATATTTCACAATTGGAAGGTTGAAAGACAACAGATGGTCCGCCTAAAATGTGGCAGATGAAAAACGAGGTGGCGTTCGTCGTCTCAAACCAGGTGATAGTACAGAGCTGCCTTCCCCTTCACTAAATGGTGAAACTACTCGTTTCATCCGTGCCCAAGATTTCCACAGCCGCTATTCACGATTAATCACTTGGGAACTTGAAGATGAAATGGAGCAGGTTGAGGAGCGCCTACGCCATTGGTCTAAACAAAAACTAGTAGAGCATGGCTACACACTGATAGGTGTAATTGCTAGAAACAGCGGCTGGCTGTTTGGTGATAGAGTTGTAAAATTCTCTGCCCAAAAAGGGGAAAACCTAGGAAACCATCGTTTTTCACAAGGGGATATTGTCACAATATGCCGTAATAATCCACTAAAAGAAATCACTGTTGAAGGGATTGTTCTAACCCGAAAGCGTAACTCTCTCTCAGTTGTTGTTTCTGAAAATCTTGACAAAGTTCGTACCGGAACTTGGCGCATTGATCGAGGGGCAAACAGAGTCGCACATGATAGAATGCAAGATGCACTCCGTGAAATTCTTCGAGATGAACCGCCAACTACGCTCTCGGATTTACTACTTGGGAGACCAAGGGACATTAACGATTCAGCCAAGATGAGGCCTGAATTTCGCGGTGTGAAATGGCGTGATGTCTTTACTCCAAGTGAACTGAATGAAAGCCAAGAAGAGGCTTTTAAAAGGGCCATGACATCTAGATTTAGTCTGATTCAGGGGCCGCCAGGAACTGGTAAAACCCACACTGCTGTAAGAATCCTTCAAGGGTGGGCAAAGCAAGGCACTGGCCCAATATTAGCGACTGCTGACAGTAATGTAGCAGTTGATAACCTGCTAGAGGGTCTATTGGACCTCGGTGTCAAAGCAGTTAGAATTGGTCAACCAGTAAAGGTGAGAGCACACCTTAGGTCCGCGACCGTACGAGCAAGAGTAGAGGAGCACCCACTCCAAGAAGAGGTCAGGGAATTACTGGGTCTTCAGGAAAGCCTACAACGACGTCTATCTACTTTCAAAGGCAAGGAGAAAGGGCTTGCACACCGTGACTTAAAGATGGGATGGAAAGCGATTCGGGCACTTGAAACATCAATGAGTGACGATGTTCTTGATGGTGCTGAAGTCATTTGTTCCACATGTATTGGTGTGGGGCACCAGATACTTGGACAACGAAAATTTTCCAACATTCTAATTGATGAGGCTACGCAAGCAATTGAACCAGCGACGTGGGTTCCAATCATGCGAAGTTGTCGCCGGCTTGTTTTAGTTGGAGATCATCGCCAACTTCCTCCGACTGTAATTTCTCGCCGAGCCGAACAGGATGGTTTGAGGCGAAGTCTGTTTGAGCGTATGATAGACGCTGGAATGACTCCAACCATGCTCAAAACCCAATATCGTATGCATCCAGTGATAGCTGAATATTCCTCGTCACGCTATTATGATAATCAACTTGAGAATGGTGTAAGCGCTGATGATAGAATTGCACCTGCCGGCTTCTTATGGCCTGATTGGGATGCACCTGTTGCTTTTGTTCCAATAGACGGTGCTGAGGAACTAGCAGTAGATGGCAAGTCACGTGTTAACCGAGATGAAGCAGGTTGGGTCGTGAAAATAGTTGAGCAATTACTCAGTGCTGGTGACTTACAACCATCAGATATTGGAATAGTTTCTCCCTACAACGGCCAAGTGCAATTACTGACTGATTTGTTTGATGGAAAAGGAATTCTAGCCGGCGAAGGTGATGAAGAAGCAGGTGGCCTTGAAATTCGTAGTATTGATGGATATCAAGGACGCGAAAAAGAAGTCATCGTTCTTTCAACAGTAAGAGCAAACCATGACGGCGAGGTCGGATTCTTGTCAGATCATAGAAGGCTCAATGTTGCCATCACAAGGCCCCGCCGCGGCCTAATCGTTGTGGGGTGTGCTGACACACTCCGTCATGACGGTGATTGGGAGGGGTGGCTTGAATGGGTTAGAGATAGGAAACTTGAGGCGTGGCACGTCCTCCAAAGTTATTGAGAGGTGGCGAGATGACCGAACAAGAGAACCCAATATCCACACACCAAGGGGAATTTATTAATCCAGCGAAAGAAGCGGTAAAAGCCGCTGGAGGGCATTGGGTAATTCCTGAAGGGACGATATTAGCAGGAGCAAGAACGCGCGCGCTCGCTTACATGATTGACACTATTTTTGTGATGGGTGTGCTTCACTTACTAACCTCTATTTTATCCGGTGGAGTAGCCAGTATTGTTCAAGCTTATAACCTAGGATTAGCACTTTTAGGAGGAAAGGGGGCGGTACTATTCTTGGTTGATTGGTTCTTGATTTTCTCTGGGAATTATCTCTATCACAAATTTACCGGGCTTCGCTATGGGCGCTCTTATGCGCAACGATGGTTG
>Ga0302117_10000499_pt1 | contig 17057 bp, 15 predicted proteins | sample AG5_322_MG_FD_203112 | JGI IMG/M metagenome (GOLD analysis project Ga0302117, IMG submission 203112) | Marine microbial communities from Western Arctic Ocean, Canada - AG5_32.2 | ecosystem: Environmental > Aquatic > Marine > Oceanic | place: Canada: Western Arctic Ocean | collected 2017-10-01 | reverse complement strand
GCCTGTTGAACCGTTCAGAACGATTGCCGGCAACCCACCCACTTCTGATGCGACCACAGGCCGACCACAAGCGGCGGCCTCTAGTGCAGCCAGTCCAAAACTTTCGTAGTGAGATGGCAATACACATACATCGGCGGCGTTGTAGTGAATCGGTAACTCGTCCTGGCTAACTGATCCGATGAAGCGTATTGAATCGGTAAGTTTCATTCGCTTGGCAATTACCTTTAATCGTTCTTTCTCTTCGGAGTTTGCATCACCACCAACAACGCTGAGCATAATTGACCCTGAATTTTCAAGACTGGCGACTGCACGGAAAAGGTTATCGATTCCTTTGAGCGGTTCTAAGCGACCTACGAATAGGATATTTTTCTGATCGTCGTAACCCAAATATTCGCGCGATTGCTTCTGCGACATAGGTCGGAAGCGGGTAAGATCGACTCCCGGCGGAATGACAGTTACTTTGCCAGGATCGATATCGCAATAGTCGACGATTGCTTCTTTTTCGTGCTCGGTCCAAACCACTACGGATTCTGCTGAGCGAGCAATTTCAGTTTCAGATGAATCGCGTTCTGCTACTTCAGTTTCTTCAGGACGACCACGGCGCTTCATCTCAGCCAGCGTGTGGAAACTTGTAGTGTGCGGTACACCCCATTCAGAAGCCAAACGCATACCTATAAGACCCGAAAGCCAGTAGTGACTGCTGACGATGTCGTATCGCAGTCGATTCTCGACGCAGAACCTTCGCATCTGTGAGGCGAATTGCGGCAGAAGATCGTACACATCGATTTTCTTGACAGAGGGAGCCCCTGCTGGCAAATGGATAAGCCGTGCTCCAGGGGCAAGCATGATTATCTGCGGATCAAGCGGATCGTGATGACGAGTGAATACGTCGACCTGAACACCACGAGCGGCGAGTCGTTTCGCCATCTCGAGGATGTAGATGTTCATGCCACCAGAGTCCTTGCTGCCAGCTTGACGCACAGGACATCCGTGAACTGTAATTATTGCTAAGTGCATGATCGAAAGAGCTACTTTATCTTTGACTTGCCCGAGGTAAGGCGAGTAGCTGTTAGAGCGAAGACCTGACGGTCGATTCCACCAAGATGGTATTTATATGATTCGTTTCCGCGCATAAAGTCGAAGACTCTGTGTCCTGATTCAATCGAAGATTTAATCGCTAATGCATGATTTAGCAACCCAACCGATAACTTCGAATGGGCGGGGTTGTACCCGCTGTTATACAAGTAGCGCACGTTGCCTGAAACAAATGACAATGATGTTGCTTCTCGTATGCCGTCGATTTCGAGGAAGACTAATCGGGTTGAATTATCTCGTGCAAGAGCCACAGCGACTTTGCAAAAGAACTGTTCACGTTGAGCGGTCATGAACTCGTTTTTGTCAGGTGTACTCATACGATGTAATCGCATAAAATCACCCATCGCAGCTTCAATATCTTCTGGACTGCTGAACTCTACTTGCTTCACTTCACCAGCGGCTTCAAGCCTTCTTAGTTTACGGCGCAGTTCATGACGATCCTTCTTACGAAGGCTCGATACGTACTCATCCCAAGTAGCTGGCAGCTCGATACGTGGAGCAACGTCTTCTTGCTCAAGCTCAACATTCCAGCCAGCCTGTTCTGCTGCTTCACGGAACTGCGTAATCGTTGGCGAGTTGCCCGGCAGTGACTGCAACAGAATTTTGTCGATTTCAGGCATCTCACTGATAGCCGAAACCACAGCTTGGATACACAGCGGTATCAGTCGATCTTGAGTGATAAAATCGTGATAGTCGACTAAATCGGTACTTCCAAGGAAACTAACTTCTGAGCCATCGACCATTAGAGGTGCGATCATGATCACATCGCCAGAACCGGTGCGAACTGTCAGGAGTTTGAGTTCAGAACCTTCACCAAATTCGGCCCACCAGCTCTGCTGCCATGTTTGTGAATCGAAGAACGTCGATTCGGGGCATCCTTCGATTAGATGCTGCCAGTGATCTACGAGACTTTCAAAAGTCCCCTGCTCAATCCCAATGCTACAACAAGTCAATTTTGCGGCTATTCCTTTAGCAAATCGTTCTGAATACTTGAACTAAGTCGGTTGTCTATTACTTACCGCTGTTCAAGCGTTTCATTACTGAATCTATGTCGGGCTCGACATACTCAAGCTCAACGAGAGCTCGCGTCTCAGCCGTACCCGGATCTTTCAGTCCATTACCCGTTAATATGCAAACAACCGTCTTGCCGGTCAGGTCTACACCTAATTCGGGTAGCTTAATCAACCCAGCTACAGAAGCGGAAGAGGCTGGCTCGCAGAAAATACCCTCTTCTCGCGCCAAACGTAGATAAGCCTCGACAATCTCGGTGTCGTCGACCATATCGATCATGCCTTCAGATTCGTCTCGGGCAGCTTCGGCCTTCGCCCAGCTCGCTGGATTACCGATTCTGATAGCCGTCGCAATAGTTTCAGGCTTCATCACACGTTCACCCCGAACGATAGGTGCGGCACCTGCTGCCTGGAACCCCATCATCTTCGGCGTAGTCTCACATCGACCGAGCGACTGATATTCGTTGAAGCCCTTCCAGTAAGCCGTAATATTTCCAGCGTTTCCTACTGGGATGCAAAGCATGTCTGGGGCTTCGCCTAGTTCATCGACAATCTCGAATGCGCCGGTCTTCTGACCTTCGATTCGATATGGGTTCACCGAGTTCACCAATTCAATGTCCATTATTTCAACGATCTCTCGAACAGTGTTCAATGCATCATCGAAACTACCATTTATAGCGAGAATTCTTGCGCCATACGCCATGGCTTGCGCAATTTTACCGAGAGCGATCTCTCCAGCAGGAATGAGAACTATCGTTTCCATCCCATACCGAGCGCCGTAAGCAGCTGCTGCTGCACTGGTATTACCAGTAGACGCACAAATGATGCGCTTCTTACCGGCTTCGAGCGCCTTAGCGATCGCCATCACCATGCCGCGGTCTTTAAATGAACCGGTCGGGTTACAACCTTCGAGCTTGAAATACAGGTTCTTACAACCGAGTGAATCACCGATACTTTGAGATCGAACGAGCGGGGTGCTTCCTTCTCCCAAAGAGACCGTCGGGGTGGCATACGTGACAGGTAAGAATTCTCTGTACCTATCTATTAAGCCAGTAGACATGATCGTCAACGAGAAGATCGCTCCTGATCAGGCTGGGTCACTACCCAACCGCTAAACGAACGTTAAGAACGGTCGCCGTAAGTTTCAACACGAATAAGGCTGTCCAATTGGAGCACCGTTTCAAGTTCCCTAATGGAACTTACCGCACTCTGTATATTAGCCTCTCGCGCCGGGTGAGTCATTATCACGAGGTCGGCGTGACCATTCTCAATATCTGTATCTTTTTGTAGAACTGAGTTAATGCTAATGTCCGCTTCGCCCAGAAATCTTGCAACATTGGCAAGTACACCAGGTCGATCAGATGCTGTAAGGCGAATGTAGTACTGACAAACGTGATCGTCCATCGAAGCTATCGGAAATGGCCCTAAAGTAGATGGTGATGAACCGTTGTTAGATGCGCCATTAGCAATTCTCAAAATATCGCCCATCACAGCACTACCGGTAGGGTTTGGGCCAGCTCCCGCTCCTTGGAACCACAATGGTCCAACAAGGTCGCCTTCGACTTCAACGGAGTTCAATACTCCGTTGACTGAAGCCATCGGAACTTCGAGCGGAATCAGTGCCGGGTGAACACGAGCTAGCAATCCTGATTTGGAATTTACCTGTGCAACCGCAAGTAACTTGATCGTGTAACCGAGTTCGCTGGCATACCGGAAATCCTTCGCATGAACTTCTCGAATGCCTTCACAATAAATAACATCGACCGGAACTTCGGTGTGATACGCCAATCGAGCAAGAACCGAAATCTTGTACAAAGCGTCGAATCCATCGACATCGGCTGTCGGATCAGATTCGGCGTAACCGAGTGACTGAGCTTCCGCCAATACGTCACTGAAGTCGGCACCCTCGTGTTCCATTTTCGTAAGAATGAAATTCGTTGTGCCGTTGATAATTCCACGTACACTTTGAATCTTATTCGCAGTGAGATCGTTCATGAGTGGACCGATGATAGGAATACCGCCGGCGACACTGGCTTCGTAGTACAGATGAACGTTGTTTGCGGCTGCTGTAGCCAGAAGTTCACTACCACGTTTTGCCATTACTTCTTTGTTCGCCGTAACAACGTGTTGACCGGACTTGAGAGCGCTAGTGATGTAATCGAACGCTAGGTCTTCACCACCCATAAGTTCGACGACGATTGCGATATCGGGGTTACCGATCACAGTATCGAGATTGGTCGAAATGGCTGATGTATCGAGATCGACATAGCGCTTACGCGAATCGTCTCGTACTACCGCTGCTACGACGTTAAGACGAGTACTTTGTTCGTTAGGTCCGTGACGTTCAATAATGGCCTTAGCCACTGCCGTCCCAACCACTCCAAGCCCCAACAGGCCGATACCGGTCGACCGTTGTTCTGATGCTGACATATACGTACCCTTTACTGGCTAAAACTCTGAGAACCTAATGGAACCGGAGTTGGAGTCGGTAACAAGGCAGAGAGTTGTACCTGATCATTCACCCAAGCAAAGATTGCGCTGTCGAGAACCATGTGTAGATCGAAGTTTCTACGTTCTTCATTGAAGAAAATAGTCATGCCACGCGTAGTCAATGCTTCAAAACTAGCTTCGTCAACTTGTCTGGCGTCTTGTACTTCTTCAACAATCAAATAGCTGTACCAGTTATTCTCTTCGTCAAACCGGGCAGTACTAGGGTATCGAAGAGGGAGAAGCCGATTGCCATTACCGTCAAGCCCAAACAATAACGGATCAACTGCAGGAGAAATTCCGAACGGCGCCCATCCACGGTCACCTGAATCACGCCTTAGGTCAGGATCATCCGAGTGGTTAAAAATAACGTTCTCAATCGGAATACCAGAAACCAGATCTCGCTCAATCGATCGTCGTTCCTCAAAGTCGTTAGTCAATTTGACGATTTCGTACAAGTGAACTTGCGCCTGAATACGCGGAATCGTGTCGGCAACTACGGTACGCAATCTCTCTTTGAACATACTCTTGCGAATGAAATCTCGGAAGACTTCTTCATCCATACCGATCCGGTGAATGAATTGGCGTTTACTCTCTTCGACGCTGTCTTGATATTCCTGCGACTCACGTTCAGCAACAGTCACAGCTACGAAACCTAAGATAGAACTCAGACGTTCATCAACCTCTTCGGAAGATACGGCGATGCCATAACGAGGGGCAAGTTGAAAGGCAAGCTCGTTTTCTTGCAGTGTTTGCAATGCATCGAACAGCGAATTAGCAGTTTCAAATGGCACGCCGAGGCTTTCACTCATCCGCTGGTTAAAGCGAATAAAATCCACAACGTCGCCGCGTGAGTACTCTGTATCTTCAACTCGCAAAGCAAGCTCACGAGGAGGGAACACGTACTTTTCGAAATACGCGTAGACAGGAATCGCTAGAAGTCCGACCAAAACGACAAGCGCAACCATCATAAATGGTCGCGCTTTCATCTGAATACGGTTCTTCTCAGCCACCATTTGGCGACGAGTTTTTCCATCGCGGACAGTAATACTACGCCGTCCAGCTTCGTAATCAGGAATTGGAGTCGTACCTAGGCCAGTTTTCAGGTCTTGGCCTTCGTTACTATCTTCGCTTGTGTCTTCTGTGGACATTTTCGGCGCTTGCTAAAACTGAGGCCGGTATCGCCAAATAGCGATTTTCCGACCTTCCCAACATTGAATTGTCAGATCGAAGAGACTACTTGTCTTCTTCGTCGGAGCTGTCGTCCGCTTCTTCTGTGGCTTCTTCAACCTCGTCAGTTGAAACGGCTTCAGTAGCAGATTCGGATTCCTCTGATGACTCAGATTCTTCCGCAACTTCTTCTGCGACAGGAGCGTCTTTAGCCACGGCAATGGTCTCAGCAGATTCCGTTGCTTCGTCTTTTTCAGATGCGTCGCCGGGTTTAGTCTCTTCTTTTTCGTCAGAAATCTTTGTAGCCGATACGGATCCGGTCACTCGAATGTGATCAGGAGCGTAAGGAAGCAAAGCTAGGTGACGAGCACGCTTGATGGCTATAGTCAGAGTCCGCTGGCACTTGGCGCAGTTACCCTGTTTTTTTCCAGCTTCAATGCGACCACGGTCAGTGATAAATCGGCGGATACCTGAAACATCTTTGTAATCAACGGTGCTTTCTTTACAGAAACACTGTCGCCTTCGGCGGCCACCACGTCGGAATGGTGGTCGTCCACCACCGCCTTCGCGTTCATTTGTTCGGGGGGTTGTCATTTTTTACCTCGCGGAAAGGACAGTAGAACTATCTAGCAATCTGCCAAATTCGTCCCACATGGGAACTGCTACCAGGGCAGTTCCTCCACGTCTTCAGATGGGTTATTTGCAGCAGGAGCCTCTTTGGCCGGAGGGCTTGAAGGACCTGCTGAATATGGACGGGCTTCCGATGGTGCACCGGTTCCCGTTGAATCACCGCCGGGCGAATCAAGCATTACAACTTTGAATGCTCGAACTTCCAACGATGTGCGTGCTTCGCCTGAACTGCTTGTGTACTGACGAGTCGATAATCGACCGTCAACAAACACCCGGCGACCTTTTGCCAAATACTGGTTTACCGATTCAGCTGCCCGTTCCCAAGCCGTAACTCGGAACCATTCAGTTTCTTCGGTCCATTCACCGTTCTGGTCACGCTTGTTGTTGTTTACAGCAAGGCTGAAACTTGTAACAGGAGTGCCACTTGGCGTGTAACGCATCTCAGGATCGTTACCTGCCCGGCCTATGAGGAGTATCTGGTTAAGACTCAATTAAAATTCATCCGTGACTAGCTAAAAGCCAGACTCTACTCGGCATCGCCTGATTCGACAGCAGCCGGCTTGATCTCATCGCGAACGAGCAGATGACGAATGATCGACTGATCGGCGCCAATTGCCCTGTCGAGCCCAGGAGCCTTCTCACCATCGATTTCGAAGTTTGCCTGAAGGTAGTAACCCTCAGTGTTCTTCTGAATAGGGTAAGCCAACGTACGTTTGCCCCAGACATCAGTACCTGAAACTTCACCACCAGCGCTGCTTACCAGCGAAGTTATATTTTTTACGGACTCGGCACCTTGCTCTTCGCCAGCATCGCTACCAAGAATCCAAACTAATTCGTACTTTCTCAACGATCCACCGTGTTCTTCTAAATTTACTCGAAACCGATTCATTCTATCACGCTATTCCAAGCCGTCAGCCTTTATTTTTACAGCAGATCGACCTAAGTTACAACTCAGTTGTCTCGATTACTAAATTAAGCTCTTAGGAATCGAGACCCGGCACCGGGAATTTCGATGCAAATTTTGCAACCTCGGCAGCAAGATTCGAAAGCTCAGACTCGTTATCGTGAGATTTCAGAGCCTCTAGAATATAACCCGCTACGTTCTTCATATCAGCGACATCAAACTCACGCGATGTGAGTGCTGGCGTTCCAATTCGAATACCTGAAGTAACCATCGGTGATTCAGGATCGAATGGAATAGTGTTCTTGTTCACAACTAATCCAGCAGTAATCAGTGCTGCCTCAGCATCCTTACCAGTGAGCCCGATCGACCGAGTGTCGACGAGCATCATATGGTTTTCTGATCCGCCTGCCACGATACGAAGACCTCCAACTGCAAGAGCACTCGCAAGAGCCTTTGAGTTCAGTACTACCTGATGAGCGTAATTCTTGAACTCGGGCTGCATAGCTTCTTTATAAGCAACTGCCTTACCTGCAATAACGTGTTCCATCGGTCCACCCTGCATATTTGGGAACACTGCAGAGTTGTATTTACGTCTCAGTGACTTCTTAGTAAGAGCCATTGCTCCACGTGGACCACGCAGGGTTTTGTGAGTAGTGCTAGTGACAATGTCAGCATACTCAACCGGTGAGGGATGTACTCCACCAGCGATCAGACCAGCGATGTGAGCCATATCGACCAACAAGTAAGCACCAACAGAATCTGCGATATCACGGAACCGCTTGAAGTCGATAATCATTGGATATGCCGTGTAGCCAGCAATGATTATTGCCGGCTTGAACTCTTCCGCCTGCTGCTGCACAACGTCGTAATCCAGAGCCTCGGTGTCAGGATCAACTCCGTAGTGGCCGAATTCGTAGAGCTTGCCTGAAAAGTTGACAGGTGAGCCATGCGTAAGGTGCCCACCGTGATCCAACGACATCGCCATAATCTTGTCGCCAGGGTTCGCTAGCGTGAAAAACGCTGCCATGTTTGCCTGCGAACCAGAGTGCGGCTGAACATTTGCATGCTCGGCACCAAACAGATCTTTTGCTCGATCAATGGCAAGCTGCTCGCTGATGTCTACGTTTTCGCAACCAGCGTAGTAACGTCGACCCGGGTAGCCCTCGGCGTATTTGTTGGTCAACACCGATCCACCGGTTTCGAGAACTGCAGCGCTGGTGTAGTTCTCAGAAGCGATCATCACCAGTTGATCTCGCTGACGTCGCTGCTCGTTCTCTATTACTTTCGCAATTTCAGGATCAAAAGAGGCAATTGCCGACATGGGAGTTCCGATACTGTATCTCATTGTGTTTGAACACATGGACGCCGTTGGTTTGCTATCAAAAAATAAGTGAATCTCTAAAACAGATTCAACCGCAGCATTAAAGTTTATATCCACCTTCAAAAATTCGCCGCATTTCCTTCAAAATCGCTGAATCTTCGTCTTCACTCGTTATGATGTGTTGCCTTACACATTACGCAAGAGATATTTGTCGCGAGCTGGAGAATTCATGACGTACCCTTTTTCGACTCCTAATCAGGTGACGAAATACGAAGTAATAGAAGAAATTCCTAAAAGAGCGATGGTTATTTTCGCTCACCCTGACGACGCAGAAATCGGAGCAGGTGCAACTGCTGCTCACTGGGCGGCTCAGGGATGTGATATTACTTACGTTCAATGCACTACTGGCAGCAGCGGTAGCAATGACACGGAGATGACTTCAGAACGAATCGTTGGCATTCGATCTGCCGAACAACGTTCCGCAGCTGATGTGATCGGAATAGGCGACATCGTTATTCTCGATCATCCAGACGGTGAGCTTGAGGCCGATCGTGTATTCCTTGGTGAAGTCGTTCATGCACTCCGTAAGTACAGACCTGAAGTGGTGTTCGCCCATGACCAGCACCGTATTAGCGGATTCCAACATCGCGATCACCGCCACGTTGGCATTACAGTCCAAGATGCTGTGTATCCGTACGCCCGCGATCATCTGCACTTCCCTGAACAGATTGTAGATGGTGTGGAGCCTCACAAAGTGAAGCATTTATTCTTCTGGGGCACCGACCAACCCGACGTGATCGTCGATGTATCTGATGCAGTCGACACGAAAATCAATGCGCTGGCGATGCACGAAAGTCAGTTGCCTGGGTTGTCGTTCGGATCAGACTTGGACGTTCGAATGAGATCTCGTCACACCGATGTGGCCAAGGGTTATGGCTTTCAATACGGCGAATCTTTCCGCCGTCTAACTGCTCGAACTTAAAAAGGCGTTCAACGAGTTGCCACGAGTCGATATTCACGCTCACATACTTCCTAGTTTAGACGATGGTCCAGCAACCATTGAAGAAAGCCTTGAGATGGCTCGTATGGCCGCGCGTGATGGAACTGAGGTGATCGTGGCAACGCCTCACTACACCGACATTGAACTGAAGCATAAGCCCAACGGGATCATTAGGGAGTTGGCGGACACGATTAACGCAGCTCTTCGAAGCGAATACGCCAGAAGAAATACACCTTTGGTACGAATTTTCACAGGTATGGTACACAGGTTAGATGCATCACTTCCTGATCTTGTCGATTCAGAAAACGTAATAACACTGAACAGAACAAGGTTCTTACTTGTAGAGCCGCCATTCAGCCGCCTACCCAAGTACGTGGAAGAAGTCATTAGTCGACTTCTAACACAGCGACTCGTTCCAGTTCTAACTCACCCAGAACGCAATATGGAGTTCCAACGAAACCCAAAACGATTGCAGGTACTAGTCACAGAGGGAGTGATCGTTCAACTTGCAGCGGGAAGCCTTACCGGAGAGAACGGAGCTACTTCACGACGAGCAGCAGAGCAGTTCATTCGACTAGGAATTACCCATGTCGTTTCATCTGAAATGCATAACGTACGTGCGCCTAGGTCACCAATCCTGAGCGAAGCATTCGATATCGTTTCTGATCTTGTTGGTGAAGAAGAAGCGATCGATCTATTCGAAACGAATCCCTACATGATTCTCGAAGGACGATTACCGCAGCTACGAGAACCCTCTGCGCGGTCGCGCCGACGACCTCTACGACGAAGTTGGATGCATATACCCGACGTATCTACCTTTTACTTAATTTCCACCAGGATACGGCGCAAATGGTATCGAAGGCTCCGTCATATTATGCGGCTGATAAACCGCGGATAAGCCGCACGAAGCCAGTAATTATTGGCTCAAGGAATCGTCGTAGGTACGTGGTGCATCCGTAGGTGGCGATACCCACAATCGCTCCGCCAATAATATCGGTCGGATAAAAGACTCCTGCATACAAGCGTGAAAATCCGAATACCGCAGCAGCGCCGTACATCCACAATCCGAACTTTCTGTTTATCGTCCACGCAGCAGTAGCCGCAGCAAAACCGACTGCCACAGGGTTAGCAGGGAACGATGGATCGGTAGGTGGGTAGAACAACAAGTTCAGTTGATCGCCATACTCAACGAACGGTCGGGGTCTTTCAATTGCCAGATTGAAGATCCACACAACAATGTTGGCTATCGATAGCGCGCTGATGCCCATAAGCATCGTCAGTTGATATTTCACTCTCTGAACTGGCGACGTGCCCGAAAACCAAAGACCAAGCATTCCCAATGAGAACACCAATGGCATCAAGTAATCGCTGGCAATGATCCTAATTAGGTCGTCAAACACCTTAACTGTGCCAACAAATCCGTTTAGCCAGATCACAATGTTTGCGTCGATGGAGGTCATTTAGACGAACTACTAAAGACCGACCTGATCAAACTCCACTTGTCTGAATTACGAGTACCAGACCGCCACACCTCAACAATTTCAGATTTGAAATTACGAAACGAAATGGGAAGGTTTGAAAAATACGACCGGTGTACTAATCCCTCAAGTCCATCTGATTCATCTAGTGACGATGTTTTGCGTGCTTGCTCTTCAGTAAAAGCGATGACATTCATAGTCACGGTTCCCGCAATTGCTGATACTAGAAACGCTGAAATAGCAGCAAGAGAGAACCAAAATGCCTGCTTTACGCCGTCCAGACCGCCGTGAATATCATTCACGTTTCGGGCGCCAGCAATTTCGTCCCAACTAGCAGTGCCCCAGTCACGTAAAAGTGAATCAGCCTCGACACTACCAGCAGCCCACGGGCCGCCGACCCAGAGAGGTTGAAGAAAGAACACTACGATTGCAGTTATAACCAGAACGATCCCCAGCAATCGAGTCATACCCGCGTGCGGAGTCATCCACAGTCCGCGGGTTCCAGCGTTAGCTACCGCAATCTGCAACGTGCCGAGACTCGAGAGAAACGCTAATAAAAAGTAGTGACTCGCAAACAGAGCCCGCACCACGTCAGGATCGGTGTTCACCTAATAGGTCCTTACTTAACTCAATCCCGTGGACACAACGTTCGAAATATAAACGAAAAAAACTAACTCCAATAACATCGGAACTACTGGATCAGAGGAGTAACCATCGTGCTCCAGCCTGAATACCGTTCGATGTCGCCTACGACAATCGAGAAATACAGTTCCTGAAGCTTTTGAGTGATGGGTCCTTTATCGCCAGTGCCGATGTTTCGATGATCCAACTCCCCAACCGCAGTTAGGTGAGCAGCAGTACCCGTTAAGAATACTTCATCAGCAAGGTAAAGCTCGGATCGATGAATGTGTCGTTGAACAACATCAAGCCCAAGTTCGTCTTTCGCTATTTGAATAACTGAATCTCGGGTAATACCAAGCAAGCAGTTATCAGTTTCCGAAGGAGTGTTGATAACGCCATCTCGGATCATGAACAGGTTTTCCCCTGATCCTTCAGATACCGTTCCATCTTGGTTCAACAAAATCGCTTCGTCAAAACCGGCTGCGAGAGCTTCGGTCTTGGCCAGAATGCTTGTTGTGTACAAACCAGAAATCTTGACACCTGTTGGCATCGAAGAGTCCATAGGTCGGCGCCACGAAGATGTCTGGCACTTCAACGGGCGACTGTTATCGATGTAGTTTCCGAAGGGCTGGATAATCAGCATGAACTCGTCTGCAACGGTGTTCAGGTTGAGGTTCGCAACCAACTGTTCGCCCTTGAAGGCAAGAGGTCGGATGTAAACGTCTTCGGCGAATCCGTTCTTCTCTAGAAGATCCGTTGTGATCTTGCATAGATCATCAACCGAGTAAGGCAGGTTGATTCGAAGAATCTGGCAACCACGCAGAAGGCGTTCGTAGTGTTCCTTCAATCGGAAGATCGCTACCTTACCGAGTCGTTCATTCCAGTTACCGCGTATGCCTTCGAATACAGCGGTTCCATAGTGGAGAGCGTGAGTCTTGACGCCTACCATAGCGTTCTCTTCGGGAACTTGCTTCCCACCGAGGAATGCCCAGGTTTGTTGGGTCATGATTTCTTCTCCTAAATATGCAACAACGCCCGCAACTTCTACTCTTTGCCCTTAGCAAATCGCAGTTAGCGCGGGCGTGTCAACTCAAATAAGTAGCTGCACTCTAATTGTGGTCAATCAATATAACCAGTGAACAATTATACGAACGCCAGGGCAAGCAACAAGACCCATTAGTGCATTGAGGCACAAATAAACCGTGCCCATTCGCAAGTTAATTAATGTGTGGCTATCGTTCGCTCGGCGATGTAATCAAAATTGATATCTTCGCCCAACCCCGGCAGAGTCGGCATCTGAATGTAACCATCTTCATCCATCGGATCGACAATGGTGTTCAAGTGCTTAGGAACTTCATCATGGTCGACGAATGGGTGAAGTAGCCCACGTTCGTACCACGTGGTGTTCATGATTCCACCAATAACAGCGAGGTTTCCTGCACCGCCACCGTGAATTTCGCAATCCATGTTGAACGACTCAGCGAGGTGAGCACACTTCATGCTTGGTCCAATACCACCAACATCAGCGACACCAACACGAACGATGTCGCAGGCTTTGCTAGCGATCCACTCTGCACGTGTGTGGTGCTTGCCATAAGCGTACTCAGGACCGATCACTGGAATTTCCAACTGATCAGCGAGCCATCGGTATGACTCGGTTGAATGCTCGTCCATTGGCTCTTCATACCAGTGATAACCAAGATTTTGAATACCCTTACCGAGCTTTAGGGCATCCATGCGTGAGTACCAGTGGTTCGCATCGAGCATCAATGGGAAGTCGGGCCCAACGGCTTCACGAACCGCAGCACAAGCCTTGATATCCATCTCGACACTAGGAGCCCAAGTTACAGGAGGCATCCATGTATGGAGCTTGATTGCTTTGTAACCACGGTTGACCATCCACTCAGCGAAATTAGCGTAGTCGTCTGGAGTAGCGAGTCCGCCTTCCATCTCGTCACCACACATGGTCGATCCATAAGCGAGAACCTTGTCACGGTATCCACCAAGCATCTTCCAAACAGGTGTGTCTGATGCTCGCCCTGCGAGATCCCACAGAGACATTTCGGCGACTGCCATCGATCGATCGGTCAGGTTGGCACCGCTACCGCGCTGCCATTTGGCGAGGTTAATCCAGAGCTTTTCACGATCCCGTGGATCTTCACCCATGAAGACCTTTTTGAAGAAGTTCTCAACGATGTAAGGACGAAGCGCTTCTGGTGAACCAATCGAATAGCCAGAGTTACCTTCGTCATCTGTGATCGTGAGCAGAGCTTCGGTCGTGTCGTGCTCGGCACCTGGGTGCTGGTGGCCGTCAGTATCATGAACCTTTTTAGAGGTCGACTTAAACGTGGTTACTTCAATTTTCTCGATCTTCATATTACGAAGTAGTTTCCTATATTGATGTTGGTGGTCAAAGGGCAGGTGAACGCCTAATGTTGAATCGACACACAATTGTGTGTAGTGCTGAAACGTTCACGCTAATTTGCAAGCATTTTAGGCTTATGGACACTCGCTTGGTTGCATTTCCTAAGCAAAGCCAATCAATCGTTAGAATTTCCGGCTTTCGATATCCTTGATTGCTCATCCTGTGCCAGACTCACGCCCCATTACAATGTCGGATTTGCTGAGAGTCCGCACTGCAAAACGATCCAAGAGCCTATCGATCAAGAAAAGCAGTAAAAGTTGAAGGTGCAAACAAATACCTATTGAAGGCAGCTGTTCTCGTTGGTGTGGTCGCTATCACTGCGATCGTGACATTTTGTATTAGTCGTGATTCAGATCGCACCGCTATAAAAATACTGATCCCGACTCCGTCACCAATTACGTTTCAGGTTTCAGGCGAGGTCCTAAGACTCGGTGTGTACTCACACGATTGCGAGCCACAAATCAATGACGCTGTAGGTACCTAGGTCCAAGCCACCGTCACGGGATCAGGAATGCCGTCCCAACGACTCGCACCTTGCGCTCGCATTACGGCTATCCTCTTCACAACCTCGGGATTACCGAGTCCGTGAAGCGGCTTGCCAGTGAGTATGTTCACTGCGTTCTCTCCCCAACGAGTTGCTGCAGCGATTCCGCTGACATCCGAATTACCTGCAACGTGTGGACTTATCGTTAGGTTAGGAATCTTCAGGAGTGGACTTTCAGCGTCCAGTGGCTCTACTTCAGTTACATCGATTCCAGCCGCAATAATCTCGCCGGTATGAAGTGCTTGCTGCAATCCACCTTCATCGACGATCGGACCTCGGGCGCAGTTGATAAACACTGCACTTGGTTTCATCTTCCTAAACGCATCGATATTGAATATATGATTTGTCTCGGTCGTAGCTGGCGAATGAACCGTCAAGTAGTCCGATTCCGCCAATAGTGTGTCGAAATCGACCATCTGAACCCCAACTAGATCTGCAGCGGTCTGAGGAACATATGGATCGTAAGCAATAATCTTACCGGGACCAAATCCACGCACCCGGTTCGCAAATCCTTTCCCGATGCTTCCAAGCCCGAAAATCCCAACCGTGTTGCCAGCAATTCGCCGTAGCTTATTTCGTATTACATCAAGCTCTGAGGGGCGGTCCGACCATGCACCAGTTTTCAAAGCAGCGTCTTGTTCGACTATTTGGCGAGTGATCGAAAGCAGCATCGCCATAGCGTGATCAGCGACTTCAGAAGTATTGATACCAGGAGTGTTCGTCACACAGATTCCTAGCTCGGTCGCAGCGTTTAGATCGATCGAGTCGACACCAACTCCTGATCGTCCCACCATCTTCAGTTTCGGCAATGCTTCAAGCACTTTACGAGTCGTGTGAGGCACGGTTCCGACCAGCAGTACGTCGGCATCCTTAGCAGCCGTAATCACCTCATTCTCGGTTCTCGCTGGATTGTACTCAACTTCGATACCAGCATCGCGAATCACGTTTGTCGTGATCTCGTTCGGTTGCCGGTTGTACATGGTGATGACGACCTTGAATACCATTCTTATTCTCCAAATTATCCTGATGAAGCTAACGAATCATACGAAGCGGTAGGTTACCTCAATTACTCAACCGATGCGGTATTGAACAATCACTCAAGCTGGCACACAATACGGCGGGCTCCATCCCTTCAACAGCAGCATAGGCAAACTGAACATGGCTTCTGATTCATTACCTCTAATCGAACCCGGCCGACTCAAGCTCAATATTCCGGTTCCAATGCGTGATGCTGTCAACCTCTCTGCCGATATATGGCACCCACCTACGTCACAAGGCAACGGACCGTGGCCGGTGCTTCTACTACGAACGATCTACGACAATCAGGAAGCTCGATATATCGATTGGGCTCGTGAATTCACGGCACGCGGATACGCAGTTATGATGCAGGACTGCCGTGGTCGTGGCGATTCAGATGGGGAGTGGGAGCCGTACGTATGCGAGCTTTACGACGGATACGACACCCACGAATGGATCGGCCAGCAGGACTGGTGTGACGGCAATATAGGCACGTTCGGTCTTTCATACCCGGGCTTCACGCAGACACTTCCAGCAACTCTCCGTTCCAAGTACCTAAAAGCTGTCGCTCCGATCGCATCGCAACAGGACAACTACGGTCACCATCGAGTAAACGGCGTGATTCACCACAACGTGAGCTTCGCATTCCTAAACATGCTTGGTCGCTCAATGCAGTACGAATCCTTAAAGCATTTTGACCAGGACAGGTTCTTTTTCGCCCTGCCGCTCGACACTGCAATGGAAAAAGTTTCAACAACCCACCCTTACTACTCTGGAGTTGTTGCGCACGAGCAGTACGACGAGTGGTGGTCGAGCTACAGCCTGCGAGACAAGTACGACCAGGTCGATATTCCCTCGTACTTCATCACCGGCTGGTTTGATTCACTTTCGAACGAAAATTTCAAGTTGTTCAATGGTTGGAGCAAGAACGCCCGAAATGAAGACGCTCGTAAAAAGACGAAACTACTTGTTGGCCCGTGGAGTCACCAGATCGCGCCGTGGGGTCGAGTTCCAATGGGAGAAAACGGTGAATATGCCGATCGTACGTTCGGCAAAAAGGCGCTTTCTGATGTGATCGAAATGCACCTACATTGGTACGACCAGCAGCTAAAAGGAATCGATACAGGAATCGATGACGAAGCTCCAATTCGCCTTTTCGTTATGGGCGAAAACACTTGGCACAACGAGTATGAGTGGCCGTTGGCTCGCACGGAGTGGACAAGGTTCTACATTAGCAGCAACGGCGATGCGGCAGGTACTGGTGGGTCGCTTTCGACCAAGGCACCGACTGATCCAAACACCCCAGATAACTTCACATACGATCCTGCGAATCCTGTTCGCTCCCTTGGATCTCA
>Ga0302117_10000497_pt1 | contig 17085 bp, 12 predicted proteins | sample AG5_322_MG_FD_203112 | JGI IMG/M metagenome (GOLD analysis project Ga0302117, IMG submission 203112) | Marine microbial communities from Western Arctic Ocean, Canada - AG5_32.2 | ecosystem: Environmental > Aquatic > Marine > Oceanic | place: Canada: Western Arctic Ocean | collected 2017-10-01 | reverse complement strand
TTCCTTGCCGCGGCGCTGGGGGCGCTGTAGAATGGGGAGCAGACTGTCTCCCATAAGGTGATCTGGTGCGGGTAGACCGCAGAGGTCGGCGAGGGTGGGGTAGAGGTCGACCAACTCGGTAATGGCAGAGGTGTCGCGACCCGCAGTTGTCATGCCTGGGACGTGAATGATCAAGGGTACGCGATCGCTGCCTTCGAAGAGATCGCTTTTTTGCCAAAGCCCGTGGTGCCCAAGGTGATAACCGTGATCCGAAAGGAACACCACGATGGTGTTGTCGTCTAGCTTCAATCTCTCGAGGGCGTCGAGGACGCGTCCCAAGCAGGCGTCCATCAGGGTTGTGGATGCGTAGTAAGCTTGGATGATTTCCTTCCGCTTGTCCATGGTTAGCTCGCGCTGGTGAGGGCGATCGGGAAGGGCGGCGAGGGGAATGTCGCTACGGTCGCCCTCTTTTTCGAGGACTGGCGTTATCTTGTTCAACGGGTAGTGCTTGGCGTGATGAGTGGGTGCCACGTATGGGGTGTGGGGCCGATAGAAACCAAGTGCTAGGAAGAATGGTTTACCTGTTTTTTTCGGGTGGTTCTTCTCAAGTAGTTTGATTGCTGCAAGAGCGGCTTGGCCGTCGGTGTGATCCTCGTCCTTGGAGTCGACGATTCGCCAGGAAATGGTGCCGCCGTACTTTCCCTTTACGAGGGTTTTGATCGGTTCCAGCTGGGTTCTGTCTATGCCGATGGGATTGACGGTCTCGTGCCAAGAAGCGGGGTCATCCTCGCCGGGTGTTCCAATTTGGAGGGGTACTCCGTAATGATAGAGTTTGCCTATGCGGGAAACATGGTAGCCGTTATTCTTGAAAAGTTGTGGCAGGGTGACCAACTGGGGATGTCTATTTCGAAAGTTACCTGCGTTGGAGAGTACGCCGGTTTGCTCGGGGTATAGCCCGGTCAGAAAGGATGAGCGACTTGGGTTGCAAACGGGATATTGGCAATAGGCCCGGTCAAAACGCAGACCACTCTTTGCCAAGCGGTCGACGTTGGGGGAGTGGACGAGAGGGTGACCATAGCAACCGAGGTCGGCGTTTAGGTCGTCCGCCGTCACGAAGAGCACGTTCGGCTTTGCCTTGGGCTTGGAGGCCAATGCGGACAGAACATGAGCATTGCCGACGTTTAACTGGGAGGCCATTGCCTTGGGCAGAACATATCGAGCGATGGGCTTGCGGGTTTCCGCTTCGCTAAGTTGCCAGACATGTGTCGCGAAGCTGTTGAAGTGGCGTTGATCACCGGGGCGAAGGTAGCTGGTTTGAGATAGCTTGCCTTCGAAATTCACCCACTCGAGTCGTAAGGCATGAACCGAGTAATTATGAACAAAGAATTCCGTTCTCCTATTTGAGAAACCGGACCGCTCGGCCTTCTTCGATTCGATTGGGAGAGGTTCGACTTCCGGGGCGTTTCCCGGGGCAAGGCTTACGAGGCCTCGTTCGTACAGTTTTTGCCAGTCGAGTAGGCGCTGGGGCCACTTGAATTCAGGTTCCTTGCTCAACTCGAAGTCTTTCATGTGGGCGGACGCGGGTTTGCGCTCGGAAGGTTTGCGGTAAACCCACTCCCGTTCCCCAAACACTTCCTCGATCAGTTTGGTAAGGGCGGGATCGTATGCCTGTAGTTCCTTGCGGGTGTTTACATGGTTGTGCTCGAAGTCGTTCTGGCGGTTCGATCCGTACCAGGACTGTACGCCCTCGGCCCAGTATTCCATTACGTTGGAGGCGGCATATGTGCCTTTCCAAAGGCCTTTTCCGGTCGCCTTGGCAAAAACCTCATCAAGACGCTTTTGAAAGGTCGGGTCTTGTGAGTTAAGCCCCATTTCATGGATGGCGTGAGCGAACTCGTGGATGAGAATGTTTTCGGTTTCGTATGGATCGCCCGGAATGCCGATGAGGTTTTCCTCACCACAACTGACGCAAGGACGATCGCTTTTGGAATCGGCTCCCAGTCCTCGGGCTCGCTTGTCCCAATAGAGGGCGGGGTAGAGGTGGGAGTGCTCGGGTACGTCGGTGGTGTACTCGTTACTTGCCATGATGGTTAGGCGAGTTTTGTTGGCGTTCATTTTGGCCAGCAGGTCGTCCCGACCACCCATCATTTGGCGAATGAGATAGCCCGCTTCCCTCAATGCGTAGTCTGAGACTTTCTTCGAGCCGACGATAGAGAAACCTCCCACCACCACGCGTTTTTGGTAGAATGCGTCGAGGTCGAGGCGTTCACGCTCGTCATCTGGAATGGGCTTTACGGTGAGGTCGTCCTTCGCCACCGTGAAGAGAACGGCAAAGAGGGAAAGAAGAAGGGACAGGATTGTTTTCATAAGGTTTGTGCCTTTCAAGGAAAGGGACTTACTTCAGAAATGCCTCGTGCTTGCGATCACCACCGCTGAGGATGTAGGCGACAAGGTCCATTATCTCGTCCTTTTGCATCATGTTCAACAGGCCCGGCGGCATGGGCGAAACCGTGGATGGTCCGATGCTGGCGATGTCTGGACGGTTTACGTTTACTCGCTGGTTGGGATCGAACATGTCGGTGTTCAAGGTAACGCGGTCACCGCTTAAATTAACCACCACGCCAGTCACGACGTCCCCGTTTTTCATCTTCACGACAGTGGGCACGAATTGCTCGTTGATCTCCTTACTGGGATTGATGATTTGTTCAAGTAGGTCTTGGGACGAGTAACGTCCGCCCGCACCGGTTAGGTCGGGACCCGTCATGCCTCCTTCGTTGCCGAAGCGATGGCAGGCGAAGCAACCGCCAGCAGCAAACATTTTGCGGCCCTGCTTGAAGTTTCTCCGCTTCAGTTCCGAGGTGGCTTCGCTTAGCTCCTCCAGTTTCCATGGCTTGACGTATTTCCTGCCAATCATCGCCTTGGCCATGATTTCGAACGGTGTCTTGCTCTCGGGTTTCTTTGCTAGCAGAGCCTTCAGTTCTGTTTGTTCCGCCTTGCTCAGACTGGCCACGGCATCGTTGCGAATGAACTCAATGAATTTGCTAAAACTGGCCCCTCCCCGATAGTTGGATGCCTTCAGAAACCAGTTGAAAAAAGCTGTCCGCAATTTCTTGTTCCAGCCGGCTTTTAGCATGCGGAGGGAGCGAGCGTACTCGATTTGCTCCTCTTGGGTGGGAGCATCCAGAAGCAGTTTCATTCCCTTGGTCGCCGTGGAGGGAGCCTGGAGAAAAGCCAAGGTCTCGCAGAGCAGCCAATTTTGATCGAAGGTGGGAGCGGGGAAATGAGGATCCAGTTGCTTGACGATTCCTTGAGCTGTTCGGTCGTCGGGTTTGCCAAATCGCACGAGGGCGACCTGGTAGGCGCGAACCAAGGTCAGGCGTTGCTCCTCGTTCAATTGGTCCCAGTCCACTTGGCCGAGGGATTGAAAGATTTTCTTGGCCATGGCCTGATCCAGAGGAGGATCGGTTGGTTGTCGGTTGGCGGGGTCGATACCCGTCACCTTGGCCAATCCAAGAAGCAGGGCGACCCGCTTGCCATGGTTCTTTTCCTTCAAGGCGCGGTTGGCCCACTTTTTGACGGGTTGATGCTGTACTGCCGTAAGGGCTGCCCAGCGCACGAAGCGGTCGCTGTGATCGAGGTGCGGCCAAGCAGCCTTTAGTGCCTTGGAGTCGGGTCCTTGGTGTAGTTCTTCCAAGTCTCGCCTCAACTGAGTAAGCTCGTTGACCTTTGTTCGGTGTTTCGCCGGTGTCGTGGATTCTTTGCCCGCATAGGTGACGCGATAGAGGCCGGACTGCACTTTTCTACCACCAATGGCGAAGTACATTGCGCCGTCCTCCGGGTGAATGATTGCGTCGGATACGGGTAGTGGACTACCGGTGACGAAAGTTTCCTTGGTCGCGACGTAGGAGGAACCTTCCGGTTTCATGTGGACGGCATGGATTTTGCCCCAACTCCAGTCCAGAAGGTACATGGCTTTTTGGTACTTTGCGGGAAACTTTGCCCCGTACCCAAAGGTTACGCCGGTCGGCGAACCCGGGCCCACGTTGATGACTGGCGGAAGGGTATCGGGATAGAATTCTGGTCGCTTGCCGGTGCCGTTGCGCCAGCCCCACATCGAGCCGCTGGTGACGTGGCACACGCGGGTGGGTCGATACCACGAAGTGTTGAAGTCATATTCCATGTCGGCGTCGTAGGTGAACAAGTCACCAGCCTTGTTGAAGGCGCCGTCAAAGATATTGCGATAGCCGGATGACACGATTTCCCAGTCTTTTCCGTCGGGAGAAATCTTGTATATGATTCCTCCCGGAGCCAAGCGACCGCGGTTGTGTCCACGCCCATCGGGCATGCGCGGCAGCAGGTGGTCTTCTCCCCAATGCAAAGGGACCCGTGATGCGTCCGCCTCGATCGGTGTGGTGTTGTTTCCGGTGATTAGGTAAATGGATTTGCCGTCGGGGGCCAACAACACTGCATGAATGCCATGATCGCCGCGGGCCGTCATGCCGCGCAATTTTTCCACTTTGTCCAGTTGGTCGTCGCCGTTTGAGTCGGTCACGCGGTACAAGCCGCTCTCCATTTTTCGTTCGTAGTCGTTGATTCCAACGTAGAGTGCTCCGAAGGCCCAAAGCAAACCATTGGCGGCGCGTATTTTGGCCGGTACCTTCTCGATGTCCTTGGCTTGCAGGGGTTGTCCCGCAGATGGAGCGGGGAAACGATAAAGGCCGCCGAACTGGTCGCTTGCAATTATGCGCCCCTTGCCGTCCACGCATAGGTTGACCCAAGAGCCCTGTTCTGCTTTCGGTACGGTGTAGAGCAATTCCACTTGGAATCCTTTTGGGACACTGAGTTTATCGACTGGTGTCGCCGTTGCCTCGAACTGGGCTTGGGCTGAGCATATGGTCGCGCAGACCGAGATGAAAATTAATGATAGCAGACGAAAGGATGGATTCATAGGGAACAAGAAGGTAAGGGAAAATTGTTGCTCGGCAAACTTTTCCTCCGAGTGCCGGAGCACTTGCTTTACTTTTCGGAACCTTCGTTCCTAATCTAAATTAGCTCCCGCAGGGGCTGAATATCCGAGTTGACCAAGTAGTGGGGGCGTCCGGAAACATCAGTGACCGTATTGGCACGCGGATCCACTCCAAGACAGTGGTATAGGGTGGAAAACACTTCTTGGAATTTCACTGGTCGATCGACTATTTCCCCGCCTTGCTTGTCGGTGCTGCCGATTATTTGGCCGTGGCGCATGCCACCTCCTGCAAGCAAAGCAAAAGATGTGCGCGGCCAATGGTCGCGACTGTTGTTCTTATTTAATTTTGGCGTGCGACCGAACTCGCCCCACACCACGACTGATACGTCTTTGTCCATTCCTCGATCGTGTAAATCGGTTATAAGGGCAGACAGACCTTGATCCAGTAGCGGGAACTCTTCGCGGGAACGTGGGTAATTCATGCCGTCTCCTCCGTGCCAGTCCCAGCGAGCATAGTTCATTGAGACTACTCGAGCACCTGCTTCGACCAACCTGCGGGCAACGCAGAAGTTGCGGATCATCTTGGGTGCGCCGTCACGCTGGTAGGTAGGGTCGTTGACGCCATAGCGTTCCACTACCTTTGGGTCTTCCTTGGAAAGATCGAGGGCATCAGCAAGCCCTGTATCGGAGAGAATCCCCAATGCTTGTTTGTTATAGGAGTCCAATCCCTCCATTTGACCTTGAGAGTCAGCATCGCGGCGAAATTTGTCTAGCGAGGCTCGGAGCCCTTCTCTGTGAGACAATCGATCTAGGCTCACTCCCTCCAAGGTCATGTTGGACACCTTCTTGTTGGGGTCTTTGTCTACCAATTGCATGGGGGCATGAGCGGTGCCGATAAATCCTCCACCTCCCGTTTTGCTCCAACCGGCTCCCGTCGGGTAGACGAGAGAAACGTTTGCAGGCGTCCCCGAGTGGTCGCCTTGTACTTTGGAAATCCAGGAACCCCAGTTCGGCCATCCGCCGGGAGGCGCAAGGTTGGCATCGCGATTTGTGTGCCCCGTCATGCACTGGTAGGAACTGTGAGCGCCTTCGGAGTCGCAAATGGAACGAATAATTGAAAATTTATCCCCCAATTTGGCTAATCTCGGAAACAGTTCGCAGATTTGCATGCCGGGCACGTTCGTGGAAATCGGACTGAACTCGCCTCGAACTTCACTTGGTGAATCGGGTTTGAGGTCAAACATATCCAAGTGCGACGGACCGCCGGGAAGAAATACGTTGATTACTGCTTTTTGAGAACTTCCCAGATCCTGCTTGGCTTCTAGATTGAGCAACTGTCCGAGTGACAACCCGCCTGCTGCCATTCCTCCCACTTTCAGGAAGTCACGACGAGAAACTCCGTCGCAATGCGAACGGCCATTATTAAAAAGACCTAGTACATTTAGCATAATTAATGAATTTAGATATTAAAATAATCCGGATTGCCTGTTTTTCCTAGTCGAAAATTCACTTTACACGCAGATTTCAATTTGAAGTTTCTTTAGCATTGCTGGAATTCCTCATCGTGTTTCAGCTAGCCTCATGAACAATTTACGAGCTGCATCCGTTCAGTTTCAGCATGTACCGGGAGACAAGGAGGCGAATCTCGCGACCATGCGGTCCTTCGTGGCCAAGGCCTCCGCGGAAAAGGTCGACCTATTGGTTTTTCCCGAGATGTGTCTCACTGGTTATTGGCATGTCAGGAACTTGCCTCGTGAGGAGATCGATGCTCTAGCCGAACCTGTTCCCTCCGGACCATGCTCTGAAGCGTTGCTTTCCCTTGCATCCGAATACGGTATGACAATCGGGGCTGGCTTGATCGAGAGAAGTAAGGACGCCGAACTCTTTAATACTTACGTCGTGGCCATGCCAGATGGGCGAACCGTACGTCACCGCAAGCTGCACACTTTCATCAGTGAGCACATGAACTCAGGTTCCGAGTACACGGTTTTTGACCTGCCCGACGGAACCAAGGCAGGCATCCTTATCTGCTATGATTGCAACCTAGGCGAAAACGTAAGGGCCACCGCCTTGCAGGGCGCGGAAGTGTTGCTGGCTCCGCATCAGACCGGTGGTTGCGATACTCCGAGCCCACGTTGCATGGGTGCTATCGACCTAGACCTTTGGGAACGTCGAGCCGAGGATGCCGCCGCCATCGAGACCGAGTTCAAGGGCCCCAAGGGTCGCGAATGGTTGATGAAGTGGCTACCCGCCCGGGCTCACGACAATGGAATTTTTCTTATATTCAGCAATGGCGTAGGGCGTGACGACGACGAGGTGCGTACGGGCAATGCAATGATCCTTGATCCCTACGGAGACGTCCTTGCCGAAACTTGGAAGGCAGGGGACGATATGGTCGTGGCCGACCTAGACCCGGAGGTTCGCAAGATGTGTACGGGCGTTCGTTGGATTCGGAGTCGACGGCCGGAGTTGTACGATCTTCTAGCCGAACGTACAGGTCGTGAGCGCGACATCCGTCATGTTCGTTTCACCCGCGAGGATGAGGATTAGATAGCTTCGTTGAGCCGTTTAGCCTAGTCGGCGTAACCCGTGGTGGTGTTTGCGATCACTCCTGCCTTGTAGGTTCTGCGAATCGAAGGCAGTCCGTTTTCGTCCCATTCTATCCATTCTCCATTCCGCAAACCATTTGCATAAATGCCGTTGTGCTTCCGAAGTTTCGTTGGATTGGTGGGGATGATTTCGCCTCTACCTGTGATAATGGATGGATTGGTCGAGGAAACCCACTCCTTCGCTGGGCCGTTGGCCTTGCCGCGCTTGAAGTTCCGTTGCCAATACTTAGACCCATTTGCATACCAAAAGCTTACGATCCCTTCGAGGTCACCATTTACTCTACGGCCTTCGAACCGTTTGCGACCGTTGACGTGGTAGCCAACGCAAAGACCGTTGCCGTTGACGATTTTGGTCGGACTGGGTTCTCCCGTTGGTTTCCAACCGGTACCGGTAATCATTTTACCATCCTTCATCATGAAGTCGTATTGCCTTTGGCCGTTCTCGTACCATCGGCTCCACGGACCGTTTTGTTTGCCATCCTTGTAGTGGATCAAATCATCAATCTTCCCGTTGGCGTGCATTTTCTTTGACCATCCTTCATAAAGAGTCTGTCGATCGGGCAAGTGGAGCAATCGTTCTCCGTCTTTGGTCGATACGGGGATTCTTTCCGCCGGCATTGCCAATTTCAATATTTCCGCCAACTTCTTGGCATCGGAAAGGTCGGGCCACGGTTGGTTGTTTTCCTTTCGTTGCTGAGACCAAACGGTCGCAAACCCCATGAGGGCAATCAAGGAAACGATTGATAACTTGCCCACGCCTTTAGAGATATATTCAATCTCCTGCCGAGCAGGTGACGTCGTCGCAGGTTCCTTCGAGCTCTTTACCCTCGATGCCGAGCAGGGCGGTGCGTACGGCAACTCCTGCGTTGACGGCAGCCGTGAGATCGACGGTCGCCTCGACGGTTGCCTCGGGAATGCCTGCTGCAAGAGCTTTTTCGATCCGCCCGCCCGAGCAGTAACCGCAACCTCTAGTAATTGTTACCGCTAATCCTATCAGATGTTTTTCACGCGAGCTCAAATGCTCGGTGGCGTTCGTCTTTTCAAGGGCGTCAATGGAATGGAGCGCATCTAGTTTCATATTGGTATGGTTCTGACTTTTCTTCACAAACTAGTCAACGGTCGTCCCGACTAGTTTTGAGGTCATGGGCTCGGAACCTAAATGGAGAATTCCATTAAACAAGTAGTCCGGGAGATTCTTTTTCGTGATCACGATAGGCTTGCATGTATTCAAGTTAGAAATTATCATGGTTTTCATGAAAATTCTCATTGTATTGGCCGCCTTAATGGTGATTTCTCACAACCTTTTCGGTAAGGAACCGACCAAGGCAGAACTTTATAAGAGTTTCGAAGCGTCTATGAAGAACGTTCGGTTCTCCGGTCACTTTACGGTGACGGGAAAGGACTTGGTCCCCGCGAAAGAAACTTACGAAATTCAAAATGTCCAAAAATTGGGTGACGGTGATCTCTGGGTCTTCACTGCTCGAGTGAAATACGGAGGTAAAGACATTACTTTGCCAATGCCTCTACCCGTTAAATGGGTGGGTCGAATCCCGGTAATCACCATGGATAAATTGAACCTGCCCGGTCTCGGAACCTTCAGTGCCCATGTCGTGATCGATGGCGGCAAGTATGCGGGCACCTGGTCTCATGGCAAGGTTGGCGGTCACCTCTACGGTACCATCTCGAAGATGGGAAAGTGACGGAAAGACGGCAAACGACGTAACATTTAGTCGGTTTGGGCTGTATTTATAATTGGTCTATCACTCTTAGAAAAACCAATCTAATTTCACAACTGTTCTACAAAGTTCCAAAATCAAGAAGATAATCATGGGAAACAAAGTCTATTTTCTTTTAGCTGCCTCCATCGGCTTGCTTTTAGGGTTCTTTCTTGGCGGCGGAATTGATTCTCCGCAAGAAACCGTCGAGATTTCGGATGGCGTGAAAAGCGCAACGGATAAGTCGCCTTCGACGCCCAATGGAATTCTCCCGCCAACGGAACGCTCTTTTAATAGCGATGTTGTTGGCCCGCCTCCTTTACTGATTGAGGAGGATGTTCCCGCGAAGAAACGACTCAGTCCGAGTGACCTCCGCGATCGACTCTTTGCCGCTCAGGTCGATTCCAACCCGATTACGCGTACGGCCGCTTTTGCGGAAGTACTATCCGAACTCGATGAGAATAACGTCGATGCCGTCTTGGAGGCTTTTGAGGATTTGTCTTTCGGATTCGAGCACATGCAGGAATACCGAATGCTGCTCTATGGATGGGGCCAGTTCGATCCCTTGAAGGCTATTGAATACTGCAATGAAAAGGCAAAGGGAATTGGCGCTGGGTTTGCCACTTCGGGGGTGCTTGAGGGCTGGGCTAGTCGTGAGCCTCAGGCTGCCGCCGATTGGGTGAAATCTCCTGATAACGCCGGCATGGCAAAGCTCTATAACTTCGGCCTTGTTCGAGGTTGGGCAAGCACGGATCTCACCGGTGCTTCTCAGTACGTCGCCGGATTGGACTCCGGCGATGAAACGGGAAAATTGGTGGGCATCCTGGCCGAGCAACACATGAAGCAAGGATTCACCAGTGCCCGCCAATGGGCAGAGACACTACAGGAGGACTCTCTTAAAAAAGGTGCTTTCACCAACCTTACTCGACAAGTGTCACGAGAGCGTCCCGAGGAGGTCGCCGCTTGGCTAAAGGAGCATGCGTCGAAAGAGTATGCGACTGATTCCCTCCGTCAACTGGGTGACAACTGGGGCGAACGAGATCCCGTTTCCGCAATTGAATACTTTGACCAATTACCGGCGGGGAAGGGGAAGCAGCAAGGCATTAGAGAGGTAATGCAGAGTTGGTCTCGAGACGATGCTGAAGCTTCGGGCAAATGGCTTAACGACCAGGAACCTACAGCCGAGTTGGATCCCGCTGTAGCCGCCTATGCCCGGCAAGTCTCAAAGGATGATGGTGCGAGCGCCATGGAGTGGGCGGTATCTATAACTGAACCGGATTTACAAAAGAAGACCATCACTCAAGTCGGGCACAATTGGTATCGACAGGACAAGGACTCGGTCGAGGCGTGGTTGCCCGAGAGTGGTTTGCCCGAAGCAACTCAGAATGCCATCAAGGCACCGCCCAAGCAAAGTTGGTGGGAGTCCCTGCGACCTGGGAAGTGATGCGCCGGGCTCTTAGCGATCGAGTTTCGCTAAGTAAACTTCCGGTTCCTTGTTGAATTTCTTCAGGCAGGGTTCGCAACAGAACTTTACCGTAACTCCCTCGTGATTGTGGATGTAGGGTTCGCCCATGCCGCCCAATTCCTCGCCTGAAACGACGCAGACTTTCAGCGGGTAGCCATCGCCTTTAGCGGAGGCGTTGTTTTCGGTGGCGTTTGAATCGTCAGCAGGTTCGGAAGTCTGGGTCGCACAACTAGCGAAAAACCCAAGCGAAATGCTGATTATAAATAGAAACGAAATGCTTTTCATATAGGCTGAAACTGATCCTTTGTAAGATTTGCGTCAAGCAAGAGCATTTGATCTTACTTTCGTCTTTTACTTCTTGAGGCTTGGCTTTTGAGATTCGAGATAGTTACTCTTATGAGTTATGGATGCCTTTTCTAAATTCTTTCTGACGGCATTTGGAATATTATCCTCGTCGCTTGTGGCTTTCGGGAAGCCACCCAACGTCGTGCTCATCGTTTCCGATGACCAAGGCTACGCAGATTTGGGTTGCTTCGGTTCGAACGAGGTAAGGACGCCTCATCTCGATCGTCTGGCAGAGGGCGGTGTCAAACTGACCAGCTTTTACGTTGCATGGCCTGCTTGCACGCCGTCACGCGGAGCATTGCTCACCGGGCGTTATCCCCAGCGTAACGGCATCTACGACATGATACGCAACGAAGCGCCCGATTACGGATACCAGTACAAGCCCGGCGAATACGAGGGGACTTTCGAGCGAATAGGAGGCATGGATCGGCGTGAAATCCTTTTGCCAAAGGTATTGGCAACTGCGGGATATGTCAGCGGTATCTATGGCAAATGGGACTTGGGAGTGCACAAGCGATTCCTGCCGCTTGCTAGAGGGTTCGACGATTTCTATGGTTTCGTCAACACTGGCATAGATTACTTTACCCACGAGCGCTATGGCGTGGCTTCGATGTACCGCAACAATGGCCCCACGACCGAGGACAAGGGAACCTACTGCACTTACTTGTTTCAGCGGGAATCGATGCGTTTCCTCAAGCAGAATAAGGATAAGCCGTTCTTCCTCTATTTACCTTTCAATGCTCCTCACGGTGCTTCCAATCTCGACCCCGCCATCCGTACTGGTGCTCAAGCCCCCGAGAAATTCAAGGCCCTCTATCCCGAGTTGCAGACTCAGGTCGCTACCGAGGAAAGGCCTCGCAAGCGCTATGGCGACAAGCTCTACACTGTGCCCAACAAGCCGGCTCGCCGCCTTGAGTTCGTTGGTTCCGTGACTGCCATGGACGCGGCTATCGGCGAGGTGCTTGATTTCCTCGATGACAACGATCTGTCGAAAAACACCATCGTAATATTCTTCAGCGACAATGGAGGTGGCGGGGCGGCCGATAATTCACCTTTGCGCGGAGCCAAGGGGCAAATGTTCGAAGGCGGCATTCGAGTTCCCTGCATAGTCCGTTGGCCGGGAAAGGTGCCTGCCGGAGCGACAAGTGACGAGTTTCTTACTTCGCTTGAAATTTTTCCCACCCTTTGTGCATCCACTTGCGCCAAGCCCCCGGTTGGGGTCCCTCTCGATGGTTTCGATATGTTGCCCGTGTTGCAAGGCAAGATCAAGTCGCCCCGTAAGGAAATGTTTTGGCAGAGACGCCTCGACAAGGGTGCCCGCGTAGGGCACTGGAAATGGGTGGAGAGTTCCCGTGGGAATGGTCTCTTCGACTTGAGAAAGGACTTGTCCGAAAAAGAGGACTTGTCCAAGGAGCGGCCCGATATGCTTGCCAAATTGAAGAGTCGGTTCCAAAACTGGAAAAAGGAAATGGCCGCGGCCGAACCCCGAGGCCCGTTCAGGGATTATTGAGAAATGAAAGTGAAAATATTTGTTCCAAGCAGCCTTTTTCTGATTCTGGTTTCGTCGACTTGGTCTCTCGCCAAGGATGTTGATCAGGAGTGGCAGGGGTGGCGTCCTTTTTCACCTCGTGAAGAAATTCGACCCGCCTTCGCTATTCGCGAGGATGGCGGTCCCGAGGGGAAGGGAGGCTTGGTCATTCGTCACGATTTTCGGGATGGGCTCTATGGCGCATGGTCGAAGACCTTTGAGGTCGAGGGCGACCACCACTATCGTGTCACCGCCTTTGCTCAGACTCGGAAAGTCGCAACCCCTCGAGCCAACCGTTATGTCGAACTCTACTTCCATGACTTCGAGGGGAACTACGTACACGATGCTCGCATCGGTGTTAGGACTCGCCCTTTTTACCCTTTTGACGAACCCGAGGACTCACGCGGTTGGACCAAGTTTTCCGACATCTATCAAGCTCCCGCTACCGCCACCCACGCGACCGTTCGCCTTCACTTGCGCTGGGAACCTAAAGGCGAGGTGGCGTGGGGTGGCATGGCCTTTGTGAAATCTCCCCCCAGGAAACCACGAAAGGTGCGTTTGGCGGCAGTAAACTTCAGGCCGAAAGGGGGGAAGTCTACTCTTGATAATTGTCGACAGCTTGCCCCTTTTGTGGAGAAGGCGGCAGGCAAGAGGGCGGACCTCGTTGTCTTTGGGGAGTGCATCACTACAATGAACAATGGCTTGGATCATGTTTCCGGAGCTGAAGCGATTCCCGGTCCGGCCACAAAATATCTGGCCTCTCTTTCCGACAAGCACGACCTTTATCTCGTAACTTCACTTTTCGAGAAAGATGGTCACAAGGTCTACAACACCGCAGTTATGCTGGGCCCCGACGGGGAACTTGTCGGGACCTATCGAAAACTCTGCCTCGCCCGGGGTGAATACCGTAAAGGCATTGCTCCCGGTAGCGAGTTTCCTGTCTTCGACACTCGATTCGGCAAGGTCGGCATGATGATTTGCTTCGACGTTCACATGCCGGAGGTTGCTCGTGGAATCGCCGCTAACGGCGCTGAGGTAATCGCCATGCCAATCATGGGGGGACATCCCGCCTTGGCGAAGGCCCGATCCATCGAGAATCAAATCTTTCTAGTTACCTCGACCTACAGCCTCAACGACGACTGGATGCAGACCGGCGTGTGGGATCTTGACGGGGAATTGCGAGTGCGGGCCACTACTCAAGACGAGGTCGTGGTGCTGGAAGTAGACTTGTCGAAGCAACACTTTTGGCGAGCCAACATGGGCGATTTCAAGGGGCGTCTCCGACACGAGCGTCCTCCCGTTGATTTACCGAAATAAGCTTTTCTAAAGCTTCTTGGCCCTCAGGTTGCGGAAGGCGACGGTGCCTCCCTTGCCGTGGTGCTGGATGCCGAAATGCCCTTCGAGGGATTGCTTGTGCTCCACTTCGGCGATCAACTTGTCGTTTACGTAAGTCTTGATGCTTGGGCCCTTGCAGACCACTCGTACCTTGTTCCATTCCTCCGGTTTGAAGAGCCCTTTTGAGCGTTCCTTGTACTCGGCGGCCGTGTCTTTGCCCGGGTAAAGCCATCCGCCCATGCCGATTCCATATACCCCGCCGGGTTTGCCGCGGTCGATTTCGCACTGGTAGCCTTTTGGCTTTCCCTTCTCACCGACCAAACGGAAGCCCAAGCCCGAGTTGAAGCCGGCGTAGTCGGTTGGAATCTTTACCTCAGCCTCCACCTCGAAGTCGGCCATCTTGAGATCGGACACCACCCAAACGTTGACTTTCGAGGAGAGGTGCAATTGACCATCCTTCGCCTCGAAGGACTCGACCTTTGCTCGAGGTGTCCACCCCTTGGTTGATTTGCCGTCGAACAGTTCGATCCAGTCACCGTCTTTGGTTTCGGCGTGAATGTGCATGGACGCAAGAACGAAGCTCGCGAGAAAGAGAATGGAGTTTAATCGGGTCTTCATTTCAATGAAGCTAGGATTGCTTGCCCGGGATGGCAACCCAAGTTTGCTTCTTTTAAATTAGTTCCGGAAGAGGTTGTCCCTCCTCCAAAATGTAGCGAGGCCTGCTTCGATGGTCTTCGTAAGTAGAGTCAAGCGGGATCCCGAAGTGATGATAAACGGTCGCGGCCAAGTCTCCCGGAGTTACCGGTCGTTCCTTGATTTCGCCACCGTCGCTTGAACTTGCCCCGATCACCTGACCGTGACGGAACCCTCCGCCCGCGAGGGTCATTGACGCGATTTGAGGCCAATGGTTCCGTCCGTCCGGACTGCCTTGCGTTCCCATTTGGGGTGTACGCCCGAATTCACCCATGGCGATGACCAATACTTCGTCCAGCAAACCCCGTTCGTCGAGGTCGGTCACTAAAGTTGTGAAAACATGATCGAATACGGGGAGCAAAGGCTTGAGGCCGCTTTCGATACCTCCATAGGGTGGAAACTTATCCCCATGGGTGTCCCATGTTCCCGAGGCCCGATGGTTGCTTAGGTCGATCGTGACGAAAGAGACGCCTGCTTCCACCAAACGCCGAGCCAGCAAGGCCTTTTGGGCCCAAGAATGGTCTCCGTAGCGTTCGATGACTTTCTTGGGTTCGTTAGTTAGGTCAAAGGCTGTCCTCGCTTTTTGTCCGGTCAGCAAGTCGTAGGCTTTTTGTCCGAACTCGTCCAAGGCCGACATGTTGTCGCCCTGATCCAGGTTGCGACGCACGGCTTCCAGTTTGTCGGACAGTTTCTTTCGGTTGTCCAGTCGGTCCACGCTCAAGCCTTTGGTCAGGTCAAACAGTTTCCCTGCATTGTCACCGACAAGAGGGTCGTATTCTTTTCCTAGCCATCCTCCCCAGGCGAAGTGTGAGCGATCATTCATGTTCAAAACCACGTTCGCGGGCAAATCGGGATGGTTTGGGCCTCGCAATTTACTTACGATCGATCCTATTGCCGGGTACAAACGACCCTCGCGGTTGACTCTGGGTGCGGCGGCCAAGTTGCCCGTCTGCATGACTTGGTTCGGTTGGTGACTACTGCCTCGGCAGTCGACGGATCGAATGATAGTCAGTTTGTCAGTTAGCTTAGCATATTTCGGTAGGTGTTCGCAGATTCGTATCCCTGCATGAGTGGTTCGAATCGTATCGAATGGTCCCCTGTTGTTGTCGGGTTGGTCGGGTTTTGGGTCAAGCGTGTCAATATGGCTGGGGCCACCGCACATCCACAAAAGAATGACTGATTTGTTACCACCAACTGATTTCCCATTCCTTTTGGCATGATCACGGGCTCGAAGCAGTCCGGGCAAGGAAAGGCCAGCCATGCCTGCCAGACCGGCCTTTATCATTCCCCTCCGATCCACGACTGCCAAGCCTTCTCGTTCGGAACCGTGAAAGTTAGTGAATGCGTGGCCGTTCCAATGATTGTTCCTGTGCGAACTCGACATGACGTTAGTTCCGAAGATTTCCAACAATTAATCCCCGCCTAGTGCGAAAGCAACCAAAGTTTTGGCATCGGGAGCCTGTTTCATTTCGAGGGCTCATGACTCAAAGAAGTTACTTCCACTTCTCTAAGGATTCTTGCGTCCCGGCAGGACTCCGCAATGAACGAGGGTGGGCGTGACTTTGCCTGACTGCAGACCGGCCTTCGCCAGCATTTCTCGGTATTCTTTGGCGGAGTAAGCTCGTCCTTCAGTAAGGGAAAAGAGAGAGGCTGAATAAAGAGCGATGGGGAGCGGACCTGACAGGTCGTCGTTGAGGAAGACGTCGTGGATGAGAACCTCGCCGCCCGGGTTCACTGCGTCGGCGCAGCGCCGGACGATGGTTTCGCACTCGGGGACGTCCCAGTCGTGCAGAACGTTTGAGAGGAGTGCCGTGTCGCAACTCGGAAGGGGATCGGCGAACATATCGCCTTCCATTAGCTGCAGTCTGTCGGCAACTTGATGCTCCTCTGCGAATTCTTCGGCCACCTTCAGTACTTCCGGACGATCGAATACGATGGCTCGCAGGTCGGGATGGGCTCGCAGGTATGCGATTGCGTAGATGCCCGAACCACCCGCAACGTCGAGGAGGGTCTTTGTGCTCGGCAGGGGATAGTTGGCGGCGAGATGAGGTGCCACGTTCTTGGCGCGCCCAGCGAGAGACAAGGTGAGGCGTCGAGCCTCCTCGGTTCCCTCCATTTTGGATTCTTTGCCTTCCTTGAAGATGAATGCAGCACCTTCTTCGGTTTCGGAACCGATCGGCTTGTTCGTTCGCAGGTGCTCGACCATGGCTAAAACGTTTGGGGAGTCGGCGGCGAGACCGAGGTAATTGTTTACGGCAAAGGGGGCGTTGCTCGGGAGGTGCTCGAGGGCGAGAGGGGTGGCGATGAAACATCCTTCCGCATCCGGTTCCAGCAAGCCCATTGCCTGTAGCGCCGTGGTCAGCACGACAAAAGGTCGTTCTGCCATTTCGAGGACTTCCTTCAGTTCGCTCCTTGCGATCGGACGGTCGCTCAACTTGTCGAACAGGCCA
>Ga0302117_10000493_pt1 | contig 17120 bp, 17 predicted proteins | sample AG5_322_MG_FD_203112 | JGI IMG/M metagenome (GOLD analysis project Ga0302117, IMG submission 203112) | Marine microbial communities from Western Arctic Ocean, Canada - AG5_32.2 | ecosystem: Environmental > Aquatic > Marine > Oceanic | place: Canada: Western Arctic Ocean | collected 2017-10-01 | reverse complement strand
TCGACAACGGTGTTTCAGAGTGTTGCACGGCTGCTCCGCCTATCATCGAATTTGATCCCGAAGGCAATGTCGTCAACGCTTGGGGCGGCCCAGGTCAAGGTTATACTTGGCCGGACTCCAATCACGGCCTCGAAATTGCCCCGAACGGCAATATTTGGATCGGCGGCAATGGCGGCGCTGACTCGCATATGCTGGTATTTTCTGCGGATGGCGACTTCGTACGTGAGATCGGCCTGCCAGGAGAACCTGTCGACAGCAACAGCACCACACACTTCAATAAGGTTGCCGAGATTGCCATCGACCCGGTAGCCAACGAGGCTTACATTGCGGACGGCTACGGCAATAAGCGAGTCGCTGTTCTTGATGTTGCCACAGGCGCATTCAAGCGTTACTGGGGAGCTTACGGTAATCGACCAGATGATGCCGGAATTATCTACGATCCCAACCAGCCACTACCTCAGCAATTTGTCGGCCCCGTCCACTGTGCCGAGCCTTCCAAGGACGGCCTGATTTATGTGTGTGACCGTGGTGCCGACCGAATTCAGGTTTTCCGCCCCGACGGCACTTTCGTAAAAGAAGCGCAGGTTGCGCGTAATACCCGGGGCGCAGGCTCCGCTTGGGACATAGCCTTTTCGCAAGATGCCGACCAAGAATTCATCTTCCTGGCCGATGGCAGCAATTTCAAGGTTCACATCCTAGATCGGGATTCGCTGGAGAAGCTCGCGGAATTTGGTGGTGGAGGGCGCCAACCAGGCTTGTTCTACGGCACTCACAGTATCGCCAGTGACTCTAAAGGCAACATCTATACGACGGAAACATATGAAGGCAAACGCGTGCAGAAATTTGTCTTCCAGGGTTTGCGTGCTCTAAGCGATCACAGTACCGGAGCTCCTTGGCCGGATGGTGCGATCAACTAACAGGGGTTATCCTCTCTCAACGGGGCATAAAGCACTCATATGCTAGGCGTGCTTTATGCCCCACGAGGGGGCTTACCGACGTATGCCAGCAAAGTGACGTCTCGATGGCAAGCCTGAGTGCCAACCGCGTTTTTCAGAGGTGCCCTGCCTGCCGTTAGACTTGTTCTTCGATTGTCTCTATCCTTCACCGAAAGATTGGGAATTATTGTTCGGTAATGAGCGAAAACGGATCAGATTCACAACTGCCTTCAAAGGGAAAAAGCGTATCGCGGTTGATTGCCGCCACGGGTTTTTCCTTGGCTGGCCTCATGGCTGCATTGCAGCATGAGGAAGCATTTCGACTCGAGGTAGTCATCTTCTGTATTCTTGCGCCCGCGGGACTTTGGTTAGGCCAATCCCGAGTTGAGCAAGTGCTATTAGTTGGCTCCCTATTTGTCGTCTTGCTGATGGAGCTGATCAATTCAGCCCTAGAGGCAACCATCGACCGAAGTGGTAGCGAGTATCATATTCTCGCTGGCAGAGCGAAGGATATAGGCTCGGCCGCAGTCTTCGTGGCGCTTCTCTTGGTTGTGTTTACATGGGGCATGCTGCTCCTCTAGCCTTCCTATATTTAGTTAAGTCCAGACAGAAAAGGTAAATTTGAAAAAGTTAGCGAACGGAAATCAGCAATGAGCTCGATGCAGAGAATACAGCTATTGCTTTTTTTTATGCCTGTCGTCCTCGCTCACTATTACAGTCTTGATCGAAGTCTTATCTCCGTTCTTTCTGCGCTAGCTTCCGTAAGCCTAATAGTTCTTACTAGCACTGCACTAGTCAGCTGTATCAAAAACAGCACCGCCAGAAATATAATTGGTTTGGTGTTAATTTATTTACTGTCCTTCTACTATGCCTCGCAGTTTATTAGCTACTACTTGCAGGGGAGCTACTTTAATCAGCAATACTTATTTCATTTTAATCTAACAACACTACGCGAAAGCCTTGGCGCCTATTATCCCTTAATGTTTCTAATAGTAGGCTGGACAGTCTGCGTGCTGTTTGGCTTCCACTATTTTAGAGAGCGGCTACCGCGCTCTAACTATTCATTACCCACACTCGCAGGTCTTTTCGTTCTAGCTCTAATGTTAGACCCTGGGCTGCGACCATCAGTTTTCGCCATGGCGAACTCTGCGCTGTCGCCACGAATAGATTCACTCGATGCCATAGCCTGGGAAGAATTGGGTCTCGAGCAGGATGCATTGACGAATACGCAATTAACTTCAACCGCCGGAAAGAATCTATTGTTCGTCTTTCTCGAAGGCTTTGAAGCAATCTATACCGATGAGAATCTCTTCCCCGGTTTGACTCCGAACCTACAGGCATTGAACGAAGAAGGATGGCAGCTTGATAATATGCAGCAGGTAGAGGGCTCAACCTGGACAATGGCCGGATTGGTATCCAGCTTATGTGGTACACCGTTGTTGTATGAATCAAATTTTGGCGGCAATGAAGTTCTTTTCTCGCGCATGCTCGACAAAGCTACTTGCTTGCCCGATGTGCTAAATAGCGCGGGATATCAACAGATATTCATGGGTGGTGCCTCGCTAGACTTCGCAAGCAAAGGCAGCTTTCTACGGGAGCACGGGTTTGACACAACACTAGGTCGACATGAGTTAGTTGAAGAGCTTGAAGACCCCGACTATGTAAGCGGTTGGGGCCTTTATGATGATTCATTATTTTCTCAGGCGTTAGAGCAATTTAATAGTCTAGCCGCATCAAAACAGCCCTTTAATCTGACACTACTTACTGTAGATACCCATCACCCAATTGGCGAGCCCTCCGCAAGCTGCAGAGAATATGACCAGATCGATAATTCTATCTTGCACGCGGTTCACTGCACCGACTATCTGTTGGGAGGATTTCTCGATCTAATCAAAGCGCATCCCGCCTATGAAGACACGGTGGTGGTTCTTGTCTCCGATCACCTTGCGATGCGCAATAATGCATTCCCGCTATTTCCTGAGGACTACTTGTCTCCGATCACCTTGCGGTGCGCAATAATGCATTCCCGCTATTTCCTGAGGACTATCAGCGACGACTGTATTTCTCAGCGACGACTGTATTTCAATGTGCTGAATTCAAGCGTTTCTGCTGAGCAAGAAATATTTTCTACACCGTTGGACATCTCACCTACCGTATTGCACCTGTTAGGAGTTCAACATGATGTTACATTTCTTGCTGGCCTGAATTTGCTGAACACTCCTTTGAAAGATGCCGTGAGAGATATCTACGATCCGAACCGGGTTAATGCTATACGCTATATCAACAGCAATCATCTTTCTACGGTCGAAGAGAATATTGTGTTCTCGCTAAGTCGAAAAACTCTAGGCGAAATGGACTTTTCTGAAGGTATATCGAACGTAAGACTCAGCGGTGGGCAATTGCAGTTTGATGCGGCTACAGGAGACCCTTACTTCATGTTACCTGCCTTAGCTGATACACAGTTCAACGATGCATTGCTTTATCTAACAATTGAAACCGATGAACAGCTCAATGTGGTAATTTACTTCGAGACTGAATCTGGGCAGGGTTACTCTGAGGAAAACACAGTACAGCGCTACATTGGAGTCGGTCGCCATCGGATAGTTTTTGATTTGAAAGGAGTTGCTACTGGGAGCCGAATCCGTATCGACCCCGGGCATCTACCTGTTCGCTATAGCATTCAAGAATTGGAGATCAGAGCACAATAGCAGATGACTATTGCCATGCTGGATTCACGAGTTGCCGAATGTATGGCATGAGATCTGTCGCAGCCATGCCACGCTGGCCGTCTGCCTGCATGGAGAGATCTGCCGCTTCACCGTGAACGCAGACGCCTGCACAGAGGCTGTTCTCTAGCGAGTTGCCCTGCGCTACAAGACTGCCGACGATTCCGCTCAACACATCACCCATCCCGCCAGTTGCCATACCTGCATTGCCTTCGCTACAGAGAAAGAGTTTTTGCCGCGAGTTTTCGGCGGTACAGATCAGACTGCCGCTTCCCTTGAGGAGACAAGCACCGCCCCATATATCATTCAGTTGACGAACGGCGGCATAGCGATCGCCTTGTATCTCACCGATCGACTTATTCAAGAGCGCAGCAGCCTCGCCCGGATGCGGAGTGAGTATCCAGTTATCTCTTTTAATTCCGGTGCCTTTCTCGGCTGTGCCCTGTTCTCTCTTCTCGGCGAGCAGATGCAAGGCGTCGGCATCAATAACTAGAGGCTTGTTCGTTGATATCTGTGTGAACAGCGCCTTCTGCATTAGGCCGCGCGCCCAGCTTCCGCGACCTAGGCCGGGCCCAATCACGATAGTTGTTGCTCTGGAAATGAGAGCGTCGATACTAGCGTTGTCGTCTTCGGTGCCAATCACCATGACTTCCGGTGTTCTTGCTAGCAAAGCAGGTCGGTGAGCGGAACGAGTGATGACACTTACTAGACCTGCACCACTTCGCAGAGCCGCTTCGGCTGCCATTATTACGGCGCCACCGAAACTCGAATCGCCGCCGATCAATAATACGTGACCATGGCTGCCCTTGTGCGAAGAGATTGCGCGAGGCGTTAGCATCGCTCTTGTCGAATTGATGTCTATGCGTTGCGCCGTCGGCTTCGGTGATGACTCGCTAGTGAATACTTGATCAGGCACAGCGAGATGATGATAGATCAGCTCGCCAACATAGTCGCCAGCTTGATTCGTGAGTAGGCCCTGCTTTAAGCCGATAAATGTAACCGTTAAATCCGCAGTAACCGCCACGCCGAGACACGCGCCTGTGTCCGCACTGAGACCAGACGGGATATCGATCGCAAGCACCGGTCGATCTGCGCTGTTGATAAATTCGATGGCCTTTGCGTAATCGCCAGTCACTTCTCTGTCTAGTCCAATACCTAGCAGCGCATCAACGACAACGGGATGGGCATGGTCTTTCTCATGCTCAACATCGAAATAAGAGAAGGGCGTTATCAAAACTTGCTGCTTGTCCGCCCATTCGGCAGCGAGCCTTGCATCGCCCTGCAGTTTTTCTGGATCCCAAAGAGTGATGACCTCAGTACTTAGTCCCTGCTCTTTCGCCAGGCTGGCGAGAAGATAGCCATCGCCTGCATTGTTGCCCGAGCCTACAAACACTTGCACGTGGCGCGTCTGCGGCCATTTCTCTATTAGCTTATTAAAGGCGATCGATGCTGCCGTTTGCATTAAGGTGAAGCTAGAAATGCCGAACTGTTCGATCGCGATCTTATCGAGCAGACGAACCTCAGTTGCGGTATAGAGATCCCGAGGCAGTCTTGTCATATGGTCTGTCATAGTTATTTGTCGAATTTCTGAATGAGGCGGCGCACTAAGCGCAGGCCTGCATCCAATTCGTCGATGGGAATGTCTTCAGTGTTCTCTATCGCCCAGGGGTCCTGAACGTCGCGCAGATCCTTATAGGCGGTCTTACCTTCTTCGGTGAGCACGACTAATACCGAGCGCTTGTGTTTGGGGTTGGACTGATAGGAGAGTAGCCCGTCGATGACCATAACATCGGTTATGCGCTGCACTGCTTGCCGCGACTGGCCTAGGACCCTAGCGATACCCGGCACTGTCAGTCCCGAATTGGAAAGTGCAATGACGCCGATGACCTTCCATCTAGCGCTGGTTAGGCCCAGCGCCTCGGTCATATCGTCTCCCTCCGCTATTAAGAGTCCGTTCAGCCTGAATAAGGACAATACAAGGTCAAGAAACAGCATACGCTTGGGAGAATGCATTGGTTTTCCTCTAAATCTCTCCCCATCACGCCATAAATCCGAATTTGGATGGCTACCACATTGGGAATGGAACGAATTATGTCAGCATGTTGTCATTTGACACCGAATCTCCTGTACAGTCAATTGTTGTTTGAGCCTGCAAAATCGAATCCACGCTCTTCACCGGCCTGCTAGAACTCTAGTAACAAGATTTGCGACTTGAATAGCAGAGCACAATTTTTCAACAAGTTATAAAGGGCCATACCGGTTTGGCGGATCGAGTCGCCACTTCTCACAAGGACAGCATCATGAATAAATTCCTATCACTCTGTTTGACAGCAACCGCCGCCGCTTCACTCGCAGGCTTCAGTCATTCCAGCTTAGCGCAGGCACAACTGAGCGGCACACCAGACGAGTTGCGCGAGTTTTTACACCCTAGGCCCAATACTGTGAATATCAATGGCGACGGCGAGTTAACGGCTTACAAGGACACAGCCAAGGTCAGGCTGATGGTTACGTCCAACGAGCGTAGTCTGAGCCAGGCTATGGAGGCTAATCAGGTGCTGCGGCTCGAACTGATCCAAGAATTCGTCGCCGCAGGTATCCCTACCGACGACATCAACAACTCAAAGTTTTCCAGCTCACCTCAGTTCGGACTGTTCGGTCGCAATCTAAACAGCTTCGAGGTTTCCGCACGCATGGAGATCCAGGTAAGCAGCGAGGAGCATCTGCAACTGTTGGCCGCTGCTGCGGACGAACACGACGAGGTAGAATTCGAGAGCACTGCATTTGAACACAGTGAGAAAAACTCCTTCGAGGACCAAGTGCGAGAGATGGCACTGCAGGATGTGAAGGAGCAGAAGGCCTACTATGAAAGTAGCCTTGGCCTAGAGTTGAAGGCTATAAATTTCTTTTACGGTGGCATTCGCCAAATGTCTCGAGCGATGCCTAGAGCCGCTATGGCGCAAGAGATGGAGATGGAGATGGACGCGAATGGTGGAAGAGCTAGCACCTCATTATCCCTGGCTGCCCCGGCTGTCGCACCGACGTTTGATGAAGTAGAATACCAGACGAACATTAACGTGGTATTCGAAATCGTCAATGAGAATTAGCTGTCTAAGCCTATTTAGCTTTTTATTTCTGACATCTGCTGTTGCCGCCGCTGAGATACGCGACGCCAATAGACTTCTGCGTGCCAGCAACGTAGCTAGCCAATTCGAATCGATAACGGTGCTGCAAACACAAAATATCATCCGGACTTACAGCAGCATCGTGGCGATATCCGCCGATGTCGAATTACCCCAGTGGATAAAGAAGGAGATAGCAGCCTGCTACGAGCAAGCATTCGCCTGGAAAAAATTCGAAGATGGAATCGCACAAATCCTATTGGATAATTTCAGCAAGGACGAGATGACCTTGCTCACCGATTTCTATCGCAGCGAAGGGCTGCCACCTACCGAGATTCCAAATTTTAAGATGGCGATTGCCAAAGGTGAGATGATTCAGCAACTCACTGCCGACTATATCTTTGCCAACAGTGACGGCTGCGCCGAGCACGATATAGATCTCATACTCGGCTTCCTCGCCGACCCTCAGTTAGAGTCCAACAAAACTCTCGCGGCCGAATAGCCTAAGAAAACCCTCCGGCTACCTTTTACTATCTACCTACTGCCTGTGACTACCTGCTGACTAAGGCTCCACCAATTCAATCCGCACACCGTCCGGCCCTGCGGCAAACGCGATTCGTATTGTACGAAACTCACGAGGGTCCATCGTAAACTCTACACCGTTACCCTTCAGTTCGGACTCAGTTGCGGTGAGGTCAGTAAACTTCCAGCCAAGATGGTCGAAGCTTCGGCCTTGAGTCGGCGCAACTTCGCCACTAGCCTCGCTCACTAGCAACAGGACGTCCCCGTAGTTCAAGGCGGGCAATGCATTCTTCCATAACTCACGCTTTCCACCGAAATTTTCGCCGTACCATGCCAGCGTGCCCTCGGGATCGGGAGAAGTAAGATGAAGATGATGCATGCCGCGTAAATCCGGATCGTCGATGATTTCAATCTTTGTACCCCAAGGGTCTTCAACGAAACCGATCTGCATCTCGCCGAATGCCACAAGATCACCCAATTGCTTGCCACCATCGGCAACAACGCCGGCGACTACATCGGCCACATTACTCATGGAGAATCCGAAATGATCAACACCGGAGCCAACCGAGCCTTCACCTGGATCGCGCTCGAAGAAAATCACTGCAATGTCGCCGTACATGACACGGTCGATCGGATAGTCGGTATTATTCGAGCGAAGAAAACGCGCCGCCTCTCCTCCAAAATGTTTTACGTACCAGTTAACCGCTTCTTGCGAGCTAGTAGCAGCGAGGTGAATATGATCGTAGGGCGCCGCAAAACTTTTTACGGGAATTAATAGGAATAATGCGGTAAGCAATGCGTACTTTCTCATGTGGCAGCCTCGTTTGTTGTTCTGATTCTTATAACTTTTTAGTTTTGGCTGACTTCGATGCGACACACTAGTGCGTCATGGAATAAACTAGGTAGTTTATTCCCAATCGATAGGCAGCATTTGCGTAACGCGTTGGGTAGGAAGGATGGTAAGTGTGTTCCCAACCATCACCCATGTCGGAATTCCAATTGATCAGAACCATGACTCGACCTTCGTCGTCGAGAATCGCGTGATTTGTCGCGTAGTTAATACCTTGCTCGCCGTAATCATCGTTTCGGAAAAGAGCGGGGATCATCTGTGGCCCATCGATGTCGTAGTAAACATGGAAGATTTCGTGGTCCGGTTTTAACTCGATGACTTCTCGATCGGGAAACACCTGGCTAAAGGCTGAATAGAAATTATCCCACTGTCGTTGGCCCCAAAAATCGTCGATAAGCAAGAAGCCGCCTCGCAGCAAATATTCGCGCATATTATCTACTTCGTTAGGGCTCAGGCTGAGTCCGCCTCCTTGGCCAACTTCCAACATATACAGGAACGGGTAGTCGAATATTCCCTCATCATCGAAGCGCAGCACGATGGGTTCGCTCATCACGCGGATATTGGTCAGTCGGGAAACACCACGCAGGAAATTGATATCGGCATCTGGGAAATCGATAGACCAGGGGCCATAACCATAACCACCACCGTAGTAAGTATCGAACTGAACACGGACGAAATTGAACTCGCCAGCGTCGTCGTAAGCTAGCTCGCTGAAATCATCCTCCGCCGCGCTGGACAAACTGCATTGGATACCGACGAGAAGGAAGATTAACGCCGCGATTGCTTTGTGTGGCCTGGCGAACGACAGCATAATTTCGGGCATAGATTCGAGTATTTCTACGGCTAGGTTGGAGGGCAAGAGCTAACGCTTAGTGTGTCTGGATTCCGGCCATTATTCAAGCGTAGGCGATTATTGCTGGCGCAGCGAGGCACAGTAGTCCTCATCGCTAATGGCAGGTGTGAACCAGATGTAGTCATAGGCCTTCACACTGCCGAATTGCTGAAGATAATCGGCTGGGTCATTGCTAGCCCCATCGACCTCCATGAAAGCCAGAGTCACAATCTGACTCTCCTCTAAATTCGGCTGCCTGTTTAATAGGTAGTTAGGCACGCCGAGATCGCGACGGATATGGTAGTTGCCGGCTATGAGAACCTGTAATTGCTGCTGCGTATTTGAAGCTAGACTGGCCGCCATGGCAAAGTCTCGCGCCTGTTGCACCCTTACCATCGCTGGAAATTGCGATTCAGGCAACATGCCACAATGGCTTTCATCAATGTCTCTCTCGAGGGCCGCCATCGTCTGTTCGTCCAGTACGCCTTCGATTTTCGCAGTAGTCGGCGCGCCGTAAACCTGCATCATTTCTTCGTTGCTAATATTTGCCGCATTTATCAATACATCGGCCTGAATGGCACTACGTAACAGCGGGCCGTAATAGGTCCAATTCCAACCGTCGTTGTCCCATTGTAGATACTCGTTGATCTGCTCGAGACTACTCTGTGGACTCAATGATAAATTTCGCAGTAGCGGCTGCTGTTCACTACTCATCATCTCGAAGGACACAGTCGCCACATTGTCAGTTCGCAGAACATGATCGAGCGCGCGAAGCTGCAATGCATGATGATCTGGATTGTCGTGCTTCTCGCCCAAAAGAAGATAGCTGGCCCCTTCTATTCGAGCTAGCAGTTCATCCTCTGCGATAAATTCATCACCCTGACTATCCCAGATCATACCAACAAGCGCATGCTCGATATGCAGTTGCGACTGCCACTGCTCCGCCTGATCCAGTTGCGTCGATGCGCAGCCGGCCAAGAGCAATAAGGCTAAGGCTAGCGAGAATGAAGTTTTAATTAGTGCCACCCATTTGCATCCATTGCTGATAGATATCATCGGTCCAGAAACTCTGGAAATAGGCGACTGCCGCCAACTTTTCATGGTCTTCTAGCACATCGATGAACGCGGGCATTTTTCCGCCCATAGCCTCTCCACCATAGTCTATTACTCGAAGCAATATTTCTTGAGGATGATGCCAGGCATGTGCCGAGCCATTAAGAGGCGGCGGAGGGAATGATCCATCAGCCAGCTTTTCGCGCCAATCCCCGACAGCGCCCTGAGCCTGGGCTCCGTGGCACACGGCACAGTTCTGTGTAAATACCTCGCTCCCCAGTACAACTTGTTCGGCGCTATTCCAGCGCTCAACACCCATTTGTTCCGATGCCGCTTCACTGCTTGCGGGTGGCGCAGCCGGACCGTTTGCTTGTGAGACTGGCGCCTGATCGGTGCAACTCACCAAAGCAATAATACCAAATAGAGTTAAAAAAGTGTTCACGGACTTGAGGCTCATTGTTCTCTCGATATTTTTTTGGGGTAATCAAAATCGACGAGCTCCGCTACGGAAAATTCTATCTCTGCCCATGCGTCGATCGGCAGGCTCAGCTGCACCAAACCGCAGGTAGGAATATTGTCGATATCGACGTTCGCCATCTCATTCGTGAATTCGGTAATTGCGGGGTTGTGTCCCACCAGCATCGCAGCCTCGTATTCATCATCTAACAGGCTAGCTGCTTTTAGAAACATATTGGATCCGGCGAAATACAGTTCTGAATTGTTACCTATCTCATCACCTGGAAAATCGATCTCCTGCGCAAACATCTTCGCGGTGGTTTTGGTTCGCACGGCAGGACTACAGATAATGCAGTCCACACGGCCATTTTTCGCCTTGAAGCGCTCCGCCATAACAGGTAAATCACCAATGCCACTCTCAGCCAGCGGACGTTCGAAGTCCCTCAGGTCGGCGTTGTCCTTGCTAGATTTGGCGTGACGGAGCAGATAGAGGGTTTTCATCGATAGATTCTGACACTGAAAATTTAGGAGCCCCTGACCAAGAAACGAATGGATAAAGACTGAAAGGCTCAGAATGTTGGAGCCTTATACCCCATATGGGCGGCCAACTCCAGAAAAGTCGGGGGCTTGAGTGATCGTAGCACCCCCAGTATTTTGTCTGCTTTCGCCCTGCCATGTGAGCCAGCAAATAGCTATTTACATACGTTGTCTGTAAAATCGCGCGCCTTCACTACTTGGGGATAGTCGACATGAAAAATGTACTTGCATATGGCCTTTGCAGCCTGCTTGCGATTTTCAGCCTGAGCGCTTCTGCGCAGGAAGAGCCTAGCGTTACGACCGAATTGGAATTGGGTGCTATTTTTACATCCGGTAACACGGAAAACGAGAACATAAAATACAAAGTCACCGTAGATTGGTATCAGTCTGAAGCCTGGGTCTATCAATTCACGAGTGATGGCTTTCGCTCCTCCCAAGATGGCATATCGAATGCACAGCGCCTCTACCACACAGGCAGTGCCAACTACACGATCAACCCGGATAACTACATACAGAGTCGTATCGCTTATGAGAATGACAAATTCAGCGGCTTCGAGAGCCAGTCAGATATCACCATCAATTACGGTCGAAATATGCTTCAGAGCAGATCCAATATGACCCTAGGCCTCTCCGCGGGTGTCGGTGTTCGTCGTTCAGAGACAGAGTTCGACACGGAAAACGTGGTCATCGCGCGTTTAGCCACCAACTACAACTGGAATGTGTCGGAGTCAGCTAATTTTATCCAAGACTTCAGCATCGAAGCAGGCAGCGACAGCAGTATCTATCGCTCTGAGACCGGCATCCAAACAGATATCCGCGAAAACCTCTCATTGAAATTCTCGGTTAAGGTTAAGCATCAAACTGACGTACCTATAAATAGAGAAAAAACCGACACTGAAACAGCTATAACCCTGGTCTTAAATTTTTAGAACCTCGCTTCTATTGATATGACTTATGCCCGGGTTTCTGCCTGAAGCCCGTACATAAGCGTCGTCATTGATCTCGAAAATGCGGCGTACCGACAACGACTTCGAATATCTATCATGACTTTAGTAAGAAGGATTTATTGGATAGTCGCTATCCTGCTTCTTCTTATCAGTTTTTCCTGTCTACTCTAGCATTTGCGGTGCTATGGGCTTCAGTAATCCAGATGATCTGTCCCCATCAGATCTACTAAGTCGGCCCGAAGGTTGAGGAAAAAACTTCGCCGAAATATACGAACCCTTGTTCGAAAATCAATTGCACATAGACAGCATTCCTGAAAATTACCGCGACGATTGGCACAAGGCATCGGCCGACCATTTCTAGCCATTGACTCGTAGGCAGGGCTATACTGACTATCTCGTTGCACAGTGATCGCTTGTGTTGCTCGCGGATATGTAAATGGAGGGTCACTCATGGGCTCACGCCTACTCTTGTTTCTAGTCATCTCATCGGCAAGCAACTTACTGCATGCCGATCAAACCGATGATCGTCTAGACGATCTATTCACCGTTCTCCAAGAAACGGAAAATTTTCGCACCATTGCAGTCACCGAGAGGCAGATATGGGCGATCTGGTTGCAGCATGCCAACGCCGATGTAGCACAGCTTATGCTCGTGGGCACACAGAGAATGAACACACAACGCTATGCAGAGGCGATGGTTGTTTTCAATCGTCTTACTGAAAGCTTTCCTGGTTATGCAGAAGGTTGGAACAAGCGTGCCACCTTGCACTATGTGTTAGGAAATCTCGACGCGTCGATAAATGATATTGAGAAGACACTCGATCTTGAGCCAAGACATTTCGGCGCTCTATCAGGGCTTGGTATGGTATTCATTCAGAGAAAGGAATTGAGCAAAGCTAAGAGGGCCTTCGAGGATCTGATCGAGGTGCACCCGAACAGCCCAAACGCGAAACAGACTCTAGAACTCGTCGATGAGCAGTTGCGCTTCAGCGTTATCTAACGAACTCATCGGACATAAAAAAGGGTCGCTAAGCGACCCTTTTTTCAAATCTATAAACCTTACTGACGTGTAGCAGTAACGCCCATAGCTCCAAAGTCACTACCGAATTCACCGGTTAGTACATCACCTTCAGCAGATCCAGTGAAATCCAAAACGATTTCCTGACCTTGTACTGAAATCTCAGCAGTAAACATTGCAGTGCTGTCTGCATAGACAATGCCAGAAAGAGGCGCATTCAAGACGTCTGATGCCATCTCGCCACTTCCATCTGCATTCATTGTTAGAACAACAGGAAGCGCACCCATTGGTGAGTTAATTTCTGCATCCCAAACACCGGCTGCAGGAGGTGGGCCGCCGGCCGCACATCCAACTAATACTGAAAGAGATAAGACTAGCAATCCGCTTAATAATTTTTTCATTTTAAATCCACCCAGTTAAATAATGTCACTCTCAAAATTGGTTTTACAACGGAAGCTTGGAGTAACCTTCCGGTGCTGCTCGCTGCAGCTCTTGCCCCCCATCATCTCAAGGACTAACCATTGAGAGGACGCCCCGAATGCGAAACGGTAGGCCCATTGTCCGGTTAATACGCCCTTAGTCAACCGAAAAACCTCAAGGCGCCTCTGATTAGTGGTTAAACGGGGCAAAACGAGTAATTTCAATCGTTTAAGTGAGTGCTTTAGGTCCTGCCTAGCGTACTATCCAAGCAGGTTTCCAGCGCAGCCCAGTCCGGGTGAAGCCCATTGTAGCGCTGATTTCACGCTCGATTCCCGGCATATGGGCAGCCCCATAGAATATGCTGACCCGCCTAAAATCTGGATTCTGTAATGCGTTACCCAATACACGCAGGGCCGCCTTGTTACGGTCGCCCAACAGTGTAAGCTGCTGTTCCAGCTCCTCACCGACGATCACACCCCCGCTGCGACCGAGCTCCTGGGCAAATAGAAACTTAAGCGCCGCGTTCTGATTCTCGGAGTTCATTGCACTCAAGAGGGACAACATATTGAACGAAGACAACCTATCCCCGGCAGAGGCGCTTTGCTGCGCCATCTGCGCCATGGCCAGATTCAGAAACATAGTAAAGAAATTCTCATTCTTGCTAGCCATCAACTCATCGAGCTGAGAAGGCGTCAGATCAGCATGAAGAAAATTTGACTGCGTGTAGTCGATCTCATCGAGTTGAAAGCCAATATTCAGAAACCCCGCTATTGCTTTTTGAATGAGGCCGATCAGAGAGGTGCTTGACTCTCTGCTTCCTCTGACCGGCACCTGGTTTGGCTCGGCTACAAGTTCATAAAGAACTGCGTCTTGCGTCCTGAAATAATCATTTAGTTCTGCGTAATATTCTTCATCACCGAGATGCACCGCCGCCACAAGATTTAGCTGTATCCCTGCATCATTTTCAAAACTCACGATGGCAGTTTGTAATTCGCCTTCCCACTCCATGTTACCTTGGACAAATCGGACGTACTCAGGTTCTTCTTGCGCATGCAGTGGATTCATCGTTATACAGAGCAGCAACAGGAATAGCCGAACACCGAATTGGAACAGGCAAATATTCATAGCAAACCTTTTATGATCACCAGGCAAGTTCTAGTATCTCCATCACATCATTCGCATCATTTATCTTGCGAGGGTTGTTTCTCACCACCGGATGTTTCGCCGCCCTCTGGGCAATACTTGGAAGCTGCTCCAAGCTCACATCGACATCGCGCAGCGATGTCGGCAATCCCAAACTCGCCACTAGCGCCTTCACCGTGGCCGCCGCATCCTGCGCTTTGTTACCGAGCGCATCATTGATAGCAATCTGCTTGCTTACCTGTTGCTTGGCATTCCATGCTAGGACCGCCGGCAACATGACACAAGACGTATAGCCATGAGGTACCCCACAGAGACTCCCTAGTATATAGCCGATCCCGTGACTCGCTCCGTGGGATACGGTGCCCAGACCAACGCATGCCAACCAGACTGCCTGTTGGTTCAAGCTTCTCGCAGATAAGTTTGTAGGATCGCGCTTACACTCGGGCAAGGAACTAGCGAACAGGCGCATGGCATGAAGAAAATGTCCGTCGACGAACGCATGTGAGTCGGCAGAGCAAAAACCCTCTACGGCATGATCGAGTGAGCGAATCGCTGTAGAGAACCACAACCATTGAGGCGTGTGCAGACTTAGCTGCGGATCATAAATGATGGACTGTGGGCATATATCGATGCCGCGATAGCCCTCCTTCGCGGATATCTTGGTGTTCAGTACGCCCGCATTGTTGCTGAATTCGGCTCCGGAAAGCGTTGTTGGAATAGCGACCTGACGAATTTTCGGGTCGCCCTTGAAGAGACTAAAATCTGCATACTTTGAACCGCGCGTACCGTCTCCATATTGTGCGTATTCGATAAGCTGCGCCTCGGACTCAACACCCTGATCGATTGCGAGTTGTACAACCTTGCAGGCGTCTATGATTGAGCCCCCGCCCAATGAGACGAGTAGATCAGCATCCGTCTCACGCGCTACCTTTAAGGTGCGCATCACATCCGAGCGCGGAGTGTGCGCTCCAATGTCGTGAAATAGGCCCGCAAAGTTACTTCCTAGCGCCGCCTGAATCTCAGTGAAGTTATCAGTAGCCTGACTCAGGCTATTCGATGCCACTAGCAGCACGCGCTGCGCTCCTAACCTTTCAACGAGGCTAGCAAGAGTTGTCGGGGCAGAAGCGCCAGTGAATACATTTTTGAGCTCGCTGTAATTGAATTCGATGCTAGTGCTAGCTGAGGTAGTAAGATTTGTTGCCATGGGCTGATGGGTGTCTGCTCTGCTGGTTTTGAGATTCTGACTATAACTCAAATAGCCCTCAAGCTCTCCGAAGCGGGCCGGCAAATTCGTGTCTTAGCCTCTCCGGCACTGTTATACTCGGATAAGAACATCTTTCACAAAAGCAATTGATAATTCCCGGGGGATTGGACATGGCGAGTTTCAAAGTTAACGGTATAGAACAGAATCTGGATATAGAGCCGGAGATGCCCCTGCTTTGGGCTCTGCGCGACGAGCTGGGCATGACAGGAACGAAGTTTGGCTGTGGCATCGCCTCTTGCGGCGCCTGTACCGTGCATGTAAACGGCAGCGCGGTTAGAAGCTGCGTGACGCCAGTGAGTGCAATTCAGGGACAGGAAATAACTACAATCGAAGGTCTAGCGATGGTTGCTGCGGGTGCGAATCCATCCGCGCCCGATCTAAGCGCTGTGCAACAGGCATGGATCGACCACCAAGTCCCACAGTGCGGCTACTGTCAGTCCGGGATGATCATGGCCGTGTCTTCATTGCTCGCCACAAACCCGAACCCTAGCGATGCTGATATAGATAGCAGCATTACCAACGTCTGTCGCTGCGGTTCTTATCCGCGAGTGCGCAAGGCAATTCATTCACTGGCTATAGCGTAAGGGAGACTGAATATGAAAATTAGCAGAAGACGTTTCCTACTTAGTACAGCCGTGGTCGGTGGCGGAGTCCTCATCGGCTATTCGGCACTGAAGCCAAGCAAACATCGCAGAGCGAATACGGAGTTGGTGACGGGGGAAGAACGCTACGTTACTTCCTTCATTAAGATTGAGCCCAACAACAAAATCACAATCTATGTTCCTCACTCAGAAATGGGTCAGGGCGTACATACCTCACTGCCGATGATGGCGGCGGACGAACTTGATGCTGCCTGGGAAGACATCACGGTCGAGCAGGCGCCTGCTACCGATATGTTCGCCAATGGCGAATTAATAAAGGGCTTAGCCGGAGAAGTTGGTATCCCCGGATTCCTTACAGGCCTCATCAATTTCAGCGCGGTTTCTGTTGCCGAAATAATGAACCTGCAAATTACGGGCGGTAGCTCATCAGTGCGCTTTACCGGTGAGTCCTCAATGCGAACAGCCGGCGCAGCAGCGCGACAGATGCTGGTGGAATGTGCAGCGAATCGTTGGGGCGTAGCAGCAAGTGAATGCAGCACGCAGCTGACCCATGTTCAGCATAACGCCAGCGGTCGATCGCTGAGCTATGGTGAACTCGCCGTCGATGCGGCGCTGCTAGAGCCACCCGAGAACGTAACGCTGAAAGATCCTTCGCAGTTTACGATTATGGGTAAGGCGATATCGCGCGTCGATATTC
>Ga0302117_10000492_pt1 | contig 17137 bp, 15 predicted proteins | sample AG5_322_MG_FD_203112 | JGI IMG/M metagenome (GOLD analysis project Ga0302117, IMG submission 203112) | Marine microbial communities from Western Arctic Ocean, Canada - AG5_32.2 | ecosystem: Environmental > Aquatic > Marine > Oceanic | place: Canada: Western Arctic Ocean | collected 2017-10-01 | reverse complement strand
AACTCAGCTTACTATCTCAATGAGAGGCCTTCTACTGCAACTGAATTCCGACGTCTCTTGACGGGAGCAGGTGCTAGAGGAGATGGTTACAACATCGTACTCCAAGGTGATGTCACCCACCTTGCTACCATGACTGACAGGGCTCGCCGCAAGGTGCTAGAAAATGTTGCAGGTGTGACTTCCTATGACGATGAGATTCGTAAGGCAAATCGCCAGCGTGACAAAGTTGAGCAGTATCTAGAACAGATTACTCTGTTAGAGGATGAAATCAATAAACGAATCAAAACGCTGGCTAAAGAACGTGAGCAAGCGATGAAATATCGCGATTTAAAGGAATCTTTGGAAACCGCTCGTAGAACTTTGATACACTCTCGCCACCGTAGCCGATTGGAAGAAATTGAATTGGTTACTGATGAGCGAGGAAACTACATCCTCCGTCTCAACGATATTGGTGAAGAGATTGAAGCAGATAATAAGCAAGAATTGTCGATTGATGATGAGTTGGCTGAAATTCAACGCCAATTGAACGAAGTGCTTGGCGATGATGGCAAAAAATTAGGCGACCAACTGCGCCGTTTGGAAGTTGAAGTTGAAACTAGAAAGGACCGTATTTCTGGTTTGAAGGAAGACATAGACGATGCCGGTAATGAACAAGAAGTTCTCCTTGCAGAACAAGTTGAAGCAGAACAAGCACTAACCAATCATGAAGAATCTCTAGATTCAGCAAGAGCAACACTCAATCAGGCAGAAGAGGACCTTCAAGATGCTGCAGATGTTGAAGAAGATGCTCGATCTGCCCTTGATTCAGGAGATAAAGTAGTCCACGAACTAAACCGTGCTTTCGGTAAAGCAACCGAAGCAGTTGAAAAGACGCAAGAAGATGAGAATAAATCAATACTAAAGGCCGGTGCTGAAACTCAGAATGTAGAATTTTTGCACCAACAACTTGCAGACTTAGAGGGCGCTCTTGATGAAGCAAGATTGAATCGCGATGACCTATTACTTCAAGGTGAAGAATTAGATGCTAATGCACCAGAACAGGACCGCACAAAATTGGCTGAAGAGTTAGCAAGAATCCAACGCCAAGAACGAGGGTTGCTTGATGATGTGCAAAGATCAGAGGAGCAATTACGCGATGCGGAGATGTCCTTGGTCCGAGCTCGTGGTGAACTTGAGAATCGCAGTGGTAGCAATACCGGCATGGCCCGCGCAGTGAAGGCAGTATTGGCTCTCAGAGATTCAGGAGATGTTAGAGGGATACTCGGCTCAATGTCAGAACTTTGTACACCTAAAGATTCTCGGGATGAAGAAGCCCTCGCTTACGCAATGGGCGGCGGAATGAATAGTATTGTAGTCCGTGATGATGAAACTGCTTCCCAGTGTATTTCTTGGCTACGAAAGAACAAAGCAGGGCGGGCAACTTTCCTTCCGTTGAATCGTTTACAGTCTCGCCGCCCTGGTGGCCGTTCTGTGATGGTTTCACGCCAACCCGGTGTAGTAGGATTCGCTTCAGATTTGTTAGACTACGATAATTCTATTGAACTAGCAGTCATCAATGCAGTACGCGATACTCTAATCGTTGAATCAATGGATGTTGCACGTCGCCACATGGGTGGCGTTAGAATGGTAACTCGTACTGGCTCAGTGTTTGAGGGAAGTGGTGCGATGGTTGGTGGCTCAACTAGAACAAACAGGCCACAATTTGGCGGTAAGATGGCTGGTAGTTCAGTCGTTGAGAAGGCTGAAGCAGATGTTGACCGCCTCAGTCTTATTGCTGAGACAGTGCGAGCGGCATTGACTGAATTGCGACAGAGCGAGCATCAACTCCGTCAACGAATAACTAATCTTGCAAACGATGACCACGCTTTTGAATCTCGAGCTTGGAAAGAAGATTTAGGTCGTGCTGAGACAGCATTCAAAGATTCTGAGAGCAAAGTCACAGTTGCCTTGAAGAATTTAGAAAAAGCAACTACAAAACAGGATAAGGCTGAAAGCGTCGCTGAATTAGCCAAAAACGATCATCAAAATGCATTGCAAGCAAAGACCGATGCTGCAACTGCACTCCAAGAAGGCAGTCCACAACATTTGTCACGCCGCTTGCGCAATTCTCAAGAGCAGCGCAACGAAGCAGAGAGGGTAAAACTTACTGCAAAGGGAACGCTTTCTGGTGGTGAGAACCAGTCAATTTTATTGACCAACCAAATCAAGGACTTGCAACGTCGTATTAATGAACAACAGTCACTCGTAGACAAGGCTACTAAGAAAATTTCAGACGCTGAATCTGAAATAGAAACTTACCAAGAGGAACTTGATACTGTGACAGAGGCGCACTCACAGATTACCGAGGAGTTTCGAGAATTAGATGACAAGAAAATCGAACTTCGCGAAGACCGTGTTAAACTGACTACACGCTTAGAACAAAAAGTACGTGACCGTGATGCGATTAACAAGCGAATCACAGACCTCAATCTTCAGATTCACCAAAAGAAAGAAGCATTGCGCGAATTGGATGCGGAAATGTCAGAACTTGAAATCAAGCCAGCCTCTGATGATGAAATTCTACCGACTGTCCAAGAAGCTGAAGCATCGGTTAGAAACCTTGACCGCAGGGTTAGCAACCTTGGGGACGTTAACATGCGAGCGATTGAGCAGTATGATGAGGCTGAGGAACGCAGTGCCAATTTGAGTACAGACTCAAAGCGACTGCGTGAGCATCGTCAAAGTCTGATATCGTTAGAAGACCAACTTGAAACAGAACGCAAAGACCGCTTGACTACTGTGATGGATATCGTCAATGTGAATTTCAGTAGAGTATACCAACATCTTCAGCCAGGAGGAAGTGGGGAATTACGCTTTGAAAATCCAAAGAAGCCATTTGAAGGCGGACTTCAAATGTGGGCTAGCCCACCAGGTAAGAAGAGTGGATTGGGATTACTTTCCGGTGGAGAAAAGTCAATGGCCGCATTGGCATTGATTTTCGCTATTCAGGATTATGAACCATCACCATTCTACTACTTTGATGAAGTTGACCAGAATCTTGACACATTCAATGCTGAAAACATCGCATCATTATGTCGATTGCGTAGTGAGCAGGCCCAATTCATCATGGTTACTCTCCGTAAGGTCAGCCTACAATTGGCTGACCACCACATCGGAGTTACTCACGCTGGTGACGGCTGCAGTAGAAGGATAACTGACTTTGACCGCGAGCAAGCAATCGAAGTTGGAGACGCAGCCCACGAAGAACTTGAGGCAATGAAGAAAACAAAGGCTTCAAAGGAAGCACTTGATGAATTACCAGCAGTTGATGAGATGCCAAAGGCACCTGAAGAAATGGCTACACCCGCTAGCCTTGGTGGTTTAGATATCGAAGATTTATTGGCTGCAAACCAAGAATCAGAATTGAAGGAAGAGGCTGCTAAAAGCGATCTTGAAGAAGCGGATGATGATGATACATTGTTATCTCTTGGTGACAGAGCAGAGGATTACCGGGAAGATATGGAAGAAAAACTTGTAGTCGCCTTACCTATTGAGCAGGAGCAGAGAGATATCCTTGATGCACGTGATGCTGAAGAAGAGGTTGACGACCTCGATATTGATGGACTCACAACAGATGAAGGAGAGTGATTTCAATGAGTAGTCTTGATTCAGAGACTCTGCGAGACGATATCATCGCTGAGATGATTGGTCATGATGAAACCCTTCCTCTAAACAAGAGTAGGTATGCAGAACATATTCAAGAATTAGTTGAGATGGAAGAAGCCGAGCATAAGGCTCTCAGCCACCCCTTTGACAGAAGTATTGCACTAGTTTTACAGATGTTTCAGGACGCAACACTTGACCCTTGGAATGTTGACCTAAATCGTTTCATTGAGTTGTTCAAAGAACGGCTTCAAGAAGCTGAAAACGTCGATTTACCAACTTGTGGGAGACTCATTCGGATGGCTTGGCAAATCTTGCATGGACAAGCGGCAAACTTGTTAGAGAGAGCTGAGAATGCCGACCAAGATATTGATGACGACTGGGATCACATTCCGAGTTGGCAGACTGAATACGATGATGACGACTTCCACTTCACTACCACCGTTCTGGCTGGTGAAGCATCCGACGAATTACCCGGATTGTTTGATGGTCGCATTAAGCGAGATGGCGGCCGCCCAGTAACTCTCGCCGAATTACTTTCATGCCTATCAGAAGCACATGATGATGCGGAAGAGCGGCGCTTGAGAGAGAGTGCTAGAGTTGAGCACGCATTGGATGTAAGGGATGCAATTGCCAATGTTAAGGGGCGAGTCCACCAAGAGGACTTGGAAGAAGAAATACGGGCTACTTGGGCATCAATTAGAGAGTTATCACCTGAAGGCGAACCAGTTACAGTGAAATCAGTCACTGAGATGCTGAAAGCCAAAGGAATTGACGCAGGTTGGAAGCCTGAAGATGCGGAAGCAGAAGGTGGGATAGTTGGTTTTGTGTCAGCACTTTTCCTGACTCACAGAGGTTACACAGACATTTGGCAAACAGAATATCCAAATGGGGATATATTCCTTCAGGATAAGTGGCCTGAATTTGGCACATTTGATGCAATTACTGAACATATCGCACCAGAGGTGACTGCATGAGTGATGATTTAGAACTCACAACTCTCCTTGAAGCGACTTTGTTTGGCGCAGGGCGCTCAATACCTCAAGCAGAACTAGCAGAACAATTCAAAATCACCGAGTCAACCATCAGAATGGCTCTTTTAGACTTGCAACAATTGATCTCAAATAGAGAACAATCAGCGATTCAACTAACTGAAATTAATCGCTACTGGGTACTAGAAGTGAAACCACGGCTAGCCAACCATATCCCCCAGATTGCAAGGACAGAGATTCCAAAGAGGTTACTGAAAATTGCTGCACTGATTGCCTATCATCAACCAATGGCTCAGAACAAATTGGTTGAAATGGTTGGCCAGGTGACATACGAGCATGTTTCAGATTTGAGGGAATTAGGTCTGATTGACAAACGCCGAGATGGAAACACACGTCGATTAAGCACCACTAGGAGGTTTTCAGAATATTTTGGTTGCCCCCATACATCCACGGCAGCGGTTGCACATTGGTTCAAAGAACAGGCCGCAGGCTCGGGTTTGACAGGTTCACAACTAGCTGATGTCCTTTCTGGGGAAGAAGGAACCGATGGGGAAGAAGTTGAATTTGGGCCACCGGAAGAGGAAATACCGCTTGAAGTTCACGAGAATGGTTCGTTGGCGGCAAGTTCCGAAGAAGAGTGATTTTCTGTTCGGGGAAGTCTTTTTTTTAGGAATCAAACGCTATTAATGGGTATTCGATAGGGTGCATTCAAGTAGTATGGGTTGGGCGAGGTGGAAATATGGCCGAGGGTCAAGTAAAGTGGTTTAATCAGAGCAAAGGATTCGGATTTATCGAACGAGATGAGGGGGATGACCTCTTCGTTCATATTTCCCAAGTTGAAGGTCGCATCGAAGATGGCGACAGTGTGGAGTTTGAGATTGGTGAGGGTCCGAAGGGTCCAAACGCAATCAATGTCCGCAAAGTAGATTGAGTTCAAAACTCCCAACATGGTGCTTCGGCACGAGATATTCACCTATTGCGGACTTGTTCAAGGGCCGCTTCAATTGCAGCAGCAGTAATCCTGCCAGATGCGCGAGCGATTTCAACAACCTTGTCAACCTCGTCATCACTAGCGCCAGCAGTAACTGCCATATTTCTAGCGTGTAACTTCATGTGTCCTGCTTGAATACCAACTGTGGCTAGCGCTCTAAGAGCTCCTAGATTTTGAGCAATTCCAGCCGCAGCCATCACTTTGGCTAATTCATCAGCGCTTCTTGCACCCATTATTGCGACATTTGCCTTAGCAGTGGGGTGTACTCTAACTGCCCCACCAACTAATCCTACAGCCATTGGGAGTTCAATAGATCCGACAAGATTCCCATCAGTATCTTTCTCCCAATGTGTCAAGGAGCCATAAACTCGCTCGTGAGAGGCGTAGGAGTGGGCTCCTGACTCAATAGCCCGCCAATCCTGGCCACAAGCCACAGCGATGGCTGAAATGGCATTCATAATGCCCTTATTGTGAGTTGTAGCCCTGAATGGGTCTGCAGCAGCAAAATGGTAGGCTTGTATGATACCATCAATGACTTTGGCACCTTCTTCTGCAGTTTCTCCCGAATTAACCATTTCTGATGGGGTGAAAGTTGCACTTACTCTTGCTAGGCGATGAACCGCTAAGTTTGAAATAATCCTCAATATTACGGTACCACCAGTTATTCTTTCCACTGTTGGGGCAATAGTTTCAGCCATTGTATTGACTGCATTTGCTCCCATCGCATCGCGGCAATCAACCAAGATGTGGACAATGAGCATAGGTCCAGAGTCGGTATCAATAACTCGTGCTTCTAGGCTTTTACAACCACCACCAAATTTGACTAAAATAGGGTCAACTTCGTTGCACGCAGATATCAATTCATCCGCACCAGAAAGGACTGCTTCTTTGGCAGCAAATGGGTCTTCACAACCGACCACTTGTATTTGTCCTATCATGATTGGTTCGGTGTTATTGGAGACAAATCCACCGGTCGCATGGCAGCGTTTTGCCATGTTGCTAGCAGCGGCTACAACAGAGGGTTCTTCCAGGGCGAATGGGACTAGATAATGGTCGCCATCAACGATGAAATTTGTTGCCACTCCAACTGGTAAAGCAATGGTCCCAACAACGTTCTCAATAATACGGTCTGCGGCAGACTCAGAAAGCTCCCCCATTGCCGCTAATGCATCTACTGCTTCTTGGTCTAATCCAGCCAGTTCAGCGATCATATCTCGGCGTTCTTTCACACTCAATTTGTAGAACCCTTTCAAGCGGCTATTATTAACAGGCATTGACTTCCCTCAACCTTGATGCCCGAGTCGGACTCCCTAAAGCATTCCGAGCATTATCAAAACATCCAGATTACTAGTATGGGTGTTGTTGATGATATAATTTTTCAGAACAATTGCCTATTGATTGCCTCATGGCTAATGCGTTAACAAAGCGTTAATTCATGGCGAGTAACGGGTTAACGCTTATTTCGATACGTTATTAACGCGTTAAAGCGGTAACCAGATACTCTTATCGGGGGCAGTTTTGCCAATAAAAGGCAACTCCGTTACTTGTTCAACGCTTCTGAACGCATCATTTTTACAACATAAAATGCGTAAATATGTTAAGTGGACTTCAAGTTCGCTCCTATTATGCAATCAGCAGCACTAGAGATGTTGAATCTCCCTGCCCTAAGGTCTAATCCTTTTGACACTAGACCACTAAGTCGAGAACAGTTGGAGTTGATGGTTGGCAGAGATGAGGTGTTTACTGCTTTAGCTAACAATATCCGGCTCGCTTCCCCACGTGTTGTGGCAGTAGTAGGTGAGAAGGGTTCTGGGCGTTCATCATTGGTCCAATGTGTGGCTTCAACAGCCGACCAAATACATACCGTATTTTGGCCATCTGCAGACCTAGTTACTACCATTCTACATCAGATGTATTGTGACTTGATGAAGGACTTTGAAACACCTCCTGTACACAGTCTGATGATTGACCGTTTGGAGGAAGAATTAGCTGGTCGAACAGCGCTTCTTCCAGTGATCATTTTTGACCATTCTTTACTCTCTGGTCCGGTACTTGCTGAAGTGATATCTCAACTGATGCCAGTATTGACAAAAATACGTGCTTTAACCATCATTACACTCACTCCAGGACAGAAATCAGGATTCCCAGAGGAACTACTCTCTGAGATGGATATCACACCCCCTCTAGAATCACTCACAAGAGCCGAAATGGCGCTCTTGATTGGCAAGCGAGTACACAAGGCGAGCCGTTCATCTTGGACGGCTCCTGAGGCGCTTCTTGATATGGCAATGAAAAAAAGTGGTGGTCATGTGGGTAGGGCGATGAGATTTTTGCGCGACTTTGTAGATCACACGCGTGGGATGCCGCTGATTGATGGGCGCAAATTAGACTTGAAAGTTGAAGTTAAAGCAAAGCCCACAACAGTAGTGGAGGATTCTACCTTTCAGCGAGTGGTTGATGCGGCGCCACCAGTAACTGAAGTAAATGTCAAAGTTTCAGAAACCGCTGAAATTGACACACAACCGGATGAAATTCCGTTTTCTAATGATATAGAAGAAGATGCCCCTTCCGGCTTAGAATCAGTATCTACAATTGAATCGCCAAAAGAGATACCTGAATTTGATGAAAGCCAGACCTTATTCCCATCATTATCAGATGCTGCAGATATGTGGAATGATTTTGGGGATGATAATGGCCCACAATTGGATTTGAAAGAAGATACAGATGTTGAAAGTTCAATCCAAGACAACGAAGAGTCAGCAATTCCTTCAAAATCAGAAAATGAATCTGATTCAGACTTTGTTGAATCTAGTCCAGAAGTTGATGAGAAACAATGGGAGAGCGAATTCAGCGATGAAATGGGGGGTGCCGAGGTTCTAGAAATGGCAGACGGCACCGCGCCCTCATTTGGAGGTGGTCTTTTCGGTGGACTTCGTTCACGGAATCGAACGGCAAATATTGACACTTCAGCTGAAAAGAAAAGTACACCAAGAAAAACGCAAGGCCCTAGAGAAGGGCAGCCAAATGAGGTGGGAGCTGACCCTAACCAATTGCGTCAAATCAAAACGAATGACCAAAGCACAGAACTTTGGATTCAACCAGGCATGGATTCCCCTCTAGAAAGTTCTCCAAACATAGAGCCACAGCAGATGCAACCGAGTTCTAATATTCCTACAAACATATCAGATTCTGAAGCAACACCTCAGCCTACTGCGCCATTTGAGGGGACAAAAGAGTGGCAAGGTGAAACTCCGGTCGAGGAAGGAGAATCATGGGATGAACGACCAGAAGCAACCCCCGAAGAGGTTCTTACAGCGCTCAGTTCTATCAGCCGAGTTGCACCACCTCGGGAACCAGATGTTGTGCTTGATATCAACGCGCTAACTAACCTCAATGATGCTGAAACATTGATTCTGACTGAAGCAGTTGAGCGAGAAGTTTCTCCGTCCGACAATTTACTTCAGGATGAATTAGGAGTAGGCCGCCCTCGGCTTTCACAAATATTCAACGGATTACTAAAATCAGGTATTCTAACTGTCCGTAAACAAGGACGTAGTCGCATGTATAGGATAAGTTCCCCAGCCAAAGATCACCTAATCAACCTAGGTGCTGGGGGCGAATACTGATGGCTGGTGATTGGCGAGTTTCTTGGAGTCATCAACTTGAAGGCAAAGTTGGTGCAATTGCAACTCTCAACGACGGGGTCATTATTGCAACTGGTGGAATTGTAAGATTAGTCAATGATTTGGGTGATTTCATTTGGAAGCGAACTTTTCAGTTTGATGTTTACAAGTTAGTATCAGACGGGGCTAGTGTAGCAGTTCTTTCGGGCCCCGGTTTTCACCTTCTAGATATCAGAACCGGCAATCCTCTGGGGGAAGGTCGTTCTGTTTCTGGTGGATTTCGAGATTGTTTACCTCGTCCAGGAGGTGGTTGGCTGTTGGCTGACCGAGGTGACCACATCCACATGTTCAATCGAGAAGGCAGGGGAATTCGTCGCCTTCGACCAGGGCGTATTAGAAAATTGATTGGCTGGCTTGATAGAGAACATCTAATTGCCATAAATGATGACGGGCACCTCACTTGCTTACGTCTATTTGGTGAAAATTCTCAGAGAATTATCGAGGATAGGCGTTGGTCTTGGGCTAGCTGCCTATCAAATGGTAAATTATTGGTACAATCAGTTGATGGCGCTATTCACGAAGGTGTTCCAAATCCATTTGGTTGGGATTCACTTGAACAGTTGATAGAAAGCGGAGTGGATCCACTTGAAGCCGCAATGACTGGGGATGGTTGGTGGATGCTGACAATGGATGGCACTCTTGACAGAATACCCCCTACAGAAGACGAATCTTGGCCAGCTGGAGTATATATTTCTAGCAACGAGTCTGATATAATTACAACAGCAACGAGAGATGGATTAATCCGCTGGTGGGAATCACCTAAACTCATCTCAAAACGTGATTTATTTCTCAGAAAATTGGTTACAGAAGAGCGTCAAAGAATTGACTGGGAGCAGCGCCAAGTTATCTTTGAGGCGGCTAGAGACGCTGAAGAAAATGGTATGCTGACTCGGGCAATTGAGTTGTACAATACTCTAGGTAGGCGAGAGGACGTGCGGCGAATTTTGGCCATTAAGGAGGCGGGTTGATGAACTCACAAGTAACTCAAGAATTGGTTGAGAAGTACCTTGATTTGACGTCACGTGCTAAAGGAAAGGCAACACCAATACACAGCGATGATACTCCTGAGGCTAAGCAATTGGGCGATATGATGGGGATGTGTGATGATTATGCATCAGATGCGCGACATTTCATGGAAACTGGTGATTTAGTCAGGGCTTTTGGGGCGATAAATTATGCCCACGCATGGCTTGATGCTGCTGTGAGAATTGGACTACTAGATGGACATGGAGACGATCAGTTGTTCACCTTGCCTAAGTGAAGGCAATCCCATTCAAAAGAGAATGTTGATTTTAGTTAGTTAATGACCAAAATTGCTAAGAACGTTGGGAGTTGGATGCAAACGGTTCACTAACCGGGTTGTAGGTTGGATGGTCAGCGAGACATTGGGAGGCAAGCGTGTGGCGGGATATTTAGACAGAATTGGAGCGGGCAAGATTCTCATCAATGCCGAGCCCCTGTCATACGATTATGTGCCTGAAGAATTAGTTGGTAGGGATGAGCAGTTACAACAGATGGCTGGTATTTTTCAACAAATTAGTGACCACCGAATTTCTTGTCGCGTGGCAATCACCGGAAATGTAGGATGTGGTAAGACTGTCCTTTCACACGTGTTTTCAAGGGATTTACAGAGGCATCTTGGTGAGGAAAGGGCACTCAAGTTGGTTCATGTCAATTGCCGAAATTTCCCCTCCAAAGCACAGGTTTTACAGCGTATTGTCACAAACCTTGACTCTAGGCATCCGGAGCGAGGTTTTGGTAGCGGCGAGGTTTTACAATCAATACGCAAGCAATTGCATGGCAGAAATGAACACTTGCTATTGATTTTGGATGAAGTTGACCATTTACTGAGAGCTGACAAGGGCGACCTTCTCTATCAACTCCTGCGGATTGACGAAGGTCGTGAGATTAAAGGCACGATTTCACTGATAATCATCAGTCAAGAGCAAGTTCTTGATCAGTTAGAAGGGGCTGTGTTGTCGCGTTTTGGTCAAAGCAATCACATCAGGCTTGAAGCCTATAAAGAAACGGCATTAACTGCCATCACTACACAGCGGGCCGCATTATCATGCCATGAGGGCTCTATTTCTGATGGTGTATTGCGTACAATAGGACAACGTTCTGCTGAAACCGGAGATGCTCGAGTTGCCATTGAATTATTGGAGGATTCAATCAAGAAGGCTGAGCGAGCAGGTCGAGACGAGGTAATCGCCAATGATGTGCGGTTTTTGGCAAAAGAAATCGGTCGTACAGTGGAACCGAGCATTGTTGTTAATCTAAACAAACACGCTCAGATGATTTTACTAGCGCTTTGCCGGAGACTTCGCAAGGAGTCTGAAGTGACAACTGGTGACGCAGAAAAGTTGTATCGTGTAGTCTGCGAAGAATATGAAGAAGAACCACGTAGTCATACTACTTTCTGGAAGCATCTCAAGCGTCTCGAAGTCTTAGAATTGATTGAGTCGCATATATCTAGCCGTTCCGAAGGACGCGGCCGCACCCAACATATCTCAATGCCGGCGGCCCTACCAGGGGCTGTTGAGAAGCGGCTTGAGAGTGCCCTAAAGGGCAAATGAGGTGAAATGACGTAGCCCTTACAGGGCGCAATTGCCTTATACGGGTCTCTTGTCGGCGGGACGCTGATTACCATGGCAGTTACAGGAGACACCTCATTTATGGCCGCGGTGAACGACACCAACCCTGCAAGTAAGGGCAAGTCATATTCGGTTGAGATTAAGGGTTCAAATTACAATCACTTTCTTGGAAAGAAGATTGGTGATGTAGTAGATGGACAGTTCGTAGGTGATGGTGACCAGTCACTTCTTGGATACAAATTGCAAATCACTGGTGGCTCTGATAAAACAGGGACACCAATGCGTAGCGACATCGCTGGTGGAAACCGCCAAGCAGTTTTAGTTAGCAAAGGTATTGGATACAAGGCTCAAAAACTCGTAAAGAAGAAGGGCGATACTTACCGATACACCTACGATGGGATCCGGAAGCGTAGATATTTCCGTGGCAACACAATCAATCAAGACACCCGTCAGTTGAACCTGAAGGTTGTTGATAACGGCAAGAAGTCTCTCGCTGACCTTCTAGGTGACAGCGGCGGCGATTCAGACGAGTCGTGATAGAGATGTACAAGGAGAGGATTTCAACTGGTGAGCAAGTTACCTCGTCAGCCTGAAGTCAACATTGGATTAGTAGGTCATGTTGACCACGGTAAAACAACCCTCACACAAGCATTGTCTGGGACTTGGACAGATACTCATTCTGAAGAGCGTAAGCGCGGAATTTCAATCAAGTTAGGATACGCAGATACTGCTTTTTACAAGACCAAGAAGGGTGAGTACTACACCACTGGCAAAAGACCAGACGGAAAAAAGGACAATGAAAAAGAACTCAGTCGAGTGATTTCATTTGTTGATGCGCCTGGCCACGAGACGCTGATGGCTGTGATGATCAGCGGCGCTTCCATTATGGATGGCGCCTTACTGTTAATTGCAGCTAACGAAAATTGTCCCCAAGCCCAAACTCTTGAACACTTGATGGCGCTGGAAATCGCTGGCATCAATAACATCGTAGTCGTACAAAACAAAATTGACATCGTTTCCCGTGAACAAGCACTAAAATCATATAATGAAATCAAGGACTTCTTGAAGGGGACCATCGCTGAAAATGCACCAATTATTCCTGTCTCAGCCCATCACGATGTTAACCTTGACATTCTAATCTCAGCAATTGAGGAATTTATTCCAACACCTGATAGAGACCCGAAAGCAGTAGGTATTCTCCATGTTGCACGTTCTTTTGATATCAACAGACCTGGCTCAAGACCACCCCAACTCAAGGGTGGAGTGATTGGAGGAAGTATCGTAAGTGGTAAGTTCAAAGTCGGTGACAAAGTTGTAGTCGCCCCAGGTCGCAAGGTAGTGCAAGGAAAAAAGGTAACTTGGGAGCCTATCAATACCCGTATCATCAGCCTAAAGGGTGGAGGCAATGACTTAGATTCAATGCACGCAGGTGGGCTTTGTGGAATGGCCACTCCTCTAGACCCAAGTATTACCAAGGCTGACGAACTCTCTGGACAAGTCGTGGCGCGTGATGGCGAATTACCGCCGATTTGGAATGAGGTGGACCTTGAACTAACACTCTTGAAGGAAATGGTTACCGGAGGTGGTGGTTCAGCAGACCCAGTTCGTCCTTTGCAGCCAAATGAAATGCTGATGGTCAATGCATCAACAGCAACTTCAGTAGGTGTTGTATCTTTTGTGAAAGGCAAAAAAGCAACACTTTCACTTAGGCTACCAATCTGTGCTTCGAAAGGTGGGCGAATTACTCTCTCTAGACGTATTGGGGCTAGATGGCGTCTGATTGGCTACGCTACCATCAGTTAATGTGGGGTTGGAAGGCAGGGATTTCACCCATCCCAAACTTACGAATGATTGGAGGCGATTGGGTGACTAAAGTACTGATTGATGCTTGCGGCTGGGTTGCAATTATTGAAGGCGGCTTGAATGTTGATTTGGCTATGGCTGATGTAGTTGGGACATTTGAGCCGGTTTTATTGAACCAAGTGTTGAAAGAATTGGGGATGATTCAGGAGAAAACCACTTCTCCTCTCCTAATTGATTTCTTGACATCTAGATCTGTTCTTATTGAGGGGCCAGAAGAGGCAAATCATCCAGATGACCAGTTAGTAATAGTCGCTTCACAGGAAAACTGGCCAGTGTTGACTGTTGACAGTAGATTGAAGCAAAGATTAGTAGAGATAAATTGCTCCTACATTGAAGTAATGAGTGGTCAAAATCTCCGACTTGTCTCACTTTAGACCGGATGGAATGGCTAAATTTTTCTGATTAGAAAAATTTACTCTAAGATTAAATTTGACTTCTATCCGGCATAGAGATTATATTCATGACAAGTCCGTTGGGTGCCATGCCGCAGATAACAGTAACCTCAAAAGCATCCTCAGCCGAACCAGTAAATCTAATTGTTGACATGCTAGAGAATATTGGTATTTCAATAAATGTTGCATATGTGTTAGTCTCTCTTCATGAAGGGGGAAATTTGAGCAGTAAGGAGTTACAATCGTCCTGTGGACTCCGGCAACCAGAAATCAGTGTGGCTATGAAAGAACTTCTCAATGACGACATGGTTAGATATGAGGCACAGAACGAAGGCGGTCGTGGTCGACCTTGTCATCGCTACAGTCTAAATGGTAATCTTTTTTCAGTGATTAAACCATTCATCGATGATGCAGAGTCTCGATTGAATAAGTTGACCGTGGATCTTGCACTATTGGACAAAGTCTCCAAATCACTGGCTAGAGCCGCAACATCTTGAGTTGTAAAGCGCAAAGTTTTTCTTTTTGAAATCATGGGATTTCATCAAATTGATAGCCTTCTTCCCATTGCTTTTCACCTAGAATTACTTCTAACTCAAATGGAGTCAAAAGTGGCTTCGCATATTTGACAGAATCATCAATTGCAATTCGTGGACAAGCAGTATTGACAAACGCATCCACTGGATAGAAATCAATTAATTCAGGCCCAACATGTTCCAGCGCTAGCAAATATCCTTTTTTACCATGTTTTTCAAGTAGCCGTTTCAATCTCAATGCCATACTACGGCGCATTTGCCCAGGCTTTTCACCAATTAAAATACCGAAAGATTTTGCCCCATCAGCGGCCATAATTAAGCCGAAACGTTGCCTCAAAATGCGCTCAATCTGTTCTAGTGACATTTCCCTAGCTTCACTTGTATAAGGGTCTAGAATAGACAGAGGTTTTCCGGTGTGGAGAACTAGCCCAATCGGGTGAAAGTCACCAGAACCAAGGAACAAGTAGTGGCCGATTGAGGGGTCATCACCTGAGTAGTTACAGCCCAAAACTTGACCAGGGAAAGTGAGTCGGTCACCACCGGTTGGAATAATGACATCAAACCCTTCATTTTCTAACATCACTTTGTAATCTTCAAGCAAATGGAGGTGTTGAATTGAACCCACTAGCCCTAATTTCACATCAGTAAGAGGGGTGATTCTGCCAACCGCATCAAGGAATCTCTCTTGCGCTTCTGCTTCACCAATCTCCTGAACACTAGCCTCACTAAGGCGTTCTTGAGCCATCTTTTTGTGAGTTGATAAGAAAGGGATGACTGGTGCTAATTCTGGAGTTCCATCATAAGTTACGTCAATGAATTGGGTTTCCATTCCTGAATCAATATTCATTTGGCTGTGTCCCATATGTGCTACCAAATCTACCCCCATCATCTTCATCTTGTGGTGAACCAAATCACAGGCACCATAACATGGGTCAGCGGCGATAATGATTTGTGCGTCTGTATTAGCTTCTAATGAGTCAATCATATCTAAGGCTTGAATTTTCAAACCTTCGGGAAGTTGTAGAGCAACAAGCCGATGCTCACCAGCCTGGATTTTCTCAACTAATTCGTCGAGTTGGAAGTCGTGTCGTTTAAGATCCATTTATTCACCTCAGTCAAGTAGAATTACTTGATCTCCATCCATTCTAACTCTAACAATAGAGCGGATTGGCCAACCAGTTTCTGCTACTATTTCACTTACGACACTATTCTTTTCAAAGACTGTAACTACATCTTGGACAATTGCTCCCGCCTTTTCAACCGCTGTTAAAACGGCTCGCAGTGTGCCACCCGTGCTGATGACATCGTCAACCACAAACACCCGCTCACCGGGATTGATGTCATTAATGAAAATACTTCCTTTTGAGTAGCCAGTTGATTGGTCAACCCTCACTTCACCGGGAAGTTCGTAAGGTCTCTTTCGGCCGATTACAAGTGGTTTCCCAGTTGCGATGGAGATACAAGCTGCTAACGGAATTCCCATCGCTTCAATTCCAAGAATCAAATCTATATCATCCCAGTTAACCATATCTAATACGATGTCGCGCGCCTCTGCTAGCATTTCACCGGATTGACGGGGTACACCGTCTGAAAGAGGGTGAATGAAGTAAGCGTAGTCACCTTTCCAAATTGTTGGCGAGTTTACTACGCTTTCACGCAATCGAATTATCCGCTCGTCGGATGGTTGGGCTGATGACATCCTCTAGCCTCAAACGAGTCCCTTGAGATGTTCATGGCCACGATCAACAACGATTGATGATGTAGTTGGTAACTTACAGTTTGCCTTGCGAAGTGCATCTTTTGCTACAGCAAAGTGGGCTGGAGATGTTTGGATAGTGATAACCTTCTGATTTTTTGTTACTCGGGCGGCGGTGCCGACATTTTTGCCGAATGCACAGCGCATACCTTGAGAAACACGGTCAGCACCTGCACCAGTTGCCTGTTTGTTCTCACGGAGAATTTGGTGAGGATATACACGAACACGGAGTGAGTAACCATGTGGACCGGCTGCTTCACGGATGGTTGCATTCACGATAATTCGAGCCGCTTCTAAAGCGGTGTGACGAATTTGACAAGCATTGTCAACTTTAAGTGTCAATTCAACTGGGAATTCACGCTTTTCACCAGCCACTCGGTTACCCATGTGGAAGTTTGTAATTCGGCTATTTGGAATCCCACCAGTGTATTCCCGACGTGTGTAAGATTGTCCTTTCGCGCTGCGGTACATCACTGCGGGTTTTCTTGCCATGTTCCATTCCCTACCTTAGGCAGGGCCGGCGACCGCCCTTCCATATTTAATGGCATTCACATCAGATTAGTATCAATTCGGGCGGTCAATACTTAGCCTGCCGTAGTCTTGGCATCCTTGATGGCGGAGCCACTTGCACCTTCTTGGCTAGTCACTATTGGTGAGTATCTTCAAGAAGAGAGTGAAAAGCAGTGGTTTT
>Ga0302117_10000490_pt1 | contig 17174 bp, 20 predicted proteins | sample AG5_322_MG_FD_203112 | JGI IMG/M metagenome (GOLD analysis project Ga0302117, IMG submission 203112) | Marine microbial communities from Western Arctic Ocean, Canada - AG5_32.2 | ecosystem: Environmental > Aquatic > Marine > Oceanic | place: Canada: Western Arctic Ocean | collected 2017-10-01 | reverse complement strand
ATTCGTGAGCCGGTATCAATCAAGGCCGTCGCGATGATCGATAGAGATCCACCCTCCTCGATGTTCCGCGCGGCGCCGAAGAAGCGCTTTGGTCGTTGCAGGGCGTTAGCATCGACACCGCCGGTCAGCACCTTACCGGAGGACGGGACTACGGTGTTGTAGGCTCGGGCTAATCGAGTGATCGAATCCAGCAGGATAACCACATCCCGGCGATGCTCGACCAGCCGTTTTGCCTTCTCGATAACCATTTCGGCGACTTGGACGTGCCGGGTTGCAGGCTCATCAAAAGTGGAGCTGATGACTTCGCCCTTCACGGTTCGGGCCATGTCGGTCACTTCTTCCGGCCGCTCATCAATGAGCAGCACGATCAGATAGACCTCAGGATGATTCTTGGCGATCGACTGCGCAATGTTCTGTAACATCACGGTTTTGCCAGTTCTTGGTGGCGCAACGATCAGAGCGCGCTGGCCCTTGCCGATCGGCGAGATTAAATCAATGACCCGAGAGGTTGGATCGTTCGACTTACCTTCCGACTCTATCTCGAGACCAAGGCGCTCGTCCGGATAAAGCGGTGTAAGATTATCAAAGTTAATCCGGTGTCGCACGACATCCGGATCCTCGAAATTTATGTTGTTGACCTTTAACAGCGCAAAATACCGCTCGCCATCCTTTGGCGACCGGATTTGTCCCTCGACCGTGTCCCCGGTTCGCAACCCAAACTGACGGACCTGGCTTGGCGAGACATAAATGTCATCCGGACCAGGCAGATAATTTGATTCTGGCGAGCGGAGAAAACCAAAGCCATCCGATAGCGTTTCCAAAACGCCGGTGCCATGAATGGCAACTTCGTTCTCAGCTAATTGTTTCAGGATCGCGAACATCATGTCCTGTTTCCGCAGGACACTTGCATTCTCGATTTCCAGATCTTCAGCATAAGCTAGAAGATCAGCTGGGGTTTTGTTCTTAAGCTCCTGGAGATGCATCGTGAATCAGGTTTTCTTCTAAGGGAAAGGAATAGCGAATTATTTATGTGAATGTGCCTCGGACTGTCCGTGCAGAAAAGAAGATTAGATTTGGACAGGAAATGGGACTGGCCGTCCCAAGCGCAGGCTCCGAGCCTTTACCTAAAATCGAAGGCAAAGTCAAATGAGCATCAGCTTCTAAAGGTTGATCTTCTTAGATCGGTTTCAAGACCACCAATAGAACGATAGTTATTAGCAGCACTGTCGGCACCTCATTGATAATCCGGTAAAACCGCGATGAGAGCATGTTTGCATCGCGTTCAAAAAACCGCCGCCAGCGAGAAAGAGCGCCGTGAACTCCAGTCATTCCAACCAAAGCAAATAGTTTCCACTGCATCCAACTTTCTTCAATATAGCTGGGCATTAAATAAAGCATCCAAACGCCAAAAATAAAGCTCGCCATCATCGCTGGATTGATGATTGCACGCACCAAACGCCGCTCCATGACCTTCAGGGTCTCAGATAGTTCTGATCCGACTTTGGCATCTGCGTGATAAACGAATAACCGTGGTAAATAGAGCATGCCCGCCATCCACGCCATGACGCTAATGACATGGAATCCTTTGATCCACGGATAATATTCCATCAATTCTGCATCCCTGGATTTATATAGTTTCACGCAGAAGCTGGGCTAGTTTTTCAACATGTCCGGGTGGGGTAATCGGTATCACGCCATGACCAAGGTTAAAAATAAACGGTCCACCGGAAAGATCATTCCGGATTCTGGCAACAGCGCTTTCCATGGCATCACCACCAACCACAAGCGCTAGCGGGTCCATATTCCCCTGAACGGGTTTTAGGCCTTGTAGCTCCCGAGCGGCCCAATCAGTTGGAATGCTGGTATCCAGCGCTATTGCATCAACGCCGGAATGCTCTGCAAATGCACGGTATAAGACCCCAGCGCCACGGGGAAACCCTATAATTGGAACATCCGGATAGCTCTGCTTTACGCCATCAACAATCCGCCGGATTGGTTTAATTGTCCAGGCTTCGAACTGATCTGGTGCCAAGACCCCAGCCCAGGAATCAAAAAGCTTAACAATTGACGCTCCGGCCTCGATCTGTGCTTTGAGATGCTTGATTGTTGCCTCAACTAAGATATCAATCAGTTGGCCAAAACCCATGGGATCAGAATAAGCCCATTGTTTTGTTTTCGCATAATCTCGGCTCGATTGGCCTTCAACCATATAGGTTGCAACGGTCCAAGGTGCGCCGGCAAATCCAATCAGCGCAACATCATCTGGTAACTCTCCACTAACGCGACTAGCAGCTTCATAGGTTGCCTCAATTCGTGACCATTGCTTGGTTAATGACAGCCGGGAAAGGGCCGCAGCATTATTTATAGGTTCGAGAATTGGCCCGAAGCCTTCCTCGAAATGAAGTGCTTGCCCGAGCCCATAAGGGATAATCAGGATATCGGAAAATAAAATAGCCCCGTCTGGATGAAACCGCTTAATCGGTTGCAATGTCACTTCGGCCGCCTTAGCTGGGGCAAGGCAAAGATCGAGAAACGATCCGGATTTTGCCCGAAGCTTCCGGTATTCTGGTAGATAGCGGCCTGCTTGCCGCATCAACCAAAAAGGAGGGCGTTTTGACGTTGCGCCACGAAGGACATCGAGGATTAATGGACTGTTCATAAGACTCCCTCCGATCAGCTAAGACCTTCGTTATACAAATAATATTAAGTTAAAAGAAATAAATTGGAGTTGTAGTGGTTCCTTGTGAATCCTGGGGATTATAAAAGCCTCACATCTTATCCCCTGTTGAGCGGGGTTTGAGCTAGCGGAGCCACGGATTGTATTACCATTGGGCAAGGTTATCGTACTGGTAAGCCTCTGCCGATGTGAGTCATGGGAGTAGCGGGCAAAGCAGATTAATCATAGCGATTATCCCCTTAACAACTGTGATTATGATGGCCGTCAGGCAGGTCGAATAAAAAGACCTGAGATGAATCAATAAGGTGCGTCGAATTTGCCTCCGCCCTCGGAGCCGGTGTGTTATCCACGTTGTGCGGTGTTTGATACAGGGTAGGGCGCTGGCGACAATGACCGATCAGATCCACATTCACCTTGTTTCTGACGCGACCGGAGAGACGAACCATCAGATCGCCAGAGCCTGCATGGCGCAGTTTTCAGGCGTGCGTCCGACGGAGCATGTTTGGTCGCTAGTCCGCACCAGCAGTCATATTGAAAAGATCTTGACCGCCGTTGAGGTCTATTCAGGCCCAGTATTGTTTACTCTGGTTGATGTGGATTTACGTCGTCAGCTTGCCGAGGGCTGCGAAAAGAGACAGGTGCCGTGTGTTTCCGTGCTGGATCCGGTGCTGCATGCGCTTGGGGAATACCTTGGGGTTGAAAGCCGTGGGACGCCAGGCCGCCAGCATCGAATGGACGACGCGTATTTCAAACGAATCGAGGCGATGGATTTCACCTTGATTCACGATGACGGTCAAATAACCAAGGATCTTGCGGACGCCGATATCATAATTCTTGGCGTTTCCCGTACTTCTAAAACACCGACAGCGCTTTACCTTGCCAACCGTGGATACAAGACCGCGAATATTCCGTTGGTTCCCAATGTCCCGCTCCCAGACGAAGTTATTGAGGCCCGTGGGCCATTTATTATTGGATTGACCAATGATCCGGTTCGCCTCACTCAGGTGCGCCGAAACAGAATGCTGATGCTAAACCAAAGTGACGAAACCGACTATATTGACCTGGAAAAGGTTCGAAGGGAGGTGACTGATGCGCGTCGGCTGTTTAGGAAATATGGCTGGCCGGTGATCGATGTCACCCGCCGCTCAATCGAAGAGACGGCCGCCTCGGTGTTGCAACATCTCGCGCGGCTCCACGGAGAGGAAGGCTAAAAACGATGACTTTGGTGTTGATGGGTCCTGAAGCCGGGACAAAGGCGTTAATTTTAGCATCTGGTAGCACAACTCGGGCGGATATTCTTAATAAAGCGGGCTTGAGATTCACAATCCAGCGCCCGAATGTCGATGAGGCTTCGGTTCGCCGAACCATGATCGCTGACGGAGCGCCGGTGGAGGCTGGTGCCGTGCTTCTCGCCGAGATGAAGGCTCTGGAGGTAAGTCGAGACCAGCTGGATGCCTTTACGATTGGTGCAGATCAAATTTTAGAATGTGAAGGCGTGTGGTTCGAGAGGCCCGAAACGATCGCCCAGGCGAGGGCGCAGTTGTTGGACCTGATAGGTAAACGCCATCGGCTGATAAGCAGTGTGGTGGTTGTGGTCGGGAGGTCTAAAATCTGGCAGCATACGGACGAAGCGCAGATGACCATGCGGCCTATTAGCGAGGAATTTTTAGAGCGGTATATCACGATCATGGGTGATGGAATGTTTTCGTCGGTCGGTGGGTATCAGCTGGAGGGCGTTGGCTCACAATTATTCTCGGAGGTTGTGGGCGACCATTACACGATTTTAGGACTACCTCTTCTGCCTCTCCTTGGGTTCCTGCGGTCATACGATATTCTGGAAAATTGACGTCATGCGGATACTGGGGCTGACCGGATCAATCGCCATGGGCAAGAGTACGGCAGCAAGGATGCTGCGGCGGCTTAAGGTCCCGGTCCACGATGCCGATGACTGTGTTCATCGGCTGTTCGTCGAGGGGGGCCGGGCGGTTGGGCCAATTTCCAAAGCCTTTCACGGTGTTGTTAAGGGCGGCGCGGTTGATCGCAGCCGCCTTGGGGCGCAGGTTTTTGACAAGCCGGATGAGCTTATAAAGCTTGAGGCGATTGTTCACCCGCTGGTTCGCGGTGACCGGGATCGGTTTCTCGCGGCGCACCGCCGGCGGAGGACCCGTCTTGTGGTCCTGGATGTGCCGTTGTTATTCGAGAGTGGTGGGCACCGCGGCTGTGATGAAATCGTAGTGGTTAGCGCACCGGGTTTTCTCCAGCGCCGTCGGGCCCTAGCCCGCCCAGACATGACGCCCGGTAAGCTGGCGTCAATTTTAGCGCGGCAGATGTCAGATCATCGCAAGCGGCGATTGGCCGACGTGGTAATTAGCACGGGGCTTGGTTTCGCCGATACGCAACGTCGGTTGGTGCGGTATTTGAAGCGCCGACGGAAAATTAGGGCGTAGACAAGCAACGGGAGGCCAAAGGTGCGGGAAATTGTCCTGGATACGGAGACAACGGGGCTGGATCCCCTTTCTGGGCATCGGATCATTGAGATCGGCGCCCAAGAGCTCCTCAATCATGTGCCGACCGGCAATAGCTACCATTGTTATGTCGACCCGCAGCGCGACGTCGATCAGGGCGCCTTCGAGGTGCACGGCCTGTCTCGGGAATTCCTGGCCGACTTCCCGCCGTTTTCAGGCATCGTCGACAGCTTTCTTGAGTTTATCGGCAAAGATAGGTTGATCATTCACAATGCCAGATTCGACATGGGTTTCATCAACATGGAGCTCCATCGGCTAGGGCGAGACGACATCCCGACGGACGGGGTGGTGGACACACTGCAGATGGCTCGCCGCCGTTTCCCCGGCGCGCAAGCCAGTCTGGACGCTCTGTGCCGGCGATTTGAGATTGATAATTCCCACCGTGACCTGCACGGCGCCCTGGTTGATGTCGATCTTCTGGCGTCGGTATACCTGGAGTTAATTGGTGGCCGCCAACCAGGGCTGGAACTGACGGAGAAAGCCGGGCCCAGCCAGGCCCTGGCACCGCGCCAGACCACGAGCAGAGAACGGCGAAAATTTACCGCAAGCCTTGAAGAACGGGCTACTCACGGCCAATTGCTCGATCAATTGACCGACCCGATTTGGCGAGATGATGAAACGTGAATGAAGTCTGGCCGACTTGTTGAGCCCTGGCCTATTGAATGAGGGCCTCCTCGGCCGGAGCGTGGCTACCCTCTTTCTGCGATTGTCGGTAAAGCTGAGCAAAATCGACCGGTTGGATCAACAGAGGGGGGAATCCGCCGTCCCGGGTGATATCGGCCACAATGTTCCGGGCGAACGGGAATAACAACCGCGGGCATTCGACGAGCAGCACGGCCTGCAAATGCTCTTCCGCGAGGCCTTCCAAGGCGAACACGCCGCCATAACTAAGCTCAGCGAGAAAAAGGGGGCCTTCGTCGCCAGTGCCATTGACCGTGGTCGTCAACACAACCTCGTACACATCGTCGGCGAGTTTGGTTGCCTTGACGTCGACCTGCACGTCGACCTTTGGTTGACCCTCCTGCGCCTGCAGGCTCCTCGGCGCGCGCGGATTCTCAAACGAAAGGTCTTTTACGTATTGCGCATTGACTCGTATCGGTAGTGACCCGGCTTCTGCGGGTGTTGGAGCCGGCGCATCGGTGCTGTCGGTCATTGGAAACCCTTCGGGAAAACGATCTGGAGCCCAGCTATATGAACCGCCGAGGTATCACGGATTGGGGACTCTCACAACCACACCCCGGCCTTCGGGATCGACGCGTAGGACGGTCCCATTAGTCACTTTCAGGCCCGTTACGCCGCGGATAAACCCCCAATGTGTGACAACGGCAACCTGGTCCCGATCCGGCAGGGTCGCCGAGGTTTTGATGAAGTTGCGGCCGCGCGCCGCAACGAGATCGTCGGTCTCATCCTCGTTGGGCCACCAGCGCTCCTCGAGATGCGAAAAATCAATTCCGGGCCACTCCCGCATTAGGACGTCGCGCGGCGTGCCGATATCACAGGAAAACGCATAGTGCTCGCGAACCGTTGGGTTGACCGCTATCGACAGCCCCAGCCTCTCGGCAATGATTGACGCGGTTTGCAAGGCGCGTCTGTAGGGACTGCTGATCAGGCGGCGGACGTTCATGCCCTCAAGAAAGCCGGCTGCTTGCTTGGCCTGAGCCGCGCCGAGCTCGGTAATCGCCGGATCCTCGATGCCCGGGTCCTGGCGGGTCTGTCCGTAAATGACATTGAATTCTGATTGGCCGTGGCGAATGAATATCATGGCTTGGTCCGATCCTCCGGCCGGGCGGCCTCATCGGAGCGGTGATCCGGCAAACTCGGTCGGTCGATATCCGCACCACACGCGCCATTCGGCTCGCTCACAACTTGAAAGTCCCCATCTATAGTGCTCCCGGTCGATGGACCGTGGACATTTCCTTGGCTACCGGAAGACATGTGGGTGTGCGCCTTGGCAAGCACCGAGCGCAGCAACAACGCCATCACTAAGACCCGGATCGGGGGAATGAAAAGAAGAAACCCAATCACATCGGTTACGAAACCGGGAAGGAACAAACAAACCGCCGCCAATAACAAACCGAGGCCCCCAAGCACTTCGGCTAGCGGCATCCGCCCATGCCGGATGCTCTCTCGGGCGCGGGTTAGCGTGGTAAGGCCTTGAATACGAAAAAAGATTGCACCGACCGCCGCGGTGGCGATGGTTGCGCCGACCGTTGGCAGCCCGCCAAAGCGCCCGCCGACCTCGATAAAAGTCAGTATCTCGGCGACGGGTAATCCGACAAATAGACAGAGCAGGATAAGGGCGGTCATGGTTGCTCTTTGCGCAGTGACAGCTTAAGTAGTGTGGTGTACAGTTCTCGTTCAACGAACGCGATCGATCGTATCTTAGAAGGAACGACGTGATGCTTGCTGAACAGGCGCACGCTGACGATTCCTGGGTCTTGTGAAAGACAGGTAGAGAAAGGTCGGGCGGCGGTCCAGTATAACCTCCGGCCGGAAACGCGAAATGGGCGACGGTTTCGCATTCTTCGACATTATTATTTTCGCGATGCTGGCCGGGTATCTGGTTTTCCAGCTCCGCCGTGCGTTAGGGCGTCGAACCGGCCACGAGCAGGATCGCCGCGCCAATCCGTTCAAGCGCCAACCCGATGATGCGGCGGAAAACGACAATGTGGTCGCGTTGCCGGAACACATTGATGCTGATTCTCCGATCGAGGAGACGGCGAATTTCGCCTCGCAATTGAGCGGCCACACCAGACTCAAGACGATTGACCCGGGCTTTGATGACCGCGAGTTTTTGCGTGGCGCGAAAGGGGCTTTTGAATGGATTGTTGCGGCCTTTGCGCGCGGCGACCGCAAAGAGCTGCGTAACCTATTGGGGGCCTCGCTCCTGGAGAGCTTTGAGGCGGCAATCGATCAGCGTGAGCAGGCCGGGGAGACGCTTGAGACCACCATCGCGTCAATGAATTCGGCAACGATTAATGACATAACCTTTAATGGCCCGGTGGCGTCCATTGTCGTCGAGTTCACCACCGGCCAGGTCAAGGTGGCTCGCGATGCAAAGGGTGAAGTGGTCGAGGGCGACCCCGATAAGATCGAGACATTGACCGACATTTGGATCTTCTCTCGTGAATTGGGCGCAAGTGATCCGAACTGGCAGCTTGTCGGAACCCAGGACCCTGAAAAACAAATCTAAAGACGGCACGGTCGTCGCACCGATGGCGAAGCGGATCATGAACAGCCCTCTTCGCCTCTCGGCGTTGTTGCTTTTTCTGGTTGTGGCAGGCTGCGCGCAAGACCGTGCGGCCGTTACGCCGCCGGAGACTACCGGCGCCTCAACAGCTGCTCGATTCAAGCCGCTTCCCTTCTCGGAGCTGCCGCAGTGGGTGGCGGGTCGCCAAGGTGAGGCGCTTGCTGCGCTAAGTCGATCCTGCAGCAAGCTTCTGCGAAGGTCGCCGGCCCAATGGATGACAGACAAATCCGTGGGTGGCCGTGTGGGCGATTGGACCTTGGCTTGTCGGTCGGTTCCGTCGAGCATGGCAGGTCATGACGAAGCTAGGCGTTATTTCGAAACCTGGTTCCAGCCTTACGAGGTTTCTGCGAGCCGATCGGCGACCAACCCATCTGAGGATGGATTGTTTACCGGATATTTCGAGCCCAACCTCCGCGGCTCGCTGAACCAGAGCGATAAATTCAATATACCCTTGTACCAACGACCGGACGATCTGGTTCTCGTGACGCTTGGCGATTGGCGCGACAAATTGCGTGGCGAGCGCATTGCTGGGCGAATCATCGATGGCCGGCTGAAGCCGTATTATTCTCGCGCCGACATCGAAGCTGGGGCCATCAAGGCAACGGCGCGGCCCCTGGTATGGGTCGACGATCCGGTCGACGCGTTCTTTCTTCATATTCAAGGTTCCGGTCGGGTTGTTCTGCCGAACGGTGCGGTGGTCAGAGCGGGCTATGACGGCCATAATGGCCATACTTACCATGCGATAGGGCGGTATTTGATCGAGGCTGGCCAAATCACCTCAGAGGCGATGTCGCTGCAATCGATACGGGCTTGGCTAAAAGCTAACCCCAAGCGAATGACCGCCATGATGAACCGCAACCCCTCCTATATTTTCTTTCGCTGGATCAACGGCGCTGGTCCGATCGGCGCGCAGGGCGTGCCGCTGACGCCAGGGCGCTCCTTGGCGGTTGATCCGAGTATTCTGCCGCTTGGCGCGCCGATTTGGGTGTCTATCGACTATCCCGACGAGACCGGCCGGCCGCTGCGCCGGATGATGGTGGCTCAGGATACCGGCGGCGCGATAAAGGGCGCGGTGCGCGGCGATGTGTTTTGGGGCCATGGTGATGCGGCAGGCGCTCTGGCCGGGCCGATGAAGGCGGCCGGCCGGTTGTATCTGTTTCTCCCCAAGGCCCTCAAGGTGGCGCATCGGAGGTGACGATGTAGGTGCTGGCGCACGCCCTTGCAACGCGCCGGCGATTTGCCCATCCTGCCGACCAACCCGCTTACCGGAGCCGTTTGATGCCAGAAATCCAACTACGAGTAGCGGAGCGGCCACCGATCAAGGTTGGATTGTTCGTGACCTGTCTGGTGGACCTGTTTCGTCCCAGCGTCGGGTTCGCGGCGCTCGACCTTTTGGAGCGGGCCGGTTGCGTCGTCGAGGTTCCGGTCGGCCAAACCTGCTGTGGCCAGCCCGCTTATAATTCCGGCGATCCACAGGCCGCTCAAGCGGTTGCACATGGCCTGCTCGATGCTTTCGAAGGGTATGACTATGTGGTAGTGCCGTCTGGCTCCTGCGCTGGAATGATCAGCCAACACCTGGCGGAATTATTCGCTGATGACCCGGAAAAACAGCACAGAGCAAGGCATCTTGGCGCGCGAACGCATGAGCTGGTCTCATTTCTGGTGGACATACTCGGCGTAACGACGCTTTCGGCTCGATTCGAGGGGGAGGTTGCCTATCATGATGCCTGCTCGGGCCTCCGCGAGCTTGGTATCAAGAGCCAACCCCGCTGCCTGCTGGCCGGCGTCGAGGGGCTCGTGCTCAAGGAATTGAAGGAGCCGGAAGTTTGCTGTGGATTTGGCGGAACTTTCTGCGTGAAATATCCGCAGATCTCAGATGCTATGGTCAGCAACAAACTCCGCGATATCGAGGCCGCTGGCGCCGGGACGGTGTTGGCGGGGGATTTGGGATGCCTGATAAATATGGCTGGCAAAGCAAGCCGGTCGGGCTCGAAGGTTGAATTTCGCCACATCGCCGAGGTTCTTGTGGGAACCGGCGGGACCCCGGCGATCGGGCGCTCGAACCGATGAAGCATCACCCGACCTCAGCGAAATTTCCGAGCAATGCCAGGACGGCCCTAGCCGACCCGGTCTTGCAGGGAGCTTTGAGGAATTTGAAAAAGGGATTTCCGGTAAAACGCGCCGAGGTGGTGGCAGATTTACCGGAATTCGAGGCTTTGCGCGACGTTGCGCGGGATATCAAAGACCACACACTGAACCATCTTGACGCCTATTTGGAGATCTATGAGGCCAATGTGGTGCGCAGCGGCGGCCAGGTGCATTGGGCGCGCACGGCCGAGGAGGCCTGCGAGACCGTCATGACAATCTGCCGCGACGCCGGCGCCCGTATCGTCACCAAGGGTAAATCGATGGTGGCCGAGGAGATCGGCCTGAACGCCTATCTCGATACCCGGGGGATTGAGCGTGTCGAGACGGATTTAGGCGAGTACATTATCCAACTGCGCGATGAGCCGCCAAGCCACATCATCGTTCCGGCAGTGCACGTCACTAAGGAGCAGATCGGCGAGACTTTCCGGGCCGCCCATAATGGCTTGGATCCCAACCGGGACCTTTCTGAGGCTAGGGAGATCACCGATGAGGCGCGGGATCGTCTGCGGCAAAAATTTTTCGCCGCCGAAGTTGGCATTACCGGGGCGAATTTCCTGGTGGCTGAAAATGGCTCCAGCATCATCGTCACCAATGAAGGCAATGGCGACCTGACCCAGACCCTGGCGAAAGTGCATATCGTCATTGCCAGCCTGGAAAAACTGGTGCCGACCATGGAGGATGCGATGGCGGTCCTCCGGCTGCTCGCCCGATCCTCGACGGGGCAGGAATTCTCCGTTTACACCACCGTATCGAACGGGCCGAGGCGCCCCGCTGATCTCGACGGTCCCGAGTCTTATCATGTGGTTCTGGTGGATAACGGCCGGACTGCGATGCTGGGGACCGAAAACCAAGAAATGCTCAGGTGCATTCGCTGTGCTGCCTGCATGAATCATTGTCCGGTTTATAGTGCGGTCGGCGGCCACGCCTATGGCTGGGTTTATCCGGGGCCCATGGGGGCGGTTCTGACGCCATCGCTAATCGGTATCGAGAATAGTGGACACCTGCCCCATGCTTCGACCTTCTGCGGGCAATGTGAACAGGTTTGTCCGATGAAAATTCCGCTAACCAAGATGATGCGATATTATCGAAACCAGGCCTACGCGTCTGGTCATGGATCGAAAATCAGCAGGATTGCCCTGGGTATGTGGTCATACCTAGCCACCCACCCAGGGCTTTATCGCAGGGTTATGAAAATCGTGGCGCGAGGGCTTCGTTGGTTTTCCGGTCGCCGGGGAAGCCTCAGCCACGTGCCTTTGGCTGGGGGTTGGACGGAAATGCGCGATCTTCCAGCGCCGGAGGGTGAGACTTTTATGGAGCGATACCGCCGGGAACGCGGATGGGGGCCTGGGCAATGAGCGCCGCCAGAGAGCAAATTATCTCTGGAATACGTAAAGCCCTAGGGCGTGGCCCGCTGGACGAAACCGGCTTGGCGCCGATCAGACAGCGGCTGAAGGGACATTCCCGCCACATCATCCCAGCGCGGGTGAATTTGGATGCCGAGGGGCTTGTCGAGCTGTTCATATCCAAAGCCAGGGGCGTAAGCGCAACTGTGGAAGCGGTTGCCGACATGGCGGCGGTACCACAAGCGGTTGCGCGTTATCTTACCCAAGAAAATCTGCCGGCCCGTTTGGTCCAAGCGCCCGGTTTAGCGGATATGGATTGGTCTCTGGCCCCGACCATCGCGGCCCGTTCCGGCCTTGCCGAGGAGCCGGACGAGGTTGGGCTGACGCCGGCGGTTGCCGGGGTTGCAGAAACCGGAACCCTGCTGCTGACCTCCGGGCCCGAAACACCGACCACCCTCAATTTCGTGCCGCCGACCCATATCGTCGTGCTGCGCCGGGATCAAATCGTCGGCGCCTATGAGGATGCTTGGGATCGACTGAGGGTCAACACCTTGCTCGCCGGGAGGCAGCCGCGTGCGGCCAATTTCATCACCGGACCGTCACGAACCGGGGATATTGAACAAAAAATCCAAATCGGTGTGCATGGCCCGCTGCGTCTTCACATCGTGATAGTCGAGTGTTGAGTTGATGGCTGGCCGACAGCGGACGGGATGGCCAAGCACCCAGGATCTTGAGCTGTTTCATCGGGTTCTTGTCGATGTGACGCCGCTTAGACCGGAGACAGCGTCGCAGCCATCGGCAGGACCGACCACGCTGCCAAAAGTGGAAAAACTGGTAAAAACAATTACAAGAACAAAGACTGAATCTCCCCTTAAGCCGACGGTTAAAGAGGCGGCGAGACCAGCCGTCCTGGCCGATCATGGGCCAGGACGGGCGCCGGGCCTTGATCGTCGCTCGGCGCTTCGGCTGAAGCGCGGAAAGACCGAGATCGATGGTCGGATCGATCTGCATGGGATGACTCAGGAGCAGGCCCGCTCAGCCCTGACCGGCTTCGTTATCTCTGGCTATCGCCAAGACCGCCGCTGTTTGCTGGTAATCACCGGCAAGGGGCGTCGCCCGGCCCGCGACGAAACCAATGCTTGGAGCGCTGAATCCGGGATTTTGCGCCAAAGGGTGCCGCGCTGGCTGGAAGAGCCGCCCCTGGTGGGTTGTGTCCTTGCCTATTCACCGGCCCAACCAGAGCATGGCGGATCCGGGGCGCTTTACGTACTGTTGAAGCGGCGACGTGGACCATGACGCCGTTCGGAGCTCGGCTACGCGATTTGAGGGCCGAGAAGAGCGTCACCATGACCAAGATGGCCGCGGCGCTGCAGGTCTCTCCGGCCTATTTATCGGCGCTGGAACATGGCCGCAAAGGTCGCCCGACGGTAGGGCTGCTTCATCAAATTTGCGCTTATTTCAGCTTGATTTGGGACGATGCTGAAGCACTGCGCCGGGTCGCCGAGTTGTCTCACCCCAGGGCCGTAGTCGACACCGCCGGCCTCAGCCCGAAAGCGACGGAATTGGCCAATCGTCTGGCCGAGAAGATCGGCGATCTTGATGATTCGCGTCTCGATACCCTGCTCGCCGAATTAAGCGACCCGGCGGACCATCGCGGGCCAAGGTATTGATTTCGTAGGCGGGTGGCTTTTAACTTCAGAGGATAAACTTGCTGAGATCGGTGTCCTTGGCTAGGTCACCCACGTGGATTTTCACATATTCGGCGTCAATTTCCACGGTCTGGTCCGGACCATCGGAAGCGCTGAAGCTTATTTCGTCCAGCAGTTTTTCCAAAACAGTGTGCAGGCGCCGCGCGCCAATGTTCTCGACGCTCCGGTTCACCTCAACCGTTAGATCGGCCAAAGCATCGATGGCGTCGGGCTTGAAATCTAGGGTCACCTGCTCGGTCGCGAGCAAGGCGGTGTATTGGGTGATCAGGCTGTTTTCAGGCTCCGTTAGAATGCGTCTGAAGTCGTTGCGGGTCAGGGCCAAAAGCTCAACTCGGTTCGGTAGCCGACCCTGCAGTTCTGGCAGCAGATCCGAGGGCTTAGCCTGGTGAAAGGCGCCAGAGGCAATGAACAGAATAAAATCCGTTCGCACTGTTCCATGTTTGGTAGCGACGGTAGTTCCTTCAATGAGCGGCAGTAAATCCCGCTGAACGCCCTCGCGCGAGACGTCGCCCCCCTGGCGTTCGGACCGAGCGCAGATCTTGTCGATCTCATCGAGGAACACGATACCATTTTGTTCGACGGCGTCGATCGCCTGACGGACCACGCGCTCTTCATCCAAAAGCTTGTCAGCTTCCTCGGCCAACAATACCTCGTGGGATTCAGCGACCGACATGGTGCGGCGTTTGGTCTTGCCGCTAAAGGCTTTGCCGAACATGTCATTGAGATTCATCATGCCCATTTGGGCGCCCGGCATGCCGGGGATCTCGAAGGTCGGCATGCCGCCACCACCTCCATCAATGGTCTCGATTTCGATCTCTTTGCCGGCCAGCTCACCCTCGCGCAGCATCTTGCGGAATTTCTGCCGGGTTTCCTCGCGAGCATTCTCCCCGGCGAGCGCAGTGATCACCCGGTTTTCAGCAGCAAGTTCGGCCTTGGCGTGGACATCCTTACGCATCTTCACCCGGACCATGGCGATCGCGGTTTCAACCAAATCGCGGATAATTTGTTCTACATCCCGGCCGACATAGCCAACCTCGGTGAATTTTGTGGCCTCGACCTTGAGAAACGGCGCGTCGGCCAGCTTGGCCAGACGGCGCGCGATCTCGGTCTTGCCGACCCCGGTCGGGCCGATCATCAGGATATTCTTTGGCTGCACTTCCTCACGGATTTCGTCCGGAAGCTGCTGACGGCGCCAACGATTGCGCAGGGCGATGGCAACGGCGCGCTTGGCGGCGGTTTGCCCGACAATGAAACGATCGAGTTCGGAGACGATCTCGCGGGGGCTGAAGGTGGTCATGTGGAAATCCCGGTGGTGGCCGCTTAAAGCGACTCGACGGTTACGTTCTCGTTGGTGTAGATGCAAATGCCGGCGGCGATTTCCATGGCGCGGCGGGCAATGGATTCGCTGTCCATGTCGTTGCGGTCGATCAGCGCGCGCGCCGCCGATAGCGCAAATGAACCACCGGACCCGATCCCGATCAACCCATCCTCAGGCTCTAGCACATCGCCGTTGCCCGACAAAATCAACGACGTGCCTTCATCGGCAACCGCCATCATCGCTTCAAGGCGCCGGAGATATCGATCAGTTCGCCAATCCTTGGCCAGCTCGACGCAAGCCCGGGTGAGCTGCGCCGGATGCTGCTCCAGCTTAGCTTCCAGGCGTTCGAACAGAGTAAAGGCATCGGCCGTCGCACCGGCGAAACCGGCGATAACCGATCCACCGGACAGCCGCCGCACCTTGCGTGCCTGACTTTTGATCACGGTGTTGCCGAGGGTGACCTGGCCGTCGCCGGCAATCACCACTTTGCCATTCTTGCGGACCGAGAGGATCGTCGTGCCGTGCCAAGTGGTTCCACTCTCGCTCATTGATCGTCCATTCTCATTTGTCTTCCTCGCCAAACGCCTGTCGCCGGGGCTCTCCAGAGGGCCAGCATCCCGGTTAAACTCGCCGGCGGACTGGCCAGCCACCGTCGTTCCTGATACATAGCGCGCCGAAGCGACGGGATGACCGATTATGACCGACCAGCGCACCGCGACCATCGAACGCGTTACCAAAGAGACGCGGATTCGCGCCGCCGTCAACCTCGACGGTAGCGGAACTTATGATGTATCGACCGGGATTGGTTTTCTCGACCATATGCTTGAACAGCTTTCCCGGCACTCCCTGATCGACCTTTCGCTTGAGGCGGAGGGAGATCTGCATATTGATTTTCACCACACAACGGAGGATTCTGGTTATGTGGTCGGCGAAGCCGTGCGCCAGGCGCTTGGCGCACGCACCGGCATCACCCGGTATGGCGCGGCGCGAATACCGATGGACGAAACGCTGAGCGAGGTAGCGCTCGATATCTCGGGCCGACCCTATCTCGTTTGGGCGGTAAAGATGCCCCAGGCCAAGTTGGGCGACATGGACAGCGAGCTTTTCAAGGAATGGTTCCAAGCCTTCGCCCAATCGGCTGGCATTACCCTGCATGTCCGAAATATATACGGCGAGAACACGCATCATATCGTTGAGTCCTGTTACAAGGCCTTGGCTCGTGCGCTGCGCCAGGCGATCACCATTGATACCCGCGCGGCCGATAGCGTGCCGTCGACCAAGGGTTCGCTGGGCGGCGCCATTTCCGGCGCGTAAAAAAACATTCGATTAAGCATTTTAGTCGACATTAGATTCGGGGATTGATCAGATCATGAGCGTCGCAATCATCGACTATGGTTCCGGCAATCTTCGATCCGCTGCAAAGGCTTTTGCCTGGGCCGCAGTTCGGGCTGAGCATACGCCCGAGGTGCGGGTGACTGCCGATCCTGACGACCTGGCGTCGGCCGATCGGATCGTGCTGCCGGGCGTTGGCGCTTTTGCTGATTGCATGAGCGGCCTTGAAGCGGTCTCTGGCTTGCGCGAGGCGTTGCAAGAGCAGGTAATTCGGCGCGGAAAGCCGTTTTTGGGGATCTGTGTGGGCATGCAACTCATGGCCCGAAGCGGTCATGAGCACGGCGTTACGGATGGACTCAGCTGGCTGCCTGGCGGCGTGGTCGAAATTTCCCCTTGGCCCGGGGAAAATGGAAAGCGCCTTAAGGTGCCGCATATGGGTTGGAACCAGCTTGTGATGAGTTCTCACCGCCATCCTGTGCTAGAAGGCCTCGATGATGGTTGCCACGTCTATTTTGTTCATAGCTTCCATATGCGCCCCGATGCTCCCGATCACATCGTGGCGACCACGGATTATGGCGAGTCGGTAACTGCCGCGGTCGCTCGGGACAATATCTTTGGCACCCAATTCCACCCCGAGAAAAGCCAGGCGGCGGGATTGCGCCTGATCAGCAACTTTCTCGCTTGGCGACCATAGGGGATGCAGCATGAGTTCCGAAAATAGAACCTTTGCGCCGACGGAAATTCGTGTTGAGCTTATGCACAGCCTCAACGCGGCCGATTTGAATGATTTGTGCGACGCCGCTGAGGCGGCGATCCGAGATGGCGGTGGCTTTGGCTGGGTTGAGCCTCCCGAGCATGACGTGCTGGAGGCC
>Ga0302117_10000486_pt1 | contig 17243 bp, 4 predicted proteins | sample AG5_322_MG_FD_203112 | JGI IMG/M metagenome (GOLD analysis project Ga0302117, IMG submission 203112) | Marine microbial communities from Western Arctic Ocean, Canada - AG5_32.2 | ecosystem: Environmental > Aquatic > Marine > Oceanic | place: Canada: Western Arctic Ocean | collected 2017-10-01 | reverse complement strand
ATTTCAGGAAGAGCTTCCAAGAAGCTGGCATCTACTATTCCGTTTTCATCAAGACGAACTATCCCAGGCACTTCGTGACCATTAAAGCTGTCAAAACCACCACTCAAAATGATGCCATTATCCCAATCAATCACCAAGCCGCTAACAACTCCATTGGCTCCCAGACCCAGGTCAAAACTTTGATCAATCAACCCATTGGCATTTAACCGCGCCAAGCCCTGGCTTGGAAAACCATTATAGTTTGTAAAATCACCTCCAAGAAGGATACGACCCATGGCATCCTCGATTGCTATCAGGATGGTGCCATTGGTCCCTGCTCCAGCATCAAACGTGGAATCGAGTGCCCCATCCACGTTGAGGCGGGCTATATGGTTAAGATTATTACCGTTGTAAGTGGTGAAATCACCGACAGCCAGCAGGAAACCACTGGACAACTGCACTATATCCTGAATTTGACCATTGGGTCCTTGTCCCGGAACAAAAGATGAATCAATATTTCCATTGGACAAAAGCCGTGTAAAGTTAGGTACAGGAATCCCGTTAAAAATCTTGAAGTCCCCACCAATAAGAAGTTTTCCGTCAGGTAATATTTCCAGAGTGTTAATGATACCATTCGCCCCTGTCCCGAGACCAAATGTGACATCTACATAACCACTTGGAACATTCAACGCCTCATTATCCAAAATATTTACCACTGCCTGCGTTTTATCACCAAATTCAGCTCCTCCAACTATGTCGGATAATACGACACTGAACTGCTCTGTATTCTCCAATGATTCATCATCAAATAAATTAATAACAAATGAACTCCCTGACTGGCCAGCCTCCAACGTCAGAGTTCCACTGATCGCACCGTAATCGGGCATCTCCCCAGATGAAACTGCGGTCAGATCGACAGTCGAAAAACTTAATTCCTGAGTCCCGACAAATCCTCCCTTTCGAATAACAAAAATCCGTGCTTCCTTGCCATTTTCATTAAAGGAATACTCGGTGCGGCCCAATTCAATAGTGCCGTACGAATCATCGTCCTTGATGGTGACTAATGCCTGGACAGTACTGGCCAAGATAGCGCCTGCAGGGTTGCTTAATTTGACTTTAACCTGCTCATCCTGCTCGACCTGATCATCATCCAGTATTTCCACCTCAATTTGTTTCGCGATAATCTCTCCGTCGTTCCACACCAAGGTACCTGATTGAGTAACGAAATCCTCACCGGCCACTGCACCCGCCTCGATACCCTCACTTGTCACCTCATAATCCACACTTACCCTGCCCTGACTACCGCCACTCCTCCGAACATAGAGTGTTTCAATTCCATCGCTCTCCTTAGGTTCGTGCACTAACTGATCCAACTCGAGCTTTCCAGATTTAAGATCGTTATCGATAATCACCAACTGTGCCGAAATCCCCGCTTCACCTTCTTTCGGCAGTGACGCCCCTCCACGTGGCTTTGATAACACGATATTAATAACCTCGTCACCCTCCTGGAACTCATCCTCCGTTATTCGTATATAAAAGATCTTAGATTTTTGGCCGGAGGCAAATGTCAGCGTTCCCGATTTGGAGGAGTAGTCCAAACCTGCAACAGCCGTTCCATCAATGGTTTCATAATCTACAGATACCAACCCATTCAAACCATTGGTTCGTTCAACAGTGATAGCGGCCCGGCGACCGCCCTCCTCTACAAAAAATTCAGTGCTGCTAAGCTGAAGCCCCCCCGGATCGAAGTCATCGTCAAGAATCGTCAACCTGGCATCCCGCCTGTCATAAACAACGCCCAAGGGAATTGGCTCCCCTCCCAAATTTATGGATCCAAATGGAAATCCAAGTTCCAATTTTAAAACCTCATTCCCCTCAATTACGCCATCCGCAACAAGTTGAATATCTGCTGATGCTCCCAAATATGAGCCATCACTTAGCATCCATCCATTCTTATCCCACCCTAAGGCTGGGCTTAAATAGTCAAAAACCTCCCCGTTTAGCTGTCTTAGGTAGAACTCACTTCGATCTGGTGCATAGTATGAGGCATCGTTAACGAAATTGTCGCTTGAAGGCCACATAACAAATGCCTGTTTTGAAATAAAATCAATCGGCTTAGGATCATCCGGGTTTTCAAGATCCTCCTCCGTACCGGACGTAGCAACCCCGGCATTGCCAAAGATAGAATGGGTTTTAAACCGGACTCCTGCCGTTCCAAGACTTCCGTTTTTTCGCCTCATGGTAACGAACGCGCTGTCTCCAGACTCAGCCGCTGTATAGGTATCCTGCACAAACTCAACCGCACCTGGCCCCCAAGTTTCTCCACCGCTTAATTTCGCAACATTAGTTACATCTACTGTCGTTGCCCTGCTGGACTGACCCAGCAAACCAGCCGCAAGAGTTCCTCCGCTTCCTCCTCCAACTTCATCAAAAACTCCACCCAAGAGAATACCGCCATCGGTGCCATTAATCTTGATAACATTTACAATGCCCGACACATCAAAACTGTGTACCTTGGTCAACCCTGCAAACTGGTTGTAGGCCGTATCCATGAAGGATGTATCAACAGTGCCATCCGGGTTGAGACGAGCCAACCCCATGCGACGAGTTCCATTGTATTTAGTAAATGTACCCCCAATTAAAACGCGATACATTGGAGGCAACTCTTCCCTAATCTCCGCCCTGTAAATGGGGGGGATGATTCCTCCTGATCCAGCTATATTGCTGAGCACAGGGTCGTCTTCATCTGGGTTATCTTGATCCAGTGATTCGTTGAGCAAATCCTGAAAAAGATCCTCCGCGGCCGCCAAACTAAATGTCGGTGACCCAACCACGTTAACGGAGTCATCCACCACGACGCTATGTATTGGACCGTCCAAGCCATCCCCGGGATTGAAGATAAAATCCACCGCTCCATTTTGGTGCAGCTGGGCAATATTATTTCTGGGCGTTCCATTTACGTTAGAAAAATTACCCCCAAGCACGATTTTGCCATCAGGGTAAACATCCACATCAAAAACTTCCCCATCCACACCATCACCGGGAGCAAAAGCTGGATCAATCTTTCCTGTTAAAGCATCCAGTATTGCAATTGACGGACTGTAATGATCACCCACCATGAGAAAATCCCCTGCAATCAATATTTGAGAATTCGGCATCATCGTAACCGTATAGACAACGCCGTCAGTGACCCCATCAGGATAAAAGTCCTCGTCCAACGACCCGTCCCCGTTAAGTCGAGCAACAGACTTTCGATTTTGCCCGTCAACAGAAATAAAATCTCCTACAACAATAACCTTTTTGTCCGGTTGCACTAGGACATCATACACTTCCCCATCTATACCCAGACCGGGATCAAAAGTTTCATCAACAGATCCATCAGAATTCAACCGCGCCACTCCTCTCCTTGAAAACCCATTAAAGGCAGTAAACCCACCACCGATTACCGGACGCGCATCCAACTGCAGTTGCCCACTACCCGTTTCTATATTGTGGTAGCTTAAGGATATTGAGTTAATGTAAGCATTGGCACCCAAACCCGGCTCAAACTCGCTGTCTGGCAATCCCGACTGGTCAACCCTGACAATACGATTTCTTTGCGTGCTACCGATCGCCGTGAAATCACCCACAAAATATATCTTTTCCTCCTTAAGATTTTCCGACGGATCTGCGGATGCCGGAACCGTGACTATATCGTAAACATCATTGTTTACCTGTGGAGAGAATCCCGGTTCAACCGAACCGGCCGGTGGATCATCATCCAAAATTGTCACTACGGTCCAGTACTGAACACCCAAGGCAACGCCAGGCTTGAACCATCTCTCTTCTTGATCGCCGTCTCCATCGCCATCGCCATCGCCATCGCCATCGCCATCGCCATCGCCATCGCCATCGCCATCGCCATCGCCATCGCCATCTCCTCCGCCACCTCCGCCACCTCCGGCACTCAAGTCAACCTCCTCATCTCTGGCTGCCCCTTCCATTTCATAATCCTTGATATAAAGCACAACGATCATGTCCTCACTAAATTCGGTCTGCGTGTCGTTTACAATTTGGATCTGTATCATTTTAGGCTCGAGATCCTCCGCCTCCCAATTCAGTGTCCCAGTGACAACATGAAAATCCCTCATCACCGGCCCATTGCTATATGAGTTGTAGAAAGAAGGTGTATAGACCCTGTCCCCGCTTGGAGTTGGAAGGTCTGATCCGGGGCTTAGCAATATTTGGGGCAGGCTCTGACGCGAATGCATTCCCTGCAACAAATCACCAAACCTCAAAAAACTGGTGGACAACGCATTGGGACTTATTCGAGGTTCGTCGCCGGGCAATTCCAAATACTTCGTGCCTGTATCCCAATCGTCCCCAGTTGCAGTCGGATCTCCTGTCCAAGGAGTCGGCTTTGCGACTTCATTGACCCAGTTTTCCCTCGCATCATCAACCAGGAATCCCCGGTTAGGGCCAACCATGTAACCAACCTCCACGGACTCATCCAGTGGATAGGATCTATAAACCGCAATTTCTATCTCTCCCAGTCCATCATTCTTGTCCGCCTGGCTTTCAATCTTTCCTTTCTTGAAATCATCATCGCCCTCGGAAACACGGTAGCGCGCCCGACCAAAGCGAAAGCCCACACGCTGATGATCCAGCTCTGTGCTGTCCGGCCAAATATCCTGCTTCCAAATCAGGTCTGTTGCCGGGCCTCCGACAACATCATTGATGCGCAAGGTGGCACTTGATAAATTCGGATTCAAAACCGGCTGAATATTTTCGGGCTCCCCGTCTGCGGCCCTTGCATTACTTAACACCAATTCGGCCATGGTAAAGGGGTAAGCTTCTCCGTCGAAATTACGCACCAAATCAACTTGAAACAACTTACTCATTTCATTGTCACGGAAAAAAAGCGTTCCTTGAGCCGGCACAAAATCATCGTTTGGTGAGGCCTTTTTACCGGGAACAAATGTACTTTGTGTAATGTCGGGATAATCTTCACTTTCAGGCAATCTTCGACTGTGCCTTACCCCGCCTATTTGCGCTTCAGACAAATTGCCTCCACCAATCACCTCATAGTCAACCAATACCGCCCCCGTTGCACCCAACCCCCTGGTGACCATGATCTCAACATATCGATCACGCTCAGACGTTATAAATGAATCTCTAGCAAACCCAAGTGAACCGGACTCTGCCCCGTCAATAATTATAGATGTTTCGCGCAACTGCCCAACTGCGAGTCCCCCCTGGGGATTGCTGAGTGATATTAATATGTTTTCCTGCTCCTCTAGAAAAGCGTCATTAAGAATATTGATGGTTATCGATTTTCCTCCCTCTTCTCCATCCGCCCAGGTGATGATCCCATCCGATCCCTCATAATCCGCCTCGAATGTTGCTGTCCCATCCAATACAATATATTCAACAGAAACCGCTCCGTTGCTACCTCGTTCCCGGTTTATCGTGACAGTGACTGACCCATCCGTTTCAAACACATTATAAACAGAAGCATCAAACCGCACTGTACCCGCTCCCTGTCCCAAGGCTTGGTTGGGGAGACAAACAAACAAAATCAAGGCACAAAAGGCGGATATTAATTTGAGATAATTAAACTTCATTAAAAATTCTTTCCAATTCTTTCCTTTAGGGCGCCACAGCTCGGTAATATAAAAACTGATCCTTACCTGGCATCTCTATCGACACAGAAACCTGTCCTTCATTGTCCAAAACCACCGAACCGTGGTGTCGCCAATTTTTAAGGTCGTTAGAAATTTCCAGATTATATTTATGGCCAGCCAAGCCTTTGACAATTAATTGATTAACCACCGCACCTACCTCAAGACTGGCAGAAACGGAAAGCGGAAACTTGAAATCATCCAGCCAAACAGTGTCCTCACCCGCATGATTTGCAAAATCCTTTGTATACCTCCACTCCAAGTGATGCTTCCCCTTGGCAAGTTCAATACCAAACAACTCCCAATCTGAATAACCAGACCACGTATTGATCGACTTGCCGTCAATAATAAATTCAAACTTGTCCCACAATTCCTCAGAGTCCACTCGCACATTGAACTCAACCCGCCCGCTAATGAAGTTGGCATTCAAGCTTAGAACCGATGTCTGGGTATCCTCAATATTGCCTGCACGTATTACCGTTGTAACATTATCACCTGCGCCCTCGGGTTCTATCCGCCAATGAACATCGCCAGAAAACCCCCAATTGAGCCGACTAAAATCACCATTCTCAAAGTCGTCCGTGAAAAGACCGTCCACGAATACAGGCTCCAAGAAAATGTCTTCTGTAACGCTCAAAACCAAGGGATTCTCAAGGGATGCAATATCTCCCTGCCAGCCTTGGAATAGCATGCCCTTATTCGGTATAGCCTTCAAAGTGACCGGGCTTCCTTCCGCCACATAGGCATACGGCTTGAGCGAATTTTGATTGTATGCAAGCGCAATTCCCTCAACGGAACCATGCGCTGATTTCTTTAACCTCAACTTGTGCACATCCATGGCGATAAACTCAGACTTAAAATATATCGCTCCCCTGTCACCACCAAAGCCATCAATCGCAATATGCGCCACCATTCCCTTCACAAATGGAATCTTAATCTTGCTGAAACCTAAATTTTCTGTCGTTTCATCCCGCTCAGGGTTGTCATCATTGGAAATGATCTCGTTTAGGTTTGAAACGCGATCTCCCAAATACGCACCTGAAACAGTATCGAATGTTCCCTCAATGACCTCGACCACCAACATACCATCCTCCGGGGCCTCGTAATACCACCAGGCCGAACCGCCACCCTCATTGCCCGCATGGAACGGTTCCCCGGTTTCTCTTGTCGCCTTAGCCGTGTTTGAATCCGTGTAGTAGATTAAATAATCGAGTTTTATTTTACTTCCCAACGCAGGCGGATCCCCTAAAAACTCAAGGTTAACACCATCCACTACCTGATAATCCACATCGAGTACTTGTTGCACCCCATCAACACTGACCGAGTAACTTCCTGACACCCTGGTATCATGGGTTAAAATAAATTTCCCGTATACACCATTCCCGAGAAACTGTTCCGTGTTTAATGGCAGCGCTTCCTTGAAATGATCATTCTGAATATAAATGGGCTGATAATCGACCTCCAACCTGTACGGCTTTGATATATTCCCAGAATAATCCTTTGCCCTAATATTAATGGTGTTTAACCCCTCCTTAAGGAATACGGGCAGATGCCAATCATCAACACCAATAGCAGTCTGTCCCATCGGGGAATTCACACTGATCAACACCTCCTTGACCCCGGATGCATTCGGTATGGGATCCTTTACCAATCCAACTATGTCAATTCGGTTGGTGTTGTGTATGGACCCGTTATTTGGGCTTGTCAGTTCGACATAAGGGGCATTCAAATCCAGATTCCCGTTTGCCTCTGTGCGAAGATGAATGTAACCCCTTTCATCCTCATTTTCACCGGCCACTGCAATCCTGTAGGTTTTTCCCTTGATCCCATCAAAAAATACGTGTCGTTCTCTTTCACCCTGCCAGTCCTCCTTGTTGGATTCAATTTTGACGAGTTGATCCAGGCTTGGCCCAGAATAAACTGCAATCAACGGATCAATGTCACTACCGGTGGCATCGACGATCATTCGCCCGGTCTCACTTGGGGACCAGTTCCACCAAAGGGAACCTACCTGGTCAAGCGCTCCGGCGTGGTAAGGCTCGTCATCCTGCAATGTCGCAAATATATTGTAAGCAGGATGAAGTTCGGCGGACTTGAAGATTTTTGCTCCATTTTGAAAATCATCATTTTCAGGAATGGGAACCAGATCATACTTGATCACCCTGGCAAAGTCAGTTTTCTTTGGCGCACTCACCAACAGTGTCATTGACATCTTTCTCGCAACATTCGGAACATCAAAGGAATAGGAGTATTCTCCATCATCCTTTGTTACATCTGGGATATCGCCTGAGTTATTAAAGTATAATTCGCCGCCATGGTCCGTTAGACCTATTACCACCGCGTTTGTAACTGAAATGGAGTCGATGACATTGACAACAATATTGGTCACCGAGCCCGCCAACAGCATGGATCCTGAAGGAGGGTATATGCTGACTAGCATCGATCCATCAGGCACCCCAAATCCAACCTCCTCCATGCCTTGAATTGCTTTATATGCATTCACCCTGCCGCCCGTTATCAAAAGTCCCTGCAAATTATCCACTGGATCAACTGACTCAAGTAATTTCTCCCTAATCTGAAGCGTGCTCCAATCAGGCTTTAGGCCCCTCATCAATGCCAAGACCCCCGCAACATGAGGGGCCGCCATACTGGTCCCTTGAAACTCCTCATAAGAGTAGTTTGAATCGGAAGTAGATGAATAAATCTCAACTCCGGGCGCCGCCAAATCGACACTCAGTTCACCATAATTGGAAAACATGGCCTTTGTGTCAGTACGATCGGTTGCAGCAACAGATATGATATTCTCAAGATCATATCCGTCAGGGTAATGAGCCCACCCATCATTATCGCTGTAACCGTTACCCGCCGAGCACGAAAACATTAAATCATAATCTTCACTAGCCGCCGCATAAGCGTCAAATGCCGACTGTGAAAACCAATAGCTACCATAGCTACAATTGGCGACATGCGCCCCATTTTCAGAAGCAAATTCAACACATGAAATCACCGTTGAAGTAAAAGAGTTTGGGAAAAGTTTTACTGCCATGATCTTGACATTCCACGCAACACCCACATGCGGACTGTCATCGTTTGCCTGGGCAGCAATCGTGCCTGCAACATGTGTGCCGTGACCGGACGTGTCCATCGGATTACCATCCATATCAGACGGATCGGCACCATAAATATTGTCCACATAACCATCGCCATCGTCATCCTGCAGGTTGCCGGCAACCTCATCTTTATTGACCCACATTTGCACAGGATTACCATCGTTATCCGTAAATTCCTGATGGGTATAGCGCACACCCGTATCGATCACAGCAACGGTGATCTCCGGATTGCCCTGATCTATATTCCAAGCCTCGGGTGCATCAATATCAGCATCCTCCAAGCCGCCTTTCTGGCCTATATTGTGCAGACCCCAAAGTGTACCATCCTTATAGGCTGTGTCGTTTGGCTCCAGATCTAACTCCATCAAGTTGTCAAACTCAACGTACCGAAAAAGTCGGGTTTGAATTAGTTTACTTGCATTTTCCCGAAGTCTCCTAACTTTTCCAATATCCTTTCTTGAATCAAAGGAACCATTTTCTGGCCGTGTTTCAATCAACCATAGATTCTCCACCAACCGGTATCTCCTCTTTATCCTCATGCCAGAGTTTTCGACTGCTTTTTCGGCCTTCCTGACAAAGGCATCACCCACCACACGGACCAATAAATGGGTTGGATGGAATTTGTTCTTTCTGATGACAATGTGTTCTGGTTCCTCCATCTTGGAAGATATTGCCAGGGGAAACTGTGGCAGACTCCCCAACAACAACCCCACAACAAGAAGGGCTGAAGCACTAGCAGCACCCGATGGTGACAGGACCCTATTTTTGCACTTGTTAAAATTCATCTTTATTATCAGCCGGAATATTTAATCCGATAATATCTGGCTTTGCTTTTCCTGCTGACACGATCCTTGAACTCCATGTGTTTTATCTCGTTATCAGAGTAATAAAATTCCTTTAGGGTCTTCCATCCAGCCTCATCTATATCTTCCTTATACTGAATGGTGTAACGACTGTCCGGGATGAGCAGCCATTTGATCGAAATATTCATTGACTCATCATCCTCCAGCCGTACATCCAAGATGCTAGGCACACCATCTCCAAACGGGGATATATCGTAGCCATTGGCCGTTCCGTCGTCGTCAGAATCTACGATCTTGCTAAACCTGAGTCCCCTGTTGACCTTGACCGTCCTGTCCAACCCCTTGATGTATATCGGAACGGAACTATTAAGCCCTGCATATTGGTTCACCCATTTCAACCTGCCGTCCAACCCCCCATCCAGCTTTTCCTCGTCAAGATTGGAAGCGGCATAATAGATGGTGTAATTTTCATCAATTTTTAGGAAATAAAGCCCCTTATTATCATAATCATTTTGCGAATAATCCTCAAATTCCAGGTAGTCCACATAGATGGCATGCTTCTCATTTGTGTCGTTCTTAAATAATATTCTTGCCGAGTCGTCCGGAAATCTTGCTGTTGCATGCTTCAAGATCAAACGCCCAACGGCTGCATTATTCTTATAGCCCGCCGTGTCCACCCCCCTGTCGTCTGAAAGCCAATAGTTTGCCTGTCTTATATAATTGGTTGAGACCAAGCGAACCCTTGTGCCCAGCAAATCCCCAAACGCGGGCTTTTGTTTAAGTTCAATACCTTCATACACTTCCAACAACACCTCAGAATTTTCGTTTGCATCTGTGATCGAATTAGCGATATTCCAAACTAAACGATGGTTAACACGATTCGTGTGACGATTGTATTTTATATTGTCCGCTGTGATAAACATCGAGTTGGTCGCATTTATATTACCCCCCTTGAAGTAGATGCTATCGGCATCCATATATATTGATTCCTTGCTATGGATTTGCCCTGAATGTTCCATGTATGCTGATTTCAGCCACATTTCATAGGTATTAATGGTCCCGTTGTTAACTATCACTTCATAACCACGATCCATGTCATGGCCAAGGTTTAAAGCACCGCCAATCAAGATAGCGCCATTGTTGGTAAGATGGGTTAAACGAGGCGTAACACTCTTGTTCCAGAAATATTGCCCGGTGTTGTAGGGACTGTCATTTATATCCCTCACCGTAAAATTCAGCGTCCCATCAACCGTAAGCGTTTCTGAATCCACAAGAAGCTTATCAACAATTTTCATGTTGTCCCTGATGACCACATTCGTGGCCGTCAGGGTTGCTTCATACACCTTGACCTCATTGGTCAGGGACAGGTTGGCATCAACCGCAACCGCACTGTTGTGCAATGTGATTGTATTACCACCGTCACCACCAGTATCATAACTTCCCCCACCCCACGACGCACTAAAGGTCTCAATTGTGCCACCGATCCGTTCCACATAGTCCGGCAACATTTTTTCAATAACCAACAAACCATTTGTTGAACCCAGTTTGAAACTGAAATTTTGGCAGTCCAGACTGACATTCTCCGTGCTTACAAGATGTTTGGTCTCGAGATAAATCCCTCCTTCACCCCGGATCCTGGCATTTGCAAGGTTCAAACTATTCGTGCCAACAACAAAGATACTACCAGGCTGATTAGCTTTACTGGAACCCGGCACATCAATGTTGGGTAGATCGGATATAAATGACCGGGAAACAATATTTGATATACGGGCCCCATGGGTAGTCATCATCGAGTATGAAGCGTCTGAAATCAGAGAAGGAGGCCACGCCGAATTAAAACCACTACCCGCAGAATATTCCGCAGGTCGAAAACGAGTAAGCACTGTAGAATCGGGCATGGTAACGGGACTACCAAGGACACCGTTCCAGTTGGTCAACATTCCATTCCAGGATGCTTCCACATTTGCCAATTCATCAATAACATAGAATGATTCCAGCTGTGTGCCCCCAGTAATATTGTTTGTGAGACCTTTTTTTGTCTTAATTTCAACAACCTTGCCGTCATGAAAAATTTCCGGTTCAAAGCTTTGGTTACGATCGGCCGAGAGCCCCCAAATTTTGGCATCAATTTCAAATAGATCAGGGTACCTATTCCTGACAAAGGCCATTTGTGTCACATAATGAACATCCTCAGCGGTTGGATACAAAAGCACCTTTTCATCCACGAATGGAGTGAAAACCGCTTCAGTCCTGCCATTAAATGCATCCCAACTACCAAGCCAATTAATATAGGTCCCATTGGGCCTGGACTCCAAGCCCGGGCCAGCCACTATGGAATACGTACCCCGCATTTCCGTCCAAGTATGCAGAGGGGACAGCACACCTACCAAATCTCCAACCGTATACCATCCCATTGACCCTGCACGATATTCGCACCAATAAATATCACTAACACCCCAGGTCGGTAAATGGTAACCAGCTGTGACATCGCCAAGCACGGTGTAGGCCCTCTGGCCATTGTACCCGCTAAAACCGAAACTCGGCCCAATTCCACTTGGGCCCTCGTAATAATCATAACTTGCGCCAGCCTTCATCTCCAAGGCTCCCCCCGTTAAATCCACATTCTCCCCCTTCACATCTATGATCATCGAGCCGGCTGCGGATATAAGGCCCCTGTTTATAATGTCACGGGCATGAATCCTGATGAAATTAAAACCTCCAATTTCAGCCCTGTTTTCAACGACACCGGTCCTTTCATTGACAAAATTGGTCGCCATCACCGGATCGTAATCGAATTCCCCAAAGAGGTTTTCCTTGGTGTTGTAGGTCTGGAAATCAATATTGCCGTCTATGTATATATTACCCTTGTTGGTGAATGATTGGGTGTTGTAGAAATAAAACGGCATTCGATCTGGTGATTCCACATCGAATTCACCGTAATTCTCAAAATGCTTGGCATTGATATAAGGGGTTGAATTAGTCAGATAATCCCTATTAACAAAAGTTGAATTCGAGCCCTCCAAGGCACTTGCTGAAAGCAGGTCAAATGAATCAAAGCGGCCCGGTTTTTGTTCTTTGAAACTAGGCTCAGTGTTGGCTTGCAATATTGTAAGTTTACTCGACTTGAGCGGATTAAAAACGGGTATCCGTCTTTTTTCACCCTTGATGGTAATCTCCATATGGCTGATCGGAGTCCTGTCCTTCATTACCATTCTGGTTTGATGCCCATCTTGTGGAACTTGCTGAGCCATGACAGGGATGCCCAGGCACACAAGCAACACGCAGTTGATAAGAGCCGCAATGCATCTGGATATGTTTCGCATATTATTCATTCGTACGGCCTTTAATCTGAACCACTGTATATGTCCTTTTCAAATTCCTTGATTGATTTTGAATCCGGAAAAACAATGGGCTCCGCAATTGAGCCGTCGTATTTGCCCCAGTTCCAGCCAAAGCCGAGTTGATTTTCCTCATTCATGAAGTAGGATGGATCAATTTGCCAATGAACTCCCAGTTTGTTGTAGGTGAAATTAACCGAGGCACTGTCTGCAAACCTTAAATTGCCAGGCCCAAAAAGACCGGTCACGCCCGCCCCGTGAATAGGATTATTGTTCACTTCAGTCGGCATTCCGTAAATACCGTATATGGTCGAGGGCAATTCCCCGGCAGAGAAGATAATATCCGGCCTTCTGGCAACCTTAACAAAGGTGGCGGTTTGCCTGACCTTGTTTGTCACATAATCAACGCTATACGTATAAGTTGGAAAAGAATTTGTCCCCAGATTGAGGAAGGTATAGGTCCTGTTCTCAAATGTCGGGAATTGATGATTGGCGTTGACCTTCGTGAAATTAGTCGTGACAAGGGATTCGTATTCAGTCCTTTCAAACCTTATTTTTTCCATCCCTCCTAGAAGCATCGTGTTGGTCTGTAAAACGATCGGGTATGCCAGGTAGGAGTGATTGGTCGAAGCCCAAACCTCGTCCTCCATCACACCCAAAAAGTTCGTGACCGCAGCTCCACCGGCACCCAACCCACCACCCTGGCCCGGCAACGCCCCGTCTGGGTTGGCTAAGTTGTTGGTTGGAGTAAAGGTGTTGGTCAAAATATTGACCCTCTCAAAAGCCAAATCCCCTAAATGATAACCAACTACATTATTGGTGATCGGTAGGATCAAAATTTCGCCCTGTGGATAGTCATCGTTAAGAATGGTCTTAGTGTAGTTGGTGCTCGTGGGAACCGATCCAATCACACTCCATAACGGCGCCTTGGGAACAATCTCCCAAGACCGGTAAAGGACCTCTGAATCCTCAATGGCTACATGAACATTTGTAATGACATTACCAAAACGATAATCATAGCTCGGCTTGAATATCCGGTATTTATTTGTCAAATAAACCAAAGTCGCGGGTTGCCCAATCGGCGTCCAAGGGAAGTTGGTCAAATAGGGGGTAACATTGGTCGACCACCCCAATTCCCAGGATATATTTGTCTCAGTAATAAATAGTTCGGGGATCGAAAGATTGGTGTACACCGAACCCCACCAGGCGTTTGTCCGGACAAAATTCCTGAAACTGGCCGTTGTGTTAGTGACAGACTCCTTACTAAACCACCTAAGGTCTATCGAATAGACAGCTGGATTTGTCAAATCCGGCTGATTGGTCACCATCTGGAAGGTGTTTGCCGGTAAAGTCTCCACATTGAAGTTGTTGCTGTTATACAGGTACCTTAAGCCCCCTATATCATCCCGCGTGGGAGCGACGAAGAATTCACCAAAGTTGTAAAAAGTATCAAAGGCATGACTCCGAGCTGACAGGGTATGAACCGGTTTCCGAATATCTACAGCAAACGAAACCGCATTGGCACCCCCAACCAGAACCCATGAAAGCAAACTACCGTTCACGTACTTGCTGGGCTCATGTGAAATCGGGTCGTAGTTCCTTAAGACCACATCTCCATTTTGAAACTGGAACGCATTGTCCTCAGGACTTCCCAAACCCATAAACTTCCATAAATGAGCGAGTGTGGCTGACTTTAGGTCAAGTAACTTTAGTGTTGCAGCCCTTGCATGGTATCTATCAGGACGACTTGGGAAATTCCATAAATTCCATTCCTTCGCACTTTTAGGGGGATAATTGGTGCTTATTTGTGAGACTGGAGGAAGGCTGTTGAAAACTCCAACCGCCTCCTCAACGGCCTTGACTCCATCATTCCCAAAGAAAGACAGAAACGACTCGTCGAAGGCATAAGTTATAATGGGCGAATTAAGCCGATATTCCTCACCCAGATTGTTTACCAGGGCGGAATTCGTCCCGTTGGACAAAGTAAAAGCCCAAGCACCGGTGGTTCCAACCAGGAAAACACCGAACACCAAGCTCAACCTCGTAATGAAACTTATCATTAAATTTATCTTATCCTTATAATCCTGTAAAAGGCAACGTCACCAACTGCTTCCAGTGACAAGCCAACATTGCTTTCAGATGCGACTAAAGGCCTGCCAATACTCATCCAATTCATGTTGGAACCGATCCCCCCAGAGTGCTGAACCTGATAAACCGAACCCGGTTCAGCCAGCCAGGTCAATCTTTGTCCCATCTCCATTTTTACCAGTCGCAATTTGAGTTTGCTATCGGAGTCAGAGGGATTGGTACCGGCAAGAAACTCATCCATATTGGTGGCACCGTCATTGTCCGAGTCCATTCCAGGACCAGGCCAAGCGCTACTTTCCAGACCAAAATACTCCCGCTGCCAATCATCAGGCAAACCATCCTGACTGAAATCCCGACCCCAAGTGCGACTTGCCGAATAGTTTGAAAGGGCAGATTCCCGTCCATTTGCGAGTACATAAGAAATCCTGAAGGCATATTCGCTGCCCTGCCTGAGCCCTCTCCATATAAACCAATTATCTTTTGCGGACTTAGGCACCGCAATGTCGTCGATATAGATCTGGTAGTGATCCACACCCATCCCTGCCAGTTCTGGCCATGAGATTAATAATTCTGAATCACTAAGGGCATTGACAAAAACCCCCTCAATGGGACTCAACTCAACTGGATTCGCCCCGTCATCGATTGCCTGATATCTTTGGCCAAGCAGATCAAATCCACCTGGACCAGGCCCCGGACCAGACCACGCAACCAAAAAGCCACCATTGGAGCTTGCCGAAACTGTCGGTTGAACCTGTCCCAAATATTTCTTTGTGTTTACGACAAATTCGTTAGAGACAAAATTCGCATCTTGACCAATAAATCGCCCGATGACCCCTTCCTGAGAGCCATCCTGTCCCAAGCTATTCCAAACAACCAGGGCACCGGCGGCGGATCCCTGTACTTGAGGCAAAATCTGGTCACCACGGCGTGTCTGGTTCACGAGAAAAACCTCCGACTTTTGATTAAGATCAAAGTCCAGAGCAACAGCCCATACGTCCAAACTGTTATGTTGCACCTTCTCGGTGGAATCAAACTGGTCCCATATTGCGATCATCCTTTGATCCCCCGAAAGTGCCAACTGTGGGCGACCACAAACGCCTTCCACATTCAAAATGATCTCCTCAGTTAATGGTGCCCCATCACCAGCAAAAACCTTGGCAACAACATCTAAACTCTTATCCGAAAGCCTCGAATCACTGATCCAAACAGCCGCGAAACGATCATCTGGAAGAGCCAAGAGTGAAACATTGGATTGATTCCCTTCGGTAAAGTCATTCAACAAAAAGTCATTGCCAACTTTCTGCGAATCTTGACCTATCAACCTTGCAGATATCTCCTTCATTCGGCCATCAACCATCAATTGAGACCAAGCCACCACCGAAACACCGTTTCCAAGTACGGTCAAAGAAGGGTCAGTCTGTTCGCCGGAATCCGCACTGGTCACATACTGTTCATGGCCTAGGAACAACCGATCACTATCCATCAAACGAAACTGGACCCGCCGGAAACCGGACTCGCCAGTCTCCCAGGAAAAAACGGCACCGCCATCGTTCAACAAGCCAACCTGCGGTTTCTCTTGATTACCCAAAAGGTTACTATTAATACGAACCGGAGCCCCAACCGGAATGGCATTGGCGTCCAACAACAGAGCACTGACTCCTAACCCGGACTCATCCGTGGCATTATCGTGCCAAACTAGGAAACCTCCATCGACACCCATGGCAACGCGTGTTGCCACCTGGTCACCAACCAATTTGCCGGTCAGGTCATACTCAGTGCCCTTGGCCTCGTAGCGCAGGTCAGCCTTGGCAGTGGAGAACCCCACCCCCGCAAGGCCAAGCGCGAAAGCCAAGCGCATTGTCTGTCCCTTGTAGTTCAAAATCATCATTCAAACAGGACGCCCTGCCGGGCCTCCCGCAAATCTTTCAAAAGCGTATTAAAACCCCACGTTTTGTAAAGCTTTTCAAGCCGGGCCGTGTCCTGAAATCCCCTGCGTAGATCGTCCAGTCCCGGCGCACCCGGCAAATCCAGTTTCAGCGCCACGAGCGACTGGTTGCGGCGCACGACCGCCTCGGCGGCGGCGAGCGACTCGCGCTGCTTGTCGCGCCTCACCTGGGCCAAGCGCCCGTAAATCCCGTCCACGGAGCCGAACTCGTTCAGCAGTACCGCCGCAGTCTTGACGCCCACGCCCGGCACGCCGGGGATGTTGTCCGCCGCGTCGCCGACGAGGCTCAGCCAATCGACGATCTGCGACGGTTGCACGCC
>Ga0302117_10000485_pt1 | contig 17254 bp, 13 predicted proteins | sample AG5_322_MG_FD_203112 | JGI IMG/M metagenome (GOLD analysis project Ga0302117, IMG submission 203112) | Marine microbial communities from Western Arctic Ocean, Canada - AG5_32.2 | ecosystem: Environmental > Aquatic > Marine > Oceanic | place: Canada: Western Arctic Ocean | collected 2017-10-01 | reverse complement strand
ACGTGTGGGACAAAGCAGTACACGGTGGAATTTTGCTTGTCGCATCAAAGGCAGTGCTACCCCACTGGCAACGAGTTTCTATGTCGGACCATGGGAAAATCGTAATCTATTCAAAGCTCTCGCCCACTCCATTCAAACACACTTCCGCAGCGACTCAGCTCCCTACCCCGTCGAGCGGACACTACTGGTATCTGGAATGCTCGATTCTGCCATGCAAGGACGTCTCGCTACGGGACACCCGCTGCAGACAAATCATCTTCATATTTCTTACAAAAGCCCTGACCATTCAGCGTTGCGTGAAAACGGAGACTCGTGGAAATTAATAACAGAAGCAATCCCAGAGCCCGAGCGATTTGATAATGGGTTGCCAGCAGATCTCAAATAATAAAACGGGTGATCGTTATTATACAACCACTAAATTGGTCAATCATTGGACTCGGACGATTCGGGAAAATTCATGCCGAAACGGTATCTGAGATCGCCGGTGTGCATTTACATTCAGCCTGCTCTCGAAACGCAAAAACATTACAATCCCACGCTAGTGATCTGCAACTCGCGAACACAACAACTGATTATCAGGATATTCTTGCTGACCGAGCAGTCGATGTTGTCTCGATTGTGACACATTGGGAAGATCATTTCCAAGTTGCAATCGATGCGCTGCAAGCAGGAAAGCACGTGCTGCTCGAAAAGCCAATGGCCGCGACGCTTGAGCAATGTCTGGCGATCCAAGAGTGCGTTCGGCACAGCGACGGCAAATTTATGGTCGGCCATATCTGCCGCTTTGACCCTCGTTATGCACTCGCGCGTGAATCCATTATGGCTGGAGATATTGGCACGATTTGTTCCATACATGCGCGCCGCAATCTACCCACGGTCGCAGGAAATATTCGCCTCGATAAAATCTCTCCTCTGATCGGTGATGGCATCCACGATCTAGATCTGGTGATGTGGATGCTCGGCAGGCGACCACTCAGCGTAATGGCTAAAAACGTACGCGTACACGATTTCAAATACGCTGATATTTCATGGGCCATGTTTGACTTTTCAGATCCAGCGGCGCGGCACGAAACGATCGCTGTTATTGAAACCAATTGGGCGTTACCCCAAAACACTCCCACCGTTATCGACGCACAGATGGAAATAGTGGGGACTGCCGGTCAAATCAGTATCAATTGCGGTGAAACCGGACTCAAAGTACAAACACTCGCAGGAACGAAATATAAAGACACGATGTATTGGCCACAGGTCCCCGACCAACGGCGAACAGGGATATTAAAATCGGAATTAGAGTATTTTGCCAACTGCATCCACCACGACCTACCTATCAACATCATTACTGCGGAGGAAGCACAGCAAGCTCTGGAAATCGTCTTATTGGCTGAAAAGTCTGCTCAAAGTGGGCAAATTATACCGATTTCACCCTCAGAGTGATTTTTCCAAACACCGACGATTCCCAACGAATTATTCTCCGATATTAAACCAATATTTGAACTCGCCAAACTCCCTCGGTGGTATTATCCTGAAGAGTTCCCGCAACCGGAATTTATGTCACAGAACTCGCTGGGGCTAGTCCACGGATTCCTGACAGTTTTACACAATTTTTGCATCAAGAATCCAATTACATGAACCACCGCTTATACATCGAAACGGTCGGCTGTCAAATGAATATGCTTGACAGTGAAATGGTCGTAGCCGACCTGCGCAAGCACGGGTATGAGTTAACCAATGATGTGAAGCAAGCAGATACAATTCTCTACAACACCTGCAGTGTCCGAGCTCATGCTGAGGACAAAGTTTATAGTGCACTCGGCAGGCTAAAGCTACTGAAGCGTCGTCATCCCGAAAAGATCATTGGAGTCATAGGATGCATGGCACAAAAAGACCAGACCACAATTTTTGATCGAGCACCGTATGTCGATTTAATTGTCGGGCCCGGTCAGTTGCAGGAAATACCTAGCTTGATTGAGCAGATCAGAGCCGGCGGAGAGCATGAGATGGCAGTGGGACTCGGTCGCCGCGATGGTTCGCAAGATGACATCCGTAAAAGTCATATTACATTTGACCCGCTGCGTGATCCGACGATGCGACCGACACCCTATCAGGCTTATCTACGAATCCAAATTGGTTGTGATAAATTTTGCACCTATTGTGTTGTCCCTAATACCCGCGGACCGGAACAAGGCCGTCCGCCTGCGATGATCGTCGATGAAGCTCAGGTATTGGCTGATCAAGGTTGCCTTGAAATCACACTTCTGGGACAAACCGTCAATAGCTATAGCTACACAGCCGATGGCAAAACAACCGATTTAGCAGCCCTACTTGAAATGCTGCATGAAGTTGAGGGAATCAAACGGATTAAGTTCGTCACCAATTACCCAAAAGATATGGGACGGAATTTATTAGAGACTATCCGAGACCTCGACAAAGTCTCGCCCTATTTACATGTCCCTTTACAGCATGGCAGCAACGAAGTTCTACAACGAATGAAGCGTGGGTATACGGTGGAAGATTATCGAGACATGATGCATCGCATCTGGGACATTGTTCCAGACGCCGCTATTTCAAGTGACTTTATTGTTGGTTTTTGCGGTGAAACCGATGCTGAGTTTCAGACATGCATTGATTCTATTCGTGAATACCGCTTCAAAAACAGCTTTATCTTTAAGTACAGCGAACGCGAAGGCACTAAAGCTCAGGACGTAATGATTGACGATGTACCCTATAACGTCAAACAAGCACGTAACAATGAACTGCTCGAAGTACAAAATGAAATCAGTGAAACTGAAAACATTAAATTTATCGGTAAACCTGTTGAAGTATTAGTCGAAGGCCGCAGCAAGAAATCAGAGCAGTTTGAAAAAGACGGAAAACCAATCCAGATGGTTGGCCGAACCCACTGTGACCGCATTGTCGTATTTGAAGGTAACGACCGGCAGGCCGGGCAAATTTTGACGGTGACAATTTTTGAAACAACACCATTTACCATGTTTGGCACTATTGTAACGGAGCATGTCGGCCCCGAAGTGTTTTCACTTTAGTCGGGAACTCTTTGCGGTAAGGGAAGCGAGAAAGAAACAATGGCACGAGTCGTTTTAGCAATGTCCGGAGGCGTCGATAGTAGCGTCGCAGCTCATTTATTGCTTGAGCAAGGGCACGACGTCATCGGTGTTTTCATGCGTCATGGCGAAGAGTCTGCTCAGTCCTGTGAATTAGACGATCCGGCTGATAACCCACTGTTACCGCTGCTACAAAACCGCGCTGACCATAAACAGGGATGTTGTAGTGCCTCGGATGCGGAAGATGCTCGACGCGTAGCCGATAATCTGTCCATTCCGTTTTATGCGTTGAACTTACAAAAAGATTTTCGCCGTATCATCGACTATTTTGTCGCGGAATACACCATTGGTCGTACGCCAAATCCTTGCGTCATGTGTAACAATTGGATCAAATTTGGAAAGCTATTTGAATATGCCGACAGTGTTGGTGCCCAGTACGTTGCAACCGGACATTACGCGCGACTGATCCCGGCTGCAAACACAACAGATCTTCCTCGATTAGCGAGAGGCATTGATGGCACAAAGGATCAAGCATACGTGTTATTTGGTATCGAACGAGATTACCTGCCGCGGATGATGCTACCCGTTGGCGACTATCCCAAAACAGAAATCCGTGCACTCGCTACTGGATTAGATCTGAGCGTTGCTGACAAAAAAGACAGCCAAGAAATCTGTTTTGTTACGTCTGGGCATCACGGTGAATTTGTACGTCAGCGTCGTGGCAACACCGACTTGTCTGGCGACATTGTTACTACCAACGGAACGGTCGTTGGACAGCATGATGGTATTGAACAGTTCACGGTAGGACAACGCAAAGGACTTGGCGTAGCGTTGGGCGAACCACACTACATTGTTCGCATCGATGCCCCGGAGCGACAAGTAATCATTGGTGAGATTTCTGAATTGGCCCAAAGCTCACTTAAGGCTGACCGCACCAATTGGCTTGTCGACATGCCTCTTAACGAACCGTTTAAATGCCAAGCTCAGATTCGTTACAACAGCGCTGCGTGTAGTGCAACAGCTTCGATCAATCACGACGATGTGTTGCATATTGAATTTGATGAACCCTGCGACGCGATAGCTCCCGGACAAGCCGTCGTCTGTTTCGATGGCGATATCGTACTCGGTGGCGGCTGGATTCTGTAAGAACTACCGGCATATAAATTTCAGAAAACACGAACCGTAGAGGCGAAGCCCGTAATCGCCCGTGATCGAGTATGTGGGATCACCACAATTCCTTACGGTAGGTCGATTACCATTTCGTACCGCATAACAATGATGAACGAACGGTTTTCGTTGACGGGCGGTCTCCCCTACTATTACATTGACTAACTATCTTTATAATGAATGTTGGTTCGGTACTTTTTCTCCTGACGGTGATACCATTTATGGATCCTGAATTACAAAATCGCGCTGATAAAATTCGCAATCAGTTATTGCATTTGCGCGACAGCCTTTGACTACACTGCAAAAGCAGATGAAATCACCGCCATCGAGTTGCAAATGGGGAAAGCTGGATTTTGGGATAACCAAGAAGCCGCTCAGCAACTCGTGATGGAACTGAAACAACTCAAAACCGTTGTTTCCCCGCTTGAAGATCTAGCTACAGCGTCCGCAGATCTTGCTGAGCTGCTGGAAATGGGTGAAGATGATCAGGAAATCGCCGCCGAGGTAACTACGGAAATTGACCGCTTAGAAATGCTGGTCAATGAACTCGAGTTGAAGTCAATGCTAAGCGGTCGTCATGACCAATCCGGGGCCATCATGACGATAAATGCACGTGATGGCGGTACCGATGCGAATGACTGGGCTGAAATGATGTTCCGCATGTATACCCAATGGGCAAATCACAATGACTATTCAATCGCCTTGATGGATCGCAATGACAACGATGTTGCTGGCATTAATAGCGTCACGATCAGTATTCGCGGGCCGTTCGCTTATGGGTATTTAAAAGGCGAAACTGGTATTCATCGACTTGTTCGAATTAGTCCGTTTAACTCTGAAGGTAAACGACAGACCAGTTTTGCAGCAATCGACGTATCACCCGAAATCGCCGATAGCGTTGAAATCGAAGTCAATGAAGATGAAGTTCGCGAGGACACTTATCGGGCTAGCGGAGCAGGTGGTCAGCATGTGAATAAGACCGATAGCGCTATTCGTTTAACACATGAGCCAACTGGAATTGTTGTCCAGTGTCAAAATGACAGAAGTCAGCATAAAAATCGGGCTGCGGCCTATAAGATGTTACGTGCGCGGCTCGCTCGAGTCGAAGAAGAGAAACGGGAAGCAAAACAAGCTCAAAAATATCTCGACAAAGCCCGTGTTGGATTTGGTTCCCAGATAAGGAATTATTTCTTACATCCCGACCAACGTGTTAAGGATACACGCACCGGATACAGCGAAGGTAATTTTCATAACGTTTTGGATGGTGATATCCAAAACTTTCTAGATTCATTTCTTCGTTGGCGTATCGGACAAGAATAGAGTAGAATTCGACGCAGTACTATTGGTGATATTCCTTGTAATGCTATCCTGAAATTACTATTACAGAGTTTGCTCGAAGTCGAATTATTCAGCGAAGGAATAAAGAAAGAGAATTATGTCAGAATTGGAAAACCTAGAATCCATCGGACCCGACGCCACTGGACTACGTATCAGCATGGTTTGGGAAAACGAACGTTTCAAACACTGTGTCGATTGGGTCGCTGGAGATCAAGCATTTCGTATTCTTGAAAGTGTCGAAGGCGACGAGAAAGAATTGTGGCCACCTAGCCCCGCATTGCAACAACTCACCTTAGAACAACGAACACAAAGTCGCCAAGTTGGTCTGATCGTGGGGATGGCTGGCAACAGTCATTGGTCTGTTGCTATTGAAAATGATCCTCGAGACCGCTCCATGCTATTTGAAGTTGCTTGTCGAGTGGCTGATACCGAAGCTGGCACCTTAATGACAACGTATAAATCAATGGTACCTGTGAAAATTATCGATCCGATTGAACGAGTCGCTGAGCTTTCGATCGCTGGACGCAAATGTCGTCTTAAAGTTGAATCCACTGGTCGCGGTGAATTGGATGAGCTTAAAATCGAAGGGAACATCATCACGATCACTCCCACCGAAATGCCCCAGACTTGGCCAGCAACCGTCGAATGGAAATATCGTCTGTTTGGTTAACACTTGATTGCGATAAAATGAAAATTGATCGAATCGCCACCCTTGAAAAACAACGATACTGCGATCAGAATATGTGCTAACTGTCTAACAAAATTGACCCACAAACACGGAACCTATCATGGTCTTTGAACATATCGAGAATCTTAAAAATGCCTACACCGACAAAAACGTAATTGTCGATGCAGATCGTCCTGAACTCGGGAGATTTCAGGGGCTAATCGGTACGGTCAAGACAGTTAACATGAGTGGACGAGCTTTGGTTGAATTTGATGGTCGTAGGAACATTGGTTGGTTCGATATTGATGTCGATTTTTTGAAGCTCGTTGACAAACCAGCCGCAGTAGCTTCACCAGCAGCTAAAAAGCCCGCTGCCGCTAAAAAACCCGCCACCGCTAAAAAACCCGCTGCCGCTAAAAAACAAGCCGCCGCTCCAACAGACCCGTCTAAAATGAACGTTGCTGATATGCTCGCTGCTGCTCGCGGTGAATCCGCTGCTCCCGTTGCCGCTGAAGAACCTGCCGCTGAAGAAAAAGCAGCTGTCGATCCAGCTAGCATGAGTGTGGCTGATATGCTCGCTGCTGCTCGCGGTGAATCCGCTGCTCCCGTTGCCGCTGAAGAACCTGCCGCTGAAGAACCTGCCATTGAAGAAAAAGCAGCAGTCGATCCAGCTAGCATGAGTGTAGCTGATATGCTCGCTGCTGCTCGCAGTGAATCCGCTGCTCCCGTTGCCGCTGAAGAACCTGCCGCTGAAGAACCTGCCGCTGAAGAAGCTGTGGCGAATGAAGAACCCGCCGCTGACGTTGGTGGTGGTGACGAAGTTCAAACGCTCAAAGACGCTGATGACGCCGCGGGTATGTGTGCCTATTGCCGCAAAGTCGATGCATAAAAATCGACATCGGTATTGATCCACATTCCAAGCGGAAATAAAGCGAACCTACGGCCTGCGTGACAGGTAAGCACCTTACTGATCGTACAAGCACGCACCAAAACCGACATCATTTTACATCAAGCATGCGTTGTAGCGCGATGAGTGACCAGCGTTGCGTTTCTAGATCGACAGAAATTGTATTGACCGGTGTACCATGGGCTAGGTTTTCGAGGGTCCAACAGAGATGGGCTAGATCAATGCGATACATTGTGGCGCACATGCAAACCACTGGTGATAAAAAGTGAATTTCCAACTCGGGATGTTCTTTTTTTAATCGATTGACCAAGTGTAACTCGGTTCCAATCACCCAACTCGATCCCGCTTCAGCCTGTTCAATCACTTCAATGATCTTACCAGTTGAACCGGAGATATCTGCCAGATCGTTTACTTCCTGTGGGCACTCTGGATGCACCATGATTTGGATACCCGGATGTTCGCGACGAAACGTTTCAACATGCTCCGCCTTAAACATCTGGTGCACACTGCAATGCCCCTTCCAGAGTATCACTTTGCTATTTTCGATTGCCGCGTTACTATTGCCGCCCATCTCCAACGCGAACGGATCCCAAACTGGCATTTGTTCATTGGAAATCCCCATCGCTAAACTTGTATTGCGGCCCAGGTGCTGATCGGGGAAAAACAACACTCGCGACGTACGCTCAAACGACCACTCTAAAACCGCAGCGGCATTGCTAGATGTACAAACGATACCTCCATGCCGCCCGACAAATGACTTTAAACTTGCAGCTGAATTAATATAGGTGACAGGTGTGATATCTTCACAATCAATCAATTCTCCCATTTCGTCCCAAGCATTTTCTACTTGGTCGATCGCCGCCATATCCGCCATCGAACACCCGGCAGCCATATCCGGTAACATAACGGTAATGCGATCTTGAGTTTCGAGACGTTCTGAGCGATTGGCTAAAATATCAGCCGTTTCTGCCATAAAGTGAACGCCACAAAAAACGATGGCCTGACAGTCAACATTATCTGCTGCCATGCGACTCAACTGAAAACTGTCACCCCGCAAATCGCAATGGCCAATTACTTCATCTTGCTGATAATGGTGCCCAAGTATCAACAATTTCGAACCCATCTGTTGACGGACTTTTTCAATGCGGCTCGACAATTCTTCATTGGATAGAGACTTGTAAGGTAGCAATTCAAAAGTAGGAGTCGGATCTGTAATGGTCGCCATAATAGCGGTTCTCTGATAAAAAGGTTTCGGGTAGCAGCGTTTTTACTGATTCTATTATGAACACTAATCTGTGTTTTGGGAACTGTCACAGTCCCTGCCAACAGTATTCATTCGCAAGCATTCACCAGCGCATAACTACCAAGATGACAACGCATAGATTAATATGACTTAATAATTTTGGTATATGCTCGTGGCATATACCATATAAAACAACCTATATTATGATATGTGTTATCTATCCCGTACGACAACAAACTCATGATTCTGCTGATCGATAATTACGATTCTTTTACCTACAACTTGGTTCAGAGACTCGGTGAAATGGATGCTACTTTGGATATCGAAGTGCACCGTAATGACCAGATTACCGCGGACGAGGTGCAAGCCAAACAACCCTCGCACATCATTATCTCGCCAGGCCCCTGCACCCCTAATGAAGCCGGCCAGAGCATGAACATCATCGAGCAATTGATGGGAACGATTCCTATCTTAGGCGTTTGTCTTGGTCATCAATCCATTGGTCAAGTCACTGGAGCTACGATTGTCCGCGCCAAACAGCTCATGCACGGTAAAACTGACGAAATCAATCATGACGACCAAGGGATTTTTGCTGGGCTACCCAATCCTTTTATCGCAACTCGGTATCATAGCCTCGTCATCGAACCCGCTACACTAAGCGACGAGTTTCAAGTGAGTGCCTGGACGTTTGCGCCTGATGGTTCACGTGAGATCATGGCAATTCGACACAACTCCATACCTCTTTTCGGTTGGCAATTTCACCCCGAAAGCTTCTTGTCAGATGTCGGCCCTGAGATACTAAAACGCTTCATCCATACGTCTGTGTAAGCACATAGCGAAAGTAACTCAATGTCAGCCTTGCCGAACACGCGTGCTACGTTAAACATGATAACTATTTCCCAAGCTTGGCAGGAAATATCTCGGCGAATCCCGCAACCCACTAGCTCCACGTGCACACTCACGAAAGCGCTCGGTCGATTCACCGCAGCTGACATCCAGAGTGACATTGATTCTCCACCGTTTGATAAATCACTAGTGGATGGATTTGCCATCCTCATAGATGACCTCCAGTCTAACCAATCCCTTTTAATCAATGAAACTGTTCACGCTGGTCAAACGCCAACTCAGTCTGTCAAAACTGGTACCGCAACACAAATAATGACCGGCGCACCTATTCCTGCAGGTACAGAAGCAGTTGTCATGATCGAAGATTGTGCGATGGATTTGACAGCCAATACTGTGGCGGTGCATAACACGACAGTCGTGCTGGGCAGTCACATTATGAGGCAAGGAAAATCATTGAGTTGCGGCAATGTGGTGCTTACTGCCGGTTCTAAAATTCGCCCTGTCGAAATTGGACTGTTAGCAGAAGTTGGTTATGCTGAAGTACCTGTTGCGACACAACCGAATGTCGCCATCATTTGCACCGGCGATGAATTAGTTGATGTTGACCAAGATCCACAAGCTGGACAAATCCGCAACAGTAATGAGTCTTTATTAATTTCACTCGTTACGGCAAGCGGCGGCAAGGCAATTCCACTGGGAATCGGCCGAGACAATGAGATAGAATTGTCTGACAAGATACAGCAAGGATTACAATATGACGTATTACTACTCTCAGGCGGCGTATCCATGGGTGAGAAAGACCTCGTTCCCGCACTGCTGCAGCAAGCTCATGTGATGGAAGTTTTTCATAAAGTGCAGCTCAAGCCGGGTAAACCACTGTGGTTTGGACAAGCCGAGGACACGAAACAACAAACGCTCGTCTTTGGCTTGCCGGGCAATCCTGTCAGCAGCCTAGTTTGCTACATGCTATTCGTGGCGCCTATGATCAGGGCCTATCAACAAGGAACTGGAGGAATCGACATCCAACCAGATTCCTATGCAGAATTAACAGCTCCATATACACTACGCGGCGACCGCCCCACATATCATCCCGCACGGTTGGATTGGATTTCGGGTAAGTGGTCTGTCACGCCGTTGCAATGGAGCGGTTCGGCCGACCAACAAGCTCTCACTCAAGCAAACGGTCTGGTCTTTTTCCAACCCCCACAACGTAAGTATGATGTTGGAGAACAGATATCTGTCCTGCCATTGCCTTGGTAAACATCAACACCTGTCACTTGCAATATATTTCAACAAGGAATCCTATCTCGAATGAGTAGGCCATCACAATTGTCGCGACTTATGACATTTGGATTGTCACTGTTCGGTGGATGTTTATTATGGACTGCCTTCCCTCCAATTAATTGGAGCTTCATGGCTTGGTTTGCGCCGATGTTGTGGATGCCACTGCTAACGGCCGATAGATTTATTTCCAGTAAGTCACCCAAACGTTTAAAACGAATACTGGGAAATTCATATACACATATGTGGCTAGCGCACGTCATCTACTGGATGATCATGTTACAGGGGCTACGGTTGGCTCATTGGACAACGCATTTTGGCTGGCTCGCAATCGGACTATACCTAGGGATTTACCTGCCCTGCTTTGTTTTTGTAGGTCGCTGCTGTGTACACCGCCTGCGTATGCCAGTAGCGCTCGCAGCAGCAATCAGCTGGATAACATTTGAATGGTTACGTGGATACATTATTTCAGGATTTTCCATGGCATGCCTATCCCATACACAAACCGATCACCTGCTGTTAATTCAAATTGCCGACCTCGGTGGGAATCAAATCATCTCACTGTTGATCATGCTAGTTGCTGGCAGCTTGTATTCGATTGTTGTGGCAGCACGAAATGGGTTCAGTCACATATCTACCAAAAAAACTATCCTTGTGCAGGTTGCATCGATCCTGATGATATTGGCGTTGACACTGACATATGGGTATCAGCAACTCGGGCGAACATACTCGGATATGTCAAAACAGACGATCGTTGGATTGATCCAAGGATCCATCGACACCCAGTTCGAATTAACGCCGGAACAATATTCCGCAAAGAAAAATCATCAACAACAAAGTTACATTCAACAATCGGTATTGGCCCATCAAGCAAACAAGAACTTATCGCTACTCGTTTGGCCGGAGTCGATGTATCCGTTCGGGCCAACGTACGTTACTAACCCACAACCAACAGCAACAATACACAAACCACGACATCCAAGTTATGCGAATATCGACGACACCACTTTCCGTCAACGTGTTGCAATAGTTCAGGATAATCTTCGTCGCTCAAATCAAAATCTACTTTCACTACTCAATGGTGACTCCACTGAGTCATCAAACAACAACATACACTTGATTGCCGGAACCGACATTCATGACCTGAGTGTTGTGGATACACCAACCTACAATTCAGCAATTCTATTCAGCCCCGCTGGCAAGGTACGCGACATCTATCGTAAGAGGCATCTCGTGATGTTCGGTGAATACATTCCACTGGGAAACCAGTTTCCATGGCTTTATGATCTGCTGCCCATCGGACCCGGATTGGCTGCTGGCAACAGTGTGTTAATTTTCGAAATTGATGGTGTCATCTTTGTTCCCAACATTTGTTTTGAAAGTACGGTTCCTCATCTTGTACGTAATATGATGCAACAATCCAACACTCACGGACGGCGGGGCGATGTCATGCTAAACCTCACCAATGACGGCTGGTTCTGGGGATCGGCAATTCTAGATCTCCACTTGCGGTGTAATATCATGCGAGCCGTTGAAATGCGGCGCCCCAACTTGGTCGCCGCTAACACGGGTATCTCCGCGTGGATCACACCGACTGGAGAAATCGCGGAACAACAAGCCAAACGCAAAGATGGATTTGTGATTGCTCAGGTTGGCAAAGCAACCTATGACAGTGTCTATATGCGGTTTGGCGATATTCTGTCAATCGTTGCCGCAACTCTTGCTGGCATCGCGGTACTACGTAGCTTCAAATCTGTTCCGCCACAGAGGAACAACTGACAATTTATGTCCGCTGATATAGTCGATTATGGACATTCTCGATTCAAAATCGCATAAAAACATACCCGTTTCGTTGCCAATGATCGATATAACTAGCCAAGTACCCTATTTTGCCATTTTTTGCTTAACATTCACAAAAAGTGGCACTTATATTGATTTCAAAGGCCCTCAACGTCCGAAAAAACATGAAGTAGCGATTATCCCAATCGTATGCGGAACATAGATTTTTAGTGATTACGGTTTACAATTGGGATAGAATTCAAGGATGTAACAACGTCTACTTGATTTCCTTGAACAACTATCTCGTAAGTCAACCAGAATAGGAATTGTTAGTGTCATGACACTGATAGGTAAAATATTCACGATATTGATTTTCATCATGAGTCTCCTTTTCTTAGGGTTCTCAATCAATGTTTACCAAACACACGTGGACCTAAAAATCGCGGCCACCGCTGCTGAAAGTACGAGCCAAAGTTTAAAGATTCAGATCGGTGTGCTGGAAACGGAAAAGACCACTGTCGAAGACAGCCTCAAACGTGAACAAGTTGCGCGTGCTTATGCGCTCGCAGCTCTGGAAACTCAAGTGACCGCGATCGAATCTGATCTCGTACAAAAAGAAGATATTGTCAAATCGACCGAAGCTCGAGCAAACGATCTCGCTGACGCTCTTCGTATCGCAGAAGAAACAAAATCCCAACTCACAACTGAAGTGGCTCAGCTAAGAAAAGATATTAACGCTTCGCAACTACGCACTGACACTTTCTTCGCTCAAATCCTGACATTGAACGATGAAGTTAATCATCTCAACAGTTTGAAAGAACAAGCGGTTGAACGTGAATCGCAACTACGCAATCAAGTTGGCCGGTTAGCTAGTGTTGCCCGCCGTAATGGCTTGGACGAATTCTCGGACACGGCCGACAAACCACCAGCACTCGATGGTCGAGTGCTCGCTGTCCGTTCTGATTTGCTGCAGATATCATTGGGCCAAGACGATGGGCTACGCATTGGACATTTCTTAGATGTTTATCGAGGGGCCGTTTATTTAGGTCGAGTAAAAATTCGCGAAACGCAACCAAGTTCTGCTGTCTGCGAGATCATTCCTAAGTTTCTTAAAGGTCAGATTCGCAAAGACGACAATGTTGTCACAAACTTAAACTAAGCTCAAACGAACACCGCACCGAGCATATTAGAAAATCAATTATGGCTAAGAACAAAATGCAACTGAATGTTTATACGATGATGCTAGTGTTGTCTTTTATGGCAGTCACTGTATCAACCGTTCTACTCTGGTTAGAATGGGAAAAGTGGCAAACGCAAGTCTAGATCGAAAACCAGATCTGCTCTTTCCCTCGTCTTGGGCTATTTCTTAACGCCTACCACCACGAGCACCGCGACCGCGAACACTGCCGGCATTTTTGTCAACCAATAAACGCACTTCATATTGCTGCCGTATGGGCTTACACCATCCCAAATCATCATGGCAAGCGAAATAGTCAACTTCGATGATGATCGGTGAATCTGCCAAACGGGTGGCAGGCAGAATTGACGCATCCCACTCTACGCCCACTAAGAATTCCCGTGGATCACCATCCACTTCTACTTTGATCTCAGGACCTCGCCCTGCACCTGGCCCCATCGCAATTCCAACTGGGCATTGCACTCTAAATTGAATCGGAGCAGCTAAATTATTCCAATGCACGTGCAGTAGAGGGTCGAGATGAAAACCTAAATAAGCCATCCCCAAACCTTCACTCATAAATGATTCATCAACTTCGACTCGCAATTTTACATAATACGGTTCGTCGCTTTCTAGCGGTTTGACTTGCACTGCCCGCATTACGGAATTTATTTGTATGCGAGACACGACTCCTGTTGCCGTAGGGCGTTTAGGCACTACTGGTTTCATTTTAAGATCTGCGACGGTCGTTGCCGGCGAAACTTTACCGACCAGACTTACAAGATCCGCTCGCAGGCTAGTCGCGTTACTCCAACCTCGCACTCGAATAATCTTACCCGCCGGATTAATAATGAATTCACTATTAGGCGCACCGCCAAGTGTCGCTTTGAGACCGTTGTTCATGTTGTCACAAATCCACTCAATACCGGATCCTAACGTTCGTTTAGCTTCTTGGACATGTAACAAACGCTCTTCTAGGGTAAAAGGCTGAATGTAACCGTTGTTTTCGGGGTGCGCTAATGCTTTGTATATGTAATAAAATTTGACTCCCCGAGGAGCGTAATCAATCGCGACTGTTTCCAAACTGGGAACATTTCGTAGAAACGGTGGTCACGTCAAACATCCAAAAACCAAAACGGTGTAACAGCCCCGCAAAGACGCGGTCGACAATGGCTTGCCCTGTGCATCAAACACGTTGACTGTGGGTAGTGCCGTATTCAACAACTGTGTGACTTGGCTAAACTGTGTGCCGCCTGTACGTCCACCTGTACGCCCACCTGTACGCCCACCTAGTTGAGCAAGTATCGGCATACTATCAATTAACAAAAAAGCCCAGAACAGGGACAGTGCCATTAATGAGAATCGATGTCGTATGAACATAGATGATGCCTTCAGGGTTGTGATGCTTAAGATCGTTATTTTATGTGATGCCCTAATAATACAAGATCCCTTTTGAAGTTCAACTATTTCGCAAGTATTGGTCACTTCATTATAAAAAAACTATCGAAAAAATACTTATACGAGATCCATGCCTGCGTTTGAATTTTTTGCCGAAGCTGTCAGGTATTTGACCGCGTTAATTTATCGTTGAATTTGTTCGAAACGGTAAAATTAATGTCCACAGGTGTTTTTTTGGCCCATATTTCAACACGTGAATACAGCCAATTTCCGACGTAAATACGTCGTTGGGGGTGATTGTTTTGAGAGCTATTTTTTGCTATGTTGGGGGGTATACTAATCAACTACACGGAACATCCTAGAGCGTCGTTGTAGACTATTTTTCTAGTGTTTTTACGTGCCTTCTCTTCTCACACTACATCGGTCTCCGGTGAAAGGACACTAGCTTGTCTAGCGACTCAGATTCTCCAGAAAACTCATCTTCAGACGACGAACCATCGATGCTTGGCAAGATAGTCGATTTACCTATTGAAGACGAGTTGAAGACCAGTTATTTGACCTATGCGATGAGTGTCATCGTCTCGCGTGCGCTGCCTGATGTTCGTGACGGGTTGAAACCGTCTCAGCGGCGTATTCTAGTCGCAATGAATGATCTAAATTTAACGCCCGGTGCTCATCGCGTTAAATGTGCCAAGATCGCCGGTGACACCAGTGGTAATTATCACCCACATGGTGAAGGCGTCATTTACCCGACACTTGTGCGCATGGCTCAGGAATGGAACATGCGCCACGTATTGGTCGACAAACAAGGGAACTTTGGATCCATCGCTGGTCTCCCTGCCGCAGCGATGCGATATACCGAAGCACGAATGTCCGCCACGGCTGGGCTGATGCTCGAAGATCTCAAACTGGATACAGTTGACTATGTGCCGACCTACGACGAAACGCGGACTGAACCAACCGTGTTACCCGCCAAGTTTCCGAACCTGCTCATCAACGGCACCAACGGCATCGCCGTTGGGATGTCAACTTCCATTCCACCACACAATCTCGTTGAAGTCTGTAATGCCGTCGTCCAATTACTAGATGCACCTGAAACAACTATCCGCGAGCTGATTGATATCATCACGGGACCTGACTTTCCAACTGGCGGAACCATCTGCGGTCGTTCCGGCATCCTCAAAGGCTATACCACAGGGCGTGGTACAGTCATTGTACGAGCCAAAGCCACGATCAAAGAACTCGACCGTGGACGATCGCAAATTATCATCCACGAAATACCATATCAGCAATCTCGAGACCGAGTCGTTGAAAGAATTGCCGGGCTGGTAAACGAAGGGCGCGTTAAAGGAATTTCTGGGATCCGCGACGAATCTGATCTCCAAGAGCCAGTGCGGATCGTGATAGACATCAAGCGGGATAACAATCCTGATGTTGTTTTGAATCTACTGTACAAATATTCCAACCTGCAAGAAACAATTTCAATCATTTTACTGGCCTTAGTCGACGGTAAACCCCGCTTGCTAAACCTCAAGGAAATGCTCGAAGAATTCATTCGTCACCGCGTCGAAGTAATACGCCGTCGAACTCAATTCTTACTCGTTCGTGCACGACGACGTAAACATGTCATCGAAGGTCAATTACTAGCACTCGCCGATATTGATGAAATTATTAAGATTATTCGCGAATCCAGTACCCATCCCGAAGCCAAAAGTCGGTTAATGGGATTCGCCTGTCCCGCTCCGATGCTCAAACGAGTCCTCGGTGACGATGGATTCAAGCAATTCCAAGAAGAACGAGGCGTGGAAGAGAGCTATAATCTTTCTGCCGTGCAAGCCGATGCTATTCTACGCATGACATTGGGGCAATTGGTAAACCTCGAACAAACAAAGCTAGCCGACGAACATGCGAAACTCTTAACGGAAATCAACAGCTATCTTGAGATCCTAGATGATCGCCAAAACATCCTCGATATTATCCGAGAAGACCTGATTGCCATCCGTGAAAAACATGGAGATGACCGACGCACTGAGATTTCAAATATCGAACTCGGGAACGTCAATATGGATGACCTGATTACTGAAGAAACAATGGTCGTTTCTATTAGTCACCGTGGATATATCAAGCGTTGTGCGTCGAGCACCTATAAGGCACAACGCCGAGGCGGCAAGGGCATGAAAGGTGCCACCGTCGAAGAAGAAGATCCAATTGAACATTTGTTCATTGCCAGCACACACGCTTATTTACTGTTCTTCACCACACGCGGAAAAGTCTATTGGCAAAAGGTCTACGATATTCCCGAACTCAGTCGAACGAGTAAAGGCCGAGCTGTTATCAATCTGTTGCGACTTGAAGCAGGCGAACAGATTCTGGACTGTATTCCAGTGCGAGA
>Ga0302117_10000478_pt1 | contig 17288 bp, 19 predicted proteins | sample AG5_322_MG_FD_203112 | JGI IMG/M metagenome (GOLD analysis project Ga0302117, IMG submission 203112) | Marine microbial communities from Western Arctic Ocean, Canada - AG5_32.2 | ecosystem: Environmental > Aquatic > Marine > Oceanic | place: Canada: Western Arctic Ocean | collected 2017-10-01 | reverse complement strand
CATGCGGGCGACCACAACGGTAGCCTCTGAAGTGACCCACTGCAACCCCTTCGGAATTCTAAATCGTTTCAATGGGTAATGTGAGAGTCCTAAGATTATCAAAAGTATATGTCTTGATTGTACAGCTTAAAACCAATAATTCCGCTAACAATTATACCTGCTACAATAAAAGCGATGATGTTTCCTTTTTTGTCCTTGGCCTGAATGCAATTATTACATTGAAACTTAGACCTCCGAGAAAACATGTACATTTCAAACCCCCCTAATAGCCAACTATTCGCTCTCTTGTTCTTTGTTTCTTTAACACAATTACTGCAATAACTATCGCCACAAGTATAGCATTTGTTGTTGTTGAAATGTTTCTCAGCGCCACATCCTGTACATTGATTGGCCATGTTGTTGCATATTGATAACCATAATAATCCCTTCTGAAGTATTGGTGCCTTCAAATGGGGTTCCATGTCAATGTGTATCAGAGGGCTCCCCTTGTGTACGCCCCTCTTCGAGACCACCATGAACATGCCATGTTGCTAAAGGGTTCCATATTAAAATCGTGTAATAATAAATAATGCGATAAGAATAATTATTGCTAACATTTTCTTATCATTAAGTATTCTAATCTCAAGATTGGAGTTTCTATCCTTCTTTTTTTCGATATTATCTTCAAGTTCATTGTTTAATTCTACTTTGTGGGGGTCGGTAGCAAGTTTATGGATACCCGCAATTCCAAAAAATACAGCAAAAAAAAGGCAACATGGTGCGACAAATGCGTTGCCCATTGTAGTATTTGCCATGATGTTAAAAAATTCAAACATTGACACTAATGCAATTCCAATATATAACGCACCAAAAATAGAACGACCGTCGTTATCTGCCATAGTATGACATATTCCAAGAGATGATAAAAGTATATCCGGCTACTAAGTGTTATTCAAGAGTCTATGCTCCTGTGAGTAGATGATAAACACTTACTTTAGAGATTAGTTCAATTCTGGCCATAAATGTTCTCAGCGCTGTGGAATCCTTAGCCGCGGAAACAACTTGGGAGTATTTGTTCTATATTGTAGGTAATCTGGATCACTACCCCACTTGGTCAAAGCCCGCTTATCTAAAATTGGGATTCCGCTAATCTTGGTGAGGAGCAAATAGATGAATATAGGGGAAACCCAGGCAACTCTCTCAAATCCAGTAAAACAGGATATTCCAAAGCAGGCAATTCCACTCCAAAGAAGAATCTCTCCCAAGTAATTCGGATGGCGAGATAATGACCACAATCCTTCATCAATCCATTTCCCTCGATTATCTGGTTTCCCATTAAAAGACCTTTTTTGATTATCAGCGATTACTTCAATGCCAAAGCCAAGAATCCAAACTATCAATCCAATGGCATCCCAGATTCCAAGTGGTGGAGCAGAACTGGCTTGATTGTTGATTACTATGACCACGTTCATAGTGATAAAAACCCATAATCCTTGAACGGTCCATGGCACTAGGAATCGGGTAGGAGACGTTTTCAAGTCGTCAAACCGTCCGTCTTTTCCTGTGCGATGAATGCGAATAAAGAGAAAGCACGAGAGGCGGAAAGACCAGATGGCCACAAGTAAACTGACAATCCACTCTCTTGCGCTGGGAGATTCTGTCTGTGATCCTGCCCAAAGACTGAAGCCGATAATAGCCAGGTAGGTCAAACCTCCCACTAAGTCATAGAATCTTTCAGTTTGTTTTAGAGAAGAAGGGAGCCATGCTAGCCACTGAACACCAATGGCAATAGCAGCACAATAAAATACAGCTGAGTATCCATTAAGAACAACTGATTTGTCTTCAACAGCAGTAACTATCAAACCAATAATAAAAAAGGCGATTATGACGACCAATACAGTCAAACGGATGTCTTGCCGGCTGGTTTTCACAATCCGAACACAATGTTATTTCATTAATAATGTTGCTTGCATCCATCTGCCTTTGCAGTCGTTGTAAAAATTTAATGTTAGCAACTATGCTGAACAAGTTTCTCCTTCTCCCATGGAAAGGAAATTAGAATTCACATGGGTTTGAGCACAGACCCTTGTAAATAGATGCAAACACTTATGTTGCCAATATAGTGTTCATAATATCTAACTATCAGCACCCACCATAACTCCACATGCAACTCATTGGAATCACAATAAAATATACAAAAATGAGTACAGCGATCAATACTAATGCGAGAGATCCGAACAATAATGCACCAAGTGGCTTTACGTGTGAATCGGATGTTTTTGGAGATGATGGGTTGAAAGTTCTACTACATGTAGGACATCTCAATTTGCCATAATACTCATGTGGGTATCTTAGAATAGAATTACACGAGGGGCAAGATATCGTTAATTTCTCAACCTTTTCATCACTAATGAGGGGTATGTTCTCAGTTTCTTCAAGCCGGGAGATGAGTTCTGACTTATTTCCAGAAACTGGAAGGCCTTGATTCTTCAGCCGTTGCTTTAATTCGACAACAGTCAAGGAATTTAGGTCAAGCACATATCATGATTATCTGTAGATGCGATAAAGATTTATCCGGCAAATAGAGTTCAATTTGTGCTAAAATCTACTCTCTAATTCTCGTGTATACAAGGTAACCCACGAATGTGGACCTGTTTACGATGGCATGTTATTGGACCTGATTTTTCAAAAAGGGTTAAAATCCATCAATACTTGATAAATTGTAGTGTTCTTATGAGTCTGTGAGAGAAGTTGACACTGCGATTGGCATCCTGACTTTACCAAAGGAACTAGCCCAGGACAAAGTAGATGCGGAGATTAAAGGAATAAAATTATTCAAACAAATTATTGATTCCTCAAAAAAGTGGAAAATGAATGATGCTATGCCAAGAAATCCGATTATCTATTGCAAGGTTGGAGAATTAACTATCAAATTAAATCCTTTTCCGACAATACTAAATTCATATCTGATAAATAATTTTCATTTCGTTTTGAAAATAAATAATTGCAGGGTATGTGTTATTGCAAAATCGCACGAAAATGGTATTGCCGTTATTGATTCAATGATCAGTTTCTTACTTCTTGGAGATGCAGGGTGGCCTATAGAGTCAACTCCTAATACCATGGAAGATGTATCTATTGAGCAACAACTTGTTAACCGCTACTCGCCAATTGACATTGATAGAGAGAATAGAAAACTATCCTTTACCGCAAGCGACAAGAAGGAACTATTCGATGCAGTAAATGAGATTGAAAAGGGTAACTCGTGGCAGGGTTTAGCTGCATTAATGAGACTTGCAAGAACAAAATATGTCTGTTCGGTTTGGACAATCACTCGTGTTGTCAATGAATTTAAACCTTTTATCGAGACCTGTAATGAGCAACAAATCGCTCAATATTTTGAAAGTCCTTTTGAGCCTACAGACCGTATATTCTTAGAAAAAATGATGTCGATTACCACTGTTTGAATTGGTAATCCTCAAGTGCTGCCAATGCTGGCTTTGAAATGGTGATAGTATGCAGACCTACCTAGACCTCATCCAAACTATCCTCGATAAAGGTGAAGACAAAGGTGACCGCACCGGTACAGGGACAAAATCTGTATTCGGTCACCAGATGAGATTTGATTTATCTGAAGGTTTTCCAATGGTAACGACAAAGAAACTTCATTTGAAATCTATTGTCTATGAATTGCTGTGGTTTCTAAAAGGAGATACCAATGTCAAATATTTACAAGAAAATGGAGTTCGGATTTGGAATGAATGGGCTGATGATAACGGCGACTTAGGGCCTGTTTATGGCAAACAGTGGCGCCAGTGGGAAGCAAAAGATGGCACAATAATTGATCAGATTACTGAGGCTGTTGAAATGATAAAGAACAATCCTAACTCACGTCGAATCATTGTATCAGCGTGGAATGTCGGTGAATTAAAAGAAATGGCTTTGATGCCTTGCCATGCCCTTTTCCAATTTCATGTAGCAAATGGTAAACTAAATTGTCAACTTTATCAAAGAAGCGCTGATGTGTTTTTAGGAGTTCCGTTCAACATCGCTTCATATGCACTTCTAACCCATATGATGGCTCAAGTATGTGGCCTTCAAGCAGGAACATTTGTTCACACTCTGGGGGATGCGCATTTGTATAATAATCACCTTGAACAAGCAAATTTACAAATTACCCGTAAACCATTACAATTACCTAAGTTGAAATTAAACCCTGAGATAATGCAAATCGATCAATTTAATTTTGATGATATTGAAATAATTGGATATCAGCATCACGAACATATCAAGGCTCCAATTGCAATTTGAGGGATATTTATGTTGGCAATGATATACGCATGTGACACCAATGGGGCTATTGGCAAAGATGGAGATTTGCCGTGGAAGCAATCTTCTGATCTGCAACACTTCAAACGCATAACAATCCGAAAAACAGTGGTTATGGGTAGGAAAACATGGGATAGTTTGCCACCTGGTGGATTACCGAATCGGAGAAACATTGTGATGTCAAGAACTCCACGTCAAGATGTTGAAGTAATGAGTTTTGAGCAAATTCTAGAATTATCACAGAATGAAGAATTAATCATTATTGGTGGTGGAGAAATTTACTCATTGTTTTTGCATCATTGTAAGGAAATACACAGAACAATCATCCACACCGAAGTTGAGGGGGCTGATACTTTTGCACCTGATATATCTGAACTTGGGTTTTACTTAATCGGAGAAAACCATCAATCACCTGGACCGAAAGACCAGCATTCAATGACCTTTCAACATCTTATTTGCTAAAGTTAACAAAAACTTACTTACTTTACTAATCGGCCTTATATTCAGTAACTCTAATTCCAAGACGACCGGTTAGTGCCTCTCTTTTCATTATTCTTTGGTACTTCTTTTCGAAGGCTGATTTTAAATCAATCTCCATTGCAATTGAATGTCCCATCAACAAAATCAATATGTCTGCCATCTCTTCAGCACACTCTTCTATTGGCTTACCCTTAGTAATTGCAGCAGATAATTCTCCAAGTTCCTCAACTGTTAGAGCGATCCTATATCCCATATCATGTCCATTCTTATTAGCGAAATCATGCTTATGATGGAAGGCTGCGACCTTCTTCATCATCTCTTCCCACTCATCACCAGCTTGATGATTCATCCATTTGTCAACACTTGCTGCAGTCATTGACCATCGGTTATCATGGGCAGGGCATCAACCTTGCGACAGCATATCTATGACACACTGCCACACCGGTGCTAATCTTTTATTGGCCTCTGCCGAGACTGATAGATGAGATAGGTCCGCTGCGGCATCCCCTGGCTCTCTACCGGCTGCCCAATTTGATGAAATACAAACTGCTGCGTAAGGAATTTCTAGTTCTCTAGCTAATTTCGCTTCACGCGGCATGGTCATTCCAACCATATCTCCACCGAGTTTCTCAATTGCGTTTACTTCAGCACGTGTTTCAAATTGAGGACCGTGTGCTAACCAATAGGTGTAGAGTAGTCTTTCAGAATCAGAAAACGATTGTCCTTCGCGTAAACTATTCAGTAATATCTCATTCAATTCACTACTGAATGGTTCAGTTACTGATGTGAAGGTTGCATCTTCATGATGGAAGGTACTTGCAACACCTGTGAAATCAATATATTGGTCTGCAAGCGCAACTTTTCCCGGTGGGAAATCTGCTGAAATGGCTCCAACTGAACATACTGCCATTATCGCTTCACAACCACTGTCAACTAAAGCGCTGATATTTGCCCTATGTTCGATCATGTGTGGAGGTTTACTTGCATTACCTTGGTTGTGATGACGTTGTAAGAAAATCAATTCTTTCTCGACATCACCGCTGCTAAGTCTCAAACAGGTTAGCGGCACACTACCCCATTTTGTATCGACTACAAGGTCATCTCTTCGTTCTAAAGTCAATCCTGCATCGGTTAATTGTTGACCAAAAGTCATTTCAATTAGGCCGGTGCCTCCGATAACTGCTAACCTCTGCATAGTATTCGCCTATCGTCCTACATTGTCAAACCTACGGCTCAACAACATCGTGGACCTTGCTTTCGCAGGCATTCAAAGAGAACGGGTTCTCAAGGATCATTCGTTAAGACGAGCTATCAAATCTGCCTTCTTTCCAGAAACAGGTTTTCCTGCAGCCTTCAACAGTTCCTTCAGTTCTGCAACTGTCATTGAACTATGGTCAACGCTTGGAGCGGCCTTTTTAGCAGGTGCTTTCTTAGCAGCTTTCGCCTTAGCAGGTGCTTTTTCAGCAACTTCCTCTTCGACTGGTGCTTCTTTAGCAGGAACTTTCTCAGATTCAGGTTCAATTGCTTCAACTGCATCTAGAATAGATGGTGCGTCTTCAACTTCTTCTTCCTCTTCTTCTCCATCCATTGCTGCCGCCATTGCTGCAGCCTTCTTGGCCTTTAATTCAGCATCTTGGCGAGATTCGCCTGCATGGATATCGTCTAAAGTCGGTCCCTTATCGTTGATAACACCTTCTTGTAGAAGTTGGCTCTTGTGAATTGCCACTGACTTAACTGGGTAAATTGGCTTAACTGCGTTGAGGATTTCTCCTTCTAATTCGCCGCCAAGAATTGATTCTTGGATTTTGGAGAAAGTATTCTTAGATGCATATGCACGAATAACTTCTGCTGCTTTTGAACGCATTGCTTGCTTTACTGAAGTTTGAACACGCTTTTGAGTAATAATCAAAGGCTTCAAACGAACCAGGTAACCGTCAGTAGATACTACATCAACTACATCGTCAACCTTACCACGGTAGCGGCGAATTTGACGGCGTATGTGATCTGTTTGGTGATGGTGACCGATGAATGTGGTCAATGCGTCTCTCCCAACTACTTCAGTAACTCTGAATCGAAGAATAATATGCATTTTAGTAAAGTCGCCATTGAATTCTTGCAATGTCATCTCATAAATACGGCCCATAATGTGGTCGTCAGACTCACCGATTGTTTCTCCAATTTGCTTAAAGTCCCATGGATGACGAGGTGCACGAATAGTGTACCATCGCTTCATCTTCCACTTATCACGTTGCTTACGTGCTGATGCACGTGCTCTTGCTGTTACTTTTTTCGCCATTGAATTCACTCTCGGTGTTGTCTTGCGGGGGCTACCCCACTTGCATTCTGCCGTCTAACCCCCCCTATATGAACAGCCCCCTCTATATTGGATAGTGAAAATGAATCATTAGCCACTTGTTTGGAGGTTAGTATCAAATCCTTCTCGCCTTACCCCCATCCATGGCAGTTCATCAACTCACATGGAGAGCAACTGCCAGCGGCTTAGAAGATGAGATGGTACTAGCTGAAGCACTAGCCACTCTCATCGGTGATGAAGAGGCCGTGGAGATTGAACAGACCAACTCTTACCACGGTTCTCCCATCCACGTAGTTTCGGCGAGATTAACTCGCTCCGGACCTGCACAAAGGGCTCTAGCCAATATTGGAAAGGAAAATCTCAAAATAATTTTATCCGAATTAGATACTCGATTGGATGAAACTAATGTCATTCACTTCCGATTAGATCAAAATGACTTGATTAGTGGAGTTTTGACATTATCGCAACCAGGAGGGCAAGCAACCGCCAAGGGGCAAACCAAAATCCAAGTATATCCTGGACAGGACCCCTTAGTTGAAGCGAAAATTACAATTCAAAAAGCAATTGAATCATCGAATTGAGTTACTTTTCCAGTTATTTATAATGGAAATGTTGAGATTGCTCATCCAAACGGTTCATGTATGGCTACCCCCTCAGCAAGTTTGAGGAATACCTATGACACATGTTGTAACAAGCGCCTGCGTTGACCACAAGTACCAAGAATGCGTTGCTGTTTGCCCAGTTGAAGCATTTAGAGAAGCCGATAAATATCTAGTTATTGACCCGGATGAATGTATTGATTGTGGTGCATGTATTCCAGAATGCCCAGTTGATGCGATTTTCGCAGACACCGATATTCCAGCTGGAGAAGAAGCATGGGAAGAGCGTAATGCAGCAGAGTCTATTGACGCTGAAATTGCAGAAGGCGATTCTCCTGTTCTTGCTGACTGAAATTAGCACCCTCTCTTCTTGTATTGGAATTGGCAATGTTCTTGAAGTAAATTAATTTGGACTGGTTGATTGCAATGGCTAAGGAAACCGACTTCTCAAAGTTCAGGCGCGGTAGCGACTTACTAAAGCGTGGATTTGCACGTATGCAACAAGGTGGTGTCATCATGGATGTTGTCAATCCTGACCAAGCGGCAATCGCTGAAGATTCTGGGGCTGTTGCTGTAATGGCACTAGAAAGAGTTCCAGCAGACATCCGTAGAGATGGCGGGGTTGCCAGAATGAGCCACCCCGATATGATTCAAGGGATTCTCGATTGTACAACTATACCAGTAATGGCAAAAGCAAGAATCGGCCATGAAGGTGAGGCAAGAATTCTTGAATCAATGGGCGTAGACATGGTTGATGAAAGCGAAGTATTGACGCCAGCAGACCCGTTTTTCCATATTTCTAAGAAAGATTACGATATTCCGTTCGTATGTGGTGCAACAGAATTAGGAGAGGCTGTTCGTCGTATATGGGAAGGTGCTGCTATGATACGCACCAAAGGAGAAGCAGGAACTGGAAATGTAGTCGCTGCTGTCACTCATGCTAGATTGATTGATCAGGAGATTAAACAATTACAATCTCTTGATGACTCTGGAATTGATCAAACAGCAGAAATCATAATCGATAGATATAGAGTATTGGCAAACCAATCAAAACTGCCAGGAAATTATCAACACACACCTTTTGGAGCAATAGACGAAAAAATGCACTCCGAAGTCACAGAAATTCTTGAAGAAGTTAGAACAATGGGCCGGCTACCTGTAGTCACATTCTCCGCCGGCGGCATTGCAACACCGGCAGATGCATCACACATGATGCGCCTTGGCATGGATGGAATATTCGTCGGCTCTGGTATTTTCAAATCTGAAGATCCTAAAACAATGGCTGAGGCTATTGTTCTCGCTACTGCACATTATGATGATGCAGAAAAAGTAACTCAAGCGATGGCTATGATGGCTGGAGCGGCAATGAAAGGCGATGAACTTGAAACTCTAGAAGTTCGCTACGACCAACGTGGAAATTAAGCACAATTAATCTAACAAAGGCGTTCTATAGAATAATTAACCCAGCGGGTCGCTAACTCCAACTTCACCTAAAGTCCAGCGTAATGTCTTTATTACTCCGTCTAATGCTTTATGATTTCTTGCAGCTTCCTTCATTCCTTCTCTATCGCCTGAAGACTTACAACCCTCAAACCACTCCTTCCATTGCCTACGCTTTATTTCAGCACGAGTTAGCATTTGTTCTATCTCTTCCCAAGTTCTTTCATAGGTTCTTTCAACCGCTTGGTCGTCATTCGGAATACGATTCATAATTGGGTCCGAAGTGCAACGGTATATGAGCAATACGGCGACATTATTCGTAAACAATTCATTCCTTATGGAATTCTTTGATCACTAATAATCATTTTTGCAGCAATTACGGTATTATCACCTATCACGACATTGTCCAATTTAGCCCCATTTTTGATTACTACATTTTGGCCAAGGACAGAATTAGAAATTGTTGAATCAGAACTAACTTTACACCCAGACATCAGCAATGAATTAGAAATTTTTACATTCTCTTCAACAAGACAATTGGAGGAGATTACACTACCAACAACATCACCCTGTATTACCGCATCATCCATACAAAACCCATTACCTGGAAGAACTATTCCATTTGGCATAGGGAATGGCAGTTCTTTCATTCTTTTTACTAAAGTTGATTGAGCGTTTAGTAATTCCATAGGATTGCCAACATCGAACCAAACACCGTCGATTGTCTTAGCATACATTGGCCAATTCATTTCCAGTACCATTGGAAATAATTGTTTACTAAAATCAAACTTCTCACCCAAAGGCACCAATGCCAAAACCTCAGGCTCTATGATGTATAATCCTGCATTTATCACATTACTAAACGCTTCTTCTGGACTTGGCTTTTCTTTGAATCTACTAATATAACCCTCGCGTAAATCCCCATCTAATTCACCATTATGCGCTGCTGACAACCCCACTATACCAAAATCACTTGGATTTTCAACTTCCCAAAGTGCCATTGTAACCTTTGCACCGCTTTGCTTGTGAGCTGCTAATAGATCGGATATGTCAAATGAAGCGACTGAATCACCTGAGCCAACAACAAATGTTTCTGTTAACAAATCACTTAGAAGCCGAACACTTCCTGCGGTTCCCATTGGAGAATCCTCTTGATTAATTCGCGCTGTAATCTCTCTAGAATGAGTTTTCATTGATTGAAGTGGCCAAGCGGAGACGTGCTTTTGCAATTGCTCTCCTCTATATCCAGTTGTAACAATTAAATCAGCAATACCGGCTTCTACCATCGCATCTTTAACGAAATCAATAACAGGGCGCCCTAGGACTTCAACCATAGGCTTTGGACGAGTCAAAGTCAAAGGACGTAATCTTGAACCTTGACCACCGGCCATTATGACCCCGTACATCATTTCACCTCAGCGACGACGGTTCTGCATATTTATTCGGCGCATTCCTGCCTTTTTGGAGGACTTGGCTGCAGTAGGACGGGATGAAACATCACTATCGCTACTACTTGTTCCTCCAATGCTCAATACACCCGATGAAAGTAAATTACTTACTAAACCGTCAGCAACATCTGCTGAACTAGCACCAGTTGACATTTCGTTTTTGACAGATTGATTATGATCAATAATCCAAGATTCTCTCTCTTTCTTAGCCATATGTAACTGGTCACGTGCTTTGTCAACATCCTTCATTAATTCAACAGTCTTTTCATGCATTTCATCTGCCTTCTTTCTAAAATCAAGGTATTCTTCATGAAATCTGTCGCCTTCTGCTTTGAGGAAATCTCGGTGTGCGAAAACTTCATCCAATTCTTTTGACTTTTCAGTTACTCTCACAACTGCTTCTATCATTGCTTTATGTGCAGCATCTGCTTCTAACTTTAGGATTTTAATTGAGCCATCCAAATCGGACAAATCAATACTAACCATATCAAATTGTGCAACATCTGGCTCTAACTCTGCAAGACGGCGATGCTTCAATTTAAGATTAGCCATCATTTCCCTCTCTTTCTTAGGACCAACACTTGATGTTTCAAAGGTAGTCTCCAAATTATCAATCTCTTGCTTTAGTTGCATAAACTCAGCGGTAGCAGAACGCTTCTCGTTCTTTTCTCCACGTCGACCCTTGACTTGAGAGATGAGTTGGCGGATTTGGTCTTGCATTGCATTTCTCTTTTCTTTGAACAATTTAATTTCAGCGCGAATAACCTTTACTTCGGAAAGGACCAGAGCAGATTTCTCTCTGTGTTCCTTGAATTGTGCTTGGATTGCATTGCGCTTATCAGCACTCTGCTTAGCGGAATCGCTGAATGAATTACGGGTTTCGCGCAACTTGCGAACTTTCGCTTCCATTGTTTGAAGTTCTTCGTGAAGGGCCGCATCCGGCTTCTCCTCCGCTTCCTCTTTCATTCCGCGCATGACTCTTCCACAGCATTAACCATTTCAAGGGTATGGATGATACGCCAAAACAGTTCGAGCTGATTATTGGCCAAATAAGACGTACATTTCCATAAATATTGCGCTTAATAATCCAATCATTCCTAGTGTATTAGCAGCAATAGAACCTGAAGACCTCACCATCGACCTGAATTCAGATCTAACTCTAACATTGATTTGCCTTCCCACTAATAGTTCACCACTGGGTTGTTCAAGGCGAACAGAGACTGTTGCTTCCCCCGTAGTAGTCGGCAATAACGACTGCCAGGCAACTGTCCCATCCCGTAGCAAACCACTCATCACACCTAGAGTATCATCATCACCTTGTGCATGACTTGGTAATGCTCGGTCAGACCACCAGTACTTTTCTCCAGGTTGTAATCTATATGTCAAGGCTACATCGTTCGGACGAAAGTCAGGTGTTTGAACCCTAAATACAACTATTCTTTCTGTTTCTCCAAGATTATGAATTATTGTAAATAGATTTGCCCTATTAGTAACTACATTTTCCAAATCCACTTCGAAAACTAAGTCTTTCAATGCAGGATTATTACCAACTTCAATCTCATGCTCTAAACGGTCTACCATTCGGAAGAACGCTGGACATTTTCTTGACACATGTTCTATCAATAAAAGCCAGACTTCCAATGTAAAAACGGGGTGTGAAACGATTAGTTTCAATCCATTCTTATTCAATACTTCAGATAATTCGGAAATCATTGTATTTCGATCTAGACCACCGAAGTGCCTGTACAATGTCATCAGTATTTTTTCTCTCGCAAAATCGACTTCAACACTTGGATGAATGTTTGTTTCAATACTTTTTGTGAAATCCACATATTGCGCTCTCATCAATGGGTCCATGTGGGTCATCAGAAGGTCGTTGAATACAGAATTAATTGTTGAGGGGTGGATCGCTGGGTTGTATGCATCTAGGAGACCAGTTCTTTCAACCATGCTAAATTGATGAGAACGTGTTGCCAAATGCTGACCGATTGACAATAGCATTAATGAAAATGAACCCAATAAGAAGATCATTCCAGATTCATTCTCAGAACCGATGTAGAAAATAACAACCAATAATAGAGCACTGGACATTGCAAATAGTAGACTGGTATTTGTTTTACTAGTGGACCGCTTCATTCTAGTAACAAGCCCATCATATCCTTGTAATGATTGAACTGGTCGATGGGCATCATTTGAACTTTTTACTTCGTCATTAAACACGCGTAAAGAGAGTCCTACGCGGTGTCGATGGACCATAATGGACAAAATATAACCAAACAGAATTACGAATGTTATAGCAACTAATGTGATTGAAAAGGTAAACCCTATAGTCGGTTCTATATTTTCTAACCACCATTTTGGCGAACCGTTGGAAAAGGCCCACGCAATGAAATAGGTGAAAATTGCAAAAGCGGGTAAAAACAAAATTATTCTGAGACCAAAACTGATGATTTGTCTATCTATTGCAAGAAATATTGCTTCCCAATCTTTGACTGTTGCCTTTTCACCGATCGGAGAGATAGCCCTTATTTTAGAAAAGAGCCCATTAGTGTCAGCAACACCCTCTTCAGGAGAGGTTTGTATCGCCTTATCTCCCCCCTCCATAGCAATAGGCAAGGGTTGTTACTCTTTATCATTGTCCGAATTTAATTAATTAACAGCGTATTAATATTTTTTCTGCGATACTTTCAGACAGTTCTAGATAAGTTCCATCCGATGTCTGCCAGCGGCCGTCTTGCTTCTTTACACGAGTTCCGATTCTCACACCTAAATTATTCAATGATGTCAATGCTGATTCGCTTAAAACCATCATTCTGATATCTCCTTCACTATTATCTGGAAGAGCGCTCATTGGCCGCATCCCGCTAGCTAATTGATTGATTTTTGATGCGAGTTCTTCTCTTGCAGGAGGGATTTGCTTACCTGAAGGATCAATATTTGGTTGATCTAATAATAAGGTTAATGCAACTTCCAAATCATCATCGATTGCATGCTCAAGCCTACATGCTGTTTCGTGAACATTTCCAAAAAATGGCAACTTATCCAACAGAACTTCTGCCAACCTATGCCTTCTTTTCATTTGTTGGCCCATTGCAAGCCCTGATACAGTAAGACTAGCCCCTTTGTATGGAATATAATCTACAAACCCTTTTGATGCCAATCTTTGAACCATTTCAGTAGCCGAAGCAGGTGAGACTTTCATAGCACTTGCTAAGTCACCGGTTCTGACTAATGATTTTGGGTCATTTTCATAAAATGCATACATCGTCTCCAAGTATTCATCTTCAAACTCTTGAAAATGGCCACTCATGTTAATCCCAGTTCCCTCTCACCCATCAACCCTTGCTTATTGAGAATTTGCTTTGAACACTACTTTACAAGCAGGACAGCGTACTGAGCCGGAATAATCAGTTGGAACTCGTAACGACTGAGAACAATCAGGACAAGAAACCTCTTTCTTTTCTTGTTTTTCAACTTCTTCGACTTCCTCTTCTTCTTGAGGTGACTCGTCTCTTGAATTAACATCAAATCTGTTGGAACAGTCTGGACATCTAACTTTACCAGAATATGATGCTGGAACTCGTAATTGCCTAGCACATTCAGGGCAACCAACTTGCACTTTTCTATCAGCACTAGATGCTGAAGTTTTTGACTTAACAATGGGCTTCTTAGCCTTCGGTGTTTTATTTTTAATTTTAGAACTAGAAGATGTTCTCTCACTTGAAGAGTTTTTGAGTCTCATTACAAGAATTACAGCACCTGCAATCGCGAGACCAGATATTATCCCAATAAATGGAATCTCGTATGGTTGAGAAGAAGAAGTACTGACTCCAGATGTATATGATTGACTTGAAGTTAATATGCTCTGGTCAATACTCCATTTAGCAGTCAAAGTAACTTCAGAACCGGAAGGCCAATCAATTGTCAAAGTAATCTCTTTTTCCTCACCTGCAAGTAAGAGATCAGTCTCACTTTGAACTAATAAATTACCATTACCATCGACTAAAAGTATTTGTCCAGCAATGCCATCGACTAGACCGGTATTTGAAATCTTGAGAGTAATGCTAGTTTCATCGCCAAACGTTGGGTCTCTTGGGGAACTAAGAGGATTCATCTCAACAGAATACTCAGGTCGCTCCGATGGAACTGATTTCATTGCAGAAGTAGGGCCTGGCCCTATTGTCCAATTAATTGAGTTTATACGAATTACTACTTTATCCGCATCTACATGACCAATTACATATTGTCCAGTGGTCAATCCAGGAAATACTGTAATCAATGAGTCAAATGGATAAATTTCTGACCCTCCTGAATCATATCCCAATCTTAATTGAATCTCTCTTTCAACACCATTATCGAGATCAATTTGCCATGTGAACGAAACTCCATCAACCGAATCCCACTCAACAGCACTAATCTGTGGTGCAAGGCTTTGCTGAGCCAAAACAGGAATATTAAGAACTCCCTCCAACCCAATATCTATCGCACCATTTGAAGAAACTAGTGACCAATTTACTTGAGTTTGCCCAGTAGCGACCATCTGAATTGAAACCGAGACTTCGCCTGCAGCATCTAATGCCAAACTTAACGGTTCACTCAAACTAACGACTCCGTTAATTTCACAGCGCAATTGTACCAAACCATCGCTGTCGCCGTGATTTCTAACCAGCATTGAGAAAGTTGCCATGTCACCTTTATGCCAAGGCCCACCTAATACGGCAGGAGTGGATGACCCTGCCGCTTCAAAGGCTGCGGCTGTCATTGATAATATTGAAGATACAGAACTGGTTGAATCATCCCAAACCCTCTGCCCATCAGTTTGACAGGTTAGAGTTCCTGGGCGCGCAGAAGCACTGATTGAAATCGTCGTATTGGTGCTATTGGTAAGTTCTAAAGGCTGTGAATATTCAATTTCCCCACCACTGAAAATACAACTCAATGTACCGTTATAATCTACCTCTCCCGTATTTGCAATAGACAGATTCCACTGTGCTAGGCCGCCCGCAGTAACATCTGCGTTCAGGTGAACTAGTTCCATGTCAATTCTAGCCAAAGGAGGTGGCCCCACTTCAAAGGTGCTAGTATGAAATAGTTCAGATTGTGATGGTGGTGGATTTAAGATAGAGAGGTTTACTGTATAATGAGAGTTTATATCGGAATTAGTTTCGCTAAATGAAGAAGAAGAATAAAATTGTGCATTTGTTGTAGTGGCGCCCCCAAATGTAATGTTGGACATATGTGATTCGAGAACTTCTTGACCGTTAATATTGGCAGTAACATCGCTTGACCACTGTAAATCTCCAAGGTTTTCCATGGATGCACTAATGATTAGATAATCACCATCTCTAAGAGTTGCATTACCAGTTGGATCACCATTAAAAGTGACTGGAATTAGTTCTATTCCTTCAATTGATAATTGAGCTGGACGAAGCCGTTGAATTGTTCTGTTGAATCCTGTAACATTGTTTGAATCTTCAGTTCCAAGATCACCCACCATAGTGACGATAAGATTGGAATATCCATATGGCATATTAGAGAATGTGTAATTGACCGACGTGCTGCCGAATGCCAATACGGTGTAATTTGTTGACTGGTTGTGAAGTTCTGTACCTTCTAGTGTAGAAATCACTACATTGACTTCTATTTCGGCATCTAATCCACTCTGCTCAATGATGGTAAATGGGACTTCTAAAGAACTATCTTCAAATGTTTCCATTTCACCAAGTAAAATACTACTTACATCAATTACTGCTCCACCACCGGATGCAGAAACCAATGGTGCTAATATAACTGCAATTAGAAGAGCACAAACTAAGTTTGTTACTATGTTTGATGATGACATACTCTCCCCCATATTACCACCTATGCGTATGGGGTTCTTCACCTTCACGCCAAAAGATGGGCGAGGGCTATGTTTATTCTATGTTGAAAGGTCGCCCGAGAATGTATGACACCTGACGAGTTGCTAAAAATCACTCCCGATTTGTTGGCACGTGCCATTTTGCATCGGCGAGAACGATTAGCAGAGGTTATTCCAGAGCAGTTAGATGCCCGGCAAGAAGAGTTAGATTTCGCTGTCCCTTTGACCAACTTCGCTAAAGAAAAGCGCGATGAATTTGATAAGCAGATAAATGAAATAACTGAGAAATGTCTTCACTCACAAAATCAAGCAAGCCTAATATTTGCCAAATTGAAAAGTGATTTTCAAAATGCAGATACAGAGGACAAAGATATCGGATTCGATGAATTATTACAGCACTATAAAGAAGCAAATGAAAATCATCATCAACAAACAATCATTTTAGAGCAAATGAATGATTTAGCAATAGAACAATTTGACAAAATCTCTAGTGAAAATAGTTCTGATAGCGAAATGGAATCGATAAAGTCGCAACATAAGAATATATTGAATTCTATTGCGTTATCAAAAGATTCCCATGCAGAATCATTGCCACTAAAGAATGAAAAAGAGCATTTCAATAATACTTATCTTGAAAATGAAGCAATGAGGCGAAGAGCTAATTCACGAACGGCACTGCTAAGCCAGGCTCTTGATTCCAGTGAAAGGGGAATAGAACATTGGCAACAATTAATCGATAAGGGCTTTGATAGACTGTTAGTTAATGCGAAAAGAGTCAGTCAAGGAGAATATTCAACACCAGCATTATCCAAAATGAATAAGGATAAAACTTCGCAAGA
>Ga0302117_10000475_pt1 | contig 17319 bp, 13 predicted proteins | sample AG5_322_MG_FD_203112 | JGI IMG/M metagenome (GOLD analysis project Ga0302117, IMG submission 203112) | Marine microbial communities from Western Arctic Ocean, Canada - AG5_32.2 | ecosystem: Environmental > Aquatic > Marine > Oceanic | place: Canada: Western Arctic Ocean | collected 2017-10-01 | reverse complement strand
TCGAGGCCGTCGGTGGGTTCATCGAGCACCAGCACTTCGGGATCGTTCAGCAACGACTGCGCGAGGCAGGTGCGATGGCGAAAGCCTTTGGAAAGTGTGTCGATGCTTTGATGCCGAACCGGTTGCAACGAGCAAGTATCGATGGAGGCGTCCACGGCTTTGTCGCGTTCCGCGCCGGTGAGGGCGCGGATCTCGGCGGTGAAGCGCAGGAAGCCCTGCACGGTCATATCCGGATAGCTCGGCGCATTTTCCGGCAGATAACCGATGAGCGACTTGGCGCTTGTGGGGGATTCCACGATGTCGAATTCGCCGACGGTCACGCTGCCTTCGTCGGGCACGAGATAGCCGGTGATCATCCGCATGGTGGTGGATTTGCCCGCGCCGTTAGGGCCGAGAAAGCCAAGCACCTCGCCTTGTTTCACGTTGAAGCTGATGCCGTCCACTGCGACGTTTGTGCCGAACGTTTTGCGGAGGTTTTTTACCTTTATCATTGTATTTGCGTTGTCAGAAAAATCGGGAGACCTTTTATACGTTACCAACCTCAGTGTCAATCCTCGCGGGCTTCCCACAATGGTTTTCGCCCAGCAAAACCTGTGTCGATGTCGTGCCAGTGGGTTATGTTATCTTCAGCTTTCTCCCAGCAGAGAAAGACTTCGCGTTCGTCAAGAATTGCAGGGAAGTCGACGAGGCCGCGCTCCACATCCTTCAATTGAATTTCGCGAGATTGAAATTCACGCAGCAATTCATGTACGCGACGGAGGTTTTTTGCCCATTCGACTACTCCCCGCCCTCCAAGATCTTCACCTGCGGTCAAACGGGGTTCGAAAGATTTCTCGGCTTTGTGAATACGTGGGGTCACCTCATTGAGTTCCGCAAACCACTCGCGAAGTTTGGGGAGCAATTCGCGAGCCTCGGGCAAGGTATAGTGCCGGGTATATTGCAGAGGCATCAGCTTGCGTCAGGGAAGCTGTTTGAGCACATCTTGAATGCGCTGCTTCACGTCTGGTTCGGTGTCCTTGATGGCCGCAGCTTTTTCAAGGAACTCACGGGCTTTTTTAGGCTGCTTCAATTTCAGGTACATTTCACCGAGGTGAAGAAAAATTTCAGCATCATCGCCCTCGGTGTGTTTTAACGCCTTGAGTTGCCAGGTGAGGGCTTCCTTGAGCTTACCCTGCTTGAAGAGTGCCCACGCACGGCTATCAAGATACGCTCCGTTATCGGGGCTGAGTTTGAGCGCTCGATCAATCATCACAATTGCTTCATCAAGTTTTTCACCGCGATCGGCCCACATATATCCGAGATAGTTTAACGCGGTTGCGTATTCTGGATTTTTCTCAATCGAGAGTCGGAAATATTTTTCGGCAACCATGAAGTTCCCGGCACGCTCGGCAGTGGTTCCCAGCTGGAAATAAAGAATATGGTTGAGGCGTGTGGGATCAGCATTTTTTGCGATCGATTCGGCGCGGCGCAAGTCATCCAATGCTTGATTGAAATCACGCTTTTCCAACGCGATCATCGCAGCGAAATAAGCCTGTAAAAAATTCGGCTTGAATTTCCTCTTCACCAAATCCATCACCTTTTGCCCCTCGTCACTTTTGTCGTCTGAGAGTAATGCGGAAATTAGGTCAAAATACAGTTGCTCGATGCGGGGGTTGAGTTTAATTGCCGACCGATAATGTTTGGCGGCTGTCGCAAATTCGTCCTCATCCATTGCCACCGCGGCAAGCAGTTGGTGGGCGCGCCATGAATTTGGGTTCTTCTTAAGAATTGCCTCCAGGTGCATTCGGCCTTCCTTGATTTTACCCGCGATAATTAAGTCCTGCGCCAACTGCATCAGCACCGCCGGGTTGCCCGGTAAGGCCTTGAGCAACTCTTGCATCACCGTCGCCGCCTCTTTTCGGGCATTGATCATGCGGTAACCTCGGCCGATTTGCTCGATCATCAACGGGATTGTCGGCTTACTGGCCCACGCCGCATCCAGCAGTTTGCGGATGCGTGGCTTGAACTCTTCAACATCAGTTTTATCCAATTGCAAATAACCGCCGGCCATCAGCGCTAGCTCGACCTGAAACGTGGTGCTGGGCTTCTTTTGGGCAAACGCCTGATCCAGGGTCTTACGGATTTGAGGCAGGCGCTTGGCGCCACCTTTCATTTCTTTTTGGTAAACTTGAATTAATGTTTTGTAGCCGAGAATGGATTCCGGGGCCATGCGAATAGCGCCTTCGGCGGCAATGCGGGCGAGGTCAAGTTTCCCTTTTTGCGCGTAGGCCACTGCGAGCAGTGCGTGCGTCTTGGCGGATGCGTTGGGGTTAGCCGTCGCCTTAACCAGGAGCGCGAGCACCTTGTCGAATTTCTTTTGGGCCAACAACATGCGCACGACTTCCAGCACAATCTTTTCGTTTGCAGGATCCGCCAATGCAGCTTGCTCGAATTCCTCGATCGCCACCGCACGTTGGCCGCGTTCCATCGCTGCTGTGGCGGCGGCGTAATGGGCCATCGAGCGGATCCGACGTTCAATAGCCGCGTCTTCAGCGATACGCTTCGCCTCGGCATTGGGTTTCGCCTTCGGCGGGGCAGGCTTGGCAACCAGTTGATTCGGTTGCTGGGTAGCGGTTGAGGGGTTGGTTTCTTCGCTGGGCGCTGCGCCGGGACCGGCACAGGCTGCGAGCACAAGGGTGCCTGCGAAGACCATGAATTGGTTTCGATACGTCATGTTAATCAGGCCCATAAATAACAGGGCAGTTTGAGCACGCCCAGTTGGGCGAATTGCAAGGGCGTAGGGGTTAACCTACTTTTGCCACTTGCGCTTCTTGTGACGGTTGGCCCGTGAGGCCTTGCGCCGCTTGTGCTTGTTGATCTTGGATTTGCGTCGCTTCTTTAACGATCCCATGTTTTTGTCTCTTCTTGTCTTACTGTGAGAGGGGTTAATATACCACTTTATTCAGTGGGTATTCAATAATTCCTTCTGCGCCAGCGGCTTTGAGGCTGGGGATAATTTCCCGAGCCACGTGTTCTTCGATCACTGTGTCCACTGCCACCCAGCCGTTTTGGCTCAGTTCGTTGACGGTTGGATTCCGCAGCGCAGGCAATTTTTCCAAAACTTTGGTGAGGTCGGCCTGTTTGATGTTCAACTTTAAGCCCACCATCGCCTCGGCATCCAGCGCACCGCGCAGTAGCATCGCCATCGTTTCGATCTTCTGGCGCTTCCATTTATTTTTCCACGCGTCCTTGTTGGCGATCAAACGCGGCGTGCTACTCATCAACTCTTCCACGATGCGTAGATTATTCGCACGCAGACTGCTGCCGGTTTCGGTCACCTCCACGATAGCGTCTACCAACTCGTGCGCCTTCACTTCGGTAGCGCCCCAGGAAAATTCGACCTCAGCTTTCACACCGTTCTTTTTCAGCCAACGCTTGGTCAGGCCCACCACTTCCGTGGCAATGCGTTTGCCTTGGAGATCCTTGACTGATTTGATTTTGGATTTCTCCGGCACCGCCAATACCCAGCGCGCTGGGCGTCGCGTAGCTTTGCTAAACAGGAACTCGCCCACCTCGTGCACCTTGGAATTGTTTTCTTCAATCCAATCCAGCCCCGTGATGCCGCAATCGAGGTAACCGCGCTCCACATACACGCTCATTTCCTGCGCGCGAATGGTGCGGATATCCAGCTCGTCATCGTTCACCGTGGGGATATACGAGCGACTGCTCACGCGCACATGCCAGCCGGCCTTAGCCAGCTTCTCCACCGTGGCATCCTGCAGGCTGCCCTTGGGCAAACCGAACTTCAAAATTTTATTTTTACTGCTTTTACTCATCCAATAATTGCAGAGCTTGCGCTTTTGCTTTCGGCCGGGAATAACGCTTGAAAGATTCCTCCACGCGTGTGGACGGGTTGATTTGCCAGCGTCGCCGCGGAAAAGCGATCTTTTTCTTTGATTTTTTGGCCCGCTTTTTCATCGCGCAACCTTGATCGTTCCCCGCCCCCGTAGCCTAATCTCCCCCCGCGCAATCGCCGCAATGGCCTCGGGGTAAATCCGATGTTCCGCGCCGTGGATGCGTTCATGCAAAGTTTCCGGGGTGTCACCATCTAGCACCGGCACCGTTTCTTGCGCGATGATAGCCCCGCTATCCACTCCTTGATCCACAAAATGTACCGTCGCCCCCGTTACTTTCACCCCGTGATCTAGCGCCTGTTTCCAGGCTTCCAGTCCAGGAAAGGCCGGCAACAATGATGGATGCACGTTTACTACCCGCCCCTCAAACGCCCGCAGGAACTCTCCTTTCAATATCCGCATAAACCCCGCCAGCACCACTAAATCTACCTCCGCGTCTTTCAACGTCTTTATATAAGCCGACTCTGCCGCCTCATCCAGTTTCGTCCGGAATTTTCCGGGCGCAATGTGGGTGCCATCCACCCCTGCATCCTGCGCACGTTCCAAAATCACCGCTCCCTCCACATCACTCAACACTACCGCCACACTTGCTTGCTCCGTGGAAAGCGTTCCATTTTGGCACGCTTCTACGATCGCCCCTAAATTTGAGCCTTCGCCCGAACCCAGTACACCCAATCGAAATGGAGCAGAACCAGCCATAAAAGTAAAAAACTACCCCAAGCCACGCCACCACCGCAAACTCATTTCCCAACGCTAATGAAATTTTAAATCCAGCGCTTGAAGCAATCGTTTAAACCTGTTGATGATTTGATGGATGGACATTGAGAAAGGGACGTTTCCTTATGATTTGGGGCTTGGTCATTAGTCGTCACCCTCCTACGCTTCGCGCATGAAATCTTCTCTCTTGGGCCGCGCGACGTTGGCGCTGATGGTGGGGCAATTCGTTTTCCCTTCATTCCTTCAGTCCGCTGAAATTCTGCCGCCGGGACAGCGGCCGCGGCCGTTGGGGGCGCACGCGTTGGTGGGGGCTCGAGTCATTGTCAAGCCGGGTACGGTTTTGGAAGGCGCGACTGTTCTTATCCGCGATGGGCGGATTCAAGCGGTGTTGCCCAAGGGGAAAAATGGCATTCCTGCTGATGCTCGCATTTGGGCGATGAAGGGCAAAACAATTTACGCCGGTTTCATTGATCCGTATCTATCGTTGGGCGATGAGAAGGCCAAACCGATTTCCAACCGATGGACAGTGCCGATTGACGCCCGCGCGGGCGTAAGCTTCACGGGCGTGCCCACCACTAAAACCGATATGGGCCGCAAAGGCCCCGGTTATGAAATTGCCGGCGTACGCCCGGAACATCGTGTGGCCACAACATTTTCGCCTGATGCGAAAGAGATTTCATCACTGCGATCGCTCGGATTCACCGCTGCCAACGTGATCCCCACCGAAGGCATTTATCGCGGCACCGGCACGCTGGCGTTGTTGGGCACGGGCAATCCCAATCAACTTATTCTGAGGCCGGACACCGTCCAACATCTGGCCTTTTCCACCACCGGCAAACGCGCTGAAGGGTACCCCAATTCACTGATGGGTGCGATCGCTGTGATTCGCCAAACCGTGTTCGATGCACAACATTATTTCGCAATGCAATCATGGCACAAAACGCACCCGACCGATGCCCGCCCCGAATACAACCCTTCGCTTGAGGCGTTACGCCCCGTGCTGGCCAAGGCGGACAAACAACGCATCATCATCGAACCCGGAAGCGTGTTGATGCTAAACCGCGCTCAAGTGCTCAGTGCTGAACTCGGCTTCGATCCCATTCTCGTTGCCTCCGGTCAAGAATGGCGACGCCCAAAATTGCTCAAACAAATCAAGGCGCCGTTTATTGTGCCTGTAGTGTTCCCCGCAATCCCCGAACTACCGGAGGAAGATGATTGGAACCAAGTTTCGCTTGATCAATTGCGTGCCTGGGATTGGGCACCGGAAATCCCCGCCCTGCTCCACCGCGACCACGCAATCGCCTTCACCACTCACGGTTTGGCTGACCGAAAATCCTTCCGCAAAAACATCGCGCGCGCCATCGAGCGTGGCCTTAAGGAGGACGAAGCCCTTGCGGCTCTCACCACCGAGCCCGCGCGGCTGATGGGGGCGGACAAGCAAATCGGGACCCTCGAAAAAGGCAAGCTTGCCAACCTCACTATTGTAAATGGCGACAGTTGGTTTAATCCGGAAAACAAAATAGATTCCGTGTGGGTCGAAGGTCGCCATTTTGCCAATGACAACCCCACGCCTGAGAAGTCTGAGACTGATGAGAACGATGGTAAGAATGAAAAGAAAAAGGGAAAAGCCAAGCCCACCCCGCGCATTGCCAAATCGCCCGATGCCTTTCGTGGGCCGTTGCTCACGCCGAAAAATGTGATCATCCAAAACGCGACGATTTGGACGTGCGGCCCCGAGGGCGTGATCACCAACGGATCCATCCGCATTGCCAACGGCCGAATCGCCGAGATAGGCCGCACGTTGAACCCGCCTGAATCCTTCGACGGCATCATCATCGGCGCAAAAGGGATGCACGTTACGCCCGGCCTTATCGATTGCCACAGTCACAGCATGATTCTCGGCGGCGTCAACGAAGGCACCCTGCCCTCCACCGCCATGGTGCGCATTGGCGATGTCGTTAATTCTGAAACCAGCAACATTTACCGCCAACTCGCCGGCGGCCTGACAACCGCCAATTTATTGCACGGCTCAGCCAACCCGATCGGGGGTCAAAACCAAGTCATTAAACTGCGCCATGGCGCGCCTCCGGATGCGCTGAAGTTTGCCCACGCGCCGCCGGGGATCAAGTTTGCCCTTGGCGAAAATGTAAAACAATCGAACTGGGGAGACGAAAAAACCACGCGTTTCCCGCAAACACGTATGGGAGTAAAAACATTTTTTAACAATCGATTCACCGCCGCCCGCCAATACCTTGCGGACCAACTACGCGAGGACATTGCGCCCATGCGCCGCAATCTTGAGCTCGAAGCGATCGGCGAAATCATCAACGGCAAGCGCCTCATCCACTGCCATTCTTACCGGCAGGATGAGATGCTTATTTTTATGCGCACCATGGAACGGTTTGGAGTAAAAATCGGTACGCTGCAACACGTTTTGGAAGGTTACAAAATCGCTGACGAAATTGCAGCACACGGCGCGGGCGCTTCCGCCTTCAGCGATTGGTGGGCATACAAGTTTGAAGTGTACGATGCCATCCCGTACGCCGGCTCCCTGATGCACGCGCGCGGAGCACTGGTGAGTTTTAATTCCGATTCAAGCGACCTCGCCCGGCGAATGAATCTCGAAGCTGCCAAAGCTGTAAAGTACGGCGGCACAAACGAGGAAGACGCGCTCAAATTCGTGACACTCAATCCCGCCAAACAACTCCGCATCGATAAATGGGTCGGCTCACTCGAAGTCGGCAAGGACGCCGACTTTGTGCTGTGGAGCGGTCACCCACTTTCCACTCAAACAATCTGCGAACAAACGTGGATCGAAGGCAAGCAATACTACGACCGCGCCAAAGCCCCCGCCCGCACAAAAGCACTCGCCGCCGAGCGGACTGCACTCCTTGCCGAAGCCCGCAAAAAAGACGGCAAAGAAAACGCCGGAGTGGCCGCGCGTTCCGCTTTCTTTTTCCGCGCCCTCGAAAAGGCACACGCTCTCAACAACTGCTACGAATGTCGAAAGGTCAAACCGTGAAGAAACTAATTCTGATTCTATTCGCCGCCGCCACGCTGCAGGCGCAACCACAAGAGCAACCGCAAACGGTGCTGTACAAAGCCGCCGCCATTCACACAGCAGACAAGGGCACAATTAAAAACGCCCAAATGCTAGTCACCGATGGCATCATCCAAGCCATCGGCCAAAATATCCGTATCACGCGCCAAACCATAATTGTCGATCTAGGCAATTTGCAGCTGTACCCCGGCCTCATCGCTGCAGCCACTTCGCTCGGCCTCACGGAAATAAACGCCGTACGCGCCACGCAAGACACCACTGAAGTGGGAGAATTTACCCCCGACGTGGAAGCATGGGTTTCCGTCAACCCCGATTCGGAACTCATCCCCGTCGCCCGTGCCAACGGTTTTACTCACGCGCTGGTGGCACCCATGGGCGGCACCGTCACCGGCACTTCCGGCCTCATCAAACTGGCCGGTTGGGGTGTTGAAGATATGACCATAAAACCACACGCTGCCCTACATCTTTGGTGGCCCGTGATGAAGCTCAACACGCGTCCGAAAGAAACGCTGCGCGACCCCACCAAATACGAATCCCCAAAAGAACAAACCAAGACGCGCGACAAAAAGCTGAAAATGATTGATCAGTTTTTTGATGAAGCCAAAGCATACGCGCGCGCACGGAAGGCAGGCGGCGCAAGATTCAAAAAAGTTCCCGCGTGGGAAGGAATGCTCAGCGCGCTTTCTGGCCAACAACCGATCATGGTACACGCCAACGAAGTCCGACAAATCAAATCTGCTGTCGCGTGGGCCAAGCGTCGCAAATTTAAAATTGTTTTGGCCGCCTCGCGTGATGCATGGCAAGTGGCCGATTTGCTGGCGAAAGAAAAAGTGCCGGTTATTTTTGACAACGTATTCACCCTGCCTCAACGCGATACCGACCCGCACGACATCCATTTTCGCGCCGCTGGAATCCTCCACAAAGCCGGGGTTCAAATTGCTCACAGCGAGCCGATCGGTTCATGGGGCGCATCCCGCGTACGCAACATCGTCTACGCCGCCGCGCAATCCATGGCCTATGGCTTGCCCCGCGAGACCGCTCTGCGCAGCCTCACCCTCCACCCCGCCCAAATGCTCGGCGTGGCCAATCGCCTCGGTTCGCTCACCCCGAAAAAAGAGGCCACCTTCATCGCGGTGAATGGCGACATCTTCGACATCCGCGCCAATGTAAAACATATGTGGATTGCCGGGCAAAAAATCAGCCTTCAAAGTCGGCACACTCGCCTTTACGAAAAATACAAAAAACGGCCGAAGCCGATTCAACAAAAAAAATAGAGATGCGCTTCTGCGTGCCTCACCCAATTTATCATGCAAAAAATTCTCCGCGATGACGCAATGAAATACGCCTTTGATTGGCGTGACGAACCATTACTGCGCGTGCAGATTGGCGAAAGTTTTGAGATTGAAACGTGGGATGCAAGCGCCGGTTATTTCAAAACACCAGACGACAAGGCTATCCCCGGCAACCGCCCCGGTTTTGATCGCAACCCGCCCATGGCCAACCCCATCGGCGGCCCTGTTTTTGTCGAGGACGCAGAGCGCGGTGATGTACTCGTGGCGTGCATCGAGGATATCGAGGTGGCGGATTACTCATGGGTGGCCACCGGCCCCAACCGCGGCCCCTTCGGCCAATCCACCCGCTGGCCGGAACTCTCAAGCGAATACACCACTAAAATTTTTAAGCACAGCCCCGGCCCCAGCGGCACGATGCGCGACGGCACGCTGCATTTCAGCGAGGACATCTCGTGGCCGATTACACCCTTCATTGGAACCATCGGCACCGCCCCTGACCGCGAAGTAACCACCAGTATCGACGGCCAAGGAACGTGGGGCGGCAATCTTGACATCCGAGACGTTGCCGTTGGCAATCGAATCCATCTTCCCGTGAGCCACCCGGGCGCATTGTTTTACCTCGGCGATGTTCATGCGAGCCAAGGCGATACTGAATATACCGGCACCGCCGCGGAAACCTGCGCCACTGTGCGGCTGCGCTTCGAGTTGAAAAAGCAATCGCGCCTTCCTTTCATGCGCATCGAGACGCCCGATCTCCTCATTGCCATCCAAGCTGCCCGCCCGCTCGAACAAGCCGTCGACACCGCCACCAAGCATCTCATTGAATGGCTCGTCATCGAGCACAATTTCACCCCCACCGATGCCTATTGCCTAGTTAGCACCTGCCCTGACTTTCGCATCAATGTCTACCAAATGGTCAACATCGCCAAATTAAGCTTCGTCGCCGGGGCTCAAATTCCGATGAAATATGTGCAATAAAAAACGCGCCCGGAGGCGCGCTGTAAATTTTTGAGATCGGGATTAGCTTTTCGCAGCGTCGTAATTCGCAGCGACTGCGTCCCAGTTCACAACACTCCAAAACGCCTTTAAATAATCCGGGCGGCGGTTTTGGTATTTCAAATAATACGCGTGCTCCCACACGTCACAGCCGAGGATAGGCGTGCGGCCTTCCATCAATGGCGTGTCTTGATTGGGCGTGCTGCAAACGCAGAGACCCCCATCGGATTTAACACACAGCCAAGCCCAACCACTGCCAAATTGCGTGGCCCCGGCGGCTTCAAATTTTCCCTTGAAGGAATCCATGCCGCCGAGTTCCGCCTCGATGGCATCGGCGAGTGCGCCAGTGGGCTCGCCGCCACCGCCCGGGCCCATGATGGCCCAGAACAGTGAATGGTTGGCATGGCCGCCGCCATGGTTACGCACGGCACCGCGGATGCCTTCAGGGACGGCATTAAGGTCGCTCACAAGATCGTCGACACTTTTGCCAGCAAGATCATCGTGGCCTTCCAACGCCGCGTTGAGCTTGGCGATATAAGTGGCGTGATGCTTACCGTGATGGATTTCCATCGTCTGCGCATCAATGTGGGGTTCCAACGCGTCGTGCGCGTACGGGAGTTCAGGGAGTTCGTAGGCCATAATTTTCAGTTCGGGGAGACCGTAGCAATCCTGCCTGCATCAGGCAAGCCCGCGCTACGAGCGCACCAGCTGGACGAAATTCTCCAGTAATTTCAGGCCCAGTCTTTGGCTTTTTTCGGGATGAAACTGCGTGGCAAACACATTGTCGCGCCACACTGCCGAGGCGAATGTTTCGCCATAAGTCGTGCGCGTGGCAACGATGGATTCGTCCGTGGGCTTCGGGAAATAACTGTGCACGAAATAAAAATGGCTGCCCGATTCAATGCCTTTCAAAATAGGGCATTCCGGTTGTTCAAATTCCACTTCATTCCAACCAATCTGTGGCACCTTGATTCCATTCTCCGCAAACCGCACCACGCTGCCACCAAAAACGCCCAAGCCTGCCGCGCACGAATTGAATTCTTCGCTCTTTTCAAACAGCGCTTGATAGCCCACGCAAATTCCTAGAAATGGCTTGCCCGTGTTAATAAAATCCTTCGCCGCGCCAAACAACTCCTGTCGTTGCATTGCATTCACACAATCATCAAACGCACCCACGCCCGGCAACACCACCGCATCCGCGAGCGCCACTTCTTCAGGTGAGGCCACCAAAGCCACCTCACCACCAGCCGCCGTCAGCGCCTTCTGCACACTGCGGACATTCCCCGCACCATAATCAAGCAACGCAATCACGGGCCGACCATAGCGGCAGAAATTTTGAAATCAACGCTTCTTGCGCGGGGCGTTCTGATTAACAAGGAGCACGTAGTTTGAGCTCCGAGTGAGGCGACAAATCCACCGAACACAGAAAGGCCCGGTTCATCTGCCATCGTTTTCGAAAGTAGTGGCGAGGCGCTTGACGCGCAGAACCATTTCGACCTCGCTGAGGCCGGGAACACTCTTTAGGCGCTTAAGAATTTTGTTAAACTTCACGTCGAGGCCAATTCTTTTTCGGTTCTTAAACGCAGTTGGCCGCAGGCGGCGTCAATGTCGTGGCCTTTTTCTCGGCGGAGGGTGGTGAGGGTTCCGTGAGAAATTAATGCTTCATGGAAGGCGTCCTGAGTGGCGTCGTCCGGCCGATCCCATTCGAGTCCATCGACGTGGTTGTATGGAATGAGGTTAACCTTGGCGCGAAGGCGATGGGCAAGTTCGGCGAGCGGGGCAACTTGATCAAGGGCGTCGTTTACGCCAGCAATAAGAATGTACTCGAGCGTAAGCTTGCCGGATTTGGCTTGTTGATATTCCTCAGCGGCGGCGGCTAATTTTGCCAATGGATATTTACGGTTTATGGGCATGATGCGATCGCGCACTTTATCGGTTGCACCGTGGAGACTGATGGCGAGGCGGTATTGGCGCGGTTGGGCGGCGAGTTTTTTGATTTGCGGCACGAGACCGCTGGTGGAGATTGTGATTTTGCGCGCACCGATGTTTGCGCCCCATTCGGCATTTAAAATTTCAAGCGCGGACATCAGGTTATCGTAATTCGCCATCGGTTCGCCCATTCCCATAATGACGAGGTTGTTGATGGCGCGTTGCCCTGCCCTGCCCTGCGCGCGTTCGACGGCAAGTACTTGGTCGATAATTTCGGCGGGCTCGAGGTTGCGCTTGAAGCCGTCCAGTCCACTGGCGCAAAACGTGCAGCCGTACGCGCAACCGACTTGTGTGGAAACGCACAGCGTGTGGCGATCGCTGGGCTCGCCGTAGAGCGCAGGGCTAGCGGGGATTAGGACGCTCTCGACTAATTGATGGTCGCCCAATTTCCAAAGAAATTTTTGGGTGGTATCTGCGTCGCCTTGTTTGCGGGCGAGTTCGATGGTGGAAAATGAAAACGATTCGCTGAGGCTGTTTTGGAGCGATTCAGAAAGATTCGTCATCGCAGCCCAATCGGCGGCGAAATGCTGGTGCACCCACTTGAGGATTTGCGAAGCGCGGTATGGCTTCTCATCCTGTCCGCCCAGCCAGGCGCGAAGGGCTTCGGGTGTTTGCGATGAAATGGGCGGGCGCACGTCAGTCCCCTAAATAATAGTTGCGCGAATAATCCTGAACCATTCGCCATGTGTTGTATTTGGGCGTCACCGTTGCCATCGCGCGGCGCATTTTACGAATCCACTTGCGAGGCAAACCCGAGGCATCCCGATCGTAAAAAGTGGGGACCACTTCATCCGACAACACGCGGAACAAATTCTCGCTATCAACGCGATCCTGTTCTTCAAGATTATCCGGATGCGAATCGTCGCCAATAGCAAACCCGTTTTCCCCATCGTAAATCTCGCGCCACCAGCCGTCCATAATACTGCAATTGAGACCGCCGTGCGCGGCGGTTTTCATGCCGCTTGTCCCGCTGGCCTCGAGCGGACGTCTGGGGTTGTTCAGCCAAACATCGCAGCCACCAACGAGCATTCGGCCAATTTGAATATCGTAATTCTCAATGAACACCAAGTGCCCCTGCAGCTCGCTGTGCTTGGCGAGATGGGCAATTTTTTGAATGAACCGTTTGCCTTCCTCATCAGCCGGATGCGCCTTGCCGGCGAAGATGAATTGCACCGGACGGTTGGCGTCCTTGGCGAGTTTCACCACTTCCTCAAAATGGTCGAAAATAAGCGGCGCGCGCTTGTACGTCGCAAAGCGGCGGGCGAAACCGATGGTGAGCGTGTCGGCATCAAGTAAATGATCGTAGCTGATGAAGTCGCCTTCGCGGGAGGGCGGATCGTCAATCAGGCGACCGCGCGCAAAATCGATCAACTCGCGCCGCAGCCGATAACGCAACGCCCAAAGTTCCTCATCGGAAATGAAATTTTCATCCTCCACCTTGGCCCAAAATTCAGCGTCATTAATGTGTTCGTAAAATTTCGGGCCATTGCCAAGACGCGGTTGCCAAAAATCACGCGCGCTCCGGCTCATCCAGCCGAGCGTGTGAATGCCATTGGTGATGTGTCCGATGGGCACCTCATCGACGGGCACGTTATATTTTTCCCGCCACATTTCGCGACTCACCGCGCCGTGTAATTCACTAACCCCATTGGCGGCGCGGGCGGCGTTGAGCGCGAGCACGGTCATGCAAAATTGCTCGTTATCGTCCTCGGCATTCAAGCGACCGAGTGCCATTAATTCTTTGTGAGAGAGGTCGAGTTGCTTTGCATAGCGACTGAGTGAGTAACTCATCAACTCGGGCGAGAAGCGATCGTGCCCGGCCGGCACGGGGGTGTGCGTTGTGAAAATGCACTTCTCGCGTGTGGCGGCGAGGGCATCGTCGAAGCGGGTGCCGCCGGCCATTTTTTCACGGATGAGTTCCAACGCGAGGAATGCCGCGTGGCCTTCGTTCATGTGAAACACGCTGGGCGATTCGCCAAGTGCACGCATCAGTTTCGCGCCACCGATACCGAGTAAAATTTCCTGTTGGATGCGCGTGGTGGTGTCGCCGCCGTACACGCGCAAAGTGAGGTCGCGATAGTGGGCCGGGTTTTCCGGTAAGTTGGTGTCGAGCAGGTAAAGCGGGCACCGACCAACATTGATGCGCCACGCGCGGAAGTGGATGGTATCGGTGGCGATGTCCACCGAACAGGTGATGGGCTCACCGTCGACATCGGTCACGGCATCCATGGGGAGGTTGCGCGGATTGAGTTGGTTGTAGTATTCGGCCTGCCAGTTATCGTGATTGATGGTTTGCTGGAAATAGCCTTCCCGATAAAAAAGTGTGATGCCGCGAAAATTGAGGCCAAGATCGCTGGCGCTTTTGATGTGATCCCCCGCGAGCACGCCGAGACCTCCGGCGGCGATGGGGAGCGTTTCATGCAATCCAAACTCCGCCGAGAAATACGCAACGGACCGATTGGCTAGCTCGGGCACCTCGCGCGTTACCCACGTGTCATCCGAATTCATGTAGCCATCGAATTCCGCTAGCACGTCGACCACGCGTTGTGCGTAATTCGGATCCAGCAAACGAGCGCGCAATTCGGCATCGGACACTTCCCGCAAAATCGCCACCGGATTGTGATACACATTTTGCCACGTGCGTGGCGAGAGCTCGCCAAAGATGCCGCGCGCGTCCTGATTCCACGTCCACCAAATGTTGCGCGCCAGTTTATTGAGCGCGACGACTGTTTTGGAAATATCCATCTGCGGAATTGGTAGTGGCGGCAGCCGCAAAAACCAAGCGGTTTTTACATTTGCTTAACAAGAAATATGTCGCAAACCTTACGCGCAGCCGTCAAACTGCCTAGAGAATATGAAGCACCTATGCATTTGCATTTTATTGGCGGCCAGCGTTTGCGCACAGGATAACCCCTTTAAGCCTGAGCAATTACCTAAGCCGACAATCAAAGAAATTTCTCCGGGCGTATTTCAAGTGGGGACGGTAAAGCTGCTGAAACAAGCCCGCGAAGTTCACATTCCGGTAACGGTCGAAATACGCGAAGGCCCCATTGAATACCTAGTCGTCACCGGCCGCGGGAAAGTTCATGAAAGCCTACTGGTTACCACTGCGGAACCTTTTCACGTACAAGTTGCCATGTTGCTGCTGAACGCAAAAGGCAGCGACGGCAAACTCATTCCCGAAGATGAAAACAAACCGATCCCCGGTCAACCTGTCGACATCGAATTACATTGGATGGAAGCCGGAAAACTGAAGAAAGCCCGCATCGAACAATTTGTGCAAACTGTTCGGCCCGCGTTGCGTCCGGCAAAAAAAGGCCCATTTATATTCAACGGCTCCCGCGTATTCGAAGGGCAATTTTTGGCGCAACGCGATGGATCGATCGTCTCGCTCATCACTGATAACGCAGCTCAATTCAACAATCCCCGCCCCGGACGTGAGGATGATGAGCTGTGGCGCCCTCAACCTAAAGGGCTGCCGGCTCAAGACCACAAGGCGACAGTAGTCATTCGGTTACTAAAAAAGACCCCAAAAAAAGCGATAGAAATCCCAACCGCAAAATTTGAAAAAATGGAAAAGCGCAACGCCAAAGGCGAACGGGTGGGCCTACTCGAAAGGGGGTTATGGTTTAAACGCGGGGAATCCGCGCCGTACACCGGACGCGTGGCAGGCCATTACAAAAACAAACAACTGGAATCTGAACGCTTTTACAAAAACGGAATCCAAGTAGGCGTGGAAACGCATTGGTACGACTCCGGCGTAAAACGCTGGGAGCTGACTTATCAAAACGGCAAGTTAACCTCCCAACGTTCGTGGGATCCAGACGGCAACGAATCCAATCAATAAAATGAAAACTACAATCACCTTGTTTGTGCTGCTCATCCTCGCACTGCCGGCCCAGGCGCAGCGCGACATTTCTTTCATGAACGAGCTGCAGCGCTCTGTCGACCGAGGCATCACCTCGCTCAAGGCCAGCCAAAATCCCGAAGGTTGGTGGACCAGCCCGGAACATCCAGCCGTGACTGCACTCGCACTCATCGCGTGGCAGGGTAATCCCAATAAGCCAAAGCAGACTCCAGAGTGGATTGAAAAAGGATACAAATTCCTCCTCACCCACGTTCAGCCTGATGGCAGCATTTATGTCCCCGGCAAGGGATTAGCAAATTACAACACATCGTTATGTATGATGGCATTACTTGCTGCGAATGACAAACGACACAACCCTGCATTGCTCAAAGCACGCGCGTTTTTAGCCAAGCAACAATGGGATCTCGGCGAAGAAGGTAAGCAGGACCATCCGTTCGATGGCGGCGTGGGCTACGGCGGCCGCTATCCGCACAGTGACCTGAATAACACCCTTTCCTCGCTGGAAGCGCTTTATTACACCCGCCATCTCGTGAAGGACGCCGCGCCTCAGGATGACCTCAACTGGAAAGCGGCGATCGGTTTTATTCAAAATTGCCAAAACCTCCCCAGCCACAACAAGCAACCGTGGGCAAGCAATGACCCAAAACAAAAAGGCGGGATGATTTATTTCCCCGGCAAAAGCATGGCCGGCACCGTGAAGGATAAAAACGGCCGCACCGCCCTGCGCAGTTATGGCAGCATCAGTTACGCCGGAATGCTCAGCTACTCGTACGCTCAACTTAAAGCCGACGACCCGCGCGTGGTAGCGGTTCGTAAATGGCTCTTCGATAATTTTACGCTCGAAGAAAACCCCGCGATGGGGGCACAGGGATTGTATTATTATTATTATCTGATGACCAAAGCGCTGTCAGTATCCGGAGACCGGATCATCACCGTGAAAGGTAAAAAAATTGATTGGCGAAAAGCCGTGGGGTTGAAACTGATTGGATTACAACAACAGGACGGCTCATGGGTGAACACAAAATCTGCGCGCTGGTGGGAAAATGAAAAACCGCTGGTCACCGCCTATAGCGTCATCTCCCTTGGCTACATTTATCGCGGCGAATAATGAGCGCCGAACGCACTGAAAACGCCGTCCGCGACCGCTACGCCAATGCCGCGCAAACGAAGGAAGATTCCCTCTGCTGCTCGGTGGATTATGACGCCAAATATCTGAAGGCGATTCCCGAGGAAGTGATCGAGCGCGATTATGGTTGCGGCGATCCGAGTCGTTACTTGCATGATGGCGAAACCGTGCTCGATCTGGGGAGCGGCACAGGAAAAATTTGTTTCATTGCCTCGCAGGTGGTTGGACCAAAAGGCCGCGTCATCGGCGTGGATATGACCGATGAAATGCTCGAACTCGCTCGCCGCAATGCGCCAATCGTGGCGAAAACCATTGGCCACGCAAATGTGGAATTCCGCAGAGGCCGCATTCAGGATTTAGCGCTGGATTTTGATTTA
>Ga0302117_10000472_pt1 | contig 17361 bp, 16 predicted proteins | sample AG5_322_MG_FD_203112 | JGI IMG/M metagenome (GOLD analysis project Ga0302117, IMG submission 203112) | Marine microbial communities from Western Arctic Ocean, Canada - AG5_32.2 | ecosystem: Environmental > Aquatic > Marine > Oceanic | place: Canada: Western Arctic Ocean | collected 2017-10-01 | reverse complement strand
TAGTACGCCTCTCATTTAAGTTATTGTATTTAAGATTATGGCTCTAAAAAGGCTTTAGAGCCAAAGGGTGATGGCCGCCATTGTACAGTTAATGTAACGGCTAGTTCTAGTTTTTTTGTGACAAAATACTACTGTTCGTCTAGGTAACGCTCAGCATCTAGGGCAGCCATACAGCCGGTACCTGCAGAAGTAATCGCCTGACGGTAAATATGGTCCATCACGTCACCAGCGGCAAACACGCCTTCAACGCTGGTTTGGGTGGCATTACCTTGGGTGCCACTTTGTACCTTAATGTAACCACCTGCCATGTCTAACTGGCCTTCAAACAGGCCGGTATTAGGTACGTGGCCAATGGCGATAAACACACCGTCCACGTCTAGGTCTTTAGTGCTGGCATTTTCACTGCTCTTAATGCGCATGCCTGTAACACCCATATCGTCACCTAATACTTCATCAAGATTGTAATGCCATTCCACATTCACATTACCGTTTTCTACCTTATCCATTAGGCGGTCTGCTAGAATCTTTTCACTGCGGAATTTGTCACGGCGGTGAACAACGGTTACTTCAGAAGCAATATTGCTAAGATAAAGCGCTTCTTCAACGGCGGTATTACCACCACCGATGACAGCGACTTTTTTGTTGCGGTAAAAGAAACCATCACAGGTAGCGCAGGCTGATACGCCTCTGCCTTGGAACGCGGTCTCACTGTCTAAACCTAGATAGCGAGCACTTGCTCCAGTACAAATGATTAAGGCATCACACGTGTATTGTGTGCCTTGGCCCGATAGTTGGAATGGGCGTTGGTTCAAATTTACAGAATCAATATGGTCAAAAATTATTTCAGTTTCAAAACGTTCTGCATGGGCTTTCATACGCTCCATTAAGGCAGGCCCTTGCAAGCCTTCTACGTCTCCAGGCCAGTTATCCACGTCTGTGGTGGTAGTTAACTGACCACCCATTTCCATGCCTGTAATTAACACTGGGTTAAGGTTTGCGCGTGCGGCGTATACAGCGGCGGTGTAGCCAGCGGGGCCAGAACCTAAAATTAGTAGCTTACAGTGCTTTACTTCGCTCATGGGGAGTCCTATATAATGATATGAGACCTTTATACAATACGGCGACAAAAAAGAAAAATGGGATAAAATGAGTCTGATTGAGGCGAGAACCGCAGGTAATAGCTAGCTATTGCCAAGGTTTTCAACGAAAAGCAGGGTTATTTTGGCCATTTAACTTGGCGCTCGTATTGTGCAAAGGTCTCAATATGGTACAACAAAAAATATGCGCCTGACCTTAGCATAATTAAACCCATAGAGCAGGCAGTTTATGTCATGGGTTTGTAAATTAATAGGAATGTAACATGGGCAACAAAGGCGACAACACCACTGATGACAAGATTCGGCTCGACAAGTGGTTATGGGCTGCGCGATTTTACCGAACGCGAGCCCTTGCCAAACAAGCGATTGAGGGTGGCAAGGTGCATTATCAGGGCGCTAAAGCTAAGTGTAGCCGTGTGGTTGAAGTACAAGCAGAAATAGCCATACGCCAAGGCTTTGACGAAAAAACGATTGTGGTGCAAGCTATTTCTGGAAGCCGAAGAGGTGCGCCGGAGGCTGCTCTTTTGTACAGCGAAACGGCCACCAGTGAAAAAGCCCGTTCAGACCTAGCAGCGGGTCGTAAGGCTATGGGCCAAACATCCATTTCCGACGGCAAGCCCACTAAAAAACAGCGCAGAGACCAGCAGCGCTTTGAGCAGCAGCAGTTGTAGTTTACAATTAAAGGGTATCTATCATCCAAGACTTCTTCTTCCCATGACCAATGACACAATGCAAGGCTTCATGTTCACCGACATGGACATACGGGGCGTTCACTTGCGGCTCGATCAAGGTGTAAAGGCCTTATTAGAGCAGCAAGACTACCCTGCCCCTGTGGCTAGGTTGCTAGCTGAAATGCTTATTGTTGCGTGCTTGCTGAGCGCAAACCTTAAACTGCGAGGGCATCTAAGTGTACAAATCCGTGGTGCTGGACCACTTAAATGGGTGATGGCAGAGTGCCGGCAGCTCAGTGATGATCCTGAACAGCCGTTTAGGGTGAAAGGCATGGCACAAGTTGATGACACTATTGGTTCCCATGCCAGCTTAGCCGAGATGGTGGCTGATGGTCGTTTGATTATAACCATTGAGCCAGACCAAGGTCAGCGGTATCAGGGTATTGTGATGGTTGATCAGGCCACATTCTCCGAGTGCATCGAAAGCTATTTTTACCAATCAGAACAATTACCTACCCATATTCAACTGGTCAGTACCGATGACGGTGCTGCTGGGTTTATGTTGCAACGATTGCCCCAAACCATGTCCGATGAAAGTCAGGCTGACTTAGATTGGGAGCTTATCCATGCCTTGGCATCTACTCTTACGGAGCATGAGCTTGCTCAATTACCTGCGAACCAGGTTCTGCACCGGCTATTCCACGACCAACAAGTGAAAGTGTTTACCCCGCGACCAGTTTTGCAGCAGTGTGATTGCAGTCGAGAGCGCTGTGGAGCAGCTATTGTAGGGTTAGGCAGGCTAGCAGTTGACGAAATTTTGGAGGAGCAGGAAGCTATCATTATTGATTGCCATTTCTGTAACGGCCATTATGCTTTTGACAAGGTGGACTGTCATGTTCTGCTAGAGCAGGACGTTATGGCCGCTGAAACAATTACTGCCGTGCATTAAATGGCGGACGTTTTACCCCCATACAGCTACGTTGTGGTTCGCTGTAGCTGCTGCATTATTAGTTGAACTGATGGGCTATATTTTGGCTTTTGATGTGCTTTTCTGAGATAATTCATCCTCATTTTTCACGCCGATATGGCGTACGCCCGTTTAGGTATTTCCATATTTCCTAAAAACCTAAGCAATTCAAAGGTATTGATACATGACCGCAACTGTAGTTACTGATACTGGCACCACCTATACACAACTGTCTCCTGCCAGCTTGATCCAAAAGGCCATTGCTAACGGCGAAGGTACATTGGCCAACACCGGTGCACTAAACGTGATCACTGGAGCGCGCACTGGGCGCTCCCCGTTAGACCGTTTTGTAGTTCAAGAACCTAGTACATCAGACCAAATTGAATGGGGCGCTGTAAACCGCCCTGTAACACCAGATATATTCAGTGCTTTGTGGGATCGTGTAGCAGCCTCTTTGGTAGGCCAAGACAAATATGTTTCAAGTGTACACGTTGGTGCAGACCACGCTCATTACATCCCTATTCAGATGACTACTCAAACTGCGTGGCAGAACTTGTTTGGCCAAAACCTATTCATCGTGCCACAAGAATACAATGCTGCTGGTAAAGACGAATGGCAGATTCTTAACGTGGCTAACTTCGTGTGTCAGCCAGAGCGTGACCGTACTAATAGTGATGGCTGTGTGATGATTAACTTTGCTCAACGCAAGGTATTGTTAGCGGGCATGCGCTATGCAGGAGAAATGAAAAAGGCCATGTTCTCTGTGCAAAACTTTCTTTTACCAGCTAAAGACGTATTGCCAATGCACTGCTCTGCCAACGTAGGCGATGATGGCAAAACTACTTTATTCTTCGGTTTGTCTGGTACTGGCAAAACCACCCTATCGGCAGACCCAGATCGTTATTTAATTGGTGACGACGAGCATGGTTGGGGTGAGGGAGTAGTGTTTAACATTGAAGGCGGTTGTTACGCCAAAACCATCAACCTTAGTAAAAAGAATGAACCCATCATTTGGGACGCTATTCGTTTTGGGGCTATTGTTGAAAACGTTTGGTTAGACGACGACACTAAAGAAGCAGACTATGACAACACCGAGATCTCAGAAAACGGCCGTTGCGCATACCCTTTAGAGCATATTGAAAAACGCACTAAAAAGAATTTAGCTGGCGAGCCAGAAGCTATTATCTTCTTAACCTGTGACTTAACTGGCGTATTACCCCCTGTGTCTATCTTGTCTAAAGAAGCGGCTGCTTACCACTTCCTAAGTGGTTATACGGCTTTAGTTGGCTCTACTGAAATGGGTTCTAGTGCAGCTATTCGCTCTACATTTTCTACCTGTTTTGGCGCCCCTTTTTTCCCACGGCCAGCTGGCGTCTATGCTGAGCTGTTGATGAAACGTGTCGAAGCGTTTGGTAGCAAGGTATATCTAGTCAATACAGGCTGGACTGGTGGTTCATACGGCACCGGCAAGCGTTTCAGCATACCCACTACACGAGCCATTATTGCAGCCATTCAAAGTGGTAATATTGCAGAAGCGGCAACACAGCACTTAGAAGGGCTAAACGTAGACGTGCCTACTACCCTAGAAGGCGTTGACAGCTACTTGTTAAACCCACGTAATACTTGGCAAGACCAAGCTGCATACGATGTGGAAGAAGCTACTCTGATTGGTAAATTTAAGGAAAACTTTAAACGTTTTAGCGTTTCAGACGATATCGTTAAAGCTGGCCCTCAGTAGGTCTAAACCGATTTAGGTATGGCTCACTGCTAATCAAAGGCTCCTTTTTTGGGGCTTTTTTTTGCTTTAACAAAAAGCCACTTTAAAAATCGCCCCATGACCCCATTGTGTAAGCCTATGCTTTTGTAATGAGAAGGATTCTAGGTTCGTGATAAATCAACAAATCGCCACCGAGCTTGCGGTACAAACCTGGCAAGTGGATGCCGCCGTTAAATTGTTAGACGAAGGTTCAACGGTACCCTTTATCTCCCGCTATCGTAAAGAAGTTACTGGTGTGTTGGACGATACCCAGTTACGTACACTGGAAGAGCGGCTAAGTTACTTGCGAGACCTTAATGCCCGCAGAAAAACTATTTTAGACAGCATTGAGAAACAAGGGAAGCTGACGCCAGAACTGGCTAATCACATTAACGTTGCAGACAGCAAAACGCGACTAGAAGACTTATACCTGCCCTATAAAACCAAGCGTCGTACTAAGGCTCAAATTGCCATAGAGGCAGGGCTGCAACCTTTGGCAGATGCCATATTGAAAGACCCTACACTTGATCCAGAGCAAACAGCCTTGGGTTATCTCAATGCAGAGCTACAAATTAGTCATTCAAAAGATGCCCTAGACGGCGCCAAACAAATACTAATGGAGCGTTTTAGTTTAGCAGCAGACTTGCTTGCAGAATTGCGCAACATAGGTTGGCAAGATGCCCAGTGGCAAACCCAAGTAGTAGAAGGTAAGCAGCAAGAGGGTGCTAAATTCCAAGACTATTTTGAGTTTCAAGAAGCCCTAAAGACTATCCCCTCCCACCGCGCCTTGGCCATATTAAGAGCTCGGAACGAAGGTATCTTGCAGGCCACCATTATATGGTCTGCTAATGAGCACTTACCCTATGAATCCAGAGTAGCTTCCTATTGGCGCATCAAAGATCAGGGCCGAGCGGCCGATAAATGGCTCAACGAAGTGGTGCGTTGGACTTGGCGTGTAAAGCTAGCCAGCCAGTTAGAAACGGCCCTCATTACCCGTGTTAGAGAAGCCTCGGAAGACAGTGCTATAGGTGTGTTTGCTAACAACCTAAAAGACTTATTGCTGGCAGCTCCGGCCGGGGACAAGGTGACCCTTGGATTAGATCCGGGTTTGCGTACAGGCGTGAAAGCCGTGGTAGTAGACCCTACGGGAAAGCTTCTTAAGAGCGAAACCATCTTCCCCCATGTGCCCCATAATAAATGGCAAGTGGCTTTAGAGCTGGTGGTGCATTGGTGCCAAACCTATCAAGTTCAGCTGGTGGCCATTGGTAATGGCACCGGCTCACGAGAGACTGATAAGCTGGTTAAAGAAGCTCAAGCAAGACTAGGGGCACAGGCTCCTCAACGTATTATTGTGAGTGAAGCGGGCGCCTCAATTTATTCTGCATCGGCCCTTGCTGCTGCAGAGTTCCCAGATCTAGATGTGAGTTATCGTGGTGCTGTTTCTATTGCCCGCCGACTCCAAGACCCATTGGCAGAATTGGTTAAGATAGAACCCAAGGCCATTGGCGTAGGGCAATATCAGCATGATGTAAGCCAAGTGCAGTTGACCCGTAAATTAGATAACGTGGTGGAAGATTGTGTTAATAATGTGGGCGTAGACCTAAATACTGCGTCGGCTCCGTTATTGCAGCGAGTAGCTGGGCTGAACAAAACCATGGCAGAGAACATCGTACTGTATCGTGATATCAATGGCGCCTTTAATAACCGTAAGCAGCTGCTTAAGGTGGCTCGTTTGGGTGACAAAGCGTTTGAGCAATCTGCGGGTTTCTTGCGTATCCGTGGTGGTGATAACCCCTTAGATGGCACTTCGGTGCACCCCGAAGCTTATGGCTTAGTTGATCAGCTGGCTGGGCAGCTAAAACTCACTGTTGCAGACCTCATAGGCAGCGATCAGCTTAAACAGATTAGGGTTAAGCAATTACACGACCAAGGGTTTGGGGAACATACCCTACAAGATTTATTGAGCGAGTTACAAAAGCCTGGGCGTGACCCAAGGCCAGAATTTCGCATGGCCAAGCTCACAGATGGTGTAGAAAGCATTAAAGACTTAACCCTAGGTGCCGTAATGGAAGGCACCATCAGTAATGTCACCAATTTTGGTGCTTTTGTAGACCTTGGAGTTCATCAAGATGGCTTGGTACACATTTCGGCACTATCGCACCAGTATGTGAAAGACCCCCATGACCTTGTGAAGGCTGGAGACATTGTTAAAGTGAAGGTGATGCAAATAGATGTGGCCCGCAAGCGTATTGGTTTAACCATGCGTTTAAGTGATGAACTGCCTACACCAGATGATTCATCAAACTCTCGCAAGCCATTCTCTGCTAAGGCGCAACAGAATCTCCCACGCAAAGCTCAAAGCCATACTCAGCAACGGCCACAGCAAGCGCTGGGCAGTATGGCGCAAAAACTAAAAGATGCGCAGGCAGGGGTAAAAAAGTAATACCTACACAGAATTTGAATTCAAACTAGACTACACTTCGTATCTGTCTAGTCATTAGCCATTAAAGACAATTTGGAACTATAGATGCCCACATACTTACAGCAACGTTTACAGCAGGTGAAAAACTCCCCCGTAGCCAAGACCTTGGTGAGCCTACAATGTGGCATCGAAAAAGAAGGTTTGAGAGTGGGTGTAAGTGGTCGTGTCAGTCATAAAGACCATCCAAAATCTTTAGGGTCTAGCCTAACCCATGGCAGTATCACCACTGACTACTCCGAAGCGCTTTTGGAGTACATTACGCCGGTTTTCCAAAGCCCTGTTGCGGCTCTAGACTTCATGCAGGAATTACATAGCTTTAGCGCCAGCCAGCTACACGATATCGGCGAATATGTTTGGCCTGCCAGCATGCCCTGTTACCTTGATGGTGAAGAAGACATTCGTATAGCCAATTTTGGTAGCTCAAATACTGGCAAACTCAAGCATACCTACCGTGTGGGTTTGGCTTGGCGTTATGGTAAAATTATGCAGTCTATTGCTGGGCTACATTTCAACTTCTCGCCGCAAGATAATTTTTGGCCAGCGTATCAACAATTGCTGAGTGACGAGCAGTCCTTATGTGATTTCCAATCTAGCCAATACTTTGGTTTGATCCGTAATTTTAGACGCCATTCATGGGTGCTGTTATACCTCTTTGGTGCCTCACCTGCCCTAGATGCAAGCTTTGTTAATGGGCGTGACATTGACTTAGAGCAAGGCCCAGACGGCTGCCTAGTTGGCCCCTATGCCACTTCTTTACGTATGAGTGACTTGGGTTATAACAACAAAGTTCAGTCAGTATTGAATTTGTGTTTTAACGACCTGGATAACTACGCCAAGTCCTTAGAACATGCCATTTCTACGCCCTTATCTAAGTATGAGAACTTAGGGGTAAAAGTAGATGGGGGATATCGTCAACTCAATGCCAATTTGTTGCAAATTGAGAACGAATACTACAGTGATATCCGACCCAAACGTGTGACCCGCCCTGGCCAAAAGCCCGTGCACGCCCTTAAAGAAGGCGGTGTAGAGTACGTGGAAGTTCGAAATATCGACCTCAATCCCTTTTTGCCTTTGGGTATCGATGCACAGCAAAGCCAGTTTATTAACGCCTTTTTAACTTGGTGTTTATTCTCACAAAGCCCAGTTATTAGTGATCAAGAGTGTGAGGTGATTGGTATCAACCAAGCTGTTGTTGTGCGCCAAGGTCGTAAGCCTGGTCTTATGCTTCAAACCTGCGGTGGGGAAAAGAGTTTACAGAGTCTGGGCCTTGATATTATTACAAACCTACGCCTAGTAGCCGATGTAATGCCAGAAAAAGAGCACGTATTAGCCGCTATAAGCACCATGGAGGCTCGCCTCAAAGATGCCTCCTTAACACCATCTGCCCAAGTGCTGGCTGCTATGGAGCAGGGGAACTTGTCGCATCATCAGTTGTCTTTTGAGCTAGCGCAAAAGCATCAAGCGTATCACTTGCAACAAAGCCTAAGCTTACAGCGCCGACAAGAATTAAGTGAGCAAGTGAGCGAGTCCATTGTTAACCAAGAGCGTATTGAAGCCGAGCAAACAGAACCTTTTGACGACTTCCTAGCGGCCTATCTGGCCCAGTAACCGGGTTCCATAATAGTGGCTTAGTGGTTTAAAAAAATCACACCACTGCCGATGACCACTAATGCAGCACCTAGCCATGCACCTCGGCTAGGACGCTGCCCGGTAATGAACCAAATGACAGGTAATATAAGTACTGGCGTGATGGCAGATAAGGTCATTACAATACCCACCTCACCAGCCCCCAGGGCATAAACCACCAATGTCATACCTAACACTAGGCCTAAGGTTGCGCTAGAAATGGTGCGCCATACAAATGCTGGTGTGGGTGCCGCATTGGCCTTGGCCCAAGCAAAAGGCATGGCACGTAAAAACAATAACACTAGGGCAGCAAAACCCACTCGAATCGCCGATGCCGCAATAGGGTCTGCACCAGCTAATAACACGGGTTTAGCCATTACCGCCCCGGCTGCTTGGCCACACGCGGCAGTTAGTCCGAGTATAATACCAAAACCCAAATGGCCGCTCACTTTTTCTAAGCGATGCTGGCCGCCAGCTTTACGGCCCCACCAAACAGCATTCACCACACCCAGCAGAATTAATCCACAGCCAATCAATAAATTAGTACTGAGTGTTTCACCCAACCAAATAAAACCCATACCGGCAGCCATTGGCGCACTGGTGGCGAATAGCACAGAATTGCGTCTGGGCCCAATGCGTTTCAACGCTTGCATTAAGGCCGTATCGCCAATCACAATGCCTACTAAGCTAGAGCCCATGAGGGCCATCATGGCGTTATCTGGTAAGCTGGACCACAAATCCATGAAGCTGGTAATGGCAATAAGTACCGCCCCAGCAAAGACCACTCTATAGCGATTGAACGCAACAGCCCCAAAGTGATGAACTCCTGGGGAAGCCAAAATGGCTGTGAAAGTCCAGCAGACTGCAGCGGCTAACGCGGCCAGCTCGGCAACAGGTAAATTGCTCATGTTATTCCTTTAAACTAGAGAAGTGCGCCAGAATAGCAGTTTTTGGCTAGAAATCCATCAAATTAGCGGCCCTTTCGTCTGTGCTAGTCCGCTGGCCCAGAAGCAAATATTAAGGCTATAATGCCGTATATAACTACCATCTCAGACTATTCACCGAGAGACCTATGTATTGCCCTTTTTGCAGTAATCCAGAAACCAAAGTTATCGATTCGCGATTAGTTGGTGAAGGGGAACAGATTCGCCGCAGACGCGAGTGTTTAACCTGTAACGAGCGTTTTACCACCTTTGAAGTGGCCGAGCTATTGATGCCTCGAGTAGTAAAGCAAGACGGTACGCGGCAACCTTTTGATGAAGAAAAATTACGCGCTGGCATCTTGAGATCACTAGAAAAACGCCCTGTAAGTATTGAAGCTATTGAAGCAAGTCTAAACCGGATCAAACACTCTCTGCGTGCCAGTGGTGAGCGAGAAGTAGGCACACAGCTGGTGGGAGAGGCGGTAATGGAACAATTGCGCAAGTTAGACGAAGTGGCTTATGTACGGTTTGCCTCAGTGTATCGCAGTTTTAAAGACCTTAACGAATTCCGCGCCGAGATTGAGCGCCTAGAACAAGATCATCAAGGTAGCTAATGACTAATCAGTCCACCCATAGTCAATTTATGACTTTGGCCTTAGAGCAAGCCAGCTATGGCCAGCTAATCGCTAGGCCTAATCCGGCAGTTGGGTGTGTGTTAGTTAAAAATAACCAAGTGGTTGGTGCTGGGTTTACCCAAGAAGCTGGTGGCCCCCATGCCGAAGTGATGGCTATACGAGCGGCTGGTGAACGTGCTGCCGGTGCGACAGCCTATGTTACCTTAGAGCCCTGTAGCCATTATGGGCGCACTCCTCCTTGTAGCTTAGGTCTTATCGAGGCAGGTGTGAGCTGTTTGGTATACGGTTGCCAAGACTCTAATCCCCAAGTTGGGGGGCAAGGCTTAACTCAACTGCGGGCTGCAAATATAGAGGTTATCGGCCCTGTTATGCAGGTAGAGTGCGAAACGTCTAATCGTGGCTTTTTGCAGCGTATGGCCACTAATAAGCCTTACGTCATTAACAAAATGGCCATGAGTTTAGATGGCCGCACGGCCATGGAGTCTGGTGAAAGTCAATGGATTACAGGCTCCGAAGCTCGAGCCCAAGTGCATCTATTACGGGCTCAAAGCTGCGCCGTGATTACTGGCATTGGGTCTGTGTTGCGAGATGATTCCAGTATGAACGTGCGTGCCGACGAGTTGGCTTTAGCGGGTGTGCATCACACTACTGTGGAGCGAATCAAACAACCCCTGCGAGTGGTGTTAGACAGTCAGTTACGTATGCCCATCACAGCTAAACTGTTGCAGCAACATGGCCCAGTGTTGGTGGCGACCTGTGTGGTTGACCCACAGCAGCATCAAGGCTTGCTCAATGCAGGAGCAGAGGTGGTGGTTTGTGCCGCAGATGGTGATGGTAAAGTGGATTTAGCAGCGGTACTGGAGGTGCTGGGCCAGCGTCAGTGTAATCAGGTGCTGGTGGAAGCAGGCTCTGGTTTAAGTGGTGCTTTTTTGCAGGCAGGCCTAACGGACCATTTAATAGTGTTTATGGCGCCGAAGCTACTTGGTAGTAAGGCCAAAGCGTTATTTAATCTGCCATTAGATAAAATGGCGCAAGCCTATGACCTGGATATTAAAGAGATCTCCCAAGTGGGTCATGATTGGCGTATTGATGCTACCCCAAAACGCCCTGATAACTAGCCACTGCCGGTGAAATCTGGCACAATACTCCGCTAAATTACCTACCCACCACTCTGTTGTGTAGGCCTTGTATTTAAGTATGGGTTATCACATGAACATGAACACCTCAGTCGAAATTATTGAAGACCTGCGACAAGGTAAAATGATCATCCTTATGGATGATGAAGATCGTGAAAACGAAGGTGATCTGGTTATGGTGGCTGAGCAGGTTCGGCCACAAGACATTAACTTTATGGCTAAGCACGCCCGTGGCCTTATCTGCCTTACCTTATCTCGAGAGCATTGTGAAAAGCTTGATTTGCCGCTGATGGTAAAAAGTAATGGTACTGCTTACGAAACCAACTTTACGGTGTCCATTGAAGCTGCCGAAGGGGTAACTACGGGTATTTCTGCTGCTGACCGTGCTTACACCATTCGCACAGCAGTATCAGGGGACGTTAAACCAGAAGATATTGTTCAGCCGGGCCATGTATTCCCATTAATGGCAAAAGAGGGCGGTGTGTTAACCCGTGCAGGCCATACAGAAGCAGGTTGTGATTTAGCTCGCCTTGCTGGCTATACTCCAGCAGCCACTATTGTTGAAATTATGAATGATGATGGCACCATGGCGCGGCGTGATGATCTGATGAAATTTGCAGCTGAACACGATTTAAAAATTGGCACCATTGCCGATTTGATTCACTTCCGTAATCTGAATGAAAAGACTATTACCAAAGTGAGTCACCATACATTACCGACTCGCCATGGAGAGTTTAGCTTACATACCTATCAAGATAGCATTTACAATGGCACTCACGTAGCACTGACAATGGGTGACATTAAGTCACATGATTCCACCATTGTTCGTGTGCACCAGGCGGATGTATTACGAGATTTAGTTGGTGCGGTGCCGTCTACACCCAAATGGACTATTGATTCTTGTCTTGAGCGTATTGCTGAAGAGGGTCAAGGCGTACTGGTGTTATTGGGACAAGCGGAGGACCGTAATTTACAAGGCAGTATAGACGCTTTCTTTGAAACAGCTGTACCTCGCCAGTTCAACACTGATGGTTCTGGTGCCTACTTAAATGTTGGCACTGGGTCACAAATTTTGCGTGACCTAGGCGTAGGTAAAATGCGTTTATTGAGCCAAGAAATGAAATTCAACGCTATTTCTGGTTTTGATTTAGAAATTGAAGAATACATCGACTGCAACGATTAAGCGGTTGCTGCACTATAAATTGTAAGGAAAATATATGTCTGTAACTCATATTGAAGGTCGTTTTGACGACGCCAATGGCCACTACACTCTTGTTGTAGGTCGCTTTAACTCATTTGTAGTAGAAAGCCTTGTCGAAGGTGCCTTAGATACGCTAAAGCGCCATGGTGTTGACGCCAATAAGATTCGCGTTGTGCGAGTACCCGGTGCGTTTGAAATACCGCTTGTAGCACAAAAAATTGCCCAGCAAGGTAAAGACGACGCTATTATCACTCTTGGTGCAGTAATTCGTGGTGGCACACCTCATTTTGAATACGTGTCTGGTGAAGCCTCTTCTGGTATCAGTAAAGTGGGCTTGGATCATGGTATCCCTGTTGCAAATGGCGTATTAACTGTTAACTCTATAGAGCAAGCCATTGAGCGTTGTGGCACAAAAGCGGGCAACAAAGGTGCAGAAGCCGCCATGTCCGCTCTTGAAATGGTTAGCTTGTTACGTCAGTTAGAGGCATAAATGAGCGTAAACAGAGGTCGTCCAGACCGCCGCCATGCAGCTAGAGAATTAGCGCTGCAGGCCTTGTATCAAATGCACATGAGTGGGGCTACTGCCGCGGATGTGCAGGCTGAATTTTTAGCCGACCAAGATTTTAAACATGCAGACAAGCGTATGTTTGGCCAACTGTTATGCGGTGTAGCTGCGCAACGAGAAAGCCTTGATACTATGATTGAACAATACTTAGATCGTAAGCTTAGTGATTTAGATCCTATAGAACTTAATGTATTGCGTATGGGCGCCTATGAGTTGAGTGATTCAGTGGCTGTGCCTTATCGTGTTGTCATCAATGAATGTATTGAACTGGGTAAAGTATTTGGCGCTACCGATGGCCATAAGTACGTTAACAGCATCTTAGACAAGGTTGCACTAAACCACCGTTCGGTAGAAATTGCAGCAAAACAAAATTCTAGCGCTCGCTAGTTTAAATATGTGAATGCTATGGGCGAATTTGATCTAATCAAACGCTATTTTGATCGCCCAGAGCTTCGTCCTGGGGCGGCTATGGCCCTTGGCCCAGGTGACGACTGCGCTTTACTCCAAGTGCCTTTTAAACATCAATTAGCGGTAAGCAGCGATACCTTTGTGTCGGGTGTGCACTTCTTTGCTGATATGCCAGCCAATCAAATAGCCCAACGTTGTTTGGCCGCTAGTGTCAGCGACTTAGCCGCAATGGGGGCCGCCCCAGCGTGGTTCAATCTATGCCTCACCATGCCTAGCGCAGATGCAGCTTGGGTTGACAGCTTTAGCCAAGGGTTAAGCGCTCAAGCCCAGGCATGCGCCATCAGTTTGGCCGGTGGTGACACTACTCAGGGCCCGTTAAGCATTAGTATTCATGCCATGGGCTGGGTGCCTGTTGGACAGGCCATTACTCGCAGTGGTGCTCAAATAGGTGATGTTATTATGGTGTCTGGTAGTTTGGGTGACTCTGCAGCTGGGCTGCAGATTATGCAACGGCAGCATGGTGCCTCAGATACGCTCAGTAAACGCTTCTGGAACCCAACACCACGCATAGCCCTTGGGCAGTGGTTAAGGAACAAAGCAACGGCCTGTTTGGATATCTCCGATGGGCTAGTACAGGATTTAGGCCATATTCTTACGGCAAGTAATTGTGGTGCAGACCTGCAATTACAAGACTTACCCTTGTCTGCTGAATTGCAGTCCCATGTCTCACAAAGCCAAGCGCGAGACTATGCGCTCAATGGGGGCGAAGATTTTGAACTTTGTTTTACCTTGCCTGTTCATCTTATCGCACCAGCACAAGCCTTTGCACAGTCGCAGGATCTTCCCCTTACAGCAATAGGCCGCACTAGCGCTAAGTTAGGTTGTCGAATCTGGCATGGGGATGGGGGCTTGTTTACAGCCCCTCAAGGTTATCAACACTTTTAAGGAATTGCTCCATGACAACGGTTAATGTAAAACCCAATTGGTTAAACCCAGTGCATTTTTTGGCCTTTGGCTTCGGCAGTGGCGCTGCACCAAAAGCTCCAGGTACCTTTGGCACTATAGCTGCTGTTTTGCTCTATTGGCCCCTATCGCAACTTAGCCTTGATTACTATTTGCTGATGATTTTAGTGACTGGCGTGTTGGGTATTTATCTATGCGGTAAAACAGCAGAAGATTTAGGTGTGCATGATCATGGTGGCATCGTTTGGGACGAGTTTGTGGGGTTTTGGATCACCATGATAGCGGCGCCAGCAGGCTGGGTATGGGTTTTGGTTGGGTTTGTAGCGTTTCGTTTTTTTGACATCATCAAACCATGGCCCATTAACTGGATCGACAAAAAAGTTACGGGCGGTTTTGGCATCATGCTAGACGATGTGATTGCAGGGGCAATGGCAGCCTTGGTTCTACAAGGCCTAGCTTGGTGGTTTTAAACCAGTATGATTTTAGTACGAACCATGCTTAGGCGTAAGCAATAAAGCGTAAATAGACCAAACAATACAAAGCTCCAACCAGCAATGGACAAGCTTAAGAAAGTCCACTGTACTTCTGCACAGGAACCGGAACCTTTAATCATGCTGATCAATACATCAGTAAATGGAAATGCATCAACCATATAGCTAAAGCTAGGGCCACAAGCAGGCACTAGGTCTACTGGCAAGCTTTGTAAATACAGTTGGCGGGCAGCTAAGCCTAAGCCGGTTAAGCTTAGTAAAAAAAGCAAAAAACCGTAGCGTTTATGGCCACCAAAGTAGGGGTTATGCAAGGCAGCCAGCATAAACACAAAGGCCATACCTAGGTAAATGAAGCGTTGGCCCATACACAGCATGCATGGGTCTAGGCCCATGGCGAACTCCATATACAAAGCCACTGCTAAGACCGCCGCACAAGCGACTAAGCCAAAGATAAATCTACCTCTGAAACCAGCGTATTTCATGATGTGTCGTCAACTCTTATTATATTGCGGCTGATACCACGTTATTATGTCTTACTTTACAAAGCTAAATATAGAAAATGAACCCTAACTTGCTACAAATAAGTTGACATAATATACAATATAAATTGAACTCATTAAACCCCACATAATTTTTAGCACTAAAAAAGCGCCAAATATGAGGGATTTAACGCGATACAGCTGCTTTTATAGCGCCTCCGGGCCTGTTTCACCTGTACGGATACGAATAGCTTGTTCAAGATTAACTACAAAAATTTTGCCGTCACCAATTTTTCCAGTATTAGCAGAGTTGCTGATGGCTTCTATAACCTGATCAACTAGGGCATCTTCTACCGCTGCTTCAATTTTAACTTTAGGTAAAAAATCAACCACGTATTCGGCACCACGGTAAAGTTCAGTATGGCCCTTTTGACGGCCAAAACCTTTCACTTCAGTAACTGTGACGCCTTGTACGCCCATATCCGAAAGCGCTTCTCGTACATCGTCTAATTTGAACGGCTTAATGATTGCAGTGACCAATTTCATTGGGAGTTCCTTTGCACTAATGATTTATAAATGGCATATCGCCTAGCATAGGGTGTTGCAGGGATTGTGCCAACTTTATTGGCTTAAAAACGGCCAAATACCCACTATTTCTTGTCTTTACTCGTTTAAAAAGCCCTAAAGTGGCGCAATGGCTGGGCTTTGCGCACTGGAATAGGGCGCGCCGAAACAGGTATCAGTGCAGCATGACAATCTCCTGCTAGACTTAACTGTTATTACCAGCCTACCAAGGAAAGGCAATGTCCTACGCGATTACATACAGCCGCGCTTATGTGGGTGTTGAAGCACCTTTAGTGAGTGTTGAAACACACCTAAGTGGTGGTTTACCGGCGTTAACTATTGTGGGGTTGCCTGAAACTGCAGTTAGGGAAAGCAAAGACCGCGTGCGTAGTGCCATTATTAACGCAGGTTTTGAGTTTCCTGCCAAACGTATCACCATTAACCTAGCACCTGCAGACTTACCCAAAGAAGGGGGCCGCTTTGATCTGGCTATCGCCATTGGACTTTTGGCGGCCAGTGGTCAGCTACCTGTAGAGGAAGTAAAAGGCTATGAGTTTGTGGCAGAACTTGCCCTCAGTTCTGAGCTCAGACCCTGTCCCGCCATATTGAGCGCCTCAATCGCCTGCCAAATTTGCCACAGAATCATGGTGGTGGCAGCAGCTAATGCTGCAGAAGCCATCATGCCGAAGGCCAGCCGCGTACTTTGCCCAAGCCACCTAAATCAGCTAAGTCAGTGGCTGCACCACCCAGAAAAACAACAACAGCCAATACTTCCACCGGGCGTAGCTGAGCCACCCCCAAGTGCTGAGTTACTAGACGTTCGTGGCCAAGAGCAAGCCAAGCGCGCTTTAATCATAGCTGCTGCGGGTAATCATAACCTGTTGATGTGCGGTCCTCCCGGCACCGGTAAAACTATGCTTGCCCAGCGCTTGCATGGATTGTTGGCCCCGCTCACAGAAAAACAAGCGTTAGAGTTGGGGGCTATTAATTCCAGCCTTGGTTTGTTTAACCCAGAGACTTGGCGCCGAGCTCCTTGGCGAGCACCACATCACAGCGCTTCTGCAGTGTCTTTAGTGGGTGGTGGTCGTGTGCCAAGAGCAGGAGAAATCAGCCAAGCGCACCATGGCGTTTTATTTTTAGATGAACTGGCTGAATTTCCACGGCATGTGCTGGATAGCCTGAGACAGCCTCTAGAAAGTGGTGAAATTCACGTATCAAGGGCAGCCTACCAAAGCATATTACCGGCCCAATTCCGCCTAGTTGCAGCCACCAACCCATGCCCTTGTGGTTACTATGGAGACGAGCACAGCGCCTGCCGCTGCACCCAAACTAAGGTGGCAAATTACCTACAACGATTGTCAGGGCCACTTCTTGATCGTATTGACCTTCAAGTTGCT
>Ga0302117_10000470_pt1 | contig 17380 bp, 11 predicted proteins | sample AG5_322_MG_FD_203112 | JGI IMG/M metagenome (GOLD analysis project Ga0302117, IMG submission 203112) | Marine microbial communities from Western Arctic Ocean, Canada - AG5_32.2 | ecosystem: Environmental > Aquatic > Marine > Oceanic | place: Canada: Western Arctic Ocean | collected 2017-10-01 | reverse complement strand
CCTGAAAAATCCGGCCTCCAAGTCCGCTGGGGAAGTCTGCTCATCATCGTCGCCGCCGCTCTCCTCATCCTCGGCACCGCTGCTAAATGGGCTTGGAGTGGCGCGCCCGAAAACCCGCCCGAGGACGTGCCGACGATTAGTGCATCCTGAATGGAAGGAAATCCTAATGACCAATTTCCAAACCCCCAAGGAAATCCCAATCATCAATTCCCAAAGGGAAAAAGCGAAAATACCGCACTCATTTTGGATTTGAGATTTTGTCATTCCTAGGAATTTGGTCATTGGGCCTTGGGACTTTCAAAACACATCACCCGTCCATCCACCTACGTCACCAAAATTCTCCCGGCGCTGTCGATGCTCGCGCCGCCTTTGATCGGTTGGGCGGGGAGTTTCGCGGCCCATTCGTCATTGCCGGTTTTGAGGTTGATGAGGGTGATGAAGGGTTTTGCCGACGATGAATCCGAGCCAACCGTAAAGGCACCGACCAGTTTGTCCTGATTCTCAAGACGATACATTGTCGAATACCCTTGCCGTAAAGGGCTTCTAACAGGAGAATTTTTTCAGCATGCATTTGCGAATTCATCATTGGCTACCGGTTGTATTACTGTCCTTTTCCGCAACCGGCGCGCCCAAGGTTTCGCAGCATGACGCCATTCCAGTGTTGCTGCGGCGGTGTGTGATGTGCCATGGGCAGGACGCTCGCGAGGGCGGGTTGGATCTTCGCACTAAATTCGCCATGCTCAATGGCAAGGCGTTCGTTTCGGGCAAGCCAAATGAGAGCGCGATGATCAAGCGCATCGTCGCCCGCCAATGTCCGCCGGACAAAAACATCAGCATGGCAGGCATCGAGCGGATGGCGCCGCGCGAGTTGCATATCCTGCGCGACTGGATCGCCGCCGGTGCACCGGAAATCAAACAAGTCCTCAAGCCCATTACGATCAATTCTGAAGCCCGTGAGCACTGGGCTTTCCAGCCGCCCAAGCGACCGGCCATCCCACAAATAGCCAAATGGCAATCGCAAATCCGAAATCCCATCGATACGTTTTTGCTGAGAAAACTAGTGGCGAACAAACTGGAATATTCGCCCGAGGCATCGAAACTCACGTTGCTGCGCCGAGTCACCTTCGACCTCACTGGCCTTCCGCCCACACCCGCGGAAATGGTGGCGTTCGAGAAAGACAGAAGCCTTACGGCCTTTGAAAAGGTTGTTGAGCGGCTGCTGGCTTCGCCCGCATACGGGGTGCGTTGGGGGCGGCATTGGCTGGATCTAGCGGGCTATTCAGATTCCGAAGGCAAACGCAACGCGGACATGATTCGCGACCATGCCTGGAAGTACCGCGATTACGTCATCAACGCCTTCAATGCTGACAAGCCATACAATGATTTTCTGGTGGAACAAATCGCCGGCGATGAGTTGGTGGATTTTTCCAATCCCGACGCGATCGATGCCAACATCATCGAGAAACTGGTCGCCACCGGTTTCCTCCGCATGGCGCCCGACGGTACCAGCGCCAATCCCGTCAACCGCGTCGAGGATCGCCTCGAGGTCATCGGCGACGAATTGCAAATCCTCGCCGGTGGCGTGATGGGGCTCACCATGAAATGCGCGCGATGCCACGATCACAAGTACGATCCCATCAGCCAGCGCGATTACTATTCTTTCGCCGCCATTTTCAAGGCCGCTTATGACGAGTACAACTGGCTCACACCTCAGCCCTTCCGCAATCAATGGGCCGGCAGCACTCGCCGGCATCTCGAGGTGATGTTGCCGGATGAGCGCAAGGCAATGGAGGAGCGCAACACCAAGCTCGACGCTGAAATCATGTCGCTGGAAAAACAACGCAAGGCCGAGAAAGACAAAAAGAAAAAGACCGAGCTGAAAAAGAAAACCGATGAGCTAAAGGCCAAGAAAAACGAACAGCCGCTTATCCGCGCGCTATGGGATCGCGGCGAGGCATCGCCCACCTACGTCAATCTGCGCGGCAATCCCGGTAGTCCCGGCCCGCTCGTGCAGCCGGATTTGCCGCAAATCTTCTCCAGCAAACCCTTTCAGCCCGCTCGGGCCACCGGCAAAAACAAGACCGGTAATCGTCTCGCCCTTGCCCGTTGGCTCACGCAGCCGGATCATCCGCTCACCGCGCGGGTGTGGGTGAATCGCGTTTGGAAACACCACTTCGGCCGAGGCATCGTCAGCAGCCTCGACAACTTCGGCAAACTCGGCACGCCGCCAACTCACCCCGAGCTACTCGACTGGCTAGCAGTGGAATTGACCAAAAACAAATGGAGCACCAAACACCTCCACCGCCTCATTTGCACCAGTACCGCTTACCGCCAATCGTCCCTCAACGCTCAGCCCTCAAACTTCACCCCGTCCTACTCCCGCATGCCGATGCGCCGGCTCGATGCCGAGGAACTGCACGACGGATTGCTCGCCATCACTGGCCGTTTGAACCCGCGCCTTGGCGGCAAGCCGGATGATGTGCAGGTGCGCGAGGGTGGTTACGTGACCGGCAAGCCGGGCGAAGGCGGCTGGCGGCGCAGCATTTACATCCGCCAACGCCGCAAGCACATGATGACCCTGCTCGAGACCTTCGATTTGCCGGCGATGAATCCCAACTGCGTCACGCGCATCAACTCAACCGTGGTGCAGCAGCCGCTGTTTTTGTTGCACGACAAAGTAGTGCACGACCTTTCGCGCAAGCTGGCCGCGGAGATTCAAAAGGAAGCCAAGGGCATCGAGCCGGTCATTCGGCTGGCCTACCGTAAGATTGTAAACCGGTCGCCTTCGAAAGAGGAATTGGCTCGCACCACCGTGGCGATGAATGAGCTGGAACGCGAATTCACCGCTACCAAGCAAACCGGTCAACGCAACAAGGCACTCGCCGTAGTCTGCCACGCGCTGTTTAATTCGGCAGCGTTTTTGTACATTGATTAAAATGAACCCGAACGAAATCAATCGACGACAGTTTTTTGACCGCGTGGGCGATGGCCTGTACGGCACGGCGCTGGCGTCGTTGCTGGCGCGCGACTTGTACGGAGCGGGGCCGCATCACCAAGCTGCGCTGCCCATAGACACGCAGCCGCGCCAACCGCACTTCGCGCCCAAGGCCAAGGCGGTGATTCAGTTTTGTATGCAGGGCGGTCCATCGCAGGTGGATTTGTTTGACCCCAAGCCGGCGTTGGAAAAGTTTCACGGCAAGGAAGCCCCGGAGGAATTTACCAAAGTCGCGCCTGCCGGGCGCAGCATGAAGGGCCAGCTCATGCGCAGCCACTGGAAGTTTGCGCAGCACGGCCAAGGCGGCGCGTGGGTGAGCGAGTTGCTGCCGGAAACGGCCAAGGAGATGGATCACATCGCCGTCATCCGCTCAATGTTTAACGTTCACGAAAACCACGAGCCGGCCTGTTACAAGTGGCAGAGCGGCGAGACCTTTCCCGGCCACCCGACCTTGGGCGCGTGGGTTACGTACGGCCTCGGCAGTGTGAGCCAAAATCTGCCGGCCTACGTGGTGCTGGCCGACCCGCAAAACCGTTTGCCGGTCAATGGCGTGGAAAACTGGATGAGCGGATATTTGCCGCCGTTGTTTCAGGGCACGTCCATCAGGAGCGAAGGCACGCCGATGCTGCACCTCAAGGCGGACTTCGACGAGCCCGCCGGCGTCACCGCCGCCAAGCGCAATCTCATCAACGCACTCGACCGCATTCATAAGGCGCGCCGCCCCAACCAGCCCGTGCTCGACTCGCGCATTGCCAATTATCAAATGGCCGCGCGCATGCAGGTGGAAGCCACCGAGGTGCTGGACGTTTCGCGAGAAACCGAGGCCACACGCGCGCTGTACGGCATTGGCAAAAAAGAAACCGACAACTTTGGCAAACGCTGCCTGATGGCGCGCCGCCTCGTCGAGCGCGGTGTGCGGTTCGTTCAGATTTATCCAAAAGGCCAAATGTGGGACAACCACGCCAACCTGAAAACCTCACTGCCCGCCGCCTGCAAACAATCCGACCTCCCCACCGCTGCGCTCCTGCGTGACCTCCGCCAGCGCGGTTTGCTTGATGACGTGCTAGTGCTGTGGGGCGGCGAATTCGGCCGGCTGCCAATGGCGCAGGGCGACTACGCCAAGGCCGGTCGTGACCACGGCCCGAGCGGGTTTACCAACTGGATGGCCGGCGGCGGTGTGAAAGGCGGCACTGTGTACGGCGAAACCGACGACATCGGTTACGGCGCGGTGAAAGATCGTGTGAGCATTCAGGATTGGCATGCCACCATCCTCCACCAGCTCGGCATGAACCACGAAAAACTATTCTTCGACCGCAACGGCTTGCACGAGCGCCTCACGCACACGCATCCCACACGGGTGGTGAAAGAGATTTTGGCCTAGGTTATTTTGCGTTTTCAAAGCACATCACCCGTCCATCCACTAACGTCACCAAAATCCTCCCGGCGCTGTCGATGCTCGCACCGCCTTTGATCGGTTGGGCGGGGAGTTTCGCGGTCCATTCGTCATTGCCGGTTTTGAGGTTGATGAGGGTAATGAATGGTTCCTTGTCCGCGCCTTCATCGCCAACGCCGAGGAGGCGGGTTTTGCCGGCGATGAATCCGGCGAAGCGGCGGCCGCGGGCGTCGCGCCACAGCACTTTGCGTTGGGGCGCGCCACGACGGGCATTCCAGCGGGCGCGTTCTTTGGTGAGCTTCGGCGCGCCGGGAGGCAGCGCGGCCAGTGCGTGGAGGTAGTTGAATTTATTGCCCTCGTAGCTGGCATCAAAAACCAGCTCGCGGCCATCGGCCAGTGTGTGCGCGAGTGACACGTAGTTTCCGTACTCGGGGTAGTACGGATAAAACGCCGTGCGATATCCGGATTGCGGATTCTCGACGGGCTTGTTCACGCACTTGCCATCTTCGAGGTTGAACTGCGCCACTTCCTGCACGCCGCCGCCGAGGAAACAGAGCTTGCCGTTTTCCATAAACAAACTGCCCTGCATACTCACGCCGCTGTTCACTTTTTTGTTGAGCGACCCGCTGCTGTCGTTGTGCCACTTGAGATTGCCGGTGATGGCGTCGAGCGCCACCACATGCGTGCCGTCGTAATGCGCGATGCCGGCCGAGGCGTACACCGTTCCGTTTTCCACCAGCACACCGCCGGCGACTGGCCAAGTGGAAATGAGTTTGCCGAACACCGCAATCCATCGCTCCGTGGGCGCCACGCGATAGCTCCACAACTTCCGCCCCGTGGCGGCTTCGTGGCAATACACACGGCCATCCGCGCTGCCGGAATACACGCGGTTTTGAGCGACCGCTGGCGGGAAATAAATCGCGCCGCCGGTGAACGTTTCCCACATCACTTTGCCATTGGAATTCATCGCGCGAATCACGCCGCTGCGATTGGCGATGAAGGTCATCCCGCCCGCGGTGACTGGCGCGGTGGGTAAAGCGGCGGTGGGGGCGAGAAATTTCCATCGCTCCTTCAACTTGGTGGGTAAAGGCAACGCGGTCGTGGACGTGCGGCGGTTATTGCCTTGGTAAACGGCCCAGTCATTTTTGTGGGCGGCGAGTGGGCGGACGTTTTTTGGGTCGCCTTTGCTGGCTTCAAACTGCGGACGGGCTTCGCCGGGGCTGGCGAGTTGATTGCCGGCGGCGGTGAGGCTGATGTGGCCGTACAACGAAAGTTGGCAGCCGCACATCCACGGGCCCCAGAAAAGATTGCCGTCGGAAATGATGACGCCGTCCTGGCACGGTGGCCGCATCGGCGCGATGTGTTGGGCGGTGTTGCTCGCCACATCCATCCGCACCGTGCCGCCGCTGGCGCGGAAGAAAACACTATCGATGCTGCCGGTTGCGCGGGTGCAGGCGCGGCGCCACGGCATCTCGCTTTTCACTTTGCCGGTTTTGTATTCGAGAATCATTCCGCCGTTGCTGCGCTGCGCGCCCGCGGCGAAGATTCCTTCCTCGCGCAGCACGAGTTGCACATTGCCGCCGCCTTTCTTGTGCCAAAGCAATTGGCCATTTTTCGTGGAGGCGGATACCAGATTTGGCCGTGTGGGGCCGGAAAAGAAAATCTCGTCCTTCGTGCACTTGATGTACGCGGTCGTCGCGTAGCCGGTGATATAATGTTGCGCGCGCGCGTGGGGCGCGATGGCCTCGAGCAAATCTTTGTCCGAGTTGCGCCAAGCCGGTTTGCCCTGTGTGCTGATTGCGGCGAGGAATTTTTTGGGGCTGTAAAAATAAATCTTCCCGTCGCGCAGACACACGCCGCGCGCGTCGATGAATTCTTTTTCCGAATGCTGCCACTTGATTTTTTTGGTATTCAGATCGATCGCCACGAATGTGCGGCCATAACCAAAATTGGTTTTTGGGTTTTTGTAATCGTGCCCTTCCCACATTCCCCACGGCCAATGCCCGAGGCCGGGTTTGCCGGAGGGGACGGTCTTTACAGAAATTTCCCTGGAACCCACCAACGCGTACAGCGTGCCATCGACCATCGCCATCCATTTCCACGTCGGCCCGTCGCCGATGCCCTTGGGGATGACAATCTCATCGCGCACTTCGCCGGTTTTTGCATCGATGATTTTGCACGATTCGTTATCTGCCATATACAACGCGTCCGCCGTGGCCACCATCGTGTTGCGGTGGATCATAAAGCCCGGCGTTAGTTTGCGTTTCCAATGAATGATGCCGTTGTGCGCGCTGGCGCAAATGAGGGTGTTGAGCATTTCGTTTTGGTTCGCCTTGTGCGCGATGTGGCCGAACGCCCGGTACACGCGCCCGCCGGCGGCTACAGTGATTTGCGGCATCGGGCTGAATTTCGGTGCTTGAATAAACTGCGTGAGATACGGCGCGCGCGCCACGGCGTCGGTGGACTGCGGGTTATTATCCGGCCCGTGAAACGGATGGCTCCACGCGTCAGTTTCCTTGGAGGCGGGCTTGGTGATAGGTCGGCCGCCGATCGTCGCCACCGCGCCGGGCCGCAGAACGCGCAGTACTTCCTTTTCTTTAACTCCGCGCACAAAGGCAAAATCCGCCATGTTGTCGCCGAGGCAAATCCGGTCCAGCCCGCTTTGTTCCACAAACACGCGCTGCCCCAGCAACCCCGCGCCATCCGCCGCCTTGCGCACGGCCAGCACCGTGGCGTCAGCGGGCGACTGAAAATAAATCGTGTACGCGCTGCCTCGCGCTAGCCCAAGGACATAGTGCGTCATCGCGCGTTCATCCACGCCGGTGACCACTGCAATGCCGCGGGTCGGCGCTAGCCCCTTTTCCCCCGCCTGTTCGGCAGCTGGGGTGGTGAAGATTGCGAGGAGTGAACACGAAAGGGGAATGAGAATTTTTTTCATCGTAATCTGTGGTTTGGAAGAACAATGGAAGTATGCGCCTAAGCCCAAAAGACGCAACCCCATAGTGGCACGGGGGATGAGTAAACCCCAATCACTTGGATTGGGGAATTATTAGTTCAGGCAAGCCCCAACAGGGGCAGGGTATCGCGGTGGATCATCTTTTCGATTTCAGTTTTATTTAGGCGGGGAAGGGCGCTGCCTTCGAGCATGTTGTTGAGGCCTAATAATCCTTCGATGGTGTCGTTGACGGTGGTGTAGGGATAGTCGGTGCCGAACAGGATTTTGTGCCATACGCCGTATTCCTGCACGAGCATCAGGCTTTGATAGAGCTGGAAGGGGCGATAATAAAGCGCGCTGATGTCGGCATAAACATTGGGGTGCTTGCGGGCAACGACGATGCACTCGCCTTCGTATGGATGCCCGAGGTGGGCCATGATGATTTTTGCTTTGGGGAAGCGCGTGGCGACGACGTCGAGGTGGCGTGGCAGGGTGCACTCCAGCGGCGCTTGGCTGATAAACGTGGTGCCCGTGTGCAGGAGCACCGGCAGCGCGTTGTCGGTGGCGTATTCCCAAAGCGGATCGAGCAACGCGTCATCCGGCCGGAAGCCGGCGTACATCGAGAGCAGCTTGATGCCGCGCAAGCCGAGGGTTTGGTGGCCGTGGCGGAGCTCGTCCTGCCAGCCATCCTGCGTGGGGTCGAGTGAAAGAAACCCGATGAGCTTGTCCGGCCGCGCGGCGGCGTAATCCGCCACGTATTGGTCGTCCACCCAAATTCCGCTGAGCCGTGCTTTGCCGCCGAAGACGATCGTGTGGACGTCCTCATTCGCGGGGCAAGCCGCTGCGTAATCCTCGAAGCGCACGGAGAGATCCACCTCGATATCGCCACGCGCCTTTTTCGCCTGCTCGCAGTGGTCGGCGGTGAAATCCTCCGGATGCCGCCATGTGTGACTGTGGACGTCGACAATCAAGAGTAGTCCAATTTCATTTTTTGTTGTTGATGGGAATTAAAGATTTTTTAACAGAGATTTGATGACCCGACCGTCGCTGAGGGCCATGGGGCGGCCGATGGGGGTCATCATTTCTTTTTCGTATTCGATGCCGAGGGCGTGTTGGACGGTGGTGTGGATGTCTGCGACTCGGATGGCGTCTTTGTCGGTGGCTTTTAGTTTTTCGCCGTCGGGGTGGGTGGCACCGTGGACGTGGCCGGCGCGGAAGCTGCCGCCGGCGAGGGCGAGGGAGAAGCCGGTCGGCCAGTGGTCGCGGCCGTTGGCGGGATTAATTTTGGGGGTGCGGCCAAATTCGCCGGCGCAGATGACGATGGTTTGGTCGAGGAGTTTGCGCGTGCGCAGTTCGCGGATGACCGAGGCGAAGGCGGGATCGAGAATGGCGTTTTGCGAGACGTGGGCTTCGTGGTTATTGGCGTGGGTGTCCCAGCCATTGAGGGTGACTTCAACGCAGCGGACGCCGGCGCCGATGAGTTGGATGGCGGCGAGGCAGCCCCGGCCGAATTGGGTATCGCCAAAGGCGGCGCGGGTTTTGGCGGGAGCCAGAGTGACATCGAAGGCACTGAGCTGATCAGAATTCATCATGCGCAGTGCTTTTTGGATGGTGGCGTTGTGGAGGGTGGTTTTGGAATCGAGTTCCGCCCGGCGGCCGCGGGCGAAAGATTGCTCGATGGCGTTCAGCGCGGTGAGGCGGTTGTCTATGCGCTTGGGGTTCACGCGGGCGGTGATGTTTCCGGCACGGCCGTTGGTGTTGTAAACCTGAAAGGCGTCGTACTGCGCACCGAGGTAGCCGCCGCGCGCGGGCCATTGGCCGGGCAGGATTGAGATGTGCCGCGGAATGTCCACTTTGCCTTCGGGCAACTGATGACAGAGGACGGCGCCGATGGATGGGTGCACGAGAGTGGGATCGGGACGGTAACCGGTTTTGACATTGTAGGCGCCGCGTTCGTGGTCGCCTTCTTTGCTGATCATCGAGCGGACGAGGGTCAGCTCGTCCATCACTTCGGCGACTTGGGGGAGACCGTGGGCGAGTTTCACGCCTTTGACGGAGGTGTCGATGGCGCGGGTGTCGCCGGCGATTTTTTTTCCCTCGTGCGGGTCAAAGGTTTCCAACTGGCTTGGGCCGCCAGCCATCCATAGCATGATGATAGATTTGGCGGGCGCGTGGGTGGGCGCTTTTTCTTGGGCGCGCCCAAGCAAATGCGCCACGGGTGTGAGCCACGCAAGCCCGCCGAGGCCGGTGGCTTGGAGCATGGTGCGACGCGAGATGTGGTTATCTGAATTGCACGGGCTGAAGGGATTGGAGGAGTGTTTCATTTGAATCATTTCAGTGGTTCCAAGAAAACTCGGTGGAGTTGATGAGTGCCCAGTAAAGGTCTTCCTGTTTTGCCTTGCGGCTCAGGGAATCTTTTTTTGCGAGCGCGCTGACAAAGTAATTGGCTTCTGCCGGGCTGGGCCGGCGGGTGAGCACGGCGAGATAGGTGGCTTCGACGATTCTTGCGGCGGTGTCGCCCGTGGCCAGAATCTGCCCGGCGGCGTTGGCAATCAAATCGTTTTTGATGCGTTCGTGAACCATATTTCCGTTCATCATCAGCAACCGCTGCGGGATGGTTCCGCCCTGCATAAAAAATTCATCCTCGCCAATATCGCCGTAGCGTTTGATGAAATCGCTTTGTTGAAACGTTCGGCTGAGTTGGAATATGATATGTGAATCGGCATCGATGGCGGTGAGTGAGGCGGCCTGGAGGATGCTGCCGGCAACTTGCTCGGGGCGCTGACGTGTGATTGCGAAGGCCGCCCAGTGTTGCTCTTGCTTCAAGGTGGGCGGCGGTTGGTTGGCGGCCGATTTGCTGTCGAGGCTGAATACGCGAGTGGCGGCGATGACGCGAATGAGTCGGCGGAGATCATATTTGTGGTTGATGAAATCATCGGTGAGTGTCTCGAGTCCGGGTGGATAAGGATTTTCTTTCGTGTTCGTCAGTGGGATTTCATCGACTGGCTCCATTAATGGGCGGCCAAACATGAGCGCCCAAACGCGATTGACAGTGGTACGGGCGAAGGCGCGGTTTTCGGAATGGGTGACCCAACGGGCGAGGCGTTGGCGTGGCCGTCCGTCTGCGGGGAGTAGCTCGGGTTGGAACGGGACGATCGCCGGCACGTTTGCGGGCTCGCGTTTGCCGCGGTATTTGAATTCGTATTTCTTGCCGGTCTCGCGGATGCCGGAGATGGCCATATCAGTGCCGCCGAAGAAGGAGGCGAGTTGGTGGAAATCCTCTTGCAGCCAGTCCTCGCCGAGATAATCGTCGTGGCATTGGACGCAATCGATGCGCACGCCAAGGAACGCCCGCGTCACGCGCGCGGCGAGCTTCACTTCGTCGGGGCCTTTTTCGTCTTCGTTTTGGTTGACCGTCACGGTGACAAAATTGACCTCCGGGTTATTGGTCCAAAGCCCTTCGGCAGTGATGAGCGAGCGCACAATTTTATCGTAATTCTGGTTGTTGTGAATTTCGTCGGCCAGCCAACTGACAAACCGGCGGCGGCGATAAATCAGAAAGGGGCCGTTTTCTACGCCGACATATGTGCGGGCAAATCGTTCGGCGAGATAATCACTCGTGCGACGATCCTCGAATAGATGGCTGAGCCACCATTGGATCCGCTCGCCTTCCGGCTGTGCCTCGACCGCGCGAATTTCCTGAAGTGACGGAATGGTGCCCGTGAGCCCGAGCGAGAGGCGGCGGATCAACGTTAGGTCATCCGCTCGCGGCGCGGGCTTTAGTCCGGCCTTTTCCCAATCGGCGGCGAACTCCTCATCCACCCAATCCACAGCCATCCGAAACGCGGGTTTTTCATAACGGCTCGCCTGATGGTTGGGCGGCGTCATCGTGTCGGACTTCAGCAGGTTTGAAATCACGCAGCCCGCTCCCACGATACACACCGCTGCGAAGAGCAGGTTGCGTTGCCAGGCGGGTGAGGCTATCTTTTCGAGGGCCATTGTCGTCCCTGAATATACCTCAATGAACACGCCGAAGCAAGATGAAGGAGTGCCGCCTTTGCTGGTGCCACCCGTACTCGTGCCTGCGCCGGAGGATTCGCCGCCGGAAATTGAGGCGTCAACCGGCGCGCCGAAGCGATCAATTCCGGGGCGGCTCGCCCGTGGCATTTACTCGTTCTGTGGTTGGTGCTTTGGGATGGTGAGCTTGATCGGTGGGTTGGCGGTGATCTCAGTAATCCCGATCGCAAACCTGATTAGCCTCGGCTATCTGCTGCGAGTGAGCGGCACTATCGCACACACTGGCCGACTGCGCGATGGCTTCATCGGCGTGCGCCGTGCCGGGCAACTGGGCGGCATCGTCCTTGGCATTTGGCTGGCGCTCTGGCCGGCGCGGTATCTCGCGATGCTGCGCGACTCGGCGGTGATTGTGAATCCGGATGGCGTCGGCGGCTGGAGCGTGGGGCTGTGGATGCTCACTGGAGTGACCTGCCTTCACATCATTTGGGCACTGCTTCGCGGCGGCAAACTGCGACACTTTTTTTGGCCCGCACCCATTCGGTTTTTTCGTTGGCTGGGCACACCCGATAAATTCAATACCGCCCGAGATGCCGTTTGGGAAACCGCAGCCAGTCTGCGCCTTCCCGAATTGTTTTGGCTCGGCACCCGCGGCTTTGCCGGCACGGTGCTATGGTTACTCATCCCCGTGGGCCTGATGATTCTCGCCTCCAAAATCGCCCACAACGCCGGCGTGCTCGTGTCGCTTTTGGGCGGCGTGCTGTTGATGGGCGTGTTGCTCTTGCTGCCCTTTCAGCAAGTATGGTTCGCCCGCGAAAACCGATTTCGGGCTCTGTTTGAAATCCTGCCCGTGTGCCGCCTCGCCGGCCGCGCGCCGTTCAAATTCTGGTGCGCGCTTACGCTCACCCTCGTGCTGGCCGTGCCGTTGTTCCTCTTAAAAATAGAACTCACCCCAGCCGAAATCACGTGGCTACCCGCGCTTTTCTTTGTGGTCTTCGGCCTGCCCGCTCGGTTGTTGACTGGCTGGGCAATGGGCCGCGCCGCACATGGCGAGCCGTCCACCAATTTCCTGATGAAATGGTTCTGCCGATTGGCCGCTCTCGGGCTGGCACTGCCCTTCGTCTTCAGCTACGTTGTCATCCTGTTTTTCACCCAATACATTTCCTGGAACGGCACTCTCAGCCTCCTTGAACAACACGCCTTCCTCGTGCCCAGTCCGTTTTGATTATTCTTAAAACAGACCCGTCAACGGCCGGCCGTCGCAGATGCGATGGGGGCGGTTGAGGTGGTCGTGGATCATCGTGTCGGGCGGGATGCCGAGGGCGTGGTACATGGTGGCGTGGAGGTCCTCGGGGGCGACGGGTTTCTCGGTGGGATAAGCGGATTGCCGGTCGCTCTTGCCGTAAACCTGGCCGCCCTGGATGCCGCCGCCGGCGAGCACGGCGCTTTGGAGGGCGCCCCAGTGGTCGCGGCCGGTGTTCTTGTTGATCTTGGGCGTGCGGCCGAATTCGCCGTACATGGCCACGAGGGTTTCATCGAGCAACCCGCTGGCGGTGAGGTCTTCCATGAGGGCATTGAAGCCGGACTCGAGCGACGGCAGGCAGTACTCCTTCTTGAGCATGTCGTAGCCGGTGATGCCGCCGAGGGTGCTGGTGCCGCCGTGGTTGTCCCAGACGTTGGCGACGTTGCCGTTGGGCGGGATGTACATCCACGAGATGGTGACCAGTCGCACGCCGGACTCCACCAAGCGCCGCGCGGTGAGGATGGCCTCGCCCCATTCGTTGCGGCCATAGCGGTCGCGCGTTTTCGTGGTTTCCTTTTTTAAATCAATCGCGTCCTTGACCTTCGAGGTGAGCAACATGCCGAGGGCTTGCTCGCGGTAGTCGGTGAAGTCGATGGTCGAGGGGTCGCCCTGCAATTTGCGGTCGAGGTCTTCCAGCGATTGCCGCAACCCTCTGCGCGCGAGCAGCCGCGTCTTGCTGACCTCCTTCGGCAAACTCAGCGGGTACAATTCGTCCGTGCCTTTTTCCTCCGCCACGCGGCCAATCTCCAGCGGGTCGTGGCGCGGCCCCATGAAGCCCGCGTGCGAGCCGGAGTAGGTGACGCCATCATGGCCGATGGGGCGCGGGATGGTCACCGTGCCGGGCAAGCCCTCCGCCGGCCGCAACCCCGAGAGCACCGAGCCCATGCCGGGCCAATCCTTGCGGCTGCGTTTGTTGCGGCCGAAGGTCTTCGTCTTGTCCTTGTGGCCGGTGAGCGTGTAGTAAACCGAATTGCCGTGCTCGTTGCTGTCGTGCGTGAGCGAACGGATGATGGCCGTCTTATGCGTCCACTTGGCGAAGAGCGGCATCGCCTCGCTCACGTGGATGCCGGGGACCTTCGTCGGGATGGGTTTAAACAAACTGCGAATGCCGGACTCCGCCTCGGGGTTGGGATCCCACATATCCATCTGCGGCGGACCGCCCCAAAGGTAAATTAAAATGACCGACTTCGCCTTGCCGCCGGTGCCTTTGCCGCCCGCCGCCTTCTGTGCCTGCAGCAACCCCGGCAATGCCAGCGCTCCCAAGCCGGCTTGGCCCACGCGAATCATTGCGTCGCGGCGATGAAGATGGCGAGTGGAACGGCTCATAATTGCAACTGAGTTTGATTGTCCTCCGTTATCGTGGAGAGTCAATGAAACTTGAGATTTTTTATTCGGTCGCCTTGCGATATACTCCACATATGCGATGGATTATTGCGTTCATTTTAACAGCCCACTGCGTCCTCGCCGCGCCATCGAGTGCTCTCCTCACGCCGAGCAAGGCCAATCGCTGGCCGGCGCAGGTGTTTGCGCCGTACGTGGATGCTACGCTGTGGCCGCCCTTTGATTTTGCGGCGGCGACTCAAAAGCACAGGCTCAAGTTTTACACGCTCGCCTTCATCGTGGCGAAGGGGCCGAACAATCCCGCGCCGAGTTGGGGTGGGTATCACTTGGTGAGCAAGCGCTGGCTGTTGCCGGAAATCAACACCATCCGCGCAGCGGGAGGCGAAGTGCTTGTTTCCTTCGGCGGCGCGGCGAGCACGGGGCTTGCGGTGGCGTGCAAAACGCCCGCGCAATTGCAGGCAACGTATCAAAGTGTGATTGATATTTACGGACTCACCCACATTGATTTCGATGTGGAAGGCCATTGGCTGGCCGAAGCAAAATCCATCGAGCGCCGATCGCGGGCGATTGCCGGTTTGCAAGCGGCGGCACGCCGCGCAAAGCGCCCTCTCAAAGTTTGGTACACACTGCCCGTGCTGCCCAGCGGCCTCACGCGCGAAGGCTTGGGTGTGTTGCGCTCGGCGCTTCGCCATCGCGTGGACATCGCCGGTGTGAACATTATGGCCATGGACTACGGCAAAGCCCACGCGCCAAAGCCCACCACGCATATGGGCGTGTACGCAATCCAAGCCGCCACCAGTTTGCACGCCCAATTAAAAACACTGCACCGCGAAGCGGGCGCCCCCAAAAACGACGCCCAACTTTGGGCAATGGTCGGCCTCACCCCAATGCTCGGCCACAACGACGTGAAGCCCGAAACATTTACACTCGCCAACGCCCGCGAAGTGCTCGCCTTCGCGCGCCAGAAAAAAATCGGCATGCTCTCGTGCTGGTCCGCCAACCGCGACCGCCCACCCACCAAACCCAGCCCCGTGTGGGTCAGCCCAAAGCACACGGGAATTAAACAGGAAGTGTTTGGGTTTTCAAAAATCTTCCGCGCGTACAACGGGAAATGATCAAAATTCAACTATCAAGTGGCGACGATTTGTTTGATTGAGGCTTGTGACTTTCCGCACGCTCCGTTTCAAGCTATAACCCATCCATGCATCGCCACTTGATTTTTCTCATTGCAATGGCCACCGCCTGTTTGGGCGCGGCGGACTGGTCTTCCTTTCGTGGGCCTAATGCGTCCGGCGTGGCGGATGGCATGAAGTTGCCCGCGAAATGGGATGCCGCAAAGGGCGAAGGAGTTTTGTTCAAAGTAAAAATTCCCGGGCTGGCGCATTCGTCGCCGGTGATTGCGGGGGAGCGATTGTTTTTGACCACCGCCGTGAGCAGCATCGCCGACCCCACTTTCAAGCCGGGGCTGTACGGCGCGGGCACGGCGGCGGCGGATCGGTCAGTGCACGAGTGGCGGGTCATCTGTCTGGACAAGCGCACGGGCAAGACGCTGTGGTCGAAAGTGGCGGTGAAAAAAAGGCCGACCGACAAGCGGCACATCAAGGCGACTTACGCGAACTCCACGCCCGTGACCGACGGCCAGCGCGTGGTGGCGTTCTTCGGCTCGGAAGGGTTGTTTGCGTACACGGTGAAAGGGGAATTCCTTTGGAAGAAAAACCTGGGCCGGCTGGACGTGGGCGCGTACGACTCGCCCAAATACGAATGGGGCACGGCCAGTTCGCCCATCATTTGGAATGGCAAAGTCATCGTGCAATGCGACACGCAGAAGGAGTCGTTCGTGCTGGCGGTGGATGTGAAAACCGGCAAGGAGCTTTGGCGGACGCATCGGGATGAGTTGCCCTCGTGGGGCACGCCGACGGTGTGGCCGGGGAAAGAGCCGGAGCTGATAACGAATGCGTCTAATTTCATCCGTGGTTACAATCCGGAAACTGGGAAGGAACTGTGGCGGCTGGGTGGCAGCTCGAAAATCACCTCGCCCACGCCGGTGTTTGCCGGCGACCGCATCATCGTCGCCAGCGGGCGGCATCCGGAGCGGCCCATCTTTTGCCTGCGCGCGGGCGGGCGCGGCGACCTTTCCGGCGGCAAACACGTTGCGTGGCAAAACCGTCGCGGCCCGTACATGCCCACGCCGCTCATTTACCGCGGCAAAGTTTACGCGCTGAACAACAGCGGCCTCTTCGGCTGCTTCGATTTGAAGACCGGCAAGGAACATTTTTACGAGCGTATCCGCCATGGTGGCAACGGCTTCAGCGCCTCGCCGGTGGCCGCCGACGGCAAAATCTACTGCGCCGGAGAAGACGGCGTGGTGTTTGTGCTGGCGGCGGGCGAGCAATTTCTACCGCCCGTTGAACACGCCGTCGGCGAAACGCTCATGGCCACGCCGGCGCTTTCCGACGGCGTCATGTATTTGCGAGGCACGCGGACGCTCTTTGCCGTGGGCGGGGGGAACGGCCAATGACCAAGGAGCACCGAATCCTTTCAATCCATAGGTCACACTTTTTGGGTTTAGGGTTACATTTCACAACTGAACGCCAACACCCAAGGAGCAACGACTGTGAAAACTACGTCCGAATTTGGGTTGAGTTTTAGCCGTCCAAGCTTCGGTTATGCTGGAGATTCAACAGGGCGATTTTGGAATTAACTGCGCGGGTGCTTCGCGGCGCACGGCAATCAAGGCGGGGTTTCTTGGTGTGTTGGGGCTTTCCACAGCGGATTTGTTGCGGCTGCGGGCAGAGGGTGTGGCGAAGCGGAATAATAAATCCGTGATTTTGATTTGGCTCGATGGCGGCCCGAGCCACATGGAGACTTACGATCCCAAGCCGGGCGCGCCCAAGGAATACCGCGGGCCGTGGCTGGATATGGCGACTAATGTGCCGGGCATTCGCTTCTCGGAAATGCTGCCGTTGCAGGCGAAACACGCGGATAAAATGTGCGTGTTGCGCTCGGTGCATCACGACACCGGCGATCACTTTGCCGCCGCGCACTGGATGCTCACCGGCCGCCACGGCAGCACCTCGGCCAACAAGGCACAGAAATATCCATCGGTCGGTTCCTGTGTTTCGCGTGTGAAAGGCGCCAACGCCAAAGGCATGCCGGCTTACGTGGGCTTGCCCGCGGCGGAGAGCGTTTATCTTTATCCCGGCTATCAAGGCGCGGCTTATCTCGGCGCGGCGTACAATCCGTTTCAGTTGAATATGAAACAGAAGTACCTCGGCGCGACCTCGAAAACAAAAATCCAGACGCCGCCGGTGTTGGCGAATTTGGCCGGCGACATCGGCCGCGTGGGCGATCGCGTGGGGTTGCTTGAGAGCCTCGACCAAATTAACCGCAACATAGACC
>Ga0302117_10000466_pt1 | contig 17430 bp, 14 predicted proteins | sample AG5_322_MG_FD_203112 | JGI IMG/M metagenome (GOLD analysis project Ga0302117, IMG submission 203112) | Marine microbial communities from Western Arctic Ocean, Canada - AG5_32.2 | ecosystem: Environmental > Aquatic > Marine > Oceanic | place: Canada: Western Arctic Ocean | collected 2017-10-01 | reverse complement strand
TGTCGCAAAAAATTAGAGATTATATAACAAGTGACTACTCGATGAAACACCTAGAATCTGATCTCCTGAAAATTGTCCATGTTTCTGCATGGCAAGATTGTGAGATCAATTCCATTAGGTCAGAATGTTTCAAAAAAAAAGTATCCCGTCATCAAGCCGAACTGATAAGATATCGGAGAAATTTCTCATTGGTTCTTGAAAGAATTCGATCGATGCGTCAATTGAGGCAGTTGAAAACTCAACCTGCTAAGAACTAGCGGGGGTAGTTCCCTTTTAAATTTAAAAATCATGGACGATAATCTTTCAGAAATTGGTCTCATAGGCTTGGCCGTCATGGGGCAAAACCTTGCCTTGAACATTGCGGATCACGGATTTCGCATCTCAGTTTACAACCGAACCTCATCCAAGACAAAAGCCTTCGTGGAAAGCAATCCGAATACTCCCGGAGGCCTTGTTGATTGCGAATCACTTGAGGATTTGGTATCATCGATTCAGCGACCCAGAAAAATAATTCTTTTAGTGCAGGCGGGAGAAGCAACTGATGCGGTGATAAATTCTCTTCTGCCTCACTTGGACAAAGGAGACATTATCATTGATGGGGGCAATGCCAAGTGGACCGATACAATCCGTCGCGAAAAAGAGCTCAAGGGGAAAGGTTTTCATCTCATCGGTTCAGGAGTTAGCGGTGGTGAAGAGGGCGCTCGCTTCGGGCCATCTCTCATGCCGGGAGGCGATTTGGAGGCATGGGCGACACTCGAACCCATTTGGCAGTCAATCGCCGCAAAAGTTGATCCTGAGAATGGAAAACCTCTTGAGGGCGCCGAACCCGGCAAACCGATTGAAGGCGGTTTCCCCTGCTCGGCCTATATTGGGCCAAACGGTGCCGGCCATTATGTTAAGATGGTTCATAATGGCATAGAGTACGGAGACATGCAGATGATCTGCGAGGCCTATGACTTGATGCAACGCCTTCTCGATCTAACTCCGCTGGAAATGGGAGAAATCTTTAACGACTGGAATAAGGGATCACTTGATTCCTTTCTCATAGAGATTACGGCAGACATTCTCAAACAAGCAGACCCTCGCACTGGCAAACCTTTCGTCGATATCGTGCTGGATACTGCTGGTCAAAAAGGAACGGGGAAATGGACCTCTGTCAACGCCCTCGACATGGGCGTGCCCGCCCCAACTGTATCAGAAGCCGTGTTCGCTCGTTGCCTAAGCGCCGTAAAAGAGGAACGGGTGGCAGCCGAATCCGTTTTGTCGGGACCTGAGCACTCTTTCTCGGGAGACAAGGTGGAATTCGTCAAGGCCATTCGTGACGCACTCTATTGCTCAAAGATCTGCTCGTACGCCCAAGGTTTTCAGCTCATGCGCGAAGCTCAAAACGAATACGACTGGGAACTGAACTTCGGTGAAATTTCCCAAATTTGGCGAGGTGGATGTATCATACGGGCCGCCTTCCTGCAAAAAATCACCGAGGCCTACGAGCGAGATCCTTCTTTAGCTAATCTCCTGCTCGACCCCTATTTCCGAGATTCTATCGCCGCCGCTCAAGCCAATTGGCGGAAAGTCGTGGCCACCGCCGCCGAACATGGTGTGCCAATTCCCACTTTTGCCTCCGCACTAGCCTACTATGACGGCTACCGCTGTGCCCGACTTCCCCAAAACCTGCTTCAAGCGCAGCGAGATTATTTTGGCGCCCATACCTATGAACGTACGGATGAGGAACGAGGGAACTTCTTCCATATAGATTGGCCCGAGTCCGAACGCGTAGAGCTTGCAACTTAGACTTTTGGCTAAGTATGGGGAAAGAGCTACCCCCTAGACTTTTGCCTCGAGGTAAATCTTCCGCACACACGAAAGATCGTGCCCCATCGATTCGCTGTTCACGCAGTAGTCGTATTCTCCATTTTGGGCTACTTCAACTCTAGCCGTAGCCATACGGCGTTCGATTTCTTCTTCGGAGTCAGTACCTCGGCTAGTTAGTCGACCTTTCAACTCTTCCAAGTTTTTAGGCATCAAAAAAATCGTCCGAAGTTTACCCGACAAGAACCGATCCGTCTCGCTCGCCTTTCGAAACGCTTCGAAACCTTGAACATCTACGTTCAACAGAAGATCAACGCCCATTTCCAATCGTTTTCTGATCTCGCTTTTCAATGTTCCATAACGTCGCCCATGCACCAATGCATGTTCGTAAAACTCACTTTCCGAAACCTTTCTTTCAAACTCTTCAATAGACAAAAAGTGATAATCCACTCCATCTAGCTCTCCCTCTCGAGGGGCTCGCGTTGTAGCCGTAACCACTCGTTCTAGGCTGGGGACGAATTCCGCCAACAAACTCTCGCAAACCGTAGTCTTACCAATTCCCGCTGGTCCGGAAACAAGAAGTACAATTCCGCACGAAGCAATATCGTTCATTAATATCCAAAAGCTATAGCGCTCAATAACAAACCATAAGCCGCCATCGACACCCCAAGAATACGAAGGCGCGGGCTCGGGACATAGAGCCAGTTTAAGAAATCCCTTAACCGATAAGGCCAAGCGCCAAGGTAAAGGGCTATTGCAATCCCGACATATACGATAGAAACCATAAACAGTCGACTCTCGGGTTCTTGCATAAAAGCAGCATCCAAAGCTTCTCTCGAATAGAACAAAACTAAGATCGAAGCACCCCTAACGGCCAGAAAATCGGGAAGGAATTTAAAAGACATCACAAGCAACGCCACGGTAATAAAAGCGATCAACACCTTGTGCTCACCAAAATCCGATTCGCTAAGATGCAAAATGTGCCGGTACAAGAACCAAGCTGCTGCAATCGTCATCGTCGCAATCGCGGTGATCTTCGACCGTGGAAAACCCTTTACGATAGGTTCCGAAGTTGCTGGGTTCCAAACCAAGTAGGCACCTAATGCCAAAAGAATGCAGCCAGTGAACAAAGTATTAAAAAAGAGATCCATAAATACAGTTTCTAATTAACGGAAGACAACTCTTCCAAAGTCTGTTCGGTTAGAACAGGAATACCATGCAGAACCGTTACGGTCGCTTCCTCAATCTTCACATCAAGTAATTGGCCGACCATCCGTTTGCTACCGGGAAAAATCACTTTGCGGAATCCGCACGTACGACCAATGTACTTGCCCTCACCTTTGCGAGCCGGTCCTTCGACTAAAACTTGCTGAGAAGTACCGACCAATGATTCGTTTCGCCGTAGCGAGCTCTTTTCCAAAATACGAAGCAATCCCTGATTGCGGGCTTCCTTCGTTTCTCGAGGTATCTGGTCTGCCATGTCTGCAGCCTTCGTACCCGTACGGATGCTGTACTTGAAAATAAAGGCCATTTCGAATCCCACATCTTCAAAAAGAGTCTTGGTTTGTTCAAAGTCATTCTCCGTTTCTCCGGGAAAACCGACAATAATGTCAGTGCTCAGGTGAATATCCGGCACTGATTCGCGCAAAGAATCGACAATGCGAAGAAATTTCTCTTTAGTGTATGGTCTGTTCATCGCTTTCAGGATGCGATTAGAACCACTTTGAACGGGCAGGTGCGCATATTCGCACAATTTGGGCAATTCACGGTAAGCATTCACCAAGTCCTTCCCATAGCCTACGGGATGTGGGGAGGTGAAACGAATGCGTTCCAAAGAGTTTACTTCGTGGACCGCCTCCAACAATTGAACAAAAGGACTTTTCCCTTTGGAATAAGGTATTTGCCCGCGCCCATAGGCATTCACAATCTGCCCAAGTAGAGTGACTTCACGCGTGCCAGTCGATACCAATTCCTCCACTTCTGCCACAATATGCTCAATGGGACGATAGCGTTCTTCGCCACGTGTCTTTGGAACGATGCAGAATGCGCAGTTCATATTGCATCCCTGCATTATCGAAACAAAGGCTGAAACCTTGAGCTGATCTGGCGTATGCTCACGGATTTCATTTTGCGAATCCTGCTCATCTCCCAAGTCAATGACTGTTTGCGGGGAAGGACCTAAACCCGTAATTGTTGACGCCAGATTGTCGAGATGATCTGGAATGCGATGAATTTTTTGAGTTCCGACAATAAGGTCTAAATCCGGCAGTCGATCCAACAGATCTTCGCCATGGTTTTGAGCCATACATCCCATAATCCCAAACACAAAGTTAGGGTTTTTCTTTTTACGAGAGGCGAGATAGCCGGCTTTGCCAATCGCTTTTTGTTCCGCCTGATCCCTAACGCTGCAAGTGTTTAGAAGAACAATGTCCGCAGTTTTTTCATCATAGACAATAGAATAACCGCGAGCTCGCAACTTGGAGGAAACAGCCTCCGAGTCACGCTCGTTCATCTGGCAACCATAAGTCTTTATGTAAACGCGATTCATTCGAGAGCAACGAAAGGGTCAAAAGGATAAGTCGACTCGTTAGACGGTCAATCGCTAACATAATCTCACGACCATGTGCGAATCTTATCCTCCGGTACATAATTCAACAACTGTTGTGTCATGAAATCGTTTATCTCGAGCCTCTCGTCGCAGGTATGGGAAACCACACCATTCTTATGCTCGAAATCGCGATAAACCAGTTCCTCGGTAGGTCTTGCCTGAGCCATTCTTCGAAAGTAATCGCCGTTCATCCGAAAGGTTCCGACAGTAACGTCTCTTAACTGTTCCATCGGGAATTTGCAAAATATCTCGTTTATCAAATCTGAATATCCCTCTCGCCATCCCTCCACGGGGATAACCGGGTCAAAGCAAAGGCGGATACCCCAACCATGCGAAGCAGCCATCAAGGCGTCCTCAATACGCCTGCGTGTGACTGGGGCACCCTTTTCATAACTTTTCCCGACGGCATGAGGAGACAAGGTCCAAGCCAAGAGTACGCGATCGTTAGGAGGTAAATCCTGAATTGCCGAAAAATTTGCACTCTTTGTACGGATTTCAATATCAAACCCGGAATGGTCTTCCAAAAAACGTATCCATTCTCGACAAACCCCTGATACCTTTTCGAAAGCCAGTAAATCGCAATCATGTGATATGCTGAGTAATACTGGTTTCTGCTTATTTTCTCTTTTGGAAATAAAATCAGTTATAGAAGAAAAATAATCTTCTAGATTAACAAACTGAACCAAGTTTGCAGAGGAGAACATACCCTGTAAGTAGCAATAAGAACAATCGTACAGACAATTTAGCATTAACGCAGTGTAGAAATAATCTACTTCATCTCCCTCCTGCACGAAGTGACTCCCGTCGTAAATGTAATCAGACTTTTTTTTAGCTAGAATCAGTTTTTGGCTTAGTTTCTGAGCTGCGAAACTCTGGTTTCTGCGATTAAAAACCTCTTTGTAGTTATTAATAAAGATTATTTCAGCACGGGGGAAACTTTCAATAATTCTAATAGTCGTAGGATAGTCCTTCGCACCGTGCTCAATATATATATGAGAGAATGGTTTATTGAGCCAATTCACGACAAAGGTTTCTAAATGCTATGTTACGATCAGTTTTGGAGGTTGGTTGCACCTGTTCGGAATTGTCTATGATCAATCCAAAATCAGCACCACGTAAATGTGCGCCAATCGCTGTTCGGTTTAGTTTGTGAGCTTGTGTCTTCGTTAATCTCCAAGATTTTGATATCGCGTCGACGGATTCCTGGAAATTAGCAGGGATTTTTGGAGGAGAAATAATGACTGACCTACAAATGCGTTCTAAAAAAATAGAGATTTCAGAAATCCTTAAATGAATTAAATCCTCAATCACTTTGATGCTTTGCCTTGAGGCATTTAAATAATCTGAGACTATTTTTATGCAATGGATGGAATGGGTCGGTAGAAAATGGGCCGCTGCTTGAAAGAATCCCGCAGACTCCATATCCACTACCTCGGCTAGAGGATCGAAATTCATAACCTTTCGGTCCTGTACCGGCAAATCGTGGCATTGAATCGCTGATTCTTTCCACTGATGGGAAATCAAAGGGTCCGGAAAGAAATCTCGACCTGTGCACATCTCTCGAATCCGATTCACATAACGCATTTCCCCGATTTCGTGTTTGGAATCCCCAGAGCCACAGAGACCAAAGTTGAGAGCTGATTCATAATCACCGTTCAGGCAAAAGGCTTTCGTCGTAGAGATGGCGGATGCAATTCTGCCAACGCCTGTAATAATCAAAGTAAACTTATCATTACGATATTCCCCATGAGAGTAAAACTTGAGATTTAAGGCAGAAGCAAGCGGGCGAGCTTCAACTGGCAACGCAGCAACCAACAATACGGGACGCTTTTTTTTAAATTCACTCAAGACACCCACTCCAGCAATTGATCCAATTCGTGAATAATAGGGGAACCGGTCTGAGCTAGTTTTTTCTCTGAATGATGACCTTTCGAGAAAAGCAGGCAATCAATGCCCAAAGCTTGTGAGACTTCATAATCATGCAAAGTGTCTCCAACGAGCAAATACCTTTGATCCTTCAACACTGAAGTGTTCATAAAGCTTGTTGCTCGATCTATCTTTCCATCAGCGTAGATATTTGTAGTGCCGACAACGGCAAAAAAGAAATCATGTAGATTATGATGCCGAACAAAAGATTTCACATGATCTTCCTTACCCGCCGAAAGCAATGATTGATATACCCCAAGCGAGTCTATTGTTGAAACGACTTCCCTTGCGTATTTCTGCAGAGGGCATTCTTTCCAGTGAATATGATACTTTTCGATAAAATAAGATGAGATGTCAGTGAACTCTGCCCCTTTGTCTGGCAACCCAAGACTTTTGTAATATTCTCGGACGGGAAAATCAAATTGCTCTCGATACTCCTCTATCAAAAGTTCAGGCAACCCTCTAGCCTCTAGGATTTCATTTACAATCGAGACGCATAATTCGGCATCGTCGATGATGGTTCCGTTCCAGTCCCAGATGATGTGAGAATACTTTTTTATAAGAAATTCGCTTTCGCCATTAAGAAAAACAAGCCTAGCTCAAAGCCTATGAAAGCTTTTGAATAATTGCGATGCATGCTTGTTGACCTTTTCCCAACCGAGCAAGCTTTTCTTCCGAGTCGCACCCCAGTGGTATTCGCCCGTTTCACCGTTTGCTGGAAGTACGCGATGACAGGGAATGAGGATTGCCACAGGATTTGCCCCAACTGCCGCTCCAACCGCCCTAGCCATACTCTTCCCTCCAAGTGACTCGGCAATTGTTCCGTAACTCACGGTCTGGCCCAAAGGCACCTGGAGCAAGGCATTCCAGACCATAAACTGAAATTCAGTTCCTCGCGGAAGCAAGGTGCTTCCCTTGCCCAATTGCTTTTCGTTAAAGGCACATTGCAAAGCTTTGGGAATGGCAATCGGAGTTCCCGAAAGGTTCTTTTTAATGAATTCTAGTTCCGTAACAGCATTATGTTCACATGCAATCCGGACACATCCGGCGACTGTCTCTGCAAAAAAGATATCCATTGATAGGTAATAGACCTTGCCGTTTTTTTTCACAGATTCAACACAGTAAAGAAACGGACATGAACACTTGGAAAATTGCAGTCGGTCTCTTCCTCTTCTCGTCTCTCACCGTCTTTGGAAAGACCGTTGTTAAACCAGTGGAACACGAGAAGGTTCCTTTCCGAGTACATGTCTTCGAGGATTACGAAACGGACATTGAAAAACGGTGGTGGTTGCGAGGGGAACCCATCCGAAAAAGTCTGCCCCTTGGTTTATCGGAATCATTACCAAATAAAAGAGCCTGCCGATCGACCGAGACAAAAGATTTCGACCGAAAGATGGGCGACCGATCCAAGACCTATCAGGCAGTAATATTCAATCCTGTGCCTGGCCCACCGATGGCGGGCAACACGCATTTGAGCTTTCGTTGCCAATTGAAGAGAACGGATGTCCTTCGCTGCCAAATATACAGTTTATCAAAAGGCTATCATCGGCATCTTGTGCTAAGGGATTTGCCAAGAGACAAATGGCAGGCGTTGACGGTTGACATGACCGCAGCAAGAAGACCAGATGGAAGCGGAGGTCCACTGGAAAAGGACGAACGCATAGACGACATCCAGTTCTATGTTGAAGAGGGGGCAGAGGTGTCGGTGGATGACGTCGTGCTCTTCGAACCTGCCGGCATTGGAGAAAAGGAAGCCTTTCCAAGACGGTTCATTTTCACTGGCTGGTTTGATACGGGAAAACAAGGAAAAGGCCATGAATGGCCCGGCGACTTCGACATAGTCTTGCACGAAAAGCCACTTGCATGGGATGCCGCCAAGGCCGTTCAAGACGTAGCAACGGGAAACCCGTGGCTTCGAGTGAACTTGCGGGGAGTACGGCCACTAAGCGAAAGAAACCGTCTGCGTTTCCGATGTAACACCTCGGCCAAGGAAATCCAAGTAAGCTTGCACGACACCGTATCGAACAAGGCTTGGGAAGATGTAGTCAAGGTTTCAAAGCAAGGAATCTGGCAAAACGCTGCAGTGGATTTTCAAGTCAAGAAAGGTTCTCGGGCAACGGACATTATATTCCGTATCCCCACAGGGGAGAACCTGCAAGTGGACGATCTCTTACTCTATGAACCCGACGAATAAAGTTTTTCCAATTGTCACTTAGCCGTTTGACCTAGGCTATTCGAGGACCCAGTTTTAAATAATGAAGATTTGCGCTTTGTTCTCTTTGGCTGCAATGGGAATGCTTTCTTTGACAGCTGCCCCCGGAGAACCACTTTTTCTCGAAACTTTGGAGACGAAAATATCCCACATTTCAACCGACAAATCCATCAAGTACGACTACGACATCGTCTATGTTCGCGCCCAACGAGCGGGCGACGAAAAACACAAGCGCTACTACGCTGACTTTTCACAGCCCATCACCATGGAACCGGGGGCAGATCTCATGCTTCTTCACCCGGACGGCTCTGAGGAACTACTTGTTGCAGGGGGGCTGGGCTCAGTTACGGATCCCGTGGTTTCCTTCGACGGCAATTGGGTCTATTACGTCAAGATTCACTACCTCGAAAAACGCAGTCAATGGAATCCTCCTGCCCAAGGCGCCGACATCTATAAGATCAATCTTAAATCGCGAAAAATCGTACAACTAACTGACCAAACCTTCGAGCCAAACCTAGGGGCGGCAAATTGGGCAACAGACTTTCGCTCCCCCGAAAAAGGGAAAACCTATTATGAATACGGTGTCTACAACATGGGTCCCTACCCTTTACCGAACGGCAAAGTCATTTTTACCAGTAACCGCCACGGTTACAAACCATCCAACGGTTATCCCGCAATCGCCCTGCAGCTGTTTGTTATGGACGACTCCGATAAGGGGTTGGGCAAAAACATTGAGAAAATCGGCCACCTCAACGTCGCAGGAGCCCTGCACCCGGTAGTCCTTCGTGATGGTCGCGTAATATTCAGCAGCTTGGAATCGCAAGGTATTCGCAGCAGGATATCGTGGGGAATCTGGAGCATTCATCCCGATGGAACCTATTGGGAGCCCGTCATTAGTGCATTCGACCCCGGAGGAGCCTCAAACGGCTTTCACTTTCAGACGCAATTGAGTGATGGGTCTATTGTCATTGAGGAATATTACAACCAAAACAACAGTGGCTTCGGGGCCTATGTAAAGCTTCCCGAGCATCCCCCCGCGGGACAACCTGCATTCGGCCCCGGTGATCGCAAGGACCCCCGCAACAAACCATGGCGCTTTGGCCGTCACTCCAATGGGAAAGGTCGTTGGTATCGGATGGCATTTATGCCAACAGGCTCGGTTTCGATGACGCCTTTCGCCCTCAATGGGGAAGGTCCCGCCAACCCTTCGGTATTGGCTGAGAAGAAATCGCCCAAGACAGGTAAGTTCACCCACCCATCGGGAGCCCCCGACAACCATATGCTGACCATTTATTCGCCTGGGCCGGTCAATCACCAGTACGCTTACCTGCCTCAACTTGACGGGGGCATTTACCTCTTGAAAAACGGGGAAGTGATCGATGAACCCGGGAAACTCCTGCTAATCAAGAATGATAACAAGTACAACGAGTCTTGGCCTCGAGTCGTAGTTCCATATGAAAGAATCTATGGAGTAAAGGAACCCGCCGACCTCCCCGCCTTGGCCAACGATGGCTCGGAATCCAAGGATTTGCCCGAAGGCACGCCATTTGGCTTCGTCGGCGGTTCGAGCCTCTATAAAAGAGGCAGCTATCCCGACGGCACCGTACCGGAAGGTTCCGTAACCGCGTCCTATCCAGGTGGCAAGGATCCATGGAAAGGCTTGGATGCTTTCACTAGCCACGGCAACGGCATGCCTACTAACTGGCACAACCAAGGAGCTGATGCCGGACTCTATGAAAACGAAGCCATTCATGCCATTCGCATTCTCCTGATGGATCCAACCACGGATCGTCACAGAGGAGACAAGCAAGGCCGTTTGTTCTACAACCATGCCAGCGAAAGATTGCGCATCGCCGGAGAAATACCTGTCCGAAAATTCAAGCAGGACGGTTCTCAATCAAAGGATCCCGACGGCAATCCCGATACTAGTTTCATGGCCAAGATTCCCGCCGACACGCCCTTTACTTTCCAAACAATCGACAAGCGAGGAATGGTCCTCAATTCCTCGCAAACTTGGCACCAACTTCGACCTGGGGAAATACGCAATAACTGCGGCGGATGTCATGCTCACAGCCAAAATCCAACGGATTTTACCCTTACTCTCGCATCCAAGCTCGACTATAAAGTTTGGGACCTGGTAACATCAACACCCCTCGTTACCTCGAAAAAACACGACCAGGCCAATAAACGCTGGGACACGAAAGAATCCAGCGGTTTGAGATTCTCAAAGGATGAGATCTACAACGTCGAGTACTTCCGCGACGTAAAACCTATCCTGAATCGTAGTTGCGTAGCTTGCCATACGAAGAAATGGAAAGATCCTGCTGGAAAACTCGTGCTCGATGCGGATGACGAGATAAAGCAGTATCGCCACCTCGGAAAATTCCCAGGAACCTATTATCGATTAGCTTTAGACGAAAAAGCCGAGTTCGGCCACAAGCCCTTTGGTTACGATAGCTGGGGCTATCCCAACGCCTCGAGATACATTCGAAAGATGCAAGCTAGGCGCAGTCTCCTCGTATGGAAAATATTCGGTGAAAGACTCGACGGTTTCTCCAATGACGATCATCCCTCCGAGCCCAAAGCAGGAGCAGGCAAACTCGTCCAGAGAGGTGAGGAAGTGGACGGCCAAAAGTATCGCGCGAAATGGGATTTGGACTACCTCGGAAAACGCATGCCGCCACCTTCCGCCGTAGCGGGAACCTACGAGGACCCCGACGGCAAATCCATCAAGGTACCGGCTCTAACCGAGGAAGATCGTTTCACCCTCGTCCGCTGGATCGACCTCGGTTGCCCGATCGATCTCGATTTCGATCCCGAAAACCCGAAAGAAAGAGGGTATGGTTGGATGCTGGACGACGCACGCCCCACCCTCACGCTTTCCCATCCACTGCCAGGCGACAACTCACCTCTTGAACGCATCCTTCTAGGTGCACACGACTATGGCTCAGGCCTCGACTTACCGAGCTTGTCCGTAGTCGCCAATTTCGACGTGGCAGGTCGCAAATCTGGCGAAAATCTTGCTTCTCTCTTCAAGCCCAAGTCCGAAGGCGTCCATGAGCTTCGTCTCCCAAAAACCATCGAGCAACTCAAACAAGGTCGCCTCGTCGTGACCATCCGTGACAAACAAGGAAACCAAACGAAAATCGACCGTGCGTTCTCCATTGGAAGCAAAAAACTCGCTCTGCGATAATCACTTTTTACGGCACCTATACGCTTGAGGCGACACCAAGTTGCGCGCTAAAACATATTCGATGAAATCCGTGACCATAGTCAGTTTCCTGTTCATCGCATATTTGGCGACGAAAACTACCGCATGGGCCGAGGACACAGCGGAAGGATTGGCTTTCTTCGAAAAGAAAATACGCCCCGTCTTGGTCAATAATTGCTACAAGTGCCATTCGGTCAAGGCGAAGAAGTTGAAAGCCGAACTATATCTGGATCGTAAGGTCGGTTGGGTGCAAGGAGGAGAAAACGGACCTGTCGTGGTGCCGGGCAAACCTGCTGAAAGTCGTTTGCTTACGGCCATTCGATACAAGGACAACGACTTGCGTATGCCTCCAAATAAAAAGTTGCCCAAGCATGTATTGTCCGATTTCGAAAAATGGATCGCAATGGGAGCTCCAGATCCTCGAGACGCACCCATGGAAGTTGCTCATGAAAGCAGTGGGCCACAAAGCAAGAGCTTGGAGGAAGGTCGTGGATTCTGGGCTTTTCGGCCTTTGGTTGCTCCAGAAATACCAAAGGTCAAGGTCGGGGCATGGGCTGCGGATGAGATTGACCATTTCGTCTTGGCCAAACTCGAAGAGAAGAATTTGAAACCCAACGCTCCGGCAAATAAAGCGACCTTGCTTCGACGGGCCTATTTCGACCTAACCGGCCTTCCCCCTACTCCCGAGCAAGTCGATGTCTTTCAAGCTGACGATTCAGCCGGAGCCTTCGCCAAGGTGGTGGACGCTTTGCTCGACTCCCCGCGCTTCGGTGAACGATGGGGACGCCACTGGTTGGACGTGGCCCGCTATGCCGATACCACAGGTGGTGGTCGCAACTTCGCATTCCCAAATGCTCCCCGTTACCGAGAATACGTTATCCGGAGCTACAACGAGGACAAGCCATTCGATCGGTTCGTGAAGCAACAGATTGCGGGTGACCTGCTTCACTCCTCCACCGATGCGGAGTACAACGAGAACCTGACGGGGTCGGGCTTCCTCGCCCTCGGTCCGCACAACTACGAACTGCAGGACAAGGCCTTGCTGCGAATGGAGATCGTGGACGAGCAAATCATCGCCGTGGGGCGGGCTTTTCTAGGTGTCACCATGGGGTGCGCCCGTTGTCACGACCATCCCTTCGATCCCTTTCCCACCGACGAATATTATTCCCTCGCTGGAATCTTCCGGAGCACGAATAGTTCGGTGCCCGGCAACGTGGCCAATTTCATAGAACGTGAACTCCGAGACGAATATGCCGACGTAAGGAAAAAGCACTCCGAAATGCAAAAAGCTTTGGAAACCAAGCTGAAGCAAGCGGAGGACGAACTGAAATCTCTGGGCGGAAACCTAAGTTCCGGCAAAAACACCGCCAAGTTCCTCGATCCTAAGAAATTGGAAGGCATCGTGGTCGATGACGATGCCGCCAAAATCGTGGGTGAATGGGTTTCCTCCACTTCCGTAACAGGTTACGTCGGTACTCGCTACATTCACGATGCAGCCATAGGAAAAGGCAAGAAATCAGTCACCTTCCCCGTCATGATACCGACATCCGGAAAGTATGAGGTCCAGCTTTCCTACACCATGGGGACAAATCGCGCCAAAAAGACCCAAGTTACCATCATTCACGACGTGGGCGAGGAAGTCGTCTTGGTGGATCAAACCAAACGCCCAACTATTCTAGGTTCATTTATCTCACTGGGAACCTTTCATTTTGAAAAAGGGAAATGGGATGTCGTGAAGGTCACCACCGAGACCACTACCCAAGTCGTCATAGTCGATGCTATTCGACTGTTACCCGAAAAAGGTAACAAAGCCGCCCCGACGGTGGCAAAGAAAGACAAAGTCGTGCCGAGAACAGGCGAACAGGAGGAAAAGAAAGCAGCCGCTAAAGCCAAGAAAAAGGAGATGGAGGTTCTTGTCGGCGACCTGAAAAAGCAAATTCAAAAGCACAAGAAAGGTGCCCCCCCGAAAGTTGGTAAGGTAATGTCCATCCGTGAACACAAAGAAGCCGGCGACTGGCACATTCATCGTCGCGGTGGCATTCGCAATTTGGGACCTTACGTGAAGCGCGGGTTCCTAGCCGTAGCGACGCCCGAAAACCTTTCGCCCAAGCCGGAAATCCCAAAAGGTGCCAGTGGAAGGCTCCAGCTCGCAGACTGGATGGCATCCACCAAGAATCCGCTCACCGCACGGGTATACGTCAACCGCATTTGGCGACATCTATTTGGCCGGGGCATTGTCCCCACCACGGACAATTTCGGGGAAATGGGTCAGCGACCCACGCATCCTGAACTACTCAATCACTTGGCGGTCTCCTTCATGAAAAACGGATGGTCCACCAAGAAATTGATCCGAAAGATACTGCTTTCTCAAACTTACCGCATGTCATCCTTGGAAACTGCCCAAGCTGATGGGGTAGATCCGGAAAACGATCTCTTTTCTCGTCAGAACAGACGTCGACTCGAAGTGGAAGCCATTCGAGACGCCATGTTGGTGGCAAGCGGGCGATTGAACGATTCAAGTGAAAGCATCAACAAGAAGCGATCCATGTTCGAGAAACTCGACCGCAATCGCATCCCAGAGATGTTCAATGTCTTCGATTACCCAAATCCTGGGCTCGTATCAGGCAACCGAAACACCAGCACGGTCCCCACCCAAGCCCTGTTCATGATGAACAGCGATTTCGTTCTCAATGAAGCAAAGGCAGCAGCAGCCAAAATGCTCGAACTGGAGAGACTGGATGACCATGAGCGCCTCGTTCTGGCCTACAAGGTCACCCTTGGAAGAATTCCCAGTGAAGCGGAAAAGTCGCTTGCCTTGGCCTACCTGAAGAAACAGGATGGTGATACAAACCAGCAAGAGGCTTGGGGTGGCATCCTTCACGGACTTTTTGCCTGCCTCGACTTTCGCTATCTAAACTGAAACGTTAAAGACATGTCGCTCAAAGACAAATCCTTCTCTCGACGCCAAATGCTAAAGAGCACGGCTTGTGGCTTTGGTTCACTGGCTTTGGCCGGCATGCAAGGAGCCCATGCAGTAACGGGCAATCCTTTGGCTGCAAAGACCTCCCTCATCCCGCAGCGAGCCAAACGCGTGATCTTTATTTTCATGGCGGGCGGCCCCAGCCACGTCGACACCTTCGACTACAAGCCCGAACTCATCGCCAATGACGGCAAGGACATCGACTTTGTCGGAGTACGAACCGGAACCTTTGGTAAACCGAGCAAGCGACGCTTGATGAAACCCCTCTGGGATTTCAAGCAATACGGCGAATGCGGACAACACGTGTCCTCTCTCTTTCCCCACATAGCAGGCCAAGTGGATGACCTAGCGTTTATACATTCTATGCACACCGCAGGCGTTGCTCATGGGCCATCCACATTGTTCCTGCACACGGGAGCGACCAATTTGGTCCGCCCTTCCATGGGTAGCTGGATCTCCTACGGACTAGGTTCGGAAAACGAAAACCTTCCAGCGTTCATGACCATCTCACCCTCCGCGGGAAAAGGCGGGCCACGGAACTACGGAAATGCCTTTCTTCCATCCATTCACCAAGGCACGGCTATCGGGCGGGCAGGAAGCGCAAGCGCAGTCAAAATCAGGAACGTCGACAACGCTATGCTCAGCGACTCCCAACGGCGTCGACGCTTTGACTTTTTGCAAGGCCTCAATGCGGAGCAGGCAGGACGGGCTCCCGAGGATGACCGCTTGGATGCAACCATCAAGAGCTACGAACTCGCATGGCGCATGCAAATGGAGGCTCCCGAATTAACGGATCTTTCCATGGAAAGCGAAGCCACTAAGAAAATCTATGGCATCGGAGAAAAGAAAACCGACGATTTTGGCAAGCAATGCCTGCTTGCCCGCAGGATGGTCGAACGAGGCGTTCGGTATGTCTCCGTAAATTATTCAGACGAATCCAGTAATCCGCGCTGGGACCAACACAGCAACATGCCCAAGCATGCCGATCACGCCAAGGCCACTGACAAACCCGTGGCGGGATTGTTGCGTGACCTGAAGTCGAGAGGATTACTCGAAGACACCCTCGTCTGGTGGGGCGGCGAATTCGGTCGGACGCCTTTTGCCCAAAGCAAGGATGGTCGAGACCACAATCCCCGAGGATTCACCGTGTTCCTCGCCGGGGGTGGCATCAAATCAGGCATTTCCTACGGAGCCACGGATGAAATCGGTAGCGTAGCCGTTGAAAACCGCATCCATATGCACGATCTCCATGCCACTATCCTAAATGCCCTTGGCTTGGATCACGAAAAGCTAACTTACCCATACGCGGGGCGTAATTTTCGTCTCACCGACGTGGCGGGACGGGTTGTCCACGATCTCTTCGCCTGAACCCTCCTTTCGCAGCTTGCCCTCTCCGAAGGGTATGATTAAATCCTGACAGTATGAAGGCTATTATCTTGCACGCGCACGGTGGTCCTGAACTCTTTCGCATCGAGGACCGACCGAAACCCGAGATAAAACCAGGACATGTCTTGATTCGGGTCGCTGCATCCAGCGTAAATCCAGTCGACTTCAAGATCAGGCAAGGGTTGATTCCCATCGGTCCCGAACTACCCGGAATCCTCCACGGGGACATGTCGGGTACTGTCGAGGAGATCGGTGAAGGAGTGGAAGGTTTTACGGAAGGAGACGAAGTGTACGGATGCATTGGCGGATTCAAGGATTTACCCGGAGTCTTGGCCGACTACGCCCTTGCCGATGCCCGCCTGTTGGCAAGGAAACCAACGAATCTCTCAATGATAGAGGCCGCCGCCCTACCCTTGGTTACCATAACGGCCTGGAACGCACTTATGGACAGAGCCAAGGTCTCAGAAGGACAAAGAGTGCTTGTTCATGCCGCAGCCGGTGGCGTGGGCCATGTTGCGCTTCAAATCGCCAAGGCTGCTGGAGCCGAGGTGCACGTCACTGCATCGAGTGAGGAGAAGATCGCACTCGGCAGGGAACTTGGTGCCGACATAGGCATCAACTACAAAGAGGCAACCGTCGAGGAATACGTCGCCGACCACACAAATGGAGAAGGTTACGACGTCGTTTTCGACACCGTGGGAACCACTAGACTCAACGATTCCTTCCAAGCCGCCAAAATCGGCGGTACAGTCGTCTCCATCGCAGCTCGCTCCACCCATGACCTCACGCATGTACATGTGCGAGCCCTCACCCTGCACGTCGTCTTCATGCTACTACCCCTCGCCCGCAACATCGGACGCGAACACCATGGAGCAATCTTGCGACAAGCTACTCAATTGGTCGAAGCTGGTAAGCTACGACCTCATTTGCACACCGAGGTATTCCCTTTCGAACGAGTTGGCGATGCTCATGCCCTCCTGGAATCCGGCGGGACGTTTGGTAAAATCGTCCTTTCGAATAGTTAGATTCGGCTTTCAGCTTGCGACTGGCGTAAGTCGTCCTAACTTATCCAAATGGGATGAGGCAAATAATCCACATCGATCAAGATTGTTTCTATGCATCGGTCGAGATGCGGGACAATCCAAACTTAAAAGGAATCCCATTGGGTATCGCAGGACTGGGTCAAAGGAGTGTTCTTACGACATGCAATTACGAAGCAAGGGCATTTGGTTGCCATTCCGCCATGCCTACCTTCAAAGCAATTGAGAGATGCCCGAATCTTCGTTTGGTTGCACCTA
>Ga0302117_10000454_pt1 | contig 17618 bp, 16 predicted proteins | sample AG5_322_MG_FD_203112 | JGI IMG/M metagenome (GOLD analysis project Ga0302117, IMG submission 203112) | Marine microbial communities from Western Arctic Ocean, Canada - AG5_32.2 | ecosystem: Environmental > Aquatic > Marine > Oceanic | place: Canada: Western Arctic Ocean | collected 2017-10-01 | reverse complement strand
AGCCATGTCGGTAATGTGTAGTAAGCCGTCGACGCCACCTAGGTCTACGAAAGCACCATAGTTGGTTAGGTTCTTAACGTAACCCTTAACGTCCATGCCTTCTTCAATGCTAGCCAACAATTCGTCACGCTGTGCGCTGTTCGCTTCTTGCATTACTGCGCGGCGTGATACCACCACGTTGTTGCGCTTTTGATCCAGCTTAATAAGCTTGAATTCAAGTTCCTGGCCTTCCAAGTGGTCAACGTCACGAACAGGACGAACGTCTACTAAGGAACCAGGTAAGAAACCCTGGATATTGTTGATGGCAACAGTAAAGCCACCCTTAACCTTGCCGTTGATCACGCCAGTGATGGTCGCTTCTTCGTCAAAGGCAGTCTGCAATACATCCCACGCTTCGGAACGCTTGGCCTTTTCACGTGAAAGTTTAGTCTCGCCAATGCCATCATCAACACTTTCAAGAGACACTTTAATTTGATCGCCTATCTTCACTTCTATTTCACGAGAATCGTTATAGAATTCTTCAATAGGAATGATAGCTTCAGACTTAAGGCCTGCGTGTACTGTTACCCAGTCGCCGTCGATGTCTAATACGGTGCCCATAACAACAGCACCAGGACGCATTTCAACAGCAATTATGGATTCTTCAAATAGATCTGCAAAGCTTTCGCTCATGTTTTATACCAGACGTTGTGCAAGTCGAAAGTGCTCGCGGAACAACGCTCGTTTAGCCTGAAGGTCAGCTGCAACAGGGAAGTTAAATGGACGCGATGTGCCAGGAACTGACGCCTAAAATGGCACTAACGAATTTTGCGCGCGCGGTATTGTACACCGCAGCTTGATTTACATCAATACTAGGGGACATTAGATTGTAACGCTTACGCAACACCTACACTAAATTGAGGTTATAAGGTTTAAACGTTAATAATACGACAGCCTATTTGTATAAAAATGATCATTAGATAAGTGCTAATATACTGTTATTAGGCGTTATATAGCGCTTCTTCCAAACCGTTATATGTGTGTATATGAGCATGATTAAAACCATATCCATCACCCTTACTATTGTGGGCATTGTATTGTTGGCTCAAGCACTGAAGCCTGCCTACATCATTTGCAAACGAGAGCTAAACTGGGGCTGGGGTTCACTTGTTATCCTCATCAGCCTGTTTATTCTTGGCTATTTAATTTTGGCTACAGCACTCTATCAATCAACCCAGGCAGATGTGTTTGATCTAGTAGTAGCGAGCATTCTCTTTGGCGGTAGTATTTTTGTAGCATTGGTAATGAAATTTAGTTTACGCAGTATCAATCAAATTAGAGACATCACCCGCCAAGAGCATCACCACGCCCTGCTAAACGAGCGCAACCGCGAACTGTTAGCGCGTTTACCCAGCGCCGTAGCTGAACAAGAATTTGAGCTTCATTATCAACCGCTGATGGCTACTCAAAACAACACCATAGAGGGTGTCGAATGTTTAATACGTTGGCCACACACTGACGGCAGTGCCACGGCAACCTCCGACTTCATAAAGCTGGCAGAACAGACTGATGTAATTGTTGAAATTACTCGTTGGGTGATCCGCACCAGCTTACAACAACTCGGCCAATGGCACTTATCAGGCCACAAACTAACGCTGCAAATAAATATATCAACACGTGACTTAGCAGTTGAATTAGTTAACTACGTTGAGCAACATATACAGAAAAATCGCATAAACCCCAGCTACTTAACCCTAGAAATCACTGAAAATTTAGTCATTAGCAACCAAGTCAACGCCTCTAAAATTTTACAGCAGCTTAGAGAATTAGGAATTGGTATCAGCTTAGATGATTTTGGCACTGGCTACTCCTCAATGACTCTACTCAATCAGCTACCGCTGAGCCAGATTAAAATTGACCGCTCTTTTGTGCATGGTATGGAACACAACAAAAAGCACATGGCCATTGTTAAATCAACGTTAGATTTAGGTAAAACTATGGGCCTTGAAGTGGTTGCAGAAGGTGTTGAGAATGCCCAACAGGCACAGCTACTTAAAGAGATGGACTGCCCACTGATTCAAGGGTATTACTTGGCAAAACCAATGTCTGTCACTAAGCTTGAACAATGGCTACAACACAACAAGCACATTACCACGGCTGCGGCGAATTAATTAACGGCAGCGCTTATACTTGCAGGCGGTCGTGGGCTAGTATTAAATTACTTTTTAATGGTGGACCATTAAACTAGCAGTTTCAAACTGATATAGTGCCACTAACCTAACATACAGAGGTAAAGAGATGGAGAATACAGCCGATTGGATTAGTCGCAGGGCCGGTTTTGGCTTTCGCTTAAGTGAAGACCCCATCAGTGAAAAACAATGGTTCACTAATGCTAGAAACTCCGTCGAAAACAGTAAAAGTTACATCTCCAACAATCGCATCAAGCCTCTCTTAAAGTCCATAAAACGTGGACTCAAAGATGAAGAGCGCAAAATATACTCAGGTATTACATTAAACCAAACTGCAGCTATTGTTTATCGAAATCAATTGGAGAAAGAAGAAAAACGTGCGGAAAAAGCACAAGAAGACCCTGATCGTGTCTACACTTTAAAAGCAAGAAGGCCAATATGGTTGTCAGCAATACGAAGGGCTGACCTGTGCCTGAACACTAAAGAAGATTTTGCCAACAGGCTGTGGCTGTTCTGGCTAAACTACTTTACCGTGTCACAGGCGAACAGCAACGGGCCTTGCATACCTCACTTTCATGAAATGATCAGAAAGAATATGTTTGGCAACATGTCAGGCCTTGTTTTTAAAGTCATTTCCCATTCGGCCATGATTTTGTATTTGGATAATAACAACTCTACCGGAGAAAATTCAAAAGCTCGCAAAGAAAAATGGACGACCGATGGCACTAATGAGAACTTGGCCCGTGAGACGCTAGAGCTATACACAGTGACCCCAGGTAATGGCTACACCCAAGACGATGTGAATGGCATGACCAACATCCTCACGGGCTGGAAGGTAAAAAGTTGGGATAATGTATATAAGGCTCAATTTGTGAACGATTATCACGAGCCAGGCACTCACAAAGTGTTAGGCAAGAAGTACAAGAGTACAAAAAAAGGAACCCGTCAGTTAAAGGATGTGGTTGAGGACCTTACCGCACTAGAAGACACGGCAAGGCATGTTTCTTTTAGACTTTGCCAGCATTTTATTAGTGATGAACCTAATCCAAAGCATGTTGAACAACTTACTGCTATTTATATCAAGAACAAAGGTAAGCTAACAGCCGTCTACCTTGGGCTTTTAGACATATTACAAACCCTTGAACACGAGCAGGATAAGTTCTTAAACCCAGAGGTCTGGGCCTATCAGAGCCTCAAGACCTTAAATGTAGGCCCACCCACTGGAGTGCCTCTGGTGCCTAGCTTTGGGCGATTTAAAATAAAAAACATCGATAGTATTTTGAAGGAGCTTGGGCTGTTGCATGGTAAAGCTAGCCAACCTAATGGCTGGGCAGAGGTAGAAGATGATTGGCTGTCTAACGAATATTTAGATCGCCGGGTTAGTTTTAGTGCTTTATTTGGTGTTAATCCTAGTTATAAATCTGACACGTGCATGTCAATTAAAAAAAGTGGTTTTAGTGTAACTGATCTCGAACGGTTCAATTTATCCCAATATTCTCAAGCATTCGTTAGTGACTCAAGGCCTTTTCAAAGTCAATTTGTCACCCTACTGTGCTCACCAGGTTTTCTAAGGAGCTAATCATGAATAGAAGAGACTTTATTAAAACTTCTGCAGCCTCGGCAGTCGCTTATACCATGGGCCATAGTGTTTTCTCTAGCGCATCAGACTCAAACATAGGTAACATTTTTGTCATTCTACTGCGTGGGGGCATGGACGGGCTATCGGCTGTGCAGCCCCTCCAGGACAAAACGATATTTGATATTAGAAGCAGCTGTATCGTAGAAAACACACAGCAACTTGATGGTGACTTTGGCTTACACCCTATTATGAAGAATTTTTCTGATCAGTGGAACGCAGGCAACGCCAGCATTGTCCATGCAACAGGGTTTAATTATTATGGACGGTCACATTTTGAAGGCCAGAACGTAATGGAGGGCGGTGGTGGGGCCCCCTATGCAACCAGCACAGGCTGGCTTGGCAGGGCCATGGAAGTCTCAAGCTTATCAAGCTTAGCCCTTACTTTACCTACCCCTTTAATTTGCAAGTCTACAGCAATCACTGAAAGCCTTTACCCTTCCAATTTTAAAAAAGACATTATGACGGATAATGAGACGCTACTTGAAGGCATATGGAAGGGCGATATGGCGCTCTCAAAACATATCAAAAGCACCTTAAAGTCTTACGGCCGTTATGATAGAAATAATCAACCTGAGTGGCTTGCTAAAGAAGTAGCCAAGCAAATGAGTCAAGTTGGTGGCCCAAAGGTTGGATTCGTAGAATATTCTGGGTTTGACACTCACTCCAGCCAAGGGGGAGAGCATGGTAATCATGCACGCCACCTTAAGAAACTTGATAAAATTATCCACTCATTTGCTTCGTACTCAAAAGAAGTTTGGAACAACTCAATTGTAATCACTGTGACTGAGTTTGGGCGCACGGCAAAAGAAAATGGCACAAAAGGCACAGACCATGGCGCCGCTTCGGCCATTTTCCTTGCAGGGGGGCTAATTAAGTCATCGAAGGTTATTGCCGACTGGCCAGGGCTTAATAAAAAAGAGCTCTTTGAACAGCGTGATCTACGCCAAACTACTGATGCGAGGGATGTTTATGGTGATGTCATACATCACGCATTTAATATATCAAAACAAAAGATCAAAGAAAGTGTTTTTCCAGGGACACAGCAAAACTTAAATTTGGATATATGGGGATAATGCATGTACCATTTGCATGTAACTCATTAAGGAGGATTTAATTACATGGTAAAGCGTCTATTGTTGGGACTGATCACCGTATTGTTGACTGAGTATTCTATGGCCATTTAAGAACCTACATACACTGTTATCGAAGCCACTGAAGCATTTGAATTGCGGGCATACGAGCCAATGATTGTGGCAGAAACACGCGTTTCAGGCACCCTGGACGAAGCATCTAGGGCAGGATTTAAAATTATTGCAGGTTACATTTTTGGTGATAATACGTCGAGTTCTAGTGTGAATGATAAAATTAGCATGACGGCTCCTGTGAGCATGCAACTGCAGGCAGAAAAAATTAATATGACCGCGCCGGTGAGTATGCAACAAAACGATGGGCAATGGCTTGTGCATTTTGTGATGCCTGAAAAATATACCCTGGACACCTTACCTACTCCTAACAATCCAGCTGTAAAGTTAAGAGAACTACCTGCACATAATTATGCAGTTATCCGCTTTTCGGGGTTTACCGGTGCCATTAAGGTTGACAAAAAAATCACCGAACTAATGACATGGTTAAGGGATAAAGGCATCAAACCCATTAGCGAGCCAGAAATGGCACGCTACAATGCACCTTGGTCATTACCCTTTATGCGTCGCAACGAAATTATGGTGAGATATTAATTAACATTTTTTAATGCACACGATACCCATGCGCCAGTGCGGTTAGATTCAATCGAAGCTTCAACAAAGCGCACGCCATCGACGCCGTCTGCAATCGTTGGGTAGGCCAGTAAACCATCTGCTAACACAGCACCCTCCCGGCGCGCCTGAATTGCCACAGCAAACTCTAGATAGAGGTTTGCCCATGCATCCGTTAAAGCTTCAGGATGCCCACGAGGCATGCGCAACAAGCGCTCTGTTGCCGGACTCATGCCTGATCCATAGCCACGAGAAATAATTTTCTCAGGTGCCCCTACGGAACGCAAATTCAGGAATTCAGGCTGTTCTTGATTCCACTCTAGCGTGGCTTTGGAGCCGCATATTCGCAGGCGTAAGCCACATTGACTGCCCGCCATAGTTTGGCTGACCATTAAAGTACCTGGCACACCACCTTCAAAACGAAGTTGCATAAACGCGGTATCTTCCAATACCTTGGGTTTACCAGTGACATGGAAATCTGCACGTAATGCCTCAATCTGCAAACCCGATACAAAGCGAGCCAAATGTTCAGCATGAGTGCCGATATCCCCCACAGTAAATGATGGTCCATTTTGAGCAGTATCGAGCCGCCAAGGAGCGTTATCACCTTGGTCAGTTATCTCCATCGCCCAATCTTGGAAATACTCCACATGGATTTGACGTATGTGCCCAAGGTCACCCTGGCGCACCATTTCTCGGGCTTGCCTAACCATTACATGTGCCGTATATGCGTATGTCACACCAAAAACCACACCCGCTTCACTGTGCACCTTGGCTAGACTCAATGCCTCGTCTAGGGTGGTGGTGAGGGGCTTATCAGAAATAACGTCGATACCTACTTCCATAAAAGCTTTGGCAATGGGGGCGTGCAAATGGTTAGGGGTAACAATACTAACCGCTTCAATGCCGTCTTTACGAGCAGCCTCTGTTCTCGCCATTTCACGGTAGTCGATATAGATTCGATCGTCCGCCAGCAACCACGCCTTGCCTGACGCTTTAGCGCGTTCTGGGTTTGATGATAGCGCCCCTGCGACGATATCCCAGCGATTGGAAAGACGTGCTCCGTTTGCATGTACTTCACCAATCAAAGCCCCCTGCCCACCACCAACAAAACCAAGTCGTAAGCGCCTTGAGGGGAGCGGAAATTCATTCATTTTAATGTCCATAGCAGTTTCCTAAAGGGTTGTATTTAGTCGATCGATTTATTGGAGTCTATCTTTATCAGCAGCAGTTTCAAAGTGCCGTTATACTTTTAGAGCCAAGGGCCATTTAACGTTAACCGACCAAGCTGAGCCAAGCTGGACAATGCTATCCTTTTGATTTTGAACCTTTAACATAGTATGGTAAAGGTTCATTCATAACCCTACGAGATTTCATGCCTAACAGCAAACCGAATACCCCCACCCTTATTTTAAGTACTCGAATTATTAATGCTCGCCAAGCGTGTGGCTTTACACAAGCACAACTGGCTATGCGAATAGGTGTTAAAAAAAGCACTCTTGTAAACTGGGAGAGCAGCCGCTCAAGCCCTAGAGCCAATAGATTGATAGAACTAGCAGGCATCTTAAACGTACCCGTGTTGTGGCTAATTGCTGGCTCTGATGCACCACCCGAGATCACTGCACCCGACCTAACTGAAACATTAATGCTGGAGCAAAAGTTAGATAAAGCTGACTCGCTAGTTAATGAACTATCTGCCCTCGTTTCCGATCTTCGCGGACATACACGACGGGTACAAAGGGATATAGACGAAAGCTACTGACCCAAATATCTCTTTACCAAAAAAATTTTATAGCAAAAGTAATCAATAATACCGGCCCTACTAGCAGTGTTCAGGCACAAAAATGTCATCGGGCGGTTTGCCATCATAATAGCGTTGGTACACTTGCTGATAGCCATCTTCTAGATGTTTGGTAAAAAGCGCAGTGTCAAATAAAGGTGCTGATAAACGCTACCCCATTTACAGTTCACTGAGCCAAGGTGGGTTAGCGCCTTGTCGAGAGACATTTATACCCGCAACCTGAGTCGCATAAGCCAATGACTGCAATAGTTCTGCAGGGCTAATGTGTACTAATGCAGTTTTAGACAAAAGCTCCAGGTCAACCAGTTTGGCCAGTAAACCTGCGTTAAACGTATCACCCGCACCAACAGTATCTACCACACATACTTTAGGCACATCTTGATGCACGGTTTTGCCAGTGCTTAAATAAGCTGTTGCACCATTACCTCCTTTAGTTACCACGACAATAGCCTTATTGGTACCGCGCAATAAGGCAACTTGTTGCTGTTCATTATGGGTACTGCCCACCAACCAATCTAAATCTTCATCAGACACTTTAATAATATCCGCCACATCAATAATATTTTGCAAGCGTTGACGATAGCTTTGTTCATTGCTGATAAAATTTGCGCGTATATTGGGATCTAACACAATTACCATATCTGCCGAATACTTCTGTGCCAAAGCACAATAAGCATCAGCAGCAGGTTCATTAATTAAGCTAATACCCCCAAAATACAAGCTATTCGACGAGTTACTGTTACCTTTGAGATTAGATAAGTTGGGCAAATCAGCACACTCTACAGACCTGCCAGCACTATTTTCATCATAAAACGTGTAGCTTGCATGACCTTCGTTAAGGGTCACAAAAGCTAAGGTGGTAGGTGAGTTTGAGCGGATTAGATAGGACGTATCCACCTTGCTATCAACTAACGCTTGCTGCAGTTGCTGACCAAAGAGGTCATTTGAAACCCCCGACAACATGCCAACTTGAGTACCTAAACGTCCCAAGCCGATAGCCGTATTAAAAATCGCTCCGCCCACTAAGGGTGTAAAGCTGGTTTGCCCAGATTCTGACAATACTGGTACCATGTCAATAAGGGCTTCACCACAACAAATAATCAAGATTAATCCTCGTTTTTTAACGTCTCTAATAAATTTACTAGACTACTGCGCCCTCACTAAAACCCGTTTTTGCAATAGTAATATTGCAGACGCTGTGGCCGGAATCTGTGCTGACGGTGGTATTTAACTCATGAAAAAAGTTTAAGCAGCTTAGTTGTTTCAGGGTCCATAAAGCCACTGATTGTTGCTTCACGTTCCAGTGAAATTGCGGTATTAACATCAGTTGATGCTGTTTGATTTAAAACACGCTTCATGGCGTGTAACGACAATGACGGCAGCAAAGCTAGCTTTTCTGCAACTTTATTAGCGTCAGTTAACAATTGATCATCTGCTGACACCCGCCATGCAACGCCAGCTTTAAGAAGTTCATCTGCATTATATCGCTCTCCAAGCATTAACATTTCGCGGGCTTTATTTAACCCCACTAAAGCAGGTAACAAAGATGTCACTCCACCTGTAACAAATAAATTTAAAGAGACCTCTGGAAAGAATGCCTTAGCACTTTCACCCCAAATTGGGAAGTCACAATTGATCGCCCACTCAAAGCCACCACCTACTGCCCATCCATTTATCGCCCCAACTACAGGTTTAGCACCAAATGTAATTGCCTCAGTAGCGCGTTGAATGGCATCCACTAAACTGCGAGCCTGTGCCTCGTTTTCTGGGTGCACATGTTGATGACGATCATCTCCAGCACAAAATGCCCGTCCCTCACCGGTAAAGATAATGACCAAGGTATCAGGATCAGCATTTGCATCATTAAATGCTGCCGATACATCTTCAATCAATTGCCAGTTCATTGCATTTAAGCTATCTGGCCGATTTAGAGCAATAGTGCGAACTCCCTTGTCACTTAACGTGGACTTAATGCACTCATAAGCAAAACTCTTCATTTATATGTCCTCATAACTCGTTTGGTTTTACCCTCTGTTACAGGCAAACTTTTCGACGCCAAAATAGTAATTTTTGCACTTGCCCCAAGTTTGGTTTTAATTGCTGTCTCAACACGTTCAACCAAGCCTAATGACGCTTGCCCAATTTCTGAAAGTTCCACTTGTACTGGCAAAATATCATATGGAGGCTTTTTATCCAGCACAATTCGGTAGTCCCCAGATAATTCGTCAAAGCCATTAACAACAGCAGCAACCATTGTTGGAAATACATTAAGGCCACGCACAACAATCATATCGTCGCTGCGTCCCACCACCCTAAAGCGAAACCCAGTACGACCACACTTACATGGATCTGTTTCATCGATAGTAATAATATCACCCGATTTAAATCGCACTAGGGGTTGGCAATCCCGCCTTAAATGGGTGAGCACAAGCTCTCCTTCATTGCCTGCCTTTAGTGCTATATGCGCGCCACTGTCTGGATTAATTAATTCAGGATATAACACATCACCGGCTAAAAAATGGAGCCTGGTGTCATGTTTACATTGGGCCGCAAAATTTGAAAGCACATCAGATACTCCATAATTAGCATTACGCGGTTCCATACCCCATGTGCTACGAAACTTTTCCCTTAAAAGTGGATCATCAAGGCCAGCTTCGCCACCAAACAGGCCCAACTTTAGTCCTAAGTCCTTAGGTGATAGGTTTGGGTACTTATCTTTGAGAACGCTTTCTAAAACGGCTGGATAAGACGGTGTGCAGGATATTGCATTAATGCCAATCGCAAGGATTGTTTCTATTAACTTTTCAGTTTCCCCTACCCCATACGGCACAACAGTTGCACCTGTACGTTCTAGGGTTAAATGATCTGTTAGGCCACCCATCCACATTTGATAGTTCAAACAATGCACAACTGTATGATCTGGGGTCAAGCCCGCTGACTGCTGACTGCGACCGCCAACAATTTCAGTAATTTCGCAATCAAGCGCCGATAGTGCCAAGTTCATTGCCTGGCCCGTGGTGCCAGAGGTACGATGATGCCGTGTCACTGAAGTGCGTAATGCTGCTAAATAATCACCATAGGGGGGGTGTTTTTCCTGAGAAATACGCAATTGGGATTTATCAGACAAAGGTAAGTTTTGGAGATCTTTTAAATCTTTTGGCGGTAATATACCATTCCATAGGTTTTGGTAGAAAGGCGAACTAGTTAAGACATAATGGCTTTGTTTTTGCCAGGCCGTTTGCTGATGAGAGAACAACTGGTCTTGTGATAATTCCATTGCATTTTTTAGTAATGTCATAATCCCACCCACTGCTGGCAAATGAATGAGAGTGTATCAATCACTTGTTCTTTATCTTGTGATATATTTTGACGTTTAAGATATATCAGTGCTTACTTAGGTAGATTACCACAACAATGGTTAGGAAATATGTCAGCTTTCTGTAGCCTAGTCACAGCCAATCACAAACTATAAACTTACCAAAAACCACATTCCCATTGGTAAATATGTAATTTTAAGAACCTGCAGTTATTTGCGCTGCAACAACTACTTAATGAGTAAAAGCGACATGAAACCAACAATACATAAACCGATGGTAAGGCCCACACTTGCCCAAGCAGAAGCATTAATAGGTGGCTCCGTCACCTTAGTTTTTGAACAGGGAGACATGCAGGTGTTAGCAGATGAGGAAGGATTGATGAAAAGTCTGAAGTTAAACAACGAAGCTACTGAGCTATGCGGCGTGCCAATTACAGGCAACGCCATTATCTTAACGGGAGATGCTAAGTGGATATAGCAGGGTAGCTGCAACCCGCTGACCTGAGCACTGTGCCAGTGAGCGCACAATAACTAAAATTTTGATTTATATAAATAAAAATGGAGAACGCAGCGTTAAAAAATCCTGATTATCCATATACGAGACAAAGCCTTCCTTGAGGTTGCGAACCCTATTAAACCCGCCCTGAACCTGCATTGGCTTTAGCCCAAAGTTCGGGTTTTACTTGCTTGTTAAATGCCATAGGTAGAGGGACCAAGTCGCTCTTCAGATATAACGGGTGTGCTGGCTCACCTGATTTATTCATTTTTATACAATACAGGTTTGTTAGCGCTACCTTCACCTCAGTTGATCTGCCTAGATAAATCCCATCATTCCCCCAGGCAGCCACAACAATACCAGCATCCGCAGAAAGTTTGGAAAGCCAAACATCGTTCTCTAATCCAACTGGATCACTTGCTGCCATCATGTCACTTGGAGCAGTAGCGCGAAATGCAAATAGGTTTGCCATACAGACACCACCGTAACCCCAAGATTTTGCGAAATTTATACATCTAATGAGTGTTGGATCGTCATCTGTTTCATTAGCAGTGGATGGGTTTAATCCAACTATCATTGCGTATGGTTTAGTCTCATCCCAAGTACGCCAAAGTGCATACCGATACTTTCTGCAGTTTGACAATTTTGCATCAGTTTTCACATCTTGGTCCTTACAGTACTCAAGCTGTGCAATTGATCACAGTCGATGTTAAGTGCAGAGATTATGTCAGGTTAAATCGGGTTTTAAGGTAGGCAATAATATCATTGGACTCATAGAGCCATTCCACAGAACAATCTGGTTTTGCGATTCTTAGGCACGGCACACGGTGGAGGCCGCCCTCACGCACCAGTTCTGCCTTAAGTGCACTATCATTCTTAGCATCCCGCAACTCAATATGCAGTGCGTGACGCTTTAATTCGCGGCGAACTTTTACACAAAAAGGACAGGCCTTAAACTGATACATCGATAGAGTAGCAGTCTCATCATCAATGGCTTTTTGCGCTGTTACCTCTCTAACCAAAGATTTAGGTGAGGTAAGAAAATCAAGAACCAAAATAATTTGTCCCAAGATCCATCGAATAACTGTCATTGGTTCGTTCCACCACGATTAATAAATTTAAATAGGCATCAACATACCATGCACAATCACAGCCATTGCTATTTTTGTAAAATATGATTGATTCACTAGTGGTTGTTGGTGACTAGGAACCATTTATAAGGCAATCATAACGGGCTATAGCTTACAGGGTTTAACCAAAGCCAGCCCTCTTTATTTGTGACAATATCGCCATAACGTGCGAATAGAATATGTAGCCATTTTGTGAGTAGCTTAAATACCGTCCCTCCAAAGGCACAGCAAATAGAAACGACAGTCATCCTTCTATTGTGGATCAGCTCTCCAAAGAAAGATCTAAAAGTTATTAACGATCTTATGGTGTTCTCAGCCACAACTTTAACTGCATTTACTTCTGGTTATTTTCATTATAAATTTGGTTAGGCAGCTTTAAATCATTACACTATCCTTGTGTTAAGTATCGCGGCTTGTATCATTATGTTATTTACGTGGCATCGATATCGGGTTCATAAATTACATGCAGCTTAAGTTAAGTAGGCTCACTCGATTTCTATTGACTGATATGATCTCAAAAACAATCTGGATCTAGAGCCGTTTGATATGAACCTTTTTTCTCAATTGTTAGACCCCCCAATCAATTTGCTTCCCAGAGATGGCGAGGCCAATTATCACGGTGTTGTTTTAAACGCTGATGTTGCAGATTACTTTTTGGCATGTTTGCTTATTAATATTGAATGGAAAAGTGATGAGGCCATTATTTTTAATAAAAAGGTGATAACGAAACGTAAGGTTGCCTGGTATGCCAGCCAACCATTTGACTATACCTATTCGAAAATAACCCGATCAGCATTACCATGGACGAGTGAACTGCTTGATTTAAAAAATAGAGTGGAGACCATCAGTGGGGAAACATTTAACTCTTGCCTGCTCAACTTATACCATAGCGGAGATGACGGTATGTCTTGGCATAGTGATAGCGAAAAGCAGTTAAAACAAAACGGAGCAATTGCTTCTGTGAGTCTAGGTGCAGAACGTCAGTTTATTTTTAAACATAAAAAAACCAAAGAGACGCATGGTTCAGTTTTGCAACATGGTAGCTTGCTAATTATGAAAGGCATAACTCAAACCCACTGGATGCATCGCTTACCACCAATGAAGAACATACACTTCCCAAGAATTAATTTAACTTTTAGGACTATTGAGACAAATACTATTGAGTAAACATTGAGGTTTATCCAGTTTAAAAAATGGTTTTACTCAACTCTTATTAATCAGCATACCCATTCCTCAAGCACTTAATGGACATTTCTTGTGCCTTTGTTATTTGAGCGGGAGTCATTTTCTTAGCGATGATTTCTTTATGTTGACTACCCTTCGCAACACCGTTGGAGGCAGATATGTCGTACCACATATATGCTCGTTTATAGTCTCTGATAGCAGCGTTTCCTGAACTGTACATAAACCCCAAAGCATATTGATCCAGAGCATACCCTTGCTCAGCAGCCAAGGTATACTGCTTTGCAGCTTCCTTATCACTGATATATAGATTGGCAAGTCTGTGGATACACAATTAATCTAGCAAGAAGGGCATGCTTGATATGATGAATATTTGTTAGTCGTGAGCGACTTAGCTAGCCTCCAGAGTATGCTAATTATAGGTCTATCGCGTTATCAGGATCCTAAAAACTGACTGCCTGGATACACTGTGAAATTGGAAACACATAAACCATTAGCACTTTGGCCACTAACATTAAGCTCAAACCAAATTGACCCACCTGCACTGCCTTTCTTAAAAGCTCCCTTTAAATGAAGTGTAACCTTCTCATTTAGTTTCTGATAACCTTCAAAACTATTCGAGCCTTTATACAGCGTCCCCATTATATTGGTCGATTTACCCGCATAGGTAAACATTGCAGATACTTTGCCCTCTTGGGGCCATTCCATAGTACTGATTAGGACTGTTCCCTGAATGCATTTGAGGATCACACCTCGCCATTGATTCTGATAAGTTGCTGCGACAATTTTCCCTTTATAGTGCGTGATTAGTGCATCAGATGAAGGTTCCTTATATAAATTTTGTTCTGGTGGTGCGTAGTAACTTGAACAAAAGGCCACACTAGGTATCGCCAAGGTTATAGCTAACAATGTGTAAACTAAATTCTTCATGGCACCACTCCTATATATTTTGAACAACCGAAGCACCATGGGCACAAACTCTCTCAAAAAACACACAGAACATACACAACATAAATATTCATACAGTCACTGAGTAGGCTAAACCATGGCTAACAACAGCATCAACTTTACCTTGCATAAGCCCTAGCTTTGGCAGATAACCATATCCCTATCGCTTGAAGAATAAGTAATATAATGAGCCACCTATGTGTTTATTTGCTCAATTCACAACAACATACACCAACAAACACAAGGATACGATAAGTAGTAAATACTACTGTCATAAGCTCATTATAGATAGAGGAATATTTCTGAAATTCTTGACCTTGTGACTGGGTCAGATTTATCTCTGGATTGGACCACTGATGACAATATCCGCTTCACAGTAACCGGATCAAAGCTCAAAAAGTTAAGTAGGACTAAAGATCATATCTGCCAAGTCCCACCACAGATGTTCGTCGATATGATCGCCTCTATTCCTCAAAGGGCCGTGCCCGTGAACAAGACCGTCCACCAACTGGCCCGCACATGGGGCATGAACACCCACCAGATTATGGAGTGGTTTTAATTATGTCAGCGATTTTCTCGGCCATCATGATGACCGGCGCGTTAAGATTGGCCGTGACACTGTGCGGCATGATGGATGCGTCAACCACACGCAGGCCTTCGGTATCGTGAACCCGGCCCTCTGCATCAGTGACCGAATCATCACCCGTTCCCATGCGACAGGTTGAACTGGGGTGGAATTCCGTAGTGGCGGCAGTGCGAAGCCAGGCGAGGATTTCGGCGTCGCTTTGCACGTCTTTGCCGGGGGCTGTTTCGTCCAAGCGTAAACCGTCAAAGGCTTTTTGGGCGGCCATCTCGCGGGTCCGCCGGACGCCATTGATCATGGCTCGCAGATCACTTTCCGCGGCAAAGAAATTATACTGGATTGACGGGTGTTGCGTCGGGTCGGCGGATTTCAGCATCACGTGCCCCCGGCTTTCGGGGCGCATCAGGCCCATGGAGAACATGAAGCCGTCATCGAAGTTCGATTCCGCATCACCCATATCAGCAGCAATAGGATAGAACTCGTGCTGCAAATCGGCATAGTCGACATCGTCAGAGCTTTTGAAAAAGCACCCGGTCTCACAAATGGTGGAGGCACCCAAGCCGGATTTCAGAAACAGCCATTGAAGGCCAATGCGATATTTACCGAGGCCCCTGAACTGGCCCGCCAGCGAAACACCCTTGGGCGTCGCGTAGGTGATGGCCACGATCGGGTGATTTTCTAGATTCTGTCCCACGGCGGGCACACTGGCCACAGACGCGATATTATGATCGGCCAGATGAGACGGATCACCCACACCTGACAACAACAACAGCTGAGGTGAATTAATAGTGCCACCGCACACGATTACTTCCTGGCTGGCCTCATAGGTGATTTGCTCACCATTTCGGTCGGCACGAATTCCGGTGGCGCGTTTGCCAACGAAGATCACCTTGTGGGTTAGCGTGTTGGTGACGACGGTCAGGTTAGAGCGACCCATCACTGGACGCAGATAAGCGCGCGCCGTACTGCACCGATTGCCATTCCGCGTGAAGCTCTGGGCCACGTGAAAGCCTTCGTGCTGGGCACCGTTCTGATCCAGCGTAATGGCATAACCCGCCTGCTCACCGGCTTTCAGAAATGCCTGGTGCAGCGGATGCGTGGCTTTACAGGTTTCAATTGTCTGTGGCCCATCACCGCCACGCCATTCACTGGCCCCCTTATCAGAGGTTTCCATTTTGCGAAAATAGGGCAAGCACTTATCGAATGACCAGTCGGGTAAACCATCCGCTGCCCAGCCATCATAGTCCCGCCGGTTACCCCGGTTGGCGACCATACCATTGATAGAAGACGATCCACCCAAAATCCGGCCGCGATGTTCCAGAATTTGCCGGCCATCACAATGGGGTTCCGGATCACCCAGATAACCCCAATCAAAGCGCGGATCACGGGCCGCCAGCGCACAGGCCACGGGCATCTGAACAAGTACGTTTTGGTCGCTGCCGCCGGCTTCCACCAGCAATACACGGACGGACGCATCTTCCGTAAGCCTGTTCGCCAACACGCACCCGGCGGAACCAGCACCCACAATGATGTAGTCGTAACTGTTCTGAGATGTCATCAGTTTCGTTCCATTAATTATCAAACCCGGATACGCGCCCCGGCCCTTTTTGGTTACACTTCGTTTTTTGTTGGTATCTACCCGCTTGGCCCAAACCGACATGCTGGGCTTGGTGGGGTGGACAAACTATAGTCGTTGATTTATATAAGGAAAACGGGAAAACGCAGTGTTCAAAAAGCCCGATTCCTAGGATCACGTACAAACTTATAGCCATCCTTGGCCATGTAAATACGACCTACTCTCTTCCGAAAGTAATGTCCTCTAGTAACCACCTCTGGCTCTTCGGAATGTTAACTCCGTTGATCGCTTCTCGCTCCATCCTTAGCCTAGTTTTTATACTAGTCCTGATAGTACTCATTGAGATCAGGCCACCTTTCTAGCGTAGTATTGGTTAACAACACTCTTATTTTTACGGTTCTTAAGTAAGTAAGAATTGTACTTCTGGATACCTTCAACTGCCTCCCTAATCTTATCCTTATCTCCACTATCAATCGCGTTGTAAAACTCTGTTAGCTTCTTAATTTTGAACTCACTTAAAGAATGGTTATACTTCGCTCTTAATCACCAGCATGACTATTCTTAAAGTACCTGAGCGACATTTTTTTTGCCTCTTCTATTTGAGTGGGGGTCATTCCCTTAACGATCTCTTTTTTATGTTGAATACCTTTAACGACCCCATTAGAGACCGCTATGTCATACCACATATATGCGAGTTTATAGTCTCTAATAGCAGCATTTCCTTTGCTGTACATAAACCCCAGAGCATATTGAGCAAGAGCGTAATTTTGGCCTGCCGCTAAGGTATACCACTTCACTGCGATTTTATCATTCTGCGGAACCCCTTCGCCACGCCTGTAAATATTGCCCAAGTTAGATTGAGCGTTAGCATAGCCCTGCTCAGCAGACAAGGCGAACCACTTCGCAGATTCATGAGCATTAATGGGAACACCTTTGCCTTTATCGTATATATCTCCCAGACAAAATTGAGCTTCCATATGCCCTTGCTCAGCAGCTAAAGTGTACCACTTAGCCGCTTCCTTATC
>Ga0302117_10000451_pt1 | contig 17639 bp, 12 predicted proteins | sample AG5_322_MG_FD_203112 | JGI IMG/M metagenome (GOLD analysis project Ga0302117, IMG submission 203112) | Marine microbial communities from Western Arctic Ocean, Canada - AG5_32.2 | ecosystem: Environmental > Aquatic > Marine > Oceanic | place: Canada: Western Arctic Ocean | collected 2017-10-01 | reverse complement strand
TGCTTGGCGAGCTTGCCGGTTTCAATGTGGATTTCCTTGGAGCCCAGTTGGGCGGTGACTCTTGTTGTTGCCATTGTGTTTTTTCTGCGCCCGGCGGCCTAGAGGAACTTCATTCAGAGCCCCGCTCGCGCGGACGCTGAATGAAATTTCCCTTTGCCAACGGACGGCTTTTTTGGGTTTGCGGTTCGGAAGTGAATCGACCGAGACGGGTAGTCCGATCAAAACACGTATTCATGGGGAAACTTTCTCTGAGCGAGAACAGGTGAGAACTGAGTCGATTTGCGCGGCCGCAGGCGCGGCCGACGAAGCGTCGTCTAGCGGCGCAGACTCAGTTTCTTGGTGAGCGCGTGGTAGCGGTCAGTGGCGGTGTCGTGGAGGTAATCCAACAACCGGCGTCGCAGTCCAACCATCTTCAAGAGGCCCCGGCGGGAGCTGTGATCCTTCTTGTTTTCCTTCAGATGACCGGTCAATTCGTTGATTCGCTGCGTCAGTTTAGCGATCTGCACATCGGCGGATCCCGTATCCCGTTCGTGCAATCGGACGTCTTCGATAATATTCTCTGTCTTTTCTGCCATAACCATACTGGTGTGTCTTCTTCTAACGACGTAAAGCGGCGAGCATATGTTTTTGAATTGAGGGTGTAAAGGGCTTTTGTCAGGAAAAATGGGGGCGTAAACTTCGGATTGGCGCGTGGATGATTGGCCCGGAACAGCGCGCGATGTGAGGTTTGCGCTTGGTTTAAAATGGTCCAGCCGCTGCCGCCGACCGCGCTATCGTGCCAGGCTGGCCGTCTTGGCAGGGTTCCCGCGTCGGCGGAAATCGATCGGCTCCAAGTGGACTTGAGCTCTACTAAGCGAGCCTTTGGATAAGCGCGGCGAATCCTGCGCGGTCTCTGTAATCATTTATCCTTCTACTTGAATAAGGCGAGGCATCGTGGCGCCAAACCTGTCTGCTAGAAGATTCCGTAAAACAAAAGAACGGGGCGCAGGGAACGCTTCTTTGTCGAGAGATGTGTCGGCCGGGTTGGCCGCGAGAGATTGAAAACCATTCAGAACCAAACGAGGCATGGATAATCATTCCGCTTTCTTCGGCGGGCCCCGCGGCCCGCGAACTCTGAGACTTCACTCTCCCCGGAGGGGGATCGTTTTCGCTGCCGCGTGCGTCTGTCTTGTCCTGGCGAGCGCAGCTCTGGGAGCCGACCGCTACCTGAACATCAACTTCGGCAATGGCGCGGACGGCCACAGCCCCGTTGGGGTTGAAACAATTCTTGGATCAAAGCCCATGGGTAGGTCGTGCCTCCCAACCCTTGGGCTTTGAGGCGTAATCCCGGAGGGATAAGGAAACTCGTTCGGTCAAAATTGTGGCAAAGCATAACGCTCGCGCACGAGGCGCACCCGAGGTGGCCGTCCGTTGTGTGGAGGGCGGCTCCCGATCCTTTTTAGTCGCTTTCACGTGCGGCATGCGAATAGTTCGACCGTTGGTTGATCGTCGAAGATTTTCGTGTTCGTGAATGTTAATGGTTTCATCGCTGGATTTCTCTTCGTCTTGTTTGTGCTCGAGGCGAACGGAGAAGATGTGGGTTTCAATCGCGACATTCGCGCGATCCTCTCGGAAAACTGCCTGGAGTGCCATGGTCCGGATGCGGGTGAACGCAAGGCGGGCCTTCGCCTCGACCGACGAGCCTTCGCCATCTCAAAAGGGCAAAGCGGCGATGCTCCCATTGTTCCCGGCCGCCCTGAACGGAGCGAGCTGATCCGTCGCGTGGCTTCGGACGATCCGGATCAGCGCATGCCCCCGCCAGAAACCGGCAAGACATTGACGGCGGGTGAAATTGAGAAGCTGCGCGGATGGATTGCGGCGGGCGCGCCGTTCGAAAAACATTGGGCGTTCATCCCGCCGCGGAAGCCTTCGCTCCAAAATGTTTCGAATCCACAATGGCCGCGGAGCGCGGCGGATTTCATTATCCTGGCGCGCCTGGACAAGGAAGGGGTTTCGCCCAATCCCGAGGCGGCTCCGGCAAACTTGCTGCGTCGGCTTTCGCTCGATTTGACGGGCCTCCCGCCGACGACGGCCGAGTCCGTCGCCTTTGAATCGGCCTGGCGCGTCGGTGCGGAGCTGGCTTGGGCGAGCGCCATGGATCGGCTGCTCGCCTCGCCGCACTTTGGCGAGAAATGGGCGCGCTGGTGGATGGATTTGGCGCACTACGCCGACACCGATGGTTATACCGTGGACTACGACCGCCCGCATGCCTGGCGTTGGCGGGACTGGGTTATCAATGCCCTCAATCGCAACCTTCCGTTCGACCAATTCACGATCGAACAGATCGCCGGCGATTTGCTGCCGTCGACGACGATCGAGCAGAAGGTCGCGACTGGTTTTTTTCGACACACGCTGAGCAATCGGGAAGGCGGCGCGGATCTTGAGGAGCATCGCGTGAAGAAAATCATCGATCGAACGGCGACCTACGGCGCGACCTGGCTGGGCCTGACGGTAGAATGCGCGCAATGCCATGATCACAAGTTCGATCCGATCTCGCAGCGGGAGTACTACCAGTTCTACGCTTTCTTCAACAACGCCGACGAGGTCAACATCGACGCGCCTCTGCCGGGCCAGCGGGAGCGGATGGAATCGGCCCTGGTCGGCTATCGTAAGAAATGGAATGAGATCGTTAAACCGGTCGAACCGCAGCTCGAACTTGCGATGCGGAAGTGGGCGGAGTTGATGCGCGAGTCCGAGCGGGAGCCGGGCGTGGACTACAAGCGTGACCGGGCAACGGAGTTGTTGGGGATTCTGTGGGGCGCCGGCAAAGGAGAGGGGCAGTTGGAGGGCATGAGATTGTCGAAGATTCCCATTGCGCAGCGAAGCCAGCGCGACAAGGAGCGCCTGCTGGACTATTTCGTCGTTCGTGGTGAACTCGGTCTGAACGAGGAGTTCAAGGCTTTGAAGAAGGTGGAAATGAGGAAGCGGATTGGCGAGTTGGGGAAGACGCTTCCCGAGTTGAGCCGCCCGCAAACGCTGGAGGCCGCTCGGTTTCCGCGCCAGACGCGCATTTTCGATCGCGGCGATTTCCGGACGCCGAAGGACATGGTTGTGACGGGGACTCCCGCGTCTTTGCCCGCATTGAAAACGGCGGGGAAAAAGGCGACGCGTCTGGATCTGGCGCGTTGGACGGTTTCTTCGGAGAATCCTCTGACCGCGCGCGTATTGGTGAATCGCGTCTGGCAGGAATTGTTTGGCCGCGGGTTGGTGGCGACGCCGGAGGATTTTGGCGTGCGGGGAAGTCCTCCTTCGCATCCCGAGTTACTCGACTGGTTGGCCGTGGAATTCGTCGAGAGCGGTTGGGATATGAAACGCCTGATTCGACTGTTGGTCGATTCGGCGGTTTATCGGCAATCCTCCCGCGTCGACGCCGAAGCCCAGCGTCGCGACCCTTCGAATATTTTGTGGTCTCGTCACCCGCGGCTTCGAATTTCGGGTGAACTTGTGCGCGACTCGGCTCTGGCTGTAAGCGGGCTGATGGATTCGCGGGTCGGCGGCCCCAGTGTGCGTCCGCCGCAGCCCGAGGGGGTGCTGGAAGAGGCCAGTTACGGCGCGACTTGGGAAACCAGCGCCGGCGGTGATCGCTATCGGCGGGGAGTCTACACCTGGATCCAGCGAGTCATTCCGTATGCGCAGTTCTCCACCTTTGACCTGCCCAATGTGAATCGATCCTGTTCCCGTCGCGATCGCTCGAACACGCCCTTGCAGGCGCTGACCTTGTTGAACGATCCGGTGTTCGTTGAAGCCGCCGACGCCCTTGCGCGCCGGATACTTTGGGAGCGGCCCGACGGTTCTTTGGCGGAACAACTCCGGCATGGCGTTCGTGTGTGCCTTGGCAGAGAGGCCAGCGATGGGGAGCTCAAACGGTTGTCGGAATTTTGGAACGGACGAAAAGCCGCCTATGAGAAGACGCCTGCCGCTGGCTCCGCGCGTCCCGAATGGAAAGCGTGGCTGTCGACGGCCATCGTTCTTTTGAATCTCGATGAATTTATTACCAAAGAATGAGTGACTCTCTTGCCATCAATCGCCGAGCGTTCCTGAACGGAGCCGCCGGTGGATTTGGCTCGATTGCGTTGAGCCATTTGCTGGCCACGGAAGGGCGATCCGCCGCGCTTTCCTCGCCGCATCTTCCGGCGCGCGCGAAGAACGTCATTTTTCTCTTCATGGTCGGGGCTCCCTCGCATCTGGATCTCTACGACCCCAAACCGGAATTGACCAAACGCCACGGGCAGCGCGCGCCGGATCATTTACTCGAGGGGCTGAACGATCCCGTGGTGAAGGCCTCGCCCACTTTGTTTTCGAGCCCGCGCGTGTTCCGGCCGCAGGGGCAAAGCGGCACGGAGATTTCGGATTACCTGCCGCGCATTGGCTCGATGGCCGACGAGATTTGTCTCGTTCGCTCCATGCACACGCACACCAATGTACACGATCCCGCGCAGTTGCTCTGGGGCTGTGGCAACACCTTGTTTGGTCACCCCAGCATGGGATCGTGGGTCAACTACGGTCTGGGCAGCGAATCGAAGAACCTGCCGGGTTTCGTAGTGATGACGTCGGACTCCGGGCATGGCATTTGTTCGGGCTCTAATATCTGGTCCAATGGTTTCCTGCCATCGCAATACCGCGGCGTGACCTTTCGCGGAAAGGGAACGCCGGTGTTGAACGTCACGAATCCCGCGGGCGTTTCACGGGAAGATCAACGCGCTCGCATTGACGCCGTTCGCGATTTGAATCGTCAGAGGCTGGCGATCACCGGCGACGACGAGATCAACGCGCGCATTGAGGCTTACGAGATGGCGTTTCGCATGCAGGCCGCCGTGCCTGAGCTGGTCGATTTGAAAGGGGAGACCGAGTCGACTCGCGAGATGTACGGTCTGAACCAGAAGACGACGCGCGACTTTGGCTCCAATTGCCTGCTGGCGCGTCGCATGGTCGAGCGGGGCGTGCGCTTTGTCATGTTGGCTCATTCCAACTGGGACCATCACAGCAATCTGAACAAGCAGCTTAAGATTGACTGCGACATGGTTGACACGGGCTGCGCGGCATTGATTCAAGATCTCAAACAGCGCGGAATGCTCGACGAAACCTTGATCGTCTGGGGCGGGGAGTTCGGTCGCACGCCGATGAACGAAGTGCGGCGAGGCTTCACTCCGGGCAAGGAAGGCCGCGATCATCATCCCTACGCCTTCTCGACCTGGCTTGCCGGTGGCGGCGTTCGACCCGGGACGGTCGTCGGCGCCACGGACGAGTTTGGTTATCATGCCGTTGAGGATCGGGTGCACATCCATGACCTGCACGCCACCATGATGCACTGCATGGGCATCGATCATGAACGACTCACCTATCGTCATCAGGGCCGCGACCATCGCCTGACCGACGTGCACGGCAAAGTCGTCAGAAAGATCCTCGCGTGAATTGCGGCGGGAAAACATTCAAGCTCCGTAGCAGCCGAGGTAACGAGGCTCATGCTGGATTAAGGTTTGGCAGAGTTAGAGCCTCGTTACCTCGGCTGCTACGAATCTCGAAAGATCCTGCCTGGCGATGGGCGATTATCTTGCTCGTTTTTTCGATGCTGGCGGAATTGTCGTTTGCCGCCGGTTCGGGCTCCCGGTTCGCCTATCTGGACGAGGAGGACCCGTATTATGTCGACGGCGATTTTCCGAAGCTCACCACGCCGATGTGGATTGGGGAGGAGGGCGTCGACGCGGCTATCCTGCTTTCGATCGACGACATGTGCCGGCCTTTTCCGAAAGGCCGGCCGAAGGGGCTGCCGGTCTATGCGCGCCGGCCGCGGGTGTATTTCGATTTCCTGAAGCCGGCGATAGATCGTTTGCGCGAGATAGACGGTCGCGCGCCGATCAGCGTGTTTTGTCTGCAACTGGATCGCGATGACGTGATCGTTCGCGAGATGCTGCGGCTGGGTCTGTCGATGGAGTGCCACACTTTTACGCATCCTGTGCCATTGATGCGGGCGGGGAAGGAGCCGGCACACAGTCTGGCTTTGGCGCGCGAGGATTTCCTCAGGAGCGTTGCGAGTTTGCACGGCGTCGAGGGCTCGACGCCAGTGGCGCATCGGACGCCGGGTTGCGATGCGCGCAACACTGCCTCGCCGCGGTTCTTCACCGAGGTGTTTCCCCTGAAAACCAAAGCCGGCGATTTCCTGCGCATGGATTCAAGCATATTCATGGCCTACACGAAGCCGGTGGATGGGACGCCGCGCGAGTGGTTTTTTCACAAGGACGGAAGGCCGAGGTTTGGTAAATTCATCGACGGGATCCCATTCACAAAGACCTTTGTGAATTACGTGGAGAATTATCCGTATCCCTACGTGATCAATAGCCAAATTTGGGAGTTGCCGGCCGCAATTCCGGGCGACGCGCACGGCGTGCATGCCTACAAGGCGCGCAGTCCGCAGGTAGTCGAAGATTGGAAGCGCGCGATTGATATCACCGTGGCAAAGAAAGGGCTGTTCACGCTGTGTTTTCATCCTCACGGATACGTTGACTCCGAACAAATCGTGGAGCTGATAGATTACGTCGATCGGACCTACGGGAAGCGCGTGAAATTTCTAAATTGCCGCGAGATCGAAGAGCGGCTGACAAGGAATTTTCTGGGAGGCGAGCCCTTGCGCGCGGCGAGTGGGGGCGACAATGGTGTGCGCGTATTGGATGTGAACGCGGATGGATTTCTCGATGTTGTCATCTCGAATGGGAAGATGTTGCAAACGCGGATCTGGCGTCCTGAGGAACGGCGTTTCACGACACAAGGTTTGCCTGTTTCCGATTTCCGCAAGGGCGTGCGTTTCTTCGCCGCGGACACGAAGGGAAGGGCGGGCTTCGCGACACCGACCGGTGTGAGTTCGAGGGTGTGGAAGTGGAACGACGGTGATTGGGTTTCTATGAAGGCGAGCATTTCGCCGGAGATCGGAAATAGCTCGCGATTCCGAGACGTGGATGGAGATGGCGTGTCCGATTTGATCAATAGCGCCCAAGATGGAAGTGGTGTCCACCTCTGGTCACATAAGGATCAGGACTGGCGTCGGGCGGAATTCTCGATGCCCATTGCGTCCAATCGAAATGACCCTTTCGGCGCGGGGCGCGGCATTCGATTTGTAGATATCGATGGGGACGGAGACGAAGATCTGATTTTCTCCGATGCGACGTCGTACGAGGTTCGGCTTTTCGAGGATGACCGGAGCGGTTGGTCGCGAGTGTTGATAAACGGCAAGACCACTCCCGAGGGTCCGGTTCCTCCGATTTCATTGCACGGTGGACATAGTGGGGTCTGGTTTCGACGCGGCGAGATGCTGCAGGTGAACGAATTCACCGCGAACCAAAAGGATCACCTCGTGGTGCGGAAGTTCAGCGACTGGATGAAATGAGCTGACGAGCGGGACGCGTGTGCGGTAATTTGTGGGTTGTGCGACGTTCGAATCACAATTCACTCATGAGATTATTGGGCGGTTGTCTCCTTGTTCTGGTCACGGTCGCGGCAGACGCGGCTTCCGCCGCCGAACCTACCGAGGGCGAAAAACTCTTTGCCCTAAAATTGAAGCCGCTTTTCAGCGAGAAGTGCATGGCCTGCCATGGCGCGGAGGGGAAGAAGATCAAGGGCGAGTTTGACATGCGCAGCCGCTCATCCGTGCTCAAAGGCGGCGGTGAGTTCGGCGACAGGACCTTCATTCCCGGGAAAGGCGAGGAGAGCATGCTTTACCGGGTTACAACGCGGACGGTGGAAGATTATGAAATGCCTCCCAAAGAGGCGGACAAGCTGACTCAGGAACAAACCTGGTGGATCCGCGATTGGATCAATGCCGGCGCGCCGTGGCCGGATGACGAACGGGTTGCCGAAATCGTCAGTAAGTATGCTGAGGGCGTCACTGTCCCCACTTCGGGCGGACTCAGCGACGACTGGACGAATCGGCGCTACAAACCCGAACACCTCTGGGCCTACCAGCCGCTGAAACAAACGGAAGTCCCGGGCGACGTGAATCCGATCGACTGGTTTATTGATCGTCGATTGAAAGAAAAGGGCTTGGAACCCGCGCCCATTGCCGAGTCCCACGAATTGGCCCGCCGTCTGTGTTTCGGCCTCACCGGATTGCCGCCTTTTCCGATTGCGATCCGGGACTTCGGAATCGCGTTCAGTAAAGATCCAAAGAACGCCGTTCTCGAGTACGCCCGCCGATTGCTGTCGACGAAGCATTACGGTGAACACTTCGGCCGACAGTGGCTCGATGTCGCGCGTTACGCCGATTCGGCCGGGTTTGCCAACGACTACTCTCGTCCCAATGCCTGGCGCTATCGCGACTACGTTGTTCGCGCATTTAACGATGACAAGCCTTACGACGAGTTCGTTCGCGAGCAGTTGGCCGGCGATGAGATCGATTCGGGCGATTCGGAAAAACTCGTCGCCACCGGATTTCTGCGGATGGGGCCCTGGGAACAGACCGGTATGAGTGTCTTCCGGGTGACTCGCCAGCAATGGTTGGATGACGTTACGGATTCCGTCGGGCAGGCCTTTCTCGGACACCCCCTGCAATGCGCCAAGTGCCATGATCACAAGTTCGATCCGATTCCGACCCGCGATTATTACAGCATGATGGCGGTGTTTTCGACGACCCAGTTCGCGGAACGGGACGCGCCGTTTTTCGAAGGCGAAAACCTGAGCGGGTTTGCGCCGGCGCAGCAATGGACCAAAGCCAAGATTGCCGCTTATCAGAAACAACGCAGCGAACTCCAGGCCCGGGTGAAGAAGAACAAGAAGCAGGAATCCGGCAACGCCAAGGTCGGTGACAACGGACTGGATCCGGGGGACGAGGCTTCGTTGGCTCGCATGGGCAAGAACATCAGCCGGCACCAGTGGGAACTCGACAAGACGCGTCCCATCGCTTTTGCCGTGCACACCGGGAAGACGATCACCCGCCGAAGCATCGGTAACCGGATAGGCATGCCGAAGAATCCGTGGGGTAAAGGCAGTCTGGAGAAAGACACCATTCTCACGGGCGGCGACGCGTATGCCTATGGTGAACCGGTGAAGCCAGCTGGCTTGAGTCCCGCCGTGAAACTGGGCGGAATGGAGGAAGCTGCATTTCCGATCGGACAGGGTAAACGGCGGCTCGCGTTGGCCGAATGGATCGTCGACAAAAAGAATCCCCTCACGGCCCGGGTGATCGTGAACCGCGTTTGGAGTTGGCATTTCGGCAAGGGCCTTGCCGGCAATCCGAACAATTTTGGGGCCACCGGCAAACTCCCGACCCACCCGGAGTTGCTGGACCATCTCGCGGACTGGTTCACGAAGCACGATGGGTCGATCAAGAAGTTGAACGAGCTGATTGTGACATCCGAAGCTTACCGGCGCAGTTCACGGCATCCCGATACCGAGGCCCTGGATGCCAGGGATTCGAAGCGCGACCTTTACGCCGCCTATATCCCGCGTCGCCTGGCCGCCGAAGAACTGCGCGATGCCATGCTGGCCGCCAGCGGTGAGCTCAATCGCCAGATCGGCGGCATCCCTTGCCGACCGGATATTAATCCCGAAGTCGCGATGCAACCACGCCAGATCATGGGCGGAACCGCCTCCGTATATGAGCCTGATCCGTTGCCGAAACAACGCAACCGACGCAGTCTGTATGCCGAGAAGATCAGGGGCCTGCGCGATCCCTTCCTGGAAGCGTTTAACCAACCCGGACCTGACAAATCCTGTGAGATGCGCGAGACCTCGACCGTCGCCCCGCAGGCCCTCACCCTTTTTAACGCCGAAGAAATCCAGGATCGCGCCATCGCTTTTGCCGCCCGCGTCCTCGAGCAGAGCAAACAGGCCAATGCCGTCATTGATCGCGTCTTCCTACTAGGCCTCGGCCGTTCACCCACCCCATCCGAATTGAAGACCTGCGGCGAGCACTGGGATCGGGCGGTGAAGGAAGAAACCGGCAAGCAATACGCCGAAAAGAAGTACACCAGCCGCACGAAGCGAACCGTGATGGCGGAGAAGACCGGCGAGCCCTATGACTTCATCGAATTCATGCCCGCCTACGATTCCTACGTCCCTGACTTGCAACCCGCCCATACCGACGCTCGCACGCGCGGTTTGGCCCAGGTTTGCCTCGTGATCTTCAATCTGAACGAATTCGCCTACCTCGATTGATATGAATTCCCCCCAATCAATCGCCACTCCCAGCCGTCGCGACTTTCTATACGGAATGGGCGCCGGTCTCGGATCAGTTGCCTTCAACTCCATGCTGCAGGCGTCCGGTTCGACCACGGGGAAACCGCACCATGCTGCGAAAGCCAAGCGCTGCATCTTTCTGTTTATGGAAGGCGGGCCTTCGCATATCGACACGTTTGATCCGAAGCCGGAATTGACCAAACGCCATTTGCAGGAGTTCTCTCGCGGTGGAGAAATGGAGAGCGCCATGTCCTCCGGCAAGCGTTACTTCGTTAAAAGCCCTTTCGATTTCATCAAGGCCGGTCAGAGCGGCGCTGACATGTGCGCCGAATGGGTTCACCTGCAAAAGCAGGCGGACGACATGTGCTTCTTCCGCGGAGCCCAGGTGGAATCGGTCAATCACCCCACCGCGTGTTACCACGTCAATACCGGCAACCGATTCGGCGGCGATCCCGGGGTTGGCGCCTGGGTCACCTACGGACTCGGCTCAGTCAATCAGAACCTCCCCGGCTTTGTCGTCCTGCCCCGCACCAGTTACCCGCAGGGAGGCGCCGCCAACTGGTCCAACGGTTTTCTTCCGGCCCGGTTTCAAGGCACGCCGCTCCGACCGGAAGGCAGCCCGATCCTCGATCTCAACCCTCCGCCCGGCGTCACTCGTGAGCGTCAGCGCACCAATCTCGATCTCCTGGCAGCCCTGAACAAGAAGCACCTGGAACAGCGGCAAGGCCGTAGCGAATTGGAAGCCCGCATGCAGTCCTACGAGCTCGCCTATCGCATGCAGTCCGAAGTGCCCGACGTCATCGATCTCAAAGGCGAAGACCCGAAGACGCTCGAAATGTATGGCATCGGGCAAAACCGCACGGATTCGTTTGGCCGCAAGTGCCTGATGGCCCGCCGCCTCGTCGAGAAGGGCGTCCGCTTCGTGCAGGCCTACGCGGGTAACTGGGACAGCCACGACTACATCCAGCGCGCCCACGGCAACCTGATTGCGTCCGTCGATAAACCCATCGCGGCGCTGATCAAAGATCTGAAAGACCGCGGCATGCTCGACGACACTTTGATCGTATTCTGCGGTGAATTTGGCCGCACGCCCGACAACGGACTGCGCGGAGGCGGTAAGAGCTACGGCCGCGATCACAATGCCAAGGCCATGGCGATGTGGTTCGCCGGCGGCGGCACAAAAGGCGGGCATACGATTGGCGCGACGGACGAGATCGGCGCCAATGCCGTTGCGGATGTCCATCATATCCGCGACGTTCATGTCACGCTATTGCACCTCCTGGGGCTCGATGACAACAAGCTTGCCTACTACCACGCCGGCCGCTTCAAGCAACTCAGCCAGTTCGGCGGCAAGGTCATCAACGAGCTGATCGCGTGAAGATTTGAAGACGGCAAAGCCGGTGCGGATTCGGCTTGCGGTCAAGCCGAACTTCATCGGGCGATTGGGCGACTCCGGAGCGGGCGTTTCGAACGAGCAATTAGTCCGGCGATAAACGGCGTTGGATTCTCGACGCGCTTCTGTTTGCCGAAATCGTTGCGCGGGGACGAGGAAAAGCGCAAACAGTAGGTCATGAAAGCGCCCCGGCTTATCAAGTTTCAGGTCTTCCTTGGGATACTGCTCTTCACTGCAGTTGTTGCAAACGCGGCGACTGCCGTTCTGCCGGCGGAGCCCGATCCGGGACTGAGTCTTGAGACGCATCTCAAAACGAAGTTTTCCCGAATGAGCGTCCTGCCGGGTCTGTTCGATTCGCACTTTCACTCGCGTTTCACGATCAAGACGCCGGTGGAGTATGAACTGAAACGAGGCATCACCTCATTTCGAGACCCGGGGCATCCTTTCAAGTACTACAGCACGGTGATGGAATCGAAGGAGACTCTGCCTCGGGTTTTTCTTTGCGGAGGGCATCTCGATGGTCCGCCGCCGGTCTGGGCGGATCTGGTTCTCATCAAGGGCGACCCGTCGCGAGACATCGGCGCGATGCGCAATGTCGAGCGGGTGATGTTGAACGGAAGCTGGATCGACAAGGCTCGTTAGGGGGCTTTGCTGCTGCTCAGTTTGATTGGTCAGGTTGACGTTCGCGTAACTCGCCCCGGAGATTTCGAAAAGGCTCGGTGGGTCCCGCAGTTGCTGGATACCGCTGAGCCGTCTCAGGCATCGCGATTCGCCTCCGGCTCAGCAGGAGCTCCGCCCCACCAGATACGTTTGGTGGGAAATCACTTTTGATAATCGGGAGAGTTTGCTTCATTGGATTCCATGAATTGCAGATCTGTTCTCCTGTTTGGCTTGGCGGGCCTGATTGCCGGCGCATCGAATCTTTCACTGGCGCAATCGCCAAGCCCGCATCGGCGCGCAGCCGAACGGCTCATCAGGGCAAACGACAAGGACGGCGACGGCAAATTGTCGCGCGCTGAGTTTCCGAAACAATTCCAACGAGTCTTCCCGCAGGTCGATTCGAATAAGGACGGCTTCGTGACAGCGGCCGAAGATACGGCGTTTCGGGAGCGGCGCAATCGGGGCGGATCAAAATCGCGGAGTAATCGAACGGCGGGCAAACGAGGCGATCGGAATCGCGGCCTGCCGGAAGGGGCGAAAGTTCTGCGCGATATCGTCTATGCCAAGGTGGGCCAGCGGGAGCTAGTGTTGGATCTCTATCTGCCGTCGAATCCCAGGGGCAAGCTGCCGGTGGTAATGTGGATTCACGGCGGCGGGTGGCGCAACGGTGACAAAGGCTCCGCAGGGGCGGCGCGCCCGATGGTCGGTCGTGGCTTCGCTGTCGCCGACGTGGCCTATCGCCTGAGCGGGGAAGCGATCTTTCCGGCGCAGGTGGAGGACTGCAAGGCGGCTGTGCGCTGGGTGCGGGCGAATGCCACGAAGCACGGCCTGGATGGGGAGCGCATCGGCGTCTGGGGCAGTTCGGCGGGCGGGCATCTGGTCGCTTTCCTCGGGACATCGGGAGATGTGAAGGAATTTGAGACCGACGCGCACGCGGGTGTTTCGAGTCGTGTGCAGGCGGTGGTGGACTGGTTCGGACCGACGGATCTCCTGAGCATGAACAAGCAGGCGATTCCCGGCGCAAAAATGGACCACGACGCTGCGACTTCGCCGGAATCGCTTTTGGTCGGCGGGCCGATTCAGAAAGAGCCGTTTCGTTCCATTGCCATCAAGGCCGACCCGATCACCTACGTCAGCGCGGACGACCCGCCTTTCCTGATTCAGCATGGCGACGCGGATCCATTGGTGTCTTTTCGTCAGAGTGAGGTCTTGCACACGGCATTGAAAAAGGCGGGCGTGGATTCAACGCTGCGCATCGTCAAGGGAGGCGACCATGGCTTCAAGCAGGGGGAGCCGTCGCGTGAGAAGCTCGCGGAGGAAGCCTTCGCCTTTTTTGAAAAACATCTGAAACGCGATCGGGCGGCGCGCTGATTGAACGTTGCCTCAGCTGGCCGTTATTTGACGGGTTTCAATTTCCGGAAATTGACGACCCGAAACGAATTGGCTGGATCGTCCTCGCCACGCAGCACGACTTTGGCGTAGGCGAATCGCTCAGAGCCCTTGAAGGTTTGTTCGGGCTTGCCAGGCGAAAAGGGTTTCGAGGTGATTCGAGGGGCGCCGTATTGCGTTCTGGGAGCGAAGATCAATTCTGCCGTATTTGTTCCGCCCCGGCGCCACTCGATGTGAACCCGGTAGTCCGTGGTTTTCTCCAACGGAATCCATTCGCTCTGCCAAATGTCCTTGCGTTGCGTCCAATGATCCGGGGCGTCCGGCTGACTCCACCTGAGCGAGAAATCCGCGTTTCTCACAAGGCTTCCTTCCTTGAGTTGCACGTCGACTTTAGTTTCCACGCCAACGCGCAAGTCGATTTCCCTTAAAAATATTGCGCATCCGGGGCGCTCCACTTGGAGGGTCCGCTTCCCGGGCGGCAATCCGCGAAACTCAAAATTGCCTTCGATATCGGCCAGTGTGGACCCGTCCGTTCCGTGAATCATGATCTTTGCCGGCGAATAGGTGGCGGTGTGGGATTTCGGGCTGGCGATCTTGCCGTGAAGCGTGGCGCCTTTGGCCGGGAACTTCTCTGCCAGTTGACCGAGAGTGTGAAACAGGTCGGCGACGACGCGGCTGGTTTCCAGTGCGCTTTCCAGAACGATGGGTTCGGTCGTGGCGCGGTCGTCGGCTTCGAGCAGCGGCTTGATGCGTTCGAAGCGCGCCTTGGAAAAGGCGATCAATCCGGCCATGCGCTTTTCCAGGCCGGCGACGGCGCTGTCGATATCCTCGCCCAGCAGGGCGGGTTGATAGTCGTCGATCTTAATCAGGTCGCCTTTCACCCAGTTCTCGCCTTTGGTGTGCAGCGAGCCCAACACGCGAGCGGCGTGCGGAGGCGAACCTGTGTCCTCGACGAAGTGCAGGATCGCGCCGATCCAACGCGCGGCGTTCTCCGGCGATTCCATCCGAATGGCTTCATAGGCGCGCCGGAAATAGGGCGCATAGGTTTTTTCAACATGCGGGCAAAGATGGTCCTCGTGCTTCGGATAACCGGGAAAAAGCAGGAAATCGTCGGCGTAGAACTGCGCGGTCCCGGCCTTGGGCAAGGTGGTTCGCCAGTCCGCCATCCAACAATACTGGGGCATGCGATTGGCGTGCGGCCCGAGGATCGTCTTGAACGGATGATCGGCGCCGAGCGTGTCCAACGCCGCCTGGGTAATTTGCGGGTGGGGGCCCCATCCGTGGGCCTGGCCGGCAAGACCGCAGAAAATTAACAAAGTTAAGAATCGCATTGAGGCGGACTCTAGGGCGAAAGGAGCAACTGCTTCAACGTTTCATCGATACGGGAGGAGTCTTGAACCGCGGATGGCGCGGATAGCACGGATTTCTCAAGACGGTTTTGTTGGTTCATTGCAGGCCGAGACTCATCGGGCGAATGCCTTCAACATCCGCGATATCCGTGCCATCCGTGGTTAAAGGGTTTTAGAAATCGGATCAACGGATTTCCCGAATTTGGTGTTCGCGCGGCGCCGCGGAAATGATGTGCCATTCGCGAGTTTCGGCTGGTTGGTTGTTCTTCCTCCATCATGACAGTGGCTATCTCGGAGACGGACGCCGTCCTCAGTGTCCCATTCTTTAGAACTTCGAGATGCGACCTCAAGACTGGCGGAGAGAGTCTCATGCTTGCTCGCGCGTTGGGTTTGATTACACTAGCGCGCATCATGCTAGCCATTGTTGTTAATTTCGAAATTCACCCCGACACGGAAACCCAGGCTTTAGCCGCGCTCGAAGCAAACGCCGTCGGTTCGCGAACCGAGCCTGGCTGCCTCAAGTGGGAATGGAGCCGCCACGTCGATGAGCCTAATTGCTTCGCCATCTACGAGCTTTACGTGGATCGGGACGCGATCGATTTCCACAAATCCAGCGCGCACTTTGGCGAGTGGAAGGAAAGCACGCCCAAGTTCATGAAGGAGAAGTCCTCCGGGATCTACGAAGTGTCGGGCAAGGATTCACGGCCGGTGACTTGAGCCGGTGACCGGCGGCGTCATGTGATGGAAAAGCGTCGATCGCCGAGCTTCAATTCCGCGGACTCGCGGGCTCGTCCCTCCATGGTCGTTGGACCCGCTATTTTAGTCCGTCCGCGTTGACTCGGCAGCCTCGGATTCCCGGCCTTCGCTGCTTTACCGGGGCGTCCGCGCGCGGTATGCATGCATCACGTTTATGAAAATCACACTCTCGCCTCGTTTATTTCTTTTCACATTCTTCGTTTCTCTGGTCGGTTCGCTCCAGGCGGCGACGGAAGTTCCTTCCTTCAAGCCCCTGTTCAATGGCAAGGACCTTTCGGGCTGGATCGACGTCAACACCAGCACGAACACCTGGTATGTGAAGGAAGGCCTGCTGGTCTGCACCGGACATCCGATCGGCGTGATGCGCAGTGACAAGCAGTATGAGAATTTCATCCTGCACATTGAGTGGCGACACATGGAGGCGGGCGGCAATTCCGGCGTGTTCGCCTGGAGCGAAGGGACCGTCCCGAAGGACCGCCGATTGCCGAAGGGCATGGAGATCCAGATGCTGGAGCTCGAATGGCCCTTCATCCATCGGGAGAAGAACGGCAAGCCGCGACCGATCGCCTATGTGCACGGCGAGCTCTTCGGCGCCAACGGGCTCAAGACCGTGCCGGACAATCCCCGCGGCAGTCGCAGCAAGTCGATTGAAAATCGCTGCAAGCCTCGCGGGGAATGGAATTACTACGATGTGGTCTGCGTGGACGGCGTAGTGAAGCTCTCGGTCAACGGCAAGTTCGTCAACGGCGTCAGCAAGGCCTCAATCAAGAAGGGCTACCTGTGTCTCGAATCCGAGGGCGCGGAGATTCATTTCCGCAATATCCAGATCATGGAGCTGCCTCACGGCGTGACGACGAAGGAGCAGACCGCGCCGAAGGTGACCGAGAAGAAACAGTAGGGCGGAGGAGGGAGGCGAAGCTCCACGTTCCAAATCTCCAGACATCCCGGAGGGATGGCAGAAGTGAACGGCGCTTTACCACCGCTCCAAGTTGAGTTTCTCGAATCTGGCATCCTTCCGGGACGCAAATGTCTTTGATTAAGATCCAGGGGCTGCGTTCGTGCCTCACTTTACCCTTGGCTACTATCTGAAAGAGCCTCCGGCTCAAAGAATCGCGGTGATGCCGCAGAATTGCAATTTGTGGGTAATGCACAGCTTTGGGAATCGGGCGGGCTGAACTTTCCTTCGAACCTAACCGTCGTGAACGGCATCATGGACGCCCGTGAGGAAACGCTACTTTTTCTTCGCCGCGACGGGCTTGCCTTTGGATGCGGGCTTTTGAGTCTTGGCGCGCTTGAGGAGGGTGTCGCGCAGGCGCGCGATGATTTTCTTCCGTTCGTCGGGCAGCATATAGAACTGGTAACCCAGATCGCGGAGTTTCATGCCCAGCCATTCGTCGAGGCCGCGCTGGGTGAGTTGGCGATTGATGAGAAAGGGGTCGCTGTCGAGCTGGTCGATCAGGGCGGGAATCGCCCAATCCTGGCGGGCGTGAATCAGCGCTTCGGCGGCGGCAAGTCGGGTGGCGTGATGCTTCCCGGTGAGCCAGCCCAGGCCGACGGGCTGATCGCGCTTGGGATAATTCTCCGCGAGCTTCGCTTCGGAAACCGGACCGTCCAGGCCGTACCAGTCCTTCAAGGTCGTCAGGGTCCAGTCGATGTTTTTCTCAAGGTGGCAAAGATTGCAGGCGTTGGGGTGATTTGCTTCGAGATTACCGGCGTGATTGGGGCTGAAAATGCGATGCGTGCGGACGGCGTCCTGCATGCCTTCCATGATCTTGGGCATGTGACAATTCATGCAGCGCGCGCCCGAGCTGCCCATGGGATGATGGGTGTGGGCGACGCGCGCTGGCTCGGGCTCAAATTGCTGGTGGCATTCCAGGCATTTTTCATCG
>Ga0302117_10000449_pt1 | contig 17680 bp, 10 predicted proteins | sample AG5_322_MG_FD_203112 | JGI IMG/M metagenome (GOLD analysis project Ga0302117, IMG submission 203112) | Marine microbial communities from Western Arctic Ocean, Canada - AG5_32.2 | ecosystem: Environmental > Aquatic > Marine > Oceanic | place: Canada: Western Arctic Ocean | collected 2017-10-01 | reverse complement strand
CCTATGAACAATATCTACTTCGTAGCAACTCCGTGGACTTCGACGATCTCTTGCTGCACGTTGCTGTAATACTGCGGGACAACCCCGAACTACGCGCTCAACTTGACGACCGCTATCGCTATATCATGGTCGACGAATATCAAGATACCAATCTCGCTCAATACGCCATCGTCCGCGCCCTGTGCCTTAACAACCAAAACCTATCCGTCACCGGCGACCCCGATCAATCAATCTACGCTTGGCGCGGTGCAAACATATCCAACATTCGCGAATTTGAAAAAGATTATCCCAGTGCCAAGGTCGTGCATCTAGAACAAAACTATCGCAGCACCGGAAAAATACTCAGTGCCGCTGATGAACTCATCGCCCACAACCGCCACCGCAAACCCAAAAAGTTATTCACCGAAAATGCGGCCGGTGAATCAGTGCGGCTTGTATGTTTTGGGCACCCTAATGACGAAGCAGCGGCTATCGCTCAACGAATAGCAGCCGAAGTCAAACGCGGTGAACGAGACTACAAAGATTTCGCTATCTTTTTCCGAGTGAACGCATTCTCGCGTCCATTAGAGCGAGCATTACGCAGCCAAAACCCTAAAATACCATTCCAGATTGTCCGTGGATTGGAATTTCTTAAACGCAAAGAAGTCAAGGACATCATTGCCTACCTCCACCTAGTCAACAACCCAGCGAATAACGTTGCTTTTGAACGCATTGTAAATATGCCACCCCGTGGAATCGGCAAAACCACTCTTGATCACCTCCGCAACCACGCCGAGCGATATCAACTGACGATGCTCGAAGCGTGTCGTGAAGCGGGTATGATCGAAACACTCTCTAAACGTGCTGCTGCTGCGATTAGTCGCTTCGTCACTCTAATCGATGTCTTCACCACCTCCGTCCATCTACCACTGGGTGACTTGATTATCGAAATTGTCGACAACTGCGGATTCACTAATTACCTCGAAAAAATCGATGCAAAAACAGGGGAAGATCGCAGTGCAAATGTGGATGAATTAATCAATGAAGCCCGGGAATTCCAACAGATTTTTGACGAAGATAAAGCTGAAAACGTAGACCAAGAAGACGATAACGCTGCAATTACGGCAAACCAAACCGAACTTGAATCATTCCTTGAACAAGTAGCGCTCGTTAGCGAAGTCGATGGATTCGACCAAGACACCAATAAAGTCCTGATGATGAGTTTACATGCAGCCAAAGGACTAGAATTCCCCTCGGTTTTCATTGTCGGTGTAGAGCACGGTATATTACCGCACGAACGCAGCATGGACGACGACACATCACTCGAAGAAGAACGGCGACTACTGTTTGTCGGGATCACTCGAGCCGAGCGGCAATTGCAAATCAGTTATTGTCAGCGTCGCACCTTTCGTGGACAAACGCGAATCGCCTCACCTAGCCAGTTCCTTTATGAACTTCCCCGTAACGATATGCAATGCACCCTCCCTGCTGGCGGACTCGCATCGATTGGCAACCAATCCAATGGTGATTTTGAACCCACCGCTGATTATTTTGAGAATCCAGATCAGTCAGGTCATGATGCCTTGGCGACTGAAGAAATCGAGGCCAAACTCCAACAAGCTCAATCAATCCTTGAGCAGGTTGGGAATAACAACTCACAACAGCATGCATCCCCTATAGACCATCTCGCTGATAAACTTGCGTCAATGACCAACATCACCACAGCCTCAGATTTATTAGCACCAACAGACAGTGAGGACAGCAAGGACAACACGGCAAAAAAAATTGCACTTGCGGATTTCAAACAAGGTATGCTCGTCGCCCATCAGCGTTACGGTTCCGGCGTGATCGTGTCGATCTCCGGTTCGGGTGACAAGCGAACCGCCACAATAAAGTTTCTTGACCAGCAACAACGCAAATTCCGCCTAGCTTTCGCGCCGCTCATGTACATGGATACTTAACTTGACACCAAAGATAAGAACAGCCACTAATGACCGCTCACCAATTCAACAAAATCGCCACTTACCGTAGTCCAGCGGAATTGCGCGCCCGCCTGCTCGAGCTAAATATCGAATTGCCCTGTGATGACGAAATTCAAACTACCGCCGGCGGTTCACCACTAGCTGCACCTATCCAAATTGGAGACTTTCAAGTCGGCAATCGCTGGTGCATCCATCCCATGGAAGGCTGGGACGGCAACACTGACGGCACACCAAGCGACAAAACGTTCCGCCGCTGGAGGCACTTTGGGGAGAGTGGTGCCAAGTTAATCTGGGGTGGCGAAGCCGCCGCTGTGCAACATTCTGGCAGAGCAAATCCCAATCAATTACTCGCAACTCCAGATCACGTTACTGGGCTGCAACAGTTATTGTTAGAACTAAAAACAGCTCATCTAGAAAAATTTGGTTCTACTCACGACTTACTCGTCGGACTGCAACTCACACATTCCGGCCGCTTCTGTCGCCCTAACAACCAAGATCTCGAACCACGCATCGCGTACCACCATCCGTTGCTAGACGATAAATATGGCATCGACCCTCAAGATAACTCCGTACTATGGACCGACGACGAACTAGAGACTCTGATCGATTCGTATGTACAAGCAGCCCAAACCGCCCAGCAATCGGGTTTTCGATTCGTCGACGTCAAATGCTGCCATGGATATCTCTTACACGAGTTTCTAAGTGCCACGAATCGTGCTGGTAACTACGGCGGCGACTTTACTGGCCGCACTCGATTACTGAAAACGATCATCAGCCGTATTCACGATACCTGTCCAAACCTGCAAATCCTCGTTCGTTTGAGCTTCTTTGACACCATACCATTTCATCAAGGGGCGCTTTTTGGAGAACCAGTCGATTTCCAATCGTTGTTGCCCTACCAATGCGGATTTGGCTGTGACCCTCAAGATCCAACACAAATCAATCTAACTGAGCCAATTCAATTAGTAACCGATCTAAAGGAACTAGGAGTAACCGCTCTTAATCTCTCCTGCGGTAGCCCCTATTACAATCCACACCTACAACGTCCGGCAGTCTTTCCACCCAGCGACGGATACCAACCTCCACATGACCCTTTGATCGATGTCGCTAAACAGATTCAAGCCGTTAGAGAATGCAAGGCGGCCGTGCCGGACATCCCGCTCGTCGGCACCGGTTATTCGTATTTACAGGAATATCTACCACACGTTGCTCAAGCAGTCATTCGCGCTGGTTGGGTCGATATGGTCGGTATCGGTCGAATGGTTCTATCCTATTGGAATCTACCGGCGGACACATTACAGGCAGGAACCATGCAGCGAAAATTGATCTGTCGAACATTCAGTGATTGCACCACGGCTCCCCGCAACGCCTTGGCCTCAGGATGTTATCCGCTCGACCCGTACTACAAGCAATCCGCCGAAGCTGGTACGCTCAAGGAACGAAAAAAGAAGTGACCTTACTTATAAGTACGCAAGATAATTGTTCCTCGTGAAGTTAGACTCCGTTGTTTGAATTTATCTAGGGACGAATACTGCGACGACGTAATGATGTAAAGCGCAGCATGCAAAATCTGACGCAGCGTCTGACTAATCGTGAGGACTTCGCCGAGGCAATCCAAGCTGTATCAAATCAGCAGGGCGTAAGCATCGACGGAGTTTGGGGTTCCTCCTGCGCGCTAGTCGCCGCGGGCATCTGCACCGGCACCCAACCGCAAACGCCGGTCAATCTAATCGTATTAGCTCACGACAAAATGATCGATGACTTCCGCGACGATCTGCTGTTATTTAGCAATCGGCGATCGGTTCATTTCCCTGTAGTCAACAGCGGAAACACGCAAGATTCCTTTCAAAACGATGATGTCCATGGTGACCGCATTCGAGTTCTTAAAAACTTAATAGCGTTTGATGATACACCGTCGGCGGAACCGCTGTTTGTTGTGACCAGTATTCAAGCGTTGTTACAACCCGTTCCCGAAAAAGAATCGTTGCAACAAGCAACGCGCACACTCAAAATTGGACAACGTGTCGACATTGACGACCTGCAACAGTGGTTCGTTGAAAATGGATATCATGCTACAAGTGCCATTGAATTACCGGGTGAGTTTTCGCGGCATGGTGGCATACTTGACATTTTTGCCCCCGAATGGGATCAACCAATACGCGTCGAATTCTGGGACGACGAAATCGAATCAATGAGATTGTTTGATGTTCGCACACAACGCAGTATTGAAACGCAAACGCAAATTGAACTAACGTCAATCAGAGCGTTCTATCAGGGCCAAGCTCATCTGGCATCGTACCTACCCAGTGGTAGTTGTACGACGCTGGTTGAATTGGGTGAGCTTGATCGTCAGGCCAGAGAGCATATTGGCCGAGCAGCTGATTATCAACAATGCCATGGCGTTCATGATGTCTTGGCAACCCTGACTAACTTCGGCCACCTAGTCATCAGCGGGTTAGCCGCAGGAACGCTTGAACATGACGTTACCCTTGCTATCGAATCCGTGGAACGATTCCAAGGAGACGTGGACAGTATCAGCCTGCAGGTCGAGCAAATTGGCAATGACCATGAACTCGTGATTGTTTGCCCCACGGAAGCTGAAATTCAGCGAATGCAGGAGATATTATCGGAGACTCGAGCGGCGGATCGGGGCCGCATTCAGTATCACGTCGGCTATCTAAAACAAGGTTTTCACTGGATCGCCGAAAAAACGGTAGTGCTCAGTGTTGGCGAACTATTTAAGAGAACTCAATTACGACGCCACAACATCCGCCAAACTGGGCGGCCATTAGATAGCTTCAGCGAACTACATGACGGTGAATTGATCGTCCATTTGGCTCATGGCATCGGTCGCTATCGTGGCCTAGAACTGTTGGAAAAGGATGGCTGCCAAGCTGAGCATCTGGTCATCGAATTCCATGGGGGAACTCGAGTTTATGTCCCAGCAGCGCGGATCGATTTAATACAAAAATATATAGGTGGCCGTAAAACACGCCCAACTCTCGCTCGTATCGGCGGTGCTGCTTGGAAAAGTCAAAAACAAGCCGCTCAAAACGCTGTGCAAGATATGGCAGCCGAATTATTGGAATTGCAAGCCAATCGCCAAGCTCGCCCAGGCATCGAATTTCACGCAGACTCAAATTGGCAACAAGAATTTGATGCATCCTTTCCCTATAAGGAAACTGACGATCAGTTAGCTGCCATTGAAGATATCAAAGAAGATATGCAGAGCCGGCGAAGCATGGACCGATTGTTGTGTGGTGACGTTGGATTTGGCAAAACGGAAGTAGCGATGCGAGCTGTTTTCAAAGCTATTGACAGTGGTTACCAAGTTGCCGTGTTAGTACCAACGACGATCTTGGCTGAACAACATTACCACTCGTTCAAAGCCCGTATGGCTCAGTTCCCGATCAAAGTTGCTCGCTTAAGTCGCTTTGCTTCGACCGCGGAACAACACGAGGTCGTGCGAGGACTACGACGAGGCGGCATTGATGTCGTCATTGGTACGCACCGAGTGGCATCTAAGGACGTCCAATTTGCAAACTTAGGACTAGTCATCATTGATGAAGAGCAACGGTTTGGGGTTGAAATTAAGGAGCAGTTGAAGAACGTTGTCAACAATGTGGATGTACTGACGCTATCGGCAACACCTATACCAAGAACCTTACATATGGCGATGGTCGGCGTACGTGACATTTCAAATCTACTGGTCGCGCCAGAAGAACGAGTATCGATTGAAACACGCGTTGTCCGCTTTAAAGAAGAATTAGTCCGCACCGCAATTCAACGCGAATTGGATCGCGAGGGTCAAGTATTCTACGTACATAACCGCGTGCACGACATTGAATCCGTTAAACGACGATTACAGAAAATTGTACCGCAAGCACGCATCGAAATCGGTCACGGTCAAATGAAGGAGTCCGACTTAGAACAAGTCATGGCTGGCTTTGTGAATCATGACTATGACATACTGCTGGCGACAACCATCGTCGAAAGCGGTTTAGATATTCCCAATGCAAACACAATCTTTGTGGATGACGCCAATCGATATGGACTGTCTGATTTACATCAATTGCGTGGTCGCGTAGGCCGCTACAAACACCGCGCTTATTGCTACATGCTCGTCGACAAACATAAACATATTACTCCTGACGCAGCGCGTCGCTTACGAGCTATCGAGGAGTACAGCGAGATGGGAGCAGGGTTTGCGATTTCAATGAGAGATCTGGAAATTCGTGGAGCTGGTAATTTACTAGGGACTCAACAAAGTGGCCACATTGCCACGGTGGGTTATGAGTTTTATTGCGGACTGCTTGAAAAAGCCGTGCGACAACTTAAAAAATTACCGCCGAAGCTAGCAGTTGATGTTGAATTGGATCTGCCCGTTGATGCTTATCTGCCTCATGATTATGTAACCGATATCCGAGCGCGCATCGATTTTTACCGTCGACTTTCAAAAATAAATGAATTTGGTGAAATCCGTGAATTGGAAACCGAATTAAAAGACCGCTTTGGCCGCTTGCCAACTTGTGTAACCCAACTACTGGAAATGTCCGAAATTCGCTTAGAAGCCGCCGTTTGGCAGATTGCCGCCATCATCAATGACGATGGTTTTCTGCGTATTCGATACACCGATGCCGTGCGTATCAAACAACTCACTCGCAATTCAGTCATCAGCCTACGCATAGCTGATGATCGCACCGCCTACGTGACGATCCCCAAATCCGTTTCAGAAGGTGCCTTAATGATAGAGTTCGTTAAATCGATGTTGCAGCCATAGACCTGAAAACTCTACAATTCCCGAGAATTCATTGCATATTAGCCCTTGAGAGATTTAGGTTACGGATGATTGACGGCGTTAAACTACGACAGGGATTCATTTGTACCATCGCTGGGCTACTCGGGCTTATTGCCGCCGACCTACTTGCTCAAGCGGTTCCCCAACAAATCCCTATTTATCCTCAGGATTACCCAGCGACAAGACAGCTACAGAATCAACAGAACCCACGCGTAGCAAATCTTCCGCGCAGCCGTAATCCCCAAACTGCTCAGTATCCCCAACGCCGCCGGCAACAACCACCGCAAACACCTAAATTGTTTAAGCCGACAACCGTGCTAGCGACCGTTGGTTCTGAGTACATTATGGCCGGTGATTTATTGCCGCAAGTCGAAATGGTAATGTGGAACTTCATTCAAGATATTCCTCCGGCCGAGTTAACTAAGTACCGTGACGATATTACACGACAAAAAGAAATCCTATTAACGACGTTGTTACAACAAGCGATTGACGCCAAAGTCTTATACGTGGCATTTCGCAAATCATTGAAACCAGATGAACTGAAGACGTTAGATGAACGAATCGACTCCGTGTCCGTCGCAGCTTTCGACGGTGCCCTTGAAGAAATGCTACCGCGAGTCAAAGCCGCTGACAAAAAGGAACTCAAACAACTTCGGCAAGAAGATATGCACCTAGCCCAACTGAGTATTTTAATGGTCGCCGACGGCGCTGAGACGATGCATGAACTCGATCAGATTCTCCGCCGCTTTGGATCATCCTATGAAATGGAAAAGATGAGGTTCGCCGAGGTTAATTTCGGCCGTCAGTTGATCGTACAAAACGTGAACTTGCAAGAAGAAATCACGCATCGGCAAATGCTGGACTATTATCGCAAGAACATAGCCGATTATCAATTCAACACCAAAGCACGTTGGCAACAACTTTCAGTTCTATACAAAAACCACCCGCGACAAGAAGCCTACCGACTTGCTTGTGAAATGGGAAACCGAGTTTTAAATGGAGCTCCACTTGATGAAGTAGCCAAGCAATTGTCAGAAGATCTAAAAGCGAAGAATGGTGGCAACTATGATTGGGTTGAACCAGGCAACCTCGTTAGTAAACCATTAGATCAAGCGATCTTCAACTTACCAGTGAATCGCATGAGTCCAGTCATCACCGACGACCAAGGTGTGCATATCATTCGAGTGGTGGAGCGCACCGTCGCTGGCAAGCAGGCATTTGTCGAAGTGCAAACCAATATTAAGACCCAACTGCGGATTATCCGCCGCAACGAAGCTGTGCAACAATATATTGCAAAAGTCAAACTGCAAATCCCCGTCTGGAACAGCCTCGCCCAATAGAAGTCGATTGCTTACCGATCCATTATAGTACAAACACGGTAATTGTATCCGCCGCGTTATACGCAATCAACGATCGTGACGCGGGATAGGGTTTACCATATTCTAACGCTGATAAACGCAGTCTTTCACAGCGTTTTTAAAATGACAGGAGGGAATCCTTCTACAGTAAACTCCGCCCCTACTTTAATATCGTCGCCGTGCTGGTATACTAACAGGCTTAAAGTTAACAAACTTACTGCATGGTAAGCTTCCAACGAGATATTAATTTTGCAGGCGGGATGAATGTCGGATACAGCGAAATTGACGTTAGGCGAACAGGAACTTGAGCTACCAATCATTGTCGGCTCCGAGCAAGAACGCGGACTCGATATTAGTAAACTTCGGGCGGCTACTGGTGCAATCACACTGGACGAAGGCTTTGTAAACACAGGCTCAACTGAAAGCGGGATCACATTCCTTAATGGTGAAAAGGGAATCTTACGTTACTGTGGTTATGCCATCGAAGACATCGCCGAAAAATGCGACTTCATGGACACCTGCTATCTGTTGCTAAACGGCGAATTGCCAGGCGAACAACAACGTGATTCTTTCCGCAGCGGAATAATCGCCGAAATGGCTATCCCCACGGGCGTTCAGGATTTAATACGTAGCTTCCCCACCTCTGCCCATCCAATGGCAATCATTTCAGCCGCCATTCAAGCACTTTCTGCCCATCGTGCCGATCAAATGGATCCACTCGATGCTGATCAAGTCGCCAGCGCGACACAAGGCCTTATCGCAGCGTTACCAACGATCGCCGCCTACGGCCATCGCCATACTTCCGGACAAGCTTTCATCGCGCCTAATCCAGAATTGGGATACGTGGAAAACTTCCTAACAATGATGTTCGGCGACGAAAATGGTACCTATGAAATCGATAAAGATTTCGTTGACGCAATGAATCTACTGTTGATAGTCCATGCTGATCACGAGCAAAATTGCAGCACCTCGACCGTTCGTATGATTGGTTCAGCCAATTCAAATCTCTATGCGTCGATCGTCGGCGGCATTTGTGCCCTGTGGGGACCACTGCACGGCGGGGCTAATGAAGCCTGCGTAAAAATGTTGAAAATGATTGCCGACGACAATAATGACGTCGCCAAATATGTAGCAAAAGCACAAAACAAAGAAGACAACTTCCGCTTGATGGGATTCGGACATCGCGTCTATAAAAACTACGACCCGCGCGCCACGATCATCAAAAAAGCATGTGATGTACTGCTGGAAAAACTAGACCTTAATGACCCGCTTTTCGAAATAGCACAGTCACTTGAAAAGGTTGCCTTAGAAGACCCTTATTTCGTAGATCGCAAGCTATACCCAAACGTCGATTTTTATTCGGGTGTGATTTATCGAGCGATTGGTATTCCTGTTGAGATGTTCACCGTCTTGTTCTCGATCGGACGCCTACCCGGGTGGCTCGCACACTGGCAGGAAATGCACGCTTCACCAGGCAAACGCATCTGTCGCCCACGACAAGTCTACACTGGCCCTACCGCCCGTGAAATTCAATAACACGGCTTTTATTTGTGGAAAAAGTAACCCGCAAATGACGAACTGCCGTTAGCTGCTCACAATCGCTACAACTGGTTTATCTGCTTAATTGACAGGTTCGTAGCTTTCTCAACCTCTCTCGCCGTAGCCCTTTGTACGCGCCGATAACAGAAGTACGGATATTCTCCGACGAACACTTTTTTTGTTAGCCGCCTGCATGGAAGCCTACGGATGATTTTTTGTCTAAAAATTAGACTACTTCAATCGATCATTGCAACAACCATTGGATTACTATTCGCTAGTAATGTGACGGCCGCTGAACCGATGGAGCGCCCTGTCCACAATCGCCAACCTGTTATCAGCAGCGTCTGTTTACAAGACGCTGGAGATCTCATGGCCACCGCCGGCGATGATCACATTGTACGTATCTGGAATTTAAAAACAGGAACGCAGGTGCATCAACTGCACGGACACAACGGATGGGTTCGCACAGCTACATTCATTGGCAGTACAAATATTCTGGCAACCGCAGGCGATGATGGTCAAGTCATTCGCTGGGATTGTGTCAGTGGTCGACAAGTGGACGCGCTGCTTACACTTGATCATGCCATTTGGCGTATCGCTGTAAACCCTCAAGCAACCCAACTAGCAGTCGGTGGATTCACTTCGACGGTAACCATCGTTGATTTAGAAAATAAACAAATTACTCAGCAACACCAGCATCCCACATCGGATATACGCGGGCTAGCCTACTCCACAACTGGCAACCGCCTTGCCTGTGGTGGCCGCGACGGAATGATTCGTATCTGGTCCACGACAACTGGCGAACTCCTTTCTACGATTGTAGCGCATCAACGGAGAATCCGAGATCTCAATTTTATAAAATCCGATTCACATATCGTCAGTATCAGTGATGATCGCACCCTCCGTGTCAGCCCACTTACCGCTGTTCCCACTAACAAGAATTTGGGATATTCCATCGCACTCGAAAAACAAATACCGTTTGTTTTGACCGTGTGCGGAAGTTCTCAAGTTGCCATTGGCAGCAGTGATAACCAAATTCACCTCTGGGATATAGACACCAAACAACAAACTCGTGTTTTTCAAGGCCACACCGGCAGCGTCATCTCGCTAGATTTTTCGCCCTCAACGGACGGCCTAACAGGCCTACTCGTTTCTAGTAGTTTTGATACGTCCATTCGCACGTGGAAAATACAAACTAATACAGAAGAAGTAATTCGAGTTAGCAAACAATCCGCTGCTAATCGCAAATAAATCAACCATTTCCCCCCTTTCCTAATAAACTTCCATGAATCGGTTTTTCACAAAATTCGCACGACAGTCTAAGCAGAACGTTGGCAATCACCAACGCCAGGACATGCCGCGCCTGAATAAATTCGAATTACTTGAACAGCGCTGCTTACTTGCCGGAGATCTACTAAATTTAGGAGTAATCTATCAAGAACGAGACCTTGGTTCCGATCAAACAGGTGACACATTCGAAGTGACGTTTAATGGCGGTGCCCAGAGTTCCGAATTAACTCGGCTAATCATCAACAGTGATCATGATCAACTCGGATTTAGCTCTTCCGATCTGATTTTTGATACGGTCCTCGGAGGACTAGGAGCAGACCAAGCAATTCCACTGTCAGTGAAACAATGGACCGTTCAAGATCCACTGGCCACCCTGACGACACAAGTCAGCGATGGCGGGAGTTCGATTATTGTCACGCTACAGGGATTCCAAGCCGGAGATCGTCTGATATTGGAAGTAGATGTTGACGAAGTTGAGTTTCTGAACCCGCATCAGACAGATCTCGCTACGATCAACTCAGGCATTGACCCAATCACTTCGGGCGTCGAATTCCAAGGGGTTCGATTATCGGCTGAATTCTCTGCACCAGGCTATGAAGACACCGGCGGGATGACACTATTTTGGAACGCTTTTGATCCGGCTCGGATAATAAGCGGCCTTGACATTCCTGCCGACAACGCCGCTGGGGCGCGCGATCGAACCGCTGGCGCTTTCATCTCAATGCAACAACAGCAATCGCCTTCGTCAATCAGTGGTTCTGTTTTCATGGATACCAATAACAATCAACAACGTAACACAGAGGATTACCCACTTAGCAATGTTCAAATCGAATTATGGAAAAATGAAGGCGATAGTTATGCCCCCACAGGACAAGTCCAAAACACTGATGAATCTGGTGCGTATGATTTTAGCGGCCTCGAACCCGGAACCTACGAAATCCGCGAACAACAACCACTCGGACTGATCAACAGTACTGCCCTACTAGGTCAGCTCAATGGACAACCGAACGGTGTCATCCAAGACCTCAATACCATTACACAAATCGTAGTGTCGCAAGGTGGACAAAATATCACTGAAGTGGATTTCGCTGAAACGGCTTACGCCCGCCTCGCCGGCGCCGTCTTCACGTCGTTCAACGGCCAAGATGTACCAATTACCGGCGTCGCCGTGGATCTCCAGTGTTCAACAAATCAATCATTCCAAATTCAATTGACCGACGAAAACGGCAGTTACTTCTTTAGCAACATCCTGCCTGGAATGTGTTCTGTCATCGAATCCACTCCCACTGGTTTATTCGACGGACCGGAAGAAGTTGGCAACATCGATGGCCACACCGTTGGTTTCGCCGATGGCCTCGATTCCATCCACTCGATCTTACTCCGCAGTGGTGATCAAGCCGTAGATTACAATTTCTACGAACATACACCAGCCCAGATATCTGGAGTTGTATTCCAAGATGGAGAGACGGTCGTCGTTCAGAGTCATTCACAAGTCGCCGACGTTGTGGTACCTGATGGAGTCCTTTCTATCGACGACCGACGATTGTACGGCATCGAAGTAAACTTAACGAATCTCGCAACTGGAAATACGGCACGCGCGTTTACAAACGCTCAGGGTGAATTTTCTTTCGAGGGAATACCACAAGGCACATACCAACTCAATGAAAATCAACCCCTGGGCTTTCATGACGGACTAGATCATGCAGGCACAGCTGGCGGGACTGTTAATGCGGAACAAGACCAGATTACTGAAATCAAATTAGCATTTGGACAAATCGCAACGGATTATTTTTTCAGTGAGTATCGAGTAAAAATAGTTGCCCCAATCGAAACGGAAAAGCCGGCGGATAACGAGCCTCCTCGACTACCACCTCCTGCTATCAAAATACCCAAACCAGTGTTAAATCCCGTGATTCAAACCAACGGGTTCGATGCTGACGTATCCAGTAACGGTCAACTTGGTACGACAAACAATCGTAGTGCAGATATCCCAGTATTCGGATCAGGTCACGCACTGGATTCAACTCGCAACGCTTGGCACTTGAGTGTCGTTGACGGTGGTATGCCACGCGGCGATATTCTGCCGCTGGCGATCATGACACCCGTGACATTCACTCGTGATACCGTGTGGGACGCGACACTCACGAACAACGGAATGTGGCAAGCAAAAACGCTGACCGACAAAATAATCGATATCGCCCATTTAAATCTTGGAGTCGCCGGAGCAGTTGCAGTAGCCGCTGACTTTAACGGTGATGGAGTTGCTGAAATTGCCCTGTACAGCGACGGCTATTGGTTCATTGACATCAATGGCAATGGCCGCTGGGATGACGGTGATCTGTGGGCGGAGATGGGTTCCAGTAAGGATAGCCCAGTCGTTGGAGATTGGGATGGCGACGGTAAAGACGATATTGGCGTTTATGGATTACAATGGCCGGGGGATAATGAGGCCTTGGCACAAGATCCAGGACTTCCTGATTTAGCCAACCGAGAAGTGACTGAGCCGAAGAATGTTCCACCGACTCGACAATTAGGAGCATCTCGCAAACGCCTCATGCAAACGACCGCCCACGGTAACGTGCGTGCGGATGTTGTTGACCATGTGTTCCAGTATGGCCGCGGACAAGAAGCCGCTGTGACCGGCGATTGGAATGGCGACGGTGTTGATAACATCGGTACGTACCAAGATGGTCAATGGAAACTAGATACCAACGGCGATGGCCGCATATCTGCTGGCGACCAAGTGGTTGAGTTTGGCCAAGCAGGCGACATTCCTGTGGTCGGCGATTTCAATGGCGATGGAGTTGACCAAATCGGAGTCTTCCGTGACGGCAAGTGGCACCTCGACACCAACGGCGACCTGCAGCGCGATCATATCGACCAAGTGTTCCAACTTGGTACAGACGGCGACCAACCAATCGTCGGTGATTTCGACGGCGACGGCATCGATGACATTGCTGTCTATCAATCCAAAAAAGCCGGTTGAAAAACGATGTGCCTAATGATGCCTATCGGCAACGGAAGACGGTATCCCCTAAACCCCTACGAGTTCTTCAACTCATTAGCCTCGGCCTGAAATGCGATAATTTCCGCTTCGAGCCGAGCGACTTCACCTGGTTCGTCATCTTGTTGTTTCGCACCTGAAAGTTGCTTTTTTAAATTCTGCACTTTTTTGCGTACCACTTCCATCCGTTTCTTGGATTTCTTGTCCATCCGATTCTCCCATGGGTCTAGTGCCTATTCGGTAATACTTATCGTTTCATCTTGCGGGTCAACCGATGAGACGACCTCAGACGCATCTTCCACAGGAGCTTTTCGAGGAACAACCTGCATGCCTCCCGCAAGTAGCACGACAATGATTGCCGCGTACATATTGAGTTTTCCCCAAAACGCTTCCTTCTCTTGAAACTTCTGAGCCGCGTCGCTCTTCCCTGCCAACAGCGAACTGATGTAAAAAATCGAAAACGCTAAGATCAGTTTCAACCCAAACAAACCATGATACATTCCAGCGGGCTTATCCTCCGCACCAAAAATCACCATCGCATTATACAAACCACTCAGCAGCAACAATAATGCACAGCCCATAATTACTTTGGACCATTTCCGTTTGATTTGTTGCTTGATTGCGTTTTCTGGGTCGTTACCATCTAGTGCTGGGCACAATACGAGCTGCGTAAATATAGCTCCACCGACCATTACGATCGCGGGAAGGATGTGCATCCAGCGGGAAATTAAAGAGATTATATTGTCCATTTTTTTTACTCCAATGAGTTTGAAAGTTGCTGAAATACTTCTTGTGCAAAAACCGCTGCCGCAGACTTAGTTGTCGTTTCACCCATGAGTTGTGCATCACGTACGGCTGTCAGTACTTTAGAGAATAGAGGGCCTGGTTGCAGCCCCATTTCTTGCAAATCTTTTCCGTCGAGTAGCGGTGCTGGATTTAATTGCCCACAAGGTAAATCCAACTTTTGCTGACAGAATTCGATACCCGCTCTGGATTGTTGGTGATGACTGGACCAGGCCGTCGCGATAGCAAGAGTTTTTGCGGCATTTGAGTTAATCAACAGCCGTTGGATTTGAGGCCATGCTACAGAATCGGCGTTAATAAACTGTTCCACATGATCAACCATCCAGCAAATTTCGCTAATGTCGTCATTGGACATTTTCATTTGTTTCAGGCTAGATCTGACGTCAAACAAAACTGCGTCTGGCGCGAGTGTCTTAAAGATAAGTGCTAACGCCGAAAGAAAATCGTTAGCTGGCATTGCTGCAGTGATTGCTAACAGCGATTGCCAATTCACAGCTTGATTTGATTCCGGCAATGTAAGGCCGGGTACAGCGTACGCTAATACACCAGTATCTAGCAGTAATTCGAGCCCACGTTGGTAATTATTCGAATCCAGAATCTGCTTCAGTTCGACTAGAATCCGTTCTCGAGAAACTTGTTGCAGGTTCTCGGCAAACTGATTCACCGCTGCTAAAGTTTCTGTATGAATGGTGAATTGTAGTGTGGTGGCAAAGCGAATGGCGCGCAAGATTCGCAACTTATCTTCATTAAATCGTTCTGCCGGAATTCCAATCGCTCGTATGATCTTGGCAACAATATCCGCTCGGCCATTCACAAAATCGATGACCTGTTCATCAATAGGATCATAGAACATTCCATTAATGGTAAAGTCACGCCGCAGTGCATCTTGCTCAGCATTACAAAAACTGACACCATCGGGATGGCGACCGTCACTGTAAGCAGCATCTTCCCGAAATGTGGCGATTTCGATGTTACCCGTCGCTTTGGTGCCAATCAATGTAATGACGCCAAAAGCAACTCCGATCACTAGTGTTTTCCCTTTAGTGAAGACCTCCTGAATCTGGTCTGGCAGAGCATTGGTTGCGATATCGTAATCGTGGGGTTCTTGTGGTGGCCGCATTTCCTGATCGCGAACACAGCCACCAGCAAAGTATGCAATAAATCCCGCTTTACGCAATTTCCGTACGGTCTTCACAGCAAACAAACGGGCTTTTTCAGCAACGATGGGGGACGATTCGGTCATAGACTAGAGCATAGCATTTACGCAAAATTTTGGAACCGCGAATAATCTCACTTCGATGGTCAACCGTATCGCGGTAGGCTGCCGTCGATACGGCTACTCCACGCATCAATACCACCGGCCATGCTTTGGCATTGCTTGAAGTCTTGGCTCAATAACCACTGTGTCACTTGCAAACTCCGCATTCCATGATGGCAATACACGACAACATGATCCTCAGCATGCGGCAGTAGCTCAGCCACGCGCGCTTGCATCTCACTCATCGGCAGCAATTGTGCTCCGTCAATCTTAACTAGATCCCATTCGCCTTGCTCACGACAATCCAGCAGCACAAAATCTGCTTGCTCGTCTAACAAACACTTTACCTCAGATACCGATATCTCTAACGGTAAGTCATCATTCGTCATCTATTAAAACCTAATCGTGGTCTGAGTGGAGGCGGGTGGTAATTAGTAGTCTTTTTCAGTCGCCCATTTCTTAAACTTATTCGCTGCGGGGGACCTGTCATCCAATAAGTTTTCCATATTGATCCAAACAACACTAAGGATGCAATACCAACAAACACTCATCGAACGGATTTATGAATCAACCATTGTGCTACTTTTATGTCTGTGCTATTTCGCGTGAGATTAGAATCAAACAATTCACTCGTAGAGACCAACCAAGTATCGTCTTTTCTGATTTTGTGTGATCGCTTACTATTAAGATGCTGCGTATCGCTTAACGAGAGCGAAAAATTTCACTCGTGAGAACTTCGGTAACGGCTGTTCTCAATCCATAATCCTTTGCTTTGACGCGTGCCAGTATGTCATCAATTTCATATTGATCCAAGCGTTCCATGTTACGCCCTGTTGAGTAGGCAAGCAGCGATTCGATTAAACTCCGTGCGAATACATCTCCCCGGGTCTCTGTAAGCACGCGTTTGAATTCCGCGAAATTTGCAAAGGACTCGCCGGTGGTCAATTGACCTGAGGGATCAATGGGCGAACTTGGTTGTCCGTTGGAAGCGGAATACTTAGATCGCCAACGTCCGATGGGATCAAAGTTCTCAAGTGGAAATCCCAACGGATCAATGTTGCGATGGCAAATGTTACATGCCTCGTCTTCCCGATGAATGGAGAGCTTTTCGCGAATCGTGGTCGCTCCACTGACATCTGAATCGATGGATGGGACTTCGTCCGGTGGTGGGGGCGATGGTGTCCCCAAGATATTCTCAAGGATCCACGCACCACGTGTCACCGGTGAAGTATCGACGCCATTGGCACTGACCGTCAGAACACTCGCCATGCCCAACAATCCGCCACGCCGTTGGTTCTCGGCCAGTTCGACCTTCTGGAATCCGTCGGACTGACGCAGGGTCTCCCGGTTCGGTAACTGGTACAGTTTGGCGAGCTGTTTATCAACGAATGTGTAATCAGCATTCAGAAAATCCATGATGGAGCCATTCTGCTCAAGCAAATTCTGGAAGAAAAGTTGCGTTTCTCGCTTCATGGAGCGGGGCAGGTTTTCCGCATAAAACTCATTCGCCGTTTTTCGGGGTGGCGGTTGGTCCCCGAGGTCTCGCAGATTGAGCCAACTGTCGAGGAAACCGCTCACGAAAGCATTTGACCTTGGGTCGTTCATTAAACGCTCAATTTGGACGGTCAGCTGCGGTTTGGTTTGCAGGCGCTCGTTGTTTGCTTCCTC